>Ga0208849_1001604_pt1 | contig 14994 bp, 9 predicted proteins | sample NGESurdeep072012_10_FD_184470 | JGI IMG/M metagenome (GOLD analysis project Ga0208849, IMG submission 184470) | Arctic peat soil microbial communities from Barrow, Alaska - NGEE Surface sample 53-3 deep-072012 (SPAdes) | ecosystem: Environmental > Terrestrial > Soil > Wetlands > Peat ...
GGAAACTCCTCCCCCGCCCGCTTGCGGGGGAGGTGGATCGGCGCGGAGCGCCGAGACGGAGGGGGCGCGAAGCCGAGCCATGCGCCCCTCAATTATCCCGATGCGCGCGGATCGCGGGCTGGCCGTCGACTTTGAGAAAGAAGCTGCCCAGCGCGGCTTTGCGGATGTCGGCGGTGGATCCCTGGTGAGGCGCGCGAAACAGGGTGTTGTCGTCGATCTGGCGCCACATCGCCCCGTCATCCATGCGCATCACCCACTTGCCGGCGGCATTGCGGTAGGCCGAGGCGATAGTGAAGGTGGCGCGGTCGACATCCTCGGGCTTTTCCCCGCGATCGAACATGGCCAGGGACGGCAGGATAAGGCCGAACGCCTGGCGACGGACCGTTCGGCGCTGCTGCCGATCGAGGGTCACGAGGTCGCCCTTGGCCTGGGAAACCTCGAGGCTAGCCGCCGCCTTGTCGAAACAGGCCAGCCGGGCGTCGGCCTCGGGGATCTTGCGGCAGTCGATGACGCCCTGCACCACCGGCGCAACGGAAGGCGTTTCCGCCGCGGGGACGGGCGCGGCGATGGACAAAGCCAGCAGCGCCAAGGGGGCGAATGCGATCAGGGCTTTTTGACTGAGGTTCATGAACCCCCCTTCGGCGCGTTTCATCGCCTCTTATAGTGCCAAGGCGCAGTGCGGATCGCGCGAAAAAGGGCCCCGCGGGCGTCCAAATGGGGCGCGAACATGCCGAGGCGCACGCAATCAAGGCGCTCTGTGACCCGAATGTGACACGTCGCCACGATCACCTTACCGATGCGCAATCCGCGTTGACCGCCGGGTGCGGCGCTGGCTAACAACGGCTTAACCGGGGGGCTTTTCACCCGGATCAATCTAGGTCGTAGCGCGGCCGCCGCTCAAAGGAGCGGCGCGCCGTCGCTGTTCGGAGGGACCCAACTTGACCAATTCGACCATGCGCGCGCGTCTTTTCGCGTCGTCAATGATCACCGGCGCCGCGCTGCTCGCCGCCACGGGCGCCTACGCGGCCACCGCCGACGCGACGGCAACCGCGACCGCCGACACCGGCGCCAACGGCGCCGTCGCCGGAGCGGCCAACCCCCAGGCCGAACTGGTGGTGACCGGATCGCGCATTCCGCAGCCGAACCTGACCAGCACCAGCCCGGTCGCCGTGGTCAGCGACACCGAAGTCAAGCTCGAGGGCACGACCAACGTCGAGACCCTGCTCAATAACCTGCCCCAGGTGTTCGCCGACCAGGGCGGCGGCGTCTCCAACGGCTCCTCGGGCACGGCCACCGTCGACCTTCGCGGCCTTGGCACCGTGCGCACTCTGGTGCTGGTCGATGGCACACGCCTGCCGCCCGCCGACACCGCCGAACCAGTGGCCGACCTCGACGCCATTCCCTCGGCCCTGATCGACCGGGTGGAAGTGCTGACCGGCGGCGCATCATCGGTCTACGGCTCCGACGCCCTGGCCGGCGTGGTCAACTTCATCATGAAGAAGGATTTCGAAGGCGTCCGCGTCGACGGCCAGTTCGGCTTCGCCCAGCACGACCAGCACGACAGCACCACCCAGGCCCTGTTCCAAAAAGCCGATCCCTCCGGGGCTCCGGTGAACATCGCGGTGCCGAAAGACGCGGTCGATGGATGGGACCGAGACATCACCCTGATCATCGGCGCCAATTCGCCGGACGGCAAAGGCAATGTCACCGCCTATGCCGGCTACCGCTCGATTGACGCCGTCACCGAAGACAAGCGCGATTATTCCGCCTGCGCCGTCTACACCAACAGCGGCAACGACGCCCACTACTGCGGCGGGTCGAGCAACGTCCCGCAGGGTTTTTTCGTCACCCTGGCGCCAGCCGCGGCGGCGAGCGGCGTGTTCTACGGAACTCCCAGCACTACGCCTGGTGTCGCCGGCAATTTCACAACGGTGAAAGTCCCCTACAACTACGCGCCGTTCAACTACTTCCAGCGGCCGCAGACGCGGTATGAGGGCGGATATTTCGCCCACTACGACATCAACGATCACGTTGAAGTCTACTCGAACTTTATGTTCTCCGATAACCATACGATCGCGCAGATCGCGCCCAGCGGCCTGTTCATCGGTCCGCACTACACGATCAATTGCGATAACCCGTTCCTGGCGGCCAACCCAGTCAACCAGGCCGATCTCTGCGGCGGGGCGACAACCGGCAACATCACCACGGAAATCGGCCGCCGCACGCCTGAACTGGGCAACCGTCAGGACGACCTGCGCCACACCCAATATCGCGTTAACTTCGGCCTTCGTGGAGAGATCGCCGAGGGCTGGCACTACGACGCCTATTACCAGTACGGCGAAACCGTCTATCAGGAGCGCTACACCGGCGAAGTCTCGATCGCGCGGGCCAAGAACGCCCTGCAGGTCGTCGATGTGGGAGGCGTGCCGACCTGTCTGTCGGTGATCACCGGCACCGACCCGCTCTGCGTACCGGCGAACCTCTTTGGTCCCGGCCTGCTGTCCCCGGCCGCCGCGAACTACATCTCGGGCGCCGGGTCTAAGGAGGGCGTGTCATCTGAGGAGGTGCTCAGCGGCTCGATCACCGGCGATCTGAGTACCTATGGGCTGAAGAGCCCGTTGGCCAACGACGGCATCGGCGTCGCGTTCGGCGCGGAGTATCGCCGTGAGCGGATCCACCTGGCCGTTGACCAGGAGTTCTCGACCGGCGACCTCGCCGGCCAAGGCGGCCCCACCACCGGGGTCGACGGCGCCTTCAACGTCAAGGAACTGTTCGGCGAAGTCCGCGTGCCGATTGCTCAGCATCAACCCCTGGCCGACCTGCTGGAGTTCGACAGCAGCTATCGCTACTCCTACTACACCAAGGAAGGCGTCGGCGGCAGCTTCAGCACCAACGCCTACAAGTTCGGGGCCGAGTACGGGCCGATCCCGGACGTCCACTTCCGCGGCAGCTACGATCGCGCGGTGCGGGCGCCCAATACGGTCGAGCTGTTCACGCCGAACTTCCAGGGCCTGTTCGCTTTCAGTGACCCTTGCGCGGGCAACACCTCGGCCGCCTGTCAGTATCAGGGGGCGGGGCCCAACGGGGCGCTTCCCTGCCCCGCGGCTCAGTGCACGGCGCTGTTCGGAGGCAATCCCAACCTGACCCCCGAAATTGCCGATACCTACACCTTCGGCATCGTCTTCCAGCCGACCTTCTTCCGGGGTTTCACCATGTCGGTCGACTACTTCGACATCGACATCAAGAACCTGATCGGCGCCTACGGGGCATCGACCATCGTCAACAAGTGCCTGTCGAGTTACGACACCACCACCAACACCGAGTCCGCCAACGGCCAGTTCTTCTGTAACCTCATCCATCGTGACCCGCTGACCGGTTCGATCGTCGGGCCGGGTGGATTCGTCACCAACACCAACGTCAACACGGGTTTCCTGCACACCCGCGGCATCGACGTCGAGGCCAACTACCGCACGACCCTGGCCGACCTGCACATCGGCGATTACGGCGGACTGGCTCTGAGCTTCAACGGCACCTACACCGACGAATACGTGTTTCAGCCGTCGCCCAGGATTGGCCAGTACGATTGCGTTGGGCTTTACGGCGCAACCTGCGGCACGCCGACGCCGCGGTGGCGGCACAAGGCGCGGATTACCTGGGAGACGCCATTCGACAATCTCGCGATCTCGCTGCAATGGCGCTACATCTCGGGTGTTCGTCCGGACATTTCCAGTTCCAATCCGCTGCTCGCGGGCCGGGCTGGCGTGTTCAACAACGACACCGATCCGATCGACCGCATCAAGGCCTTCAACTACTTCGACCTTTCCGCGACCTGGAGGGTCAAGGACGGCGTCAATCTGCGGGCCGGCGTCAACAACATCTTCGACAAGGACCCGCCCGTCGTCGACCAGTCCAATATCGGCCTGGCTTCGCCTCCGTTCGGCAACGGCAACACCTTCCCAGGCGTCTACGACTCCCTGGGCCGGACGATCTTCGTCGGGTTCACCGCCGACTTCTAGGATCGAAGTCCCGGACGTTACGATCAACGGCGGCCCTCCCGGGCCGCCGTTTTTCGTTGGGGGCGCCTCCCTCCCCTTCATGGGGAGGGAAGATCGCGCAGCGATCGGGGTGGGGAAGTGTCGATCATCTAAGGGCGCTTGCGCATTGTCAGACTCCCCCACCCCGGCCCTTCGGGCCGACCCTCCCCATAAGGGGGCTACCGGATTCGCACATGGCGAAGGCACGTCCGGAACCCTTCTCCCATAGGGAGAAGGAGGGGCCCGCCGCTGCAAGCGGTGGGAAGATGAGGGGTTAGCATCCCAGCCGCGTAACCCCTCACCGTCCCACGCCCTTTCCGGGCGCGGGCCCCTCCCTCTCCCTTTGGGAGAGGTCTTTTGAGGGCCGATCTTCGAGATGTGGGAATGCCATAGCCATAAAGGGAAGGGAGGAGTAGGAGGCTGCAAAATGACTACCCATGATTACACCGCCTTCGCGCAGCCACTCGCCCATCCAGGTGAGCACCTTCGCGAGGACTTCCTGCCCGAATATCGTCTCACGGCGGGCGCCTTGGCAAAAGCCATGGGCCTGAAGGATCGCACCCGCATCGAGCGATTGATTCGCGAGAAGCAACCGGTGACACCCGACACCGCGCTTAGGCTCGGACGCGTCTTCGCCACCAGCCCAGAGTTCTGGATGAATCTTCAGACCCAGCACGACCTTTCGGTTGCCGCAATCGTCGCCCGCGAGGAACTGGTCGCGATCAAGGCGGTTGTGGCGGCGTGATTGGCCAGTGTTGACCCATCCCTCCGCGCCGTCGCCGATGCGGCGCGCGCCGGCGATCTGACGCGGGCGGCGGATCTTGCGCAGGCGGCGCTCACCGATGGCGCCGAACATCCGCTGCTGTTGAACCTGCGCGCCTGGCGCAAGGAGGCGGGCGGCGACTATGAGGGGGCGCTGGCTGACCTCAATCGAGCCAGAGCAATCGCACCGGCCGACGTCCCGACGCTCAACGCTCTTGGCCTGTGCCTGGCAAACCTCGATCGGCCAGGCGATGCGGTCGAGGCCTTCGACGCCGCCATCGCCGCCAAGGCCGACTTCTTCCCCGCCCACTTCAACCGCGGCTGGGCGCTCGAGGCGCTGGGCGAGCTGGACCTCGCCCGCCAAAGCCACGAGCGCGCGGTATCGCTCAATCCGGCGGCCGGGCCGCCATTGGCCTGCCTTGCGTCTCTCGCCGGCCGGCGAGGCGATTGGGGCGTGGCCAGAGATCTGGCTCTGCGATCCCTGGCCCTCGATACGCGGCAACCGACCGCCGTCCTGGCCATGGCCGGCGCCGACCTGGCGCAGGGAGACTTCGAGGCCGCCAAAGAGCGCCTGATCGACCTGCTGGGCTGGTCCGGCCTGACGCCCGCGGATCTCGCGCTGGCCCATGGACTGATGGGCGACGTCCAGGAACGCCTCGACCGGCCCAGGCAAGCCTTCGCCCACTTCGCGACAGCCAACGCGGCCTTGCGCGAACGCTACAAATCGCGGTTCGCGGCCGGCGGCGCCGAAACCACGCCGCAGTGGCTGGCCTGGGTCACCGACTACTTTCTCACCGCAGCCAAGCCCGCGTGGGGACCGCCCGACTCGTTGAACCGATCCCCCAGTTCCTCGCACGTCTTCATTCTCGGCTTTCCACGCTCCGGCACGACCTTGCTCGAGCAGGTGCTGGCTCGCGCCGACGATGTGGTGACCCTCGAAGAGAAGGATACTCTGGCGCCGCTGGTGCGCGAGTTCATGAGCAGCCCGGTCGGCCTCGATCGCCTGGCGGCCATCGAGGACGAGCCGCTGAGGGTTCGGCGCGCGGCCTATTGGGACCGCATCGCCGATCTTGGCGTCGAGGCCGGCGGCAAGATCGTCATCGACAAACTGCCGCTCAACACCATGAAGCTGCCGATCATCGCCAAGCTGTTCCCGGACGCCCGGATCATCTTCGCCCTGCGCGATCCGCGCGATGTGGTCTTGAGCTGCTTTCGCCAGCGGTTCGCCATGAACGCCTCGATGTTCCAGTTCCTGACTCTCGATGGGACCGCGCGCTTTTACGACGCGGTCATGCGCCTGGCCGACATCTACCGAACCAAGCTGACGCTGGACCTGAAGCTTCACCGCTATGAGGCCCTGGTCGAGGATTTCGAAGGCGCGACCAAGGCCGCCTGCGCCTTTGTCGGCGCGCGATGGAGCGCGGACATGGCGCAATTCGCCAGCCGGCTCGACGGCCGCGCGGTCGCCACGCCCAGTTCGACGCAGGTCGCCCGAGGACTCTACGCCGCCGGCGTTGGACAATGGCGCCGGTACGCGGCCGACCTGGCGCCGATAATCCCGATCCTCGCCCCATGGGTGGCGAAATTCGGATACCGGGACTAGCAGCGCGTGGTTCAATCGGCCGGCGTTCTGCCTTAAGCTGCCATGCGCCCCCTCCACCACCCGCTTCGCGGGCGGTCCCCCTCCCCCGCCGCGCTGCGCTTGCGAGGGAGGAATTTATCGCAAACTCCTGCCCCGCGAAGCGGGGAAGGGGGACCGCCGCGCCGCACGGCGCGGGGGTGGAAGGGGCGCAACGCGGCGACGGGAGATAAGGACTGAATGGCGACAGCGGAGAAAACTCAAGCTCGGAGTGACACCGCTCGCGCATCGCAAGTGACGGCGGCTCTCGAGGCCGGCGATCTCGCGCGGGCCATCGCCATGGCCAAATCCGCGCTGGCGGACGGCCTGGAAGTCCCGCTGTTCTACAATCTCGCCGCGCACGATGAGGACAGCCAAGGGCGGCATCCTGAAGCCATGGCGTTGTTGGGCAAGGCCTGGAAACTGGCCCCGCGCGATACGCTGATCATCAACGCCATGGGCGCCAACCTGATGAAGCAGGCCAAGGCCGCCGACGCCATCAGGCTGCACGACATCGCCATCGCCATCGATCCGGCCTTGCCGCAGTCATACTATCACAAGGGCCAGGCGCTGGCCTCGCTCAGTCGGCTGGACGACGCGCGCGAGGCCTATGAGCGGGCGATTTCGTTGTGGCCCGACTATCCCGACGCCCATGCCGGGCTCGCGTGGGTGGCCCAGCGGCAAGGAAGGACGCAAGAGGCTCAGGCGCTGGCCGGGCGGGCCCTGGCCCTCGATCCAGGCCAGGATGGCGCCATTCTGGTGCTCGCCGAACTGGAAAACGATTCGGGCGAGAGCGGCCAGGCGGAGACGCGCATCGCCCAGGTGCTGGAGCGTTCCGCCCTCTCTTCTCAGGTGCGCGTCAATGCCATCGGCCTGATGGGTGACGCGCTGGCCCACCAGGGCCGCGCCGCCGAGGCTTTCGTCGCTTACACGCAAGCCAACGAGGAGCTTCGCAGGCTCTACGCGCCCCGGTTCGCCGGCGAGGATGCGACCAGCGTCCTGGAAATGGTCGAGTCGCTGATCGCCTATTTCGGGGCCGCCGACCGGGCTCAGTGGGCCTCCTCGCCGCCCGCGCCCGCGCGTGGCAAAGACGATGCGTCGGGACACGTGTTCTTCGTCGGCTTCCCGCGCTCGGGAACGACCCTCCTGGAAAATGTGCTGGGCAGCCACCCGGGCATAGCCACCCTCGACGAACGAGAGGTTCTCGTCGATCCGTCGCGCGAGCTCTTCGCCAATCCGGCGACGCTGGGTCGTCTGGCCACCCTCGACGCCGAAACCGCCGATCGCTGGCGCGCCGACTACTGGCAAAAGGCCGCGGCCTGGCGCCCCGATCTCCCAGGCAAGGTGTTCATCGACAAGATGCCGCTCAACACGGTGATCCTCGGCCTGATCGCCAAGCTGTTTCCGGATGCGAAGATCCTTTTCGCGGTGCGGGATCCGCGCGATGTTGTGCTGAGCTGCTTTCGCCGCCGGTTCGGGATGAACCCGGCCACGTTCCAGCTTCTCACCTTGGACGGCGCGGCCCGCTACTACGACGCCGTCATGCGCCTGGCATCGATCTACCGCGACCTGCTGCCCTTGGATTTTCACCTGGTCCGCTATGAGGGTCTGGTCGTCGATCTCAAGGCGGAGGTCGAGGCGGTCTGCGGCTTTATCGGCGTCAACTGGCACGACGCCATGTGGGAGTTCGCCGAGCGATCTCGCGCGCGCCCGATCCGCACCCCGAGCGCCAAGCAGGTGCGCAGGGGCCTCTATACGGAAGGGGTCGATCAATGGCGTCCGTATACGGAGCAACTGACCCCGGTCATGCCGCTGCTTGCGCCCTGGATCCGGAAGTTCGGCTATGTGGCGGATTAGCTCGGCGCGCCCCCTCCACCACCCGCTTCGCCGCCCAGCCCGCCGCATGCGGCGGGCGTTCGTCTCGGGGATCGACAAATCGTTGTCGATCCCATGCCGTCGCTGGCGCGGCGGCCGTTCCTCACCCCCCTCCCCCGCAAGAGGGCGGGTGAGGATTTTTCTAAACTCCTTCCCCGAGAATTGGGGAAGGTGGCGCGGCGCTTTTCCTTGCGCCGTGACGGAAGGGGCGCAGGCGCATGACTGACCCCGGTGTCTCCCCCAAGGACGAAGCGGCTGCGTTCAAGGCGGCGGCGGATCGGGCGATGGGCTCGGGCGACCTGCGCGGCGCGCGGGAGCTGCTGCAGCAGGCCGTTGCCCGCGTCGACGACAGTCTGGGGCTGTGGATGAGCTTGGCGGCGTGCAACCGGGGCCTTGGCGATGTCGACGATGCCCTGACCGCCGTCGAGCGCGCGCTGGCGGTTGAGCCCCGCAACTTCATGGCCCTGCTGATGAAGGCTTCACTGCTCGAGCGCCAAGGGAGGGAGCGCCCGGCTGGGGCCGCCTACGGCGTCGCCCTGACCCAGGCCCCTTCCCCCGATCGTTTGCCCGAGCCGACCCGCATCGCCCTGGCCCACGCCAGGGAGGTTCACGATCGATACACCGCCCAGATGGCCGGCGCCCTGAGCGCCGACCTGGCCAAGGTGTCGGGGCGCGCGGGCGCCGTCGAGGCGGCGCGGATCGAGACCTTCATCGGCGGGATCGCCGGGCGGCGGCGCATCTACCAGCAGGAGCCGATTCAGTTCAACTATCCAGGCCTGCCGGCGATCGAGTTCCATGAACGGACTGAATTTCCGTGGCTCGAGGGGCTGGAAGCGTGCACGGACGATATCCGGGGCGAGGTGTTGGCTGTGTGGGGCGATGGTTCGCCCCAGCTGGAGCCTTACGTCAGCTATCCCGATGGCGTGCCGCTCGATCAATGGGCGGAGCTGAACAAGTCGCTAAACTGGAGCGCCTTTCATCTGCTGTTTGACGGCGCGCCCGTCGCGGCGAACTGTGCGCGGTGTCCGGCGACCATGGCCGCGCTGGCCCTGGTCGACCAGCCCAAGGTGCACGACCGGTCGCCGTCGGCGATGTTCTCGATCCTGAAGGCCCACACCCGCATCCCGCCGCACACCGGCGTCGCCAACACCCGCCTGGTGCTGCATCTGCCGCTGATCGTCCCGGATGGCTGCGGCTTTCGGGTCGGCGGCGAGACCCGCCAGTGGCGCGAGGGCCATGCATGGGTGTTCGACGACACCATCGAGCACGAGGCCTGGAACGACGGCGACCGGCCCCGAGCGATCCTGATCTGCGACGTCTGGAGCCCGCACCTCAGCGCCGCTGAACGCGAGCTGGTCGCCCAGGTGATCGCCGCGCTCGATCGCTTCAATCAGGGTGGCCAGGCCCCGGCCGAGCCGTGACCACAAGGCGGGAAGTCGCTCTGGGCCTGGCCGCGCTCGCGGCGGCTACGCAGGCCGGCTGCGCGGAAATCGGCGCGCCGCCTCGCCGGCAGGTGGTCGTCGATCTGGCCGGGGAAGGGCCCAGGCCGCAGCCGCCGTCGTCTGGGGTAGGCGGGGCGGCCGCGCTGTCGGTAGTCAGGACCTCGGTCGATCCCTCACGCCGGATGACCGCGCCGGTCACCATCGATGGCCGGGGACCGTTCACCTTCGTCGTCGACACCGGAGCCAACCGCTCAGTGATGTCATTGGAGCTGGCGGCGAGCCTCGGCTTTTCTCCCGGGCCCTCGGCCATGGTCCACGGGATCGCCGGGGTCGAGCCGGCCGCGACGGTGCGGGTCGGGCGCCTCGCTGTCGGCCAGGTTTCGAGCGTGCGGCTCGGCATGTTGCTTCTGAAGGCCCAGGCGCTCGGCGCGGACGGCATTCTCGGTGTCGATGTCTTCAAGGACCGCCTCGTGCAGCTCGATTTCCAGAATCGCCGCCTGTTTATCGGCCCTTCCCGACCGTCGCCGGGGCAGCTGGACAACCAGGCGACCCGGGTGGCGAGGCCCGGCGGAGACGAGACCTCGCTGACCGTGCCGGCCCGTTATCGCTTCGGCCAGCTGACGGTCGTCGACGCGGACGCCGGCGGCCTGCCGATTACCGCCTTCCTCGACTCCGGATCGGAAACCACGGTCGGCAATCTCGCCCTGCGCGATGGCGACGCGCGCCGCCAGCCGGCGTTGGCGGCGCATCTGCAAAGCGTCCAACTGCTCAGCGCCACCGGCCAGACGGCGATGGGCGAGATCGGACCGCTGCCGCTGTTGCGCCTGGGCGGCCTGAAGATGGGCAATCTGGGCGCGGTGTTTTCCGACCTGCACGCCTTTGAGATCTGGGGCCTTTCCGGACGGCCGGCGATCCTTATCGGCATGGATATCCTGCATCATTTCAACATGGTCGAACTCGACTTCGGACGTCGCCAGGTCCGCTTCCACATCCCCAGGGAGAGCCTGCTGGCGTGACGGGCCGGACGAGGCGATCGCTGGGCGATTGCCGATGGTGAGCAAACGCGGTAGCGGAGAGGCTCCGGAGCGCGGGCTTCCAGCCCGCACGACTGGCTCATTCGAACGGCCGAGGGGTCTGCGAGTGCGCGCTGGAGCGAATTCCGATCAGGTTGATTGCCGCCCTGCGCCCCCTCCACCACCGGCTCCCGCCGGCGGTCCCCCTCCCCCGCTGCGCGGGTGAGGAATTCAGAAAACTCCTGCCCCGCGAAGCGGGGAAGGTGGCGCGGCGCCTTTGCTTGCGCCGTGACGGAAGGGGCGCACGCCGAACGAGGCGCGACTCGTCCTTGCGGATGGGCGAAGGGTCGCGGAGCATCTCCTGATGAGTAAAGCCCCGTCCCCCGCCGACGCCGCACGCCTCGAAGAGGCGCAGGCGTTGTTGCGCGCCGGAAGCACCGGGCGGGCGGTCGGCGCCCTGCGGTCGCTTGTCGCCGAGCGCCCCGATCTGGCAACCGCCCATCACCATCTGGCCCTGGCGCTGGAATTGTCCGGCGACACGGCCGGCGCCGAAAGCGAGCTGCGCGCCGCCTTGCGGCTGGATCCCCTGCTCGGCGCCGCGGCCGCCAAGCTGGCCTTGCGGCTGATCGCTCAGGGCCAGGCAGCGCAGGCGCTGGAAATCGTCACGCCGCTTGCCAAGTCGGCCGCCGCGGACGTCAATCTTCTGACCGCCCAGGGCATGGCGCTGAAATCTCTGGACCGCCTGGACGAGGCGGCCGTCGCCTATCGCCGCGCCGCGGCCGCCGCCCCGGGGAGCGGCGTCGCCGAACATAACCTCGCCGCTCTGCTGGGGGATGCGCATCGGTTCGCCGAAAGCCAGGCGGCGACGAAAAGGGCCTTCGCCAAGGGGCTCGATGCGCCGGAAACCTGGCTTGTCCACGCTCGCGCCCTGACTGGCCTTGATCAGTTCGATGAAGCTGAGGACGCCTTTCGGGAGGCCATCCGGAGGCGGTCGAACTACGCCGACGCGCATCGTGAACTGGCCCAACTGATCTGGATGCGTACAGAAAGCCTCGAGGCGGCGCGTGAGACCCTCGACGCGGCCCTGCTCAAACATGGGTCCGACGGGCCCCTCAGCCTGGTAAAGGCCAAACTGCTGGAGACTACGGGCGATCTGCCAGGGGCTTACGCGGCGCTGGCCGGACCCATGCAGCGCTGGGGGAGCGACTCCAACCTGCACCTGACCGCCGCCAACCTCATCGCCGGCGATGATCCGCAACTGGCTCTCGCCTATGCCCAGAAGGCGTTCGACGCCGCGCCGGGGAGCGGGCCGGCTACCGCGGCGCTTTGCCAGGCCAATCTGGCTTTGGGACGCGCCGACGTTGCCGCCAACCTGGCTGCGGAGCTGCGCCAGGCCTGGCCCCTTGATCAGTATGCGGTGGCGCTGGCGGCGACGGCCTGGCGCCTGTTGGGCGATCCTCGCTACCGTGAACTCTATGACTATGATCGCTTCGTGCAGGTGCGGACAATCGATACGCCGGCGGAATGGTCTTCGTTGCCTAGCTTCCTCAAGGACCTCGCGGCGCGCCTCAAATCTCTCCAGCGCCTGCGCGGCCATCCGTTCGACCAGTCCCTGCGCGGCGGGGCGCAGACCGGGCAGTCACTGGCTCTGTCCGAAGACCCGGTGATCGCGGCCTTTTTCAGCGCCATCGATGCGCCGATTCGCGCCTATCTGCGCGCCATCAAGGGGCGGGACGACGTAATGGGGGCCCGGGTCAACGAGGCAGGCTATCGCTTTGCCGGGGCCTGGTCGGCGCTGCTTCGACCGGGAGGCTACCACACAGATCACCTGCACCCGCTGGGCTGGATATCGTCGGCCTGCCACATCGCCCTTCCCGGCGCCGTGGACAATGGCCACGAAGGCTGGCTGAAGTTCGGCCAGCCCGGGATCCCGACGCAGCCGGCCCTTTCGCCTGAGCATTTCGTCAAACCAAAAGCCGGCGATCTGGTGCTTTTTCCGTCATACATGTGGCACGGAACCGTTCCCTTCGGCGGCGCGGAGCCTAGACTGGCCCTGGCTTTCGACGTCCTGCCGGCCTGACCGGCGAAACCCTTACGGAGATTAAAGACCATGCGCTTGACCACGATCCTGGCCGGAGCGGCGGCGAGCGCCCTGATCGCCCAGGCCGCGGCGGCGCAGAGCGTTTCGCCGGCGGCCGGCGACAAGCCAGCGCCCGTCGAGGCCTATGGCAGGCTGGAAGCGATGAGCGATGTGCATCTTTCGCAGGATGGCAAGCGGATCGCCTACATCGGCGCCGTCGGCGACGACCACGTATTCGTCATCCAGGAAGTCGGCGGACCCATCCTGCAGACCGTGACCGCCAACCACCGAAAAGTGTTGTTCATCACCTTCGCCGATCCCGACCACGTGCTGATGGGCATCCGGGGCACCCAGCACATGGGTGGCGATGAGGACACCTATGAGCTATCGGCGATCATCCTTTACAATCTGAAGACCCATACCGGGGCGCAGGTGTTTCCGCGCGCGGGCGTGGTCGTCGACGGACAGCCGGCGGCCGTGATTCACAAGGATGGCCACACCTATGGCTACTTTTTCGGCAAGCTGACCGCCGGGGCCAACGGCGTGCAGATTTCCGGTCCGCGATCGACCGACGAAACCGCCCTCTACAAGACTGACCTCGACAGCCTGGTCACCACTCTGGAGCTCAAGAGCGAGAACCACGTCGCCGACGTCGCCGTCGGTCCCGACGGCGCGGTGGCCGCCAGGGTGGAGGAGTCCGATCATGGCAAGAGCTGGCGCGTGCTCAAGGGCGCCGACGCCAGCGAGGTGCTGGCCTCCGGGCGCAGCGTGTTTGGGTTTCCCGATCTGGTCGCCTACGGACGCACAACGGGGAGCGTGATCATCAAGCAGCCGGAAGATGGAGATTTCGACCCGCCGCGCGAGATCGACCTGGCCAGCGGCAAGATGGGACCGCCGCTCGTCCAGGGCGCGGACGCCAGCGTTCTGCAGGACCGGGCGAGCTATCTCACGGTGGGCTATCGCGTCGGCGGCTTCGCCCAGGACGCCTATTTTCTTGATCCGGCCATCGACGCCAAATGGCAGGGCGTGCGCGCCGCGTTCAAGGATGAACGGGTGGCGCTGGTCTCCTATGACGCGGGCTTCGACCGCTGGGTGGTCGAAGTCGACGGGCCGCACGACTCGGGGCGCTATTTTCTGGTCGACCTGAAAACCGCCAAGGCGACGCAACTGGGCGCCATCTATCCGCAGATCAAGCCCGATCAGGTCGGACCGTTCAGCTGGTTCGACTATACCGCGCGGGACGGAACCAAGCTGCGCGGGGTGCTGACCCTGCCACCGGGACGCGATCCGAAGAACCTGCCGCTGGTGATGATGCCGCACGGCGGCCCCGGCAACGGAACCTACGACTCGCCGCACTTCGACTGGTGGGCCCAGGCGATGGCCAGCCGCGGCTATGCGGTCTTCCAGCCCGACTTCAGGGGCTCCGGCGGCCTTGGCCAGTCGTTCGAGCGGGCAGGATGGGGCCAGTGGGGACGGATCATGGAGACCGACGTCTCCGACGCTATCCCCGCGCTGGCGGCCAAAGGCATCGTCGATCCGGCTCGGGTGTGCATCGTCGGCTGGAGCTACGGCGGCTATGCGACGCTCGCGGGGGTCACCGTGCAGCACGGGCTCTACAAGTGCGCCATCGCCGGCGGGGCGGTTTCCGACCTCAACGGCATGATGTGGTGGTCGCAGGACCGCTCGGAAAACAAGCTCGATCCGCAGGTTCGCTATTGGTCGCAGGCCATGGGGCTGAAGAGCGCCGGCGATCCGGCTGGCGCGGACTATTCGCCGGCCAAGCTAGCCGATCGCGCCGACGCGCCGATCATGCTGATCCACGGCAAGGACGATACGGTGGTGCCGTTCAGCCAGTCCGAGGAAATGGCCAAGGCCCTGCGCGCGGCCGGAAAGACCGTGGATCTGGTGGTGCTGCCGACGTCCGACCACTGGATCGGCAACGGCTCACAGGCCAACCGCACCGCCATGCTGACCGCGTCCGTCGACTGGCTGGAAAAGTACAACCCGTCGAACTAGGGGATCGTCCCACCTGATTGGTCCGGCCCTGCGCCCCTTCCGTCACGGCGCTGATCGAGGCGCGACACCTTCCCCGCTTCGTGCGTGTGAAGGATTCCCTCGTCGAAGGCTTTGTGATTCCCTGAGGGTATATTTTCGGGGAGGTGGTGATGAC
>Ga0208849_1001605_pt1 | contig 14978 bp, 17 predicted proteins | sample NGESurdeep072012_10_FD_184470 | JGI IMG/M metagenome (GOLD analysis project Ga0208849, IMG submission 184470) | Arctic peat soil microbial communities from Barrow, Alaska - NGEE Surface sample 53-3 deep-072012 (SPAdes) | ecosystem: Environmental > Terrestrial > Soil > Wetlands > Peat ...
GGGGGGGGGGGAGCGCTCGCCCACCGGCTCGAGTGCGACAACGCGAGAGGATTCAATCGAAGAGGCCAAGGGTCCTGTCTTCATGCTCGAGGATCTGACGAGCCAGCGCGCGGGTGATCTCCCGGTGTTCGGCGTCCGCCAGTTCGTCCAACCGTGATACCACATCCAGGGCGGCGGGGACTGAACGTTCCATCCGCTGGACGAGATATGGATAAACATCGGCCGCCGGCCGGATGTTGCGCTCGCGGAAGAGTTTGCGCAGCACCCCGTCCAGCACCCCGTCGTCGGGGGCCTCTATCTGGGCCACCGCCAGAGCGTTCAGGCGCGAGCGCAAATCCGGCAACGCCGTTGGCCAGGAGACCGGCGTCGTGCGCGCGGTGATCAGCAGGCTGGCGCCGGCGTCCGCCATGTTGATCAGGTGGAACAGACGTTCATCGACCGGCCTGCGGTCGGCGTCCTCGAACAGCATTGCGTGGCCCCGTAGCGCGTCGAGCTCCGGTGTTTGATCGCCCACCACGATCGCGCCCGATTGCGCGGCCCAGGCCATGGCCAGGTGCGTCTTGCCGCAGCTCTGCGGGCCAACCAGGGCCAGCCGGCCGCCATGCCAGTTCGGCCAGGCGTCCAGCGCCGCGAGCGCCAAGGCGTTGCTTTGGGAAACCACGAATGTCTGACGTGAAAAGACAGCCGGACGCTGAAGTTGCAGGCGCAACTGGCGTTGGCGCCGCATCTGGTCGGGGGAGGGCTTCACCGTCACCGCTCTAGCAAAACCGTTCGTCGGGGTCGATGCGCCGAAACCATCGGAGAACCCGTCGCTCAATTGCGGCGGGAACAGGCTGATCTAGGGCTCCCGTCGCGACTCCTTCAGGCTCGGACGGCGCCGCAGCGCGGTCACCGGCGCCCAGAGGCCGTCCAGGATGGTGAGCGTGGCCTCCTCGCCCTTGGCCGCGGCGGCGTCGATGGCCTTCCAGTCCCGGATCTCGATCGTTTCGATCGCCGGCAGGACCAGCACATCGGTGGCTTCGCGAGCGGCGGCCAGATCGGGGCCGGTGGTCACCGTCGCCGCCCTCATCAACAGGGAAATGATAGGCGGTCCCTTGCGCCACTCGCCCGAGAGCAGCCACCGCCATATTGACGCGGGCCGGCGAACGTCGCGCGCCTCGATACTGCGTCCGCGGCTGACATCGACCCCGACGATGGGGCCCGGCTGGATGTCGCGCATGATGTCGGCCGGAAAGTTCTTCATCACCGCTCCGTCGACAAGCACGTCGTTGCCCGCGATCACTGGTGGCAGCACGCCTGGGATCGAGACGGAAGCCCGCAAGGCTTCACGCACAAGCCCGTGCTTGTGCAACTGATAGACGCCGCTGGTCAGGTTCGATGAGATGCAGAAGAACGGCAGCCAGAGGTCGCAGATCTGGGTTTCGCCGAAGTGTTCGGCCAGCCGATCGCGCACCTTGTCGCCGTGAGTCATGGCGATAAACGGCAGGGCGATATCGTCGAGCGGACTGGTGTCGACAAAAGCCTTGCGGATGCGGCCATAGAGCTCCGCGTCGTCCCAGCCCATGGCCACTCCGGCGCCGATGATCGCCCCCATCGAGACGCCCGCGACGAAGTCGATCGGAACACCCCGCGCCCGCAGCGCCCGAACTGCGCCGATATGCGCGTAGGCTCTGGCGCCACCCCCCGAGAGCACCAGACCGACAGCCTGGCCTGTGATCACTCGGGCAAGGCGTTCGATGTCTGACTTGTTGGACGCACGAAGTTGAAAGAGCCGGGCGGGCTCGAGAGCCTCCACCCATTTGGCCGAACCCTGCGGTGAAGGGCAATCAGCCTGCTGCAACAGGATCAGATCAACCAGGCCATGCGCGTGAAGGGCCCCGCCCACGTCAACTTCGGCCGCGGGGGCCTGAGCCGCCGCCGCGATGTTGAACAGCCGATCAGCCTGCCGGCCGATGAGCAGCCGCCAGGCCGCCTCATCGGACTCGGCGGCGTAGAGCACGAAATCGTGCAGGTGTTCGAGGTTGGAAAACCATTCCGTCGGCTGGTGCAGAGCTTCGGTCCCCACCACGGCGACCCCGTAGCCCAGAACCTCAATGGCCCTGGCGATAGCCTCGACGATCGGGCGCACGATGACGCCGCGGGCTACGCCGACGAAGCCAAAGGCGGATGGCTCGGCCAGCCAGCTGGTGGTGGAAGTCTGGCGCGCACGTCCGATCGACAGCCTGGCCAGCTCGCCCATCAGCGCCGGTTCGCTCTCGGCCGCCTTCAGAAACAAGGCCCGCGGGAGGGCCAGCACCTCGGAATCGCGCAGGGCGACAACCTCGGCCGTATGGGCCGAGCCGGTGATCAGCGCCATTTCCCCGGCCGGTTCGCCTGGCCGTATCATCCCCAGGAAGCGGGACTCCTGGTCATCGTCGCGCCGCACGGCGCCCAGCCGCCCTGTGCGCAGCAGATAGAGATATTCGGCCGCTTCGCCGGCGAGAAATAGCGGTGCGCCGCCTGGCAGGGAAAACCAGCTGGCGACACCGCTTTCGAACGCCTGATCGAACAGCCTACGCAGGGCGGTGCGTGGCATCGGGTCTATCGAGTTCGCCATGAGCCCCTCGGGTTAGCGGCTGGCCCATGGTGTGCCGATTCTTCCCACCGGCTCGACCGGCGGTGTATGGCTGGCGCATGCCGAGGCTGACCAGCAACCTGGACAAGAGCGGGGAAGCCTTCGCGCGCAACAGCGAGGTCAACAGCCGCCTGGTTCAGACCCTGACCGATCGGGTCCGGGAAACCGCGCTCGGAGGGCCAAAGGCCGCGCGGGAGCGCCACGCGGCTCGAGGCAAGCTGTTGCCGCGCGACCGTGTCAGCCGCCTGGTGGACGTTGGATCGCCGTTGCTGGAGATCGGTCAGCTGGCGGGCTTCGGCCTTTATGACGGCGAGGCGCCCGGGGCGGGCCTGATCACTGCGATTGGCCGCATCAACGGCCGCGAGGCGATCATTGTCGCCAATGACGCGACCGTAAAAGGCGGCGCGTATTTTCCCCTTACCGTGAAGAAGCACCTGCGCGCGCAGGAGATCGCCATTCAGAACCGCCTGCCTTGCATCTATCTGGTCGACAGCGGCGGCGCGAACCTGCCGCACCAGGCCGAGGTTTTCCCCGATCGCGAACATTTTGGCCGGATATTCTTCAACCAGGCGACGATGAGCGCCGAGGGCATCGCCCAGATAGCCTGCGTGATGGGGTCGTGCACGGCCGGGGGGGCCTATGTGCCGGCGATGAGCGACGAGACCGTCATCGTTCGCGGGCAGGGGACGATCTTCCTGGCCGGCCCGCCGCTGGTCAAGGCGGCCACTGGCGAGGTGATCACCGCCGAGGAGCTTGGCGGCGCGGACACCCACGGCCGCCGCTCCGGCGTCGTCGACCATGTGGCCGCAGATGATGACCACGCCGTCGAAATCGTCCGTTCGATCGTCGGCAATCTCAATACAGCCGCCCCGGCACAGCTCGATGTGCGCGAGACCGCGCCCCCCGCCCACGATCCGGCCGACTTGCTCGGACTGATTCCCGGCGATGTGCGCGCGCCCTACGACGTTCGCGAAGTCATCGCCCGCGTCGTCGATGGCTCATGGTTCGACGAGTTCAAGCAGCTCTATGGGACGACCCTGGTCACCGGATTTGCGCGCATCTGGGGCTATCCGGTGGCGATACTGGCCAACAATGGCGTGCTGTTCTCGGAAAGCGCGCTCAAAGGCGCCCATTTTATCGAGCTCGCCTGTCAGCGAGGCATCCCGCTGATCTTCCTGCAGAACATCTCCGGCTTCATGGTCGGCGGCAAGTATGAGGCGGGGGGCATCGCCAAGGACGGCGCGAAACTGGTCACCGCGGTGGCCTGCGCGGCGGTTCCCAAGTTCACCGTCCTCATCGGCGGATCGTTTGGCGCCGGCAATTACGGCATGTGCGGCCGCGCGTTTAATCCCCGCTTCCTGTTCACCTGGCCCAACAGCCGCATCAGCGTCATGGGCGGGGAGCAGGCGGCCAGCGTTCTGGCCACTGTCCGCCGCGATGGGCTGGAGGCGCGCGGCGAGACGTGGTCGGGCGAAGACGAGGAGGCTTTCCGAGCCCCGATACGCGAACGGTACGAAACCGAAGGCGATCCCTATTTCGCCAGCGCAAGGCTGTGGGACGATGGCATCATCGACCCGACCCAGACCCGCGACGTACTGGGCCTGGCCATCGCCGCCTCGCTCAACGCGCCTATTCCCAAGACCCGGTTCGGCGTCTTTCGCATGTAGCCGCGCTGGCTTCACCCCTAGGAATCCCCCATGCCCAATCCGATAGCCGACCCTTTCGTCGAAGGCCCGGACACCGATGTTCAGTCGCGGCTGGTGACCATTGACGCCACCGCGGACGGCGCCGCGACGGTGACCATCAACCGCGCCGAGAAGAAGAATGCGTTCAACGCCGAAGTCATCGGCGCTTTGCGCGAGGCCTTCGAAACCCTGGAGGGGGCCGACGGCGTGAGGGTGATCTTCGTCACCGGCGCCGGCGGCTGGTTCTCGGCCGGGGCGGATCTGGAGTGGATGCGCGACGCCGCGCAACACACCGAAGCCGACAACCGCGACGACGCCATGCAGATGGCGATCATGCTCAAGCATCTCTACGACCTGCCGGCGCTGACCGTGGCGCTTATCCAGGGCGGGGCGTTTGGCGGGGGCGCGGGTCTGGCCGCCGCCTGCGACCTGGCCATCGCCACCACCGACGCGAAGTTCGCCTTCTCAGAGGTCAAGCTTGGCCTGCTCGCGGCGACCATCAGCCCCTACGTCGTCGCCGCCATCGGGCCCCGGCGCGCGCGCGGCCTGTTCGCCACCGGTCGCGGCTTCGACGCTGCATTTGCGCGGGAGATTGGATTGATCGACGAGGTCGTCGCCGATGCGGAGGCGCTGGCCGCGGCGCGTGCAAAGATCGTCGAGGAGATAAAGGGCTGCGCGCCCGGCGCTTTGGCGGCTTCCAAGCGGCTCGTGGCCGACATCGCCGGCCACCGGATCGATCACGGTCTGATGGAGGACACGGCCCGCCGGATCGCCCGCGCCCGGGTCGGCGACGAAGGCCAGGAGGGGGTGCGGGCGTTCCTCGCGCGGACCAAGCCCGGCTGGGCGAGCTGAAGAGGGATCAAAGTGGCGACGGATCGCGACCTGGAGATAGCCGGGGCGGCCTCCGTCGGCGGCGTCATCGGCTGGCGGCGTCGCAAGCCGATGGAACCTGGCGCGCCGTGCGCCAACTGCGGAGCCGTTCTGCAGGGGCCCTTTTGTCACGCATGCGGCCAGTTGGCGGAGGACTTCCAACGTTCGGTCTGGTCGCTGGTTAGCGAGGCCTTCCAGAACATCTTCGACGCCGACGGCCGGATATTCCATACCCTTCCACGCTTGGCGCTGCGCCCGGGGACGTTGACCAGGGACTATCTGGCTGGAAAACGCGCCTCCCAGATGCCGCCGCTGCGGCTGTTTCTGGTTGTCATCGTGCTGTTCTTCCTCGCCGGCAGCGTGCGGGATCTAGTCCATCCATCTGCGAATTCAGTGGTTGTGGCTCCGGGGCGCGTGCACGGCGTGTCGGCGCTCAACTTCGCCGGGGATTCGCGCGTGCAAGCCGTGGGGCGATGGCTGACGCCGCGGCTCAACTACACAATGGCTCACCAGCGTGAGTTCGGCGCGGGACTAGAGAGCTGGGCGCACCGGGCGGCAATCATCTTCCTGCCAATCTCCACCTTGCTGCTGGCCGCCCTGTTCGTATTTCGTCGACGTTTCCTGGTCTTCGATCACGCGATCTTTTCGATGCACTCCCTGTCGTTCATGGGCTTGCTGGCCACCATCGTTAGCCTTCTTGGCTTGGTCCCGGTGGTAAACAGCGTCTCGGGCCTCCTGGTGCTGACCGCGCCTGTCCACCTGTTCGCCCACATGCGCGGCGTCTACGAGACCAGCGTGGCTGGAACGCTGGCGCGGATGTTCTCGCTGTTCATCTTTTCGGTGATCGCCGCTCTCTTGCTGTTCCTGGGTATTCTCGCCTGGCAGCTCAACACCCTTGCGGTGCCGCCGGCATGATCGCCTCGCTGCTGATCGCCAACCGCGGTGAGATCGCCCGCCGGATCATCCGAACGGCCCGGCGCATGGGCGTGCGCACCATAGCCGTCTACTCAGAGGCTGACGCCGGCGCGCCGCACGTGCGGGAGGCGGACGAGGCCGTTGCGATCGGACCGGCGCCGGCGGCGGAGAGCTATCTGGTCGGGGCCAAAATCCTTGAAGCGGCGCGGCTGACCGCCGCGGAGGCCATCCATCCTGGTTACGGATTCCTGTCGGAAAACGCGGTTTTCGCTCAATCGGTGATCGATGCGGGCCTGATCTGGGTCGGACCGCCGCCCGCGGCCATCCTGGCCATGGGCAGAAAAGATGCGGCCAAGCGGCTGATGGCGGACGCCGGCGTTCCGGTGACGCCGGGCTATCTGGGCGAGGACCAGGATCCGGCGCGACTGGCCGCCGAGGCGGCCGCGATCGGTTGGCCGGTGCTGATCAAGGCGGTCGCCGGCGGCGGCGGCAAGGGCATGCGGCGCGTCGATCGGGCGGAGGACTTCGCCGCGGCCCTGGCCGGCGCCAGACGCGAAGCAGCGTCCGCCTTTGGCGACGACCGCGTGCTTCTGGAAACGTTCGTGGCGCGCCCACGGCACATCGAGGTGCAGGTATTCGGCGATTCTCACGGTCAGATCGTCCATCTGTTCGAGCGCGACTGTTCGCTCCAAAGACGCCATCAGAAGGTCATCGAGGAGGCGCCGGCGCCGGGCATGGACGACGCGACGCGCCAGGCACTGTGCGCGGCCGCCATCCGCGCGGCGCGCGCGGTGGACTACCAGGGCGCGGGGACGGTCGAGTTCATCGCCGATGCATCCGCCGGCCTTCGCCCCGACCGCATCTGGTTCATGGAGATGAACACGCGCCTCCAGGTCGAGCACCCGGTCACCGAGGCCATCACCGGCCTTGATCTGGTCGAGTGGCAATTGCGCGTCGCCGCCGGCGAACCGTTGCCGCTTGGCCAGGACCAGATCACCTACAGCGGCCACGCCGTCGAAGCGCGCCTCTACGCAGAGGACCCGGCCCGGGGCTTCCTGCCATCGACCGGGCGCCTCAGCCACTTTCGGCTGCCCACCTCGGTGCGTGTCGACAGCGGTTTTGGCGAGGGCGATGCGATAGGGCCTCACTACGACCCGATGATCGCCAAGCTGATCGCCCACGCGGCGAGCCGGGAAGGGGCGGCCAGGACGTTGAGTCACGCCTGCAAGCACATTGAAGTCTGGCCGGTGCGGACCAACGCGGCCTTTCTGGCGCGGTGCCTGGACGACCCCGACTTTGTCGCGGGCCGGCTCGACACCGGGTTTATCGACGAGCGGCTGCAATCGCTGACCAGCGACCCGCCGACGACCCTCTCCGCCGCCGCCGTCGCCTCGGCCGCCGAGGCGCTCGACGGCGCCTCCGCTGGTCGCCGCGCGAGCCCGTGGAATTCGAGGGGCGGCGCTACTGGGTTTCGCCTGAACGAAGCGGCGGTGGATAACGCCGTGTTGGCCGTTGACGGATCGCCGAGCGCGCTCAGGTTCGACTTCGTGGCCAAGGCCCAGGTCCTGCCCGGCAATGACGATGACGCCGTGGTGTTCGCGGATGGCGCTCCGCACATCCTGCGTCGCCGGCCCAGGCCAGTTGAGGCCGCCGCCGCCACGGGCGATGGTACGGTTCGCGCCCCAATGCCGGGGAAGATCGTCTCGCTGACGGTCACCGTCGGTGAGCGGGTCAGGCGTGGCCAGGCGCTCGCGGCCTTGGAGGCGATGAAGATGGAGCATGTGATGACCGCGCCGTTCGACGGCGTTGTAGAGCAGGTCGGGGTCGCGGAGGGCGATCAGGTTGCGGAAGGGGCGATGGTGGTGCGGTTGGAGCCCCCGGCGTCAGCGTGAACCTGCATCTCCTCAAGCTTTGCGTCGGCTGCGACAGCGTCGAGGACCTGCTTCGATGGCGCCGCGCGCCGCAGGAGAAGGGCCGGCCGTGGATCCTCCGCACGCGCCAGACGCCCAGGCGCGCCGACGAACTGATCGACGGCGGCTCGCTTTACCGCGTGTTCAGGGGCGCCATTCTCTCACGCCAGAGGATCGAGGCCGTGGCCACTGTCGGCGAGGGCCTGGAGCGGCGATGTGAGATCATCCTGGACGAAGCCATCGTGCTGACCGTGCCCACGGTTCGGCGGCCGTTCCAGGGCTGGCGCTACCTCGAGGCCGGCGAGGCGCCGGCTGACTTGGCGGAGGCTGAGTTCGGCGAAGCGCCGCCGCCGGAGTTGGCGCGCAGGCTGCGGGAAATCGGCGCCTGGTGAGAGCGCGCGACGATGCTGGCGAAAACGGGCCCCGCGCACTACCTAATGCGGCAAGTCGTCGGGGAACTAGAGAACAATGACCGTGCCCATCATCATCCTGATCGTCGTCATCGTCCTGGTGGTGATGCTGGTCGGAACCTACAATCGCCTGGTGGCGCTGCGCCAGAACGCCAACGGCGCCTTCGCCGACATCGACGTCCAGCTCAAGCAGCGCCAGGATCTGGTTCCCAACCTGGTCGAAAGCGTCAAGGGTTACGCGGCCCATGAACGCGGCGTCTTCGATGAGGTGACAACCGCCCGCGCCGCCGCGACGTCGGCAAACGGGGTCGAAGCCAAGGTGGCGGCCGAGAACGCGCTCACCGGCGCGCTTGGCAGGCTGATGGCGGTGGCCGAAGCCTATCCCGATCTCAAGGCCAACCAGAACTTCATGCAGCTGCAGGCCGAGCTGACCGACATCGAGAACAAGCTCGCCGCGGCGCGGAGGTTCTTCAACAACGCCGTCGGGGAATTCAACGCCTCGGTCCAGCGTTTCCCAGCGGTGCTGTTCGCCGCCGCCATGGGATTCACGCCCAGGGATTTCTTCGATCTGGGCGCCGATCGCGCGGCCGCGAGCGTTGCGCCGCAGGTGAAGTTCTAGGGTCAAGGGAACCAGCGCCATGCAGGCTGTCGGTCTGCAGACCTACATCTGGAACAACAACATCCGCTCGGCGGTGCTGCTGGCCGGCTTTCCGGTACTGCTCGTCGGCATGGTTTTCGTTCTCACCCTCGGCATGATCTGGGGCGGATTGCTGCCCAGCACGGGGACCTCTGCGGGCGACATGGCCTATGCCTTGCGGCTGCTGGCCGCGGCGGCGCCGGCCGCCATCGCCGTGGCCGCGATCTGGTTCGCCATCGCCTATGTCTTCAACCAGTCGATCATCGACATGGCCACCGGGTCCCGGAAGATCGAACGGGCCGATCAGCCCGATCTCTACAATCTTCTGGAAAACCTCTGCATCTCGCGCGGCATGAAGACCCCGGCGATCCGGATCATCGAGACCGATGGCATGAATGCCTTCGCCAGCGGCCTGCACGAGGGACGGTTTTCGATCACCGTGACGAGGGGGCTGCTGCAGAGTCTCGATAGGGACGAGCTGGAAGCGGTGCTCGCCCACGAACTGACTCATGTGATCAATCGCGATGTCCGCACCATGGTCATCGCCGCGATCTTCGCCGGCATCATCACCCTGATGTGCCAGATCATCTATCGGTCGGTGTTCTTCACCGGCGGCGCCCGGGGAAGGGGCAGGGGGGTCTGGGTGTTCTGGGTTGTGGCCATGGCGGCCGCCGCCGTCGGATCGCTGCTGGCCGTCGTCATCCGCATGGCCATTTCCCGCAGCCGCGAGTTCGTCGCCGATGCGGGCTCGGTCGAACTGACCAAGAACCCCGACGCGATGATCTCGGCCCTGCAGAAGGTGTCCGGCCATGCCCACCTCGATGCTCCGCAGTCGATGCGGGCGATGTTCCTCGAAGAAGACGATGATGGAATTTTCGGCCTCTTCGCCACCCATCCGCCCGTGGAAAAGCGCATTGCCGCTCTCCAGCACTACGCCGGCGGTCGGATCGCCCGGCACGCCGATCCCGCCGTGCTGATCGGTCAGCCGGCCCAGATCGTCACCGGCGCGCCTGGACCGTGGGGGACTCACGCGGGACCAGCGCCGCTAGGTGACAGGCCAGGGCCGTGGGAATAGGGCCCAATGCCGCTTTCCCCCGATGGGAAGGAGTCACGATGACCAGCCAGGCCGAGGACGCCGTTCGCCTGACGCGAAAATTCAACGCCTCGCCTCAGCGGCTGTTCGACGCCTGGCTGGATCCTGACTTGGCTGGCAAGTGGCTGTTCACATCCGCCTCGAGCGAGAGCCACAGCACCTTGATCGACGCACGGCCCGGCGGCGCCTGGGCGATCACCGATCGGCGCGAGGGCGTCGACTACACCGCGGTCGGACAATACCTCGAGATCGATCCGCCCCGGCGACTGGTGTTCAGTTTCGGCATGCGCCAGTTCTCGCCGATTCTGACGAGCGTCATCGTCGAGATCGCGCCGGACGGGGAGGGCAGTGTTCTCACCCTGACCCAGGACGGCGTCGGCGCGGGCGCGGAATCGGCGACGAAGGACGGTTGGCTCAAGATGTTCGAGGCCCTGGAGGCGCTCCTGGCGCGCGGGGAGGGTTAGCGGTCGCAATTAGAGCCGCCTGCTTGTGCATCGAGCGCCGCCTTCCGGGGGGTAGACCGAGCGCGAGCCTGACCGAGGGCCGTCGCTATGCACCGAAATCGAGGCGCAGCGGATAATCGACCACGATGGCGACGCCATCGGTGAGCGCCGTCACCGAATGCCGGGCGCCCGGCGGTACTATCGCCGCCGTGCCAGGTCCGGCCACCTGCGCAACGCCATCGACGGTGAGTTCGACCTCGCCGTCGATTATCTGCCAGACTTCCTCCTGGTCGTGGGAATGCTCGTGGATCGAGGATCCGGCCGCGAAGTCCCAGTGCCCAAAGGTCATGTTGGCGGAATGAAACATCCGGCCGCGCCAGCCCGGCGCCTTTTCGAGCACCGGCAGCGCTCGTGTGTCGATTACATCCATGCTTCGCCTCCGCACCGTGACTAGACCCAAACAGACTGACGACCAAGTTAAAGCGCATCTTTTTGGTTGCATGTGTCACTCGCCCTGTGCGATGAACGCGCAACGAGGAGGTTGCCCAATGGTCGATCAGGTTGAGAAGAGCGTCATTTTGCGCGCGCCCATCGACAGGGTCTGGCAGGCGCTCTCCGACGCGGGCCAATTCGGCCAGTGGTTCGGCGTAAAGCTCGATGGCGCCTTTGCGCCGGGCCAGACCGCGCGGGGGAACATCACCAACCCGGGCTACGAGCACCTGGAAATGGAGGTCAAGGTGGTCCGCATGGAAAGGCCGCGACTGTTCTCATTCACCTGGCACCCCTTCGCCGTCGATCCAAAGGTCGACTATTCCGGCGAGACGCCAACCCTGGTCGAGTTCACCCTGGAGGCGATGTCACCGGGCGAAACACGCCTCAGGGTGGTCGAAAGCGGCTTTGCGAGCTTGCCGGAGCACCGCCGCGCCGAAGCGCTGCTTCGCAACGAGGGTGGATGGGCCGCGCAGATGACCAACATCAAGGCCTATGTCGAGCCTTAGCTTTCAGGGCCCCGCCGCCAGTCCCGCTCCCATCTTCGCGGCCCTCGGCGATCCCACGCGGCTTTCGCTGCTGACCCGGCTTACCGACGGCGAGACACGCTCGATCGCCAAGCTTTCAGCCGACACCCGGCTTTCCCGCCAAGCGATCACCAAGCACCTTCATGTTCTGGAGAAGGTGGGCCTGGTCAGCCAGCGCCGCGTGGGCCGCGAAAGCCTCTACGCCTTTGAGCCGCGGACCATGGAAGCGGCCAGGTCATACATCGAAGCGGTGTCGGCCCGATGGGACGAGGCCCTCGCCCGCCTGCGCCTCCTGGTGGAGACCGATTGAACCGTGTGGCGCCGGCGATAATCTAGTCGCGTTTGTATCCCGTCCTGATCGCTGGGAGATCAGCCATGCCCAAGATCGACATCGCCACCGTGCCGGAACGCAAGGGCGCGGGCTATCCGAAGCCCTTCGACGCCCCGTGCGCGGAACGCATACGGCGCCGGCTAGGCAATGCCGGCGGGCTGACGGACTTCGGGGTCAACCTCATGCACCTGCCGCCAGGCGGTTGGTCTAGCCAGCGCCACTGGCATTCGGCCGAAGACGAATTCGTCTTTGTGCTCGAGGGGCGCCTGACGCTCATCGAAGACGCCGGCGAGACCGAGTTGCGAGCCGGCGATTGCGCGGCTTTTGCGAAGGGCTCGGGCGACGGCCATCACCTGATCAACAGATCGCAGGCGATCGCGGTCTATCTGGAAGTCGGCGCGCGCTCGCCCAACGATGTCACCACCTGCTCCGACATCGACATGATGAGCACCAACGCCGACGGCCGCTTCGTGCACAAGGATGGCGCGCCGTTCCCAGAATCCTGAGTCTGCGGCTAAGGAACCCAGAATTCGGCTATCTAGCCCGGGACCCGTTGAGGGCCACGGCAGCAGATATCAGTGCTTTGAAGGCTTCCTCGTCGACCTTATCGCCCTCATGAAAATCGATCGCGCGCCGGACGTTCCCTTCGAGGCTGGAGTTGAACAGACCCGTGGGGTCCTTGAGCGCGGCGCCCTTGGCGAAGGTCAGCTTGACGACGGCCTTGTACGTCTCGCCCGTGCAGATAATGCCATGGTGAGCCCACACCGGCACGCCTCTCCACTTCCACTCTTCGACCACTTCGGAGTCCGCCTGCTTGATCAGCGCGCGGAAACGGGAGAGCGCCTGGCCCCTCCAATCGCCCAGTTCCTTGATCCTCGCGTCGATCAGCCGGGTAGGGGACTCGCCTTCGGTCGGTGCGCGCTCCTTCATGTCGATTTCAGCTCCCTTAGCTGACTGTCATCGGCTTTGGACACTTCGCCGACGACGCCGAGCAGATTGCTATGGAGATCAGTCCCGACCGACGACGATCGGTTGGCACATCGTCAAAGCCAAGCGCGATTGCAGCCCGCGCGCCTCGGCTTGGGCGAGCGCTTTTCGGTCAAGAAGATGCGTTCGCTCGATGCGCCAAACCGTATACTTGGCGAAAAATCTAACCATTTCCGCATGGCCGACGGCGCGCGCCAGGGTGTCGCGAGCCTGGGCTTCCTCCGCTTCACTGAACGCACGAGCAGACCCGGAGAGGCTTTGAAGTTCGTGCCATGCTTCCCACTCCTGTGTGGCGGCGTTGTAGAGATCGACACCGGACATGGCGATACGCGAGTAGAGCACTGCCTTTTCCTGCGGCAGGTAGGGCGCGGCCCCCGATCCGACGACCGCTTCCCAGGTGTCGATCTGCCAGGGCAACGGCACCGGTTGCGGGATCGGTCCAACGCGAGCGAGACGTCGCGTCCTTCCCGCGGCGTCGAGGATGGCCCGCAGTTGATCGGCGCGGGCGGTCAGGCACGGGGCTTCCCGGTCGGCGACGACCCGGAACTCGATGAACCTGGCGAAGTTGTCGCGGAGCGCCTCTTCGCCCCGGCTGACGATCTGACGATAGTGCCATGCTTCGACGGCTTGTCCTGCCGCAAGGGCCGTCATTACGCCCAGTACAACAATTCCGTACTCCTTCAGGAAGCCGCGCCAGCCTCGCCACGGCTCCGGCTTGTGGATTTCCATTCTTCCTCCTCAGTGGATTGCTTGCCGCTCCTTTGCTCGAAGCCTAGCCACCGGACCCTTGAGCGTCCATCGCCGAGACGGGGATCCCGGCCTACGATGCCAAGGAGGTCCAGTTCAGTCCCCCATCACGTGTGCGCCCGCAGGCGCGGGAGGCGCGGCGCTTGGTTCCACGATCTGCAGAGGCTACGCTTGGATGCAAAGCGGGGGCCTTCATGTCTGCGGTGGGTATTGGCGGCGTCTTCTTCCGGGCCAACGATCCTGAGGCCCTGCAAGAGTGGTATCGAAAGCACTTGGGCATCGTCGCGGACGACGCACATCAGTGGATGCAACAGGCCGGTCCAACCGTGTTCATGCCCTTCCCCAAAGACACCGACCATTTTCCCGCGGCCAAGCAGTGGATGATCAACTTTCGGGTTACCGAGCTGGATAGGCTCCTCTCGGCGCTTCGCGACGCCGGGATAGCGGTCACCACGAAGCCCGAATGGGACACCCCTGAGACAGGCAGATTTGCGCGTATCCATGATCCAGAGGGAAATCCGGTGGAACTGTGGGAGCCGCCGACCGAATAGGACTCCGCGTTGGGTCCGAAACATCTCAAGCGTGACGATACTGATCCCAGCGGTCGGTTCGCCTGGATTCTCGATCCGGATGGAACGAAGATCGAACTGTGGCAGGCAAAGAAACCGTAGCCCGCGGGCGCCTGTTGTCGATGACTATCCCCTGATCGACGCGCGTAGTGTGGTCGAAGGTTTGACGGGCGGGCCCGACCCAGGCGGCGAAGAGCATGTCACGGCGTTTGGGGCCACGCGGCCCCGGCCGAGAAAAAAGCCTCTTGACCCGGCCCCTGGGACAAACTCGAAACAGGATTGGGTCGAAGACAGGTATTGCCCGTGAGCCAACCGCCACGTTTCTTCAGCCCGGCAGAGACCGCGCGCCGGCTCAAGGTAAGCACCAAGGCCTTGCGCCTCTACGAGACGCTCGGATTGGTAAATCCGGTGCGCACCAGCACGGGATGGCGCACCTACGGACCCGACCAGATGGTCCGCCTTCATCAGGTGCTCGCCTTGAAGTACCTCGGCCTGCCGCTCAGACGGGTAGGGGAGCTGCTCGGCGACCAGCTGGCCGACCTCGATGCGGTCTTGCTGCTGCAGGAAACAGCCCTTCGCGCCCGCATCGCGGACGACGCGCGCCGATTGGAGTTGCTGGTCGCCGTGCGGCGGCGGTTGGCCGGCGGCGAAACCTTGTCGGTCGACGACCTCATCCACCTCACACGAGAGACTGTCATGACCGACCTCCCGGAACTGCCCAACCATTACGAAGGCAAGGTGCGGGACAACT
>Ga0208849_1001606_pt1 | contig 14971 bp, 14 predicted proteins | sample NGESurdeep072012_10_FD_184470 | JGI IMG/M metagenome (GOLD analysis project Ga0208849, IMG submission 184470) | Arctic peat soil microbial communities from Barrow, Alaska - NGEE Surface sample 53-3 deep-072012 (SPAdes) | ecosystem: Environmental > Terrestrial > Soil > Wetlands > Peat ...
AAAACGCTGCTGGAAGCGACCAGCGGCAACACGGGTATTGCGCTGGCTATGCTGGGTGCGGCACTGGGGTTTCCTGTGCTGCTGGCAATGCCCTCCAATGTTTCTCCAGAGCGAAAACGCATCCTCATGGCCTACGGAGCACAGGTGGATTGGACCGATCCCGGCGAGGGTTCCGATGGCGCCATTCGCCGCGCGCGTGAGCTGGCCGGCAACGACCCGGAACGCTTTTGCTACGTGGATCAATATTCGAACGACGCCAACTGGAAGGCTCACTATGAAAGCACCGGGCCTGAGATATGGCGGCAGACCGAGGGCCGCGTGACTCATTTTGTCGCGGGTCTCGGAACCAGCGGCACATTCGTGGGCACCGGTCGAAGGCTCAAGGAACTGAATCCGGCCGTTCAGTGCATCAGCTTCCAGCCCGATTCGCCGTTTCACGGGCTGGAAGGACTCAAACACATGGCGACGTCAATTGTGCCGGCCATCTACGATCCGCAACTTGCCGATCGCCAACTCGAAGTAGAAACCGAGGCCGCATATGCAATGGCGAAGCAGCTTGCCCGCGAAGAGGGCTTGCTGGTGGGCATCTCGGCTGCCGCTGCTGTTGTGGCCTCTGCTCAGATTGCCCGCGGAGAGGCGGCAAGCGGACGGACCGCCGTGATCGTCACGGTGCTTCCGGATTCCGCGGACAAGTATCTGAGCGAGCGGTTCTGGGAGGAAGGCTGATCGTGCTGCGGGTGACGAAAGCGGTTTATGAGGCGATCCGCGCGCATGGCGAGGAGACGTATCCGCACGAATGTTGCGGCGCATTGCTCGGGCGGTCGTCGCCTGACGGTTGGCAGATTGAAGCGGCGGTTAGGGCCGATAACACGCGCACCGATTCGGCACATAACCGCTATCAGATTGCCCCGGCGGAGCTGGTAAAGATCGCGCGCGACGCGCGGCAACGCGGTCTGGACATTGGCGGGTTTTATCACTCGCATCCCGATCATCCCGCGCAATGGTCGCAGACCGACTTTGCCGAGGCGCACTGGCTGGGCTGCTCTTACGTCATCACAGCGGTGGCGAACGGCAACGCAGCAGCGACCAATTCGTTCCGGCTGGCGGGAGACACTGAGGAGAGCAAGCGATTCGAGCAGGAGTTGATCGAAGTAAATGACTGAGCGGATAGCATCGTTGAGAGCTCCGATGAATCTAAGAGAATGCAGAGAGGGATTGACCGAAATGACGATTTTTATTCCGACGCCGCTGCGCACCTATACGGCGGACAAGGACGCAGTCGAAGTAAACGCTGCAACCATCGCAGCAGCGCTCGATGAATTGACCAGGGCGCATCCCGACCTGCGCATGCATTTGTTCACGAGCGAGGGCAAGTTGCGCGCTTTTGTGAACATCTACCTGAATGACGAAGATGTGCGGTATCTGCCGGAGAAGGATGCGACAAAAGTCTCGTCCACCGACACGCTTTCGATCATTCCTTCGATTGCCGGAGGATGCCCTCCCCGCGGACGCATGCAAATTCAACATCGAATCCCCGAGACGCAGTGAATCATCTATACGTATGAGGGATTATGAATACGGCCACCTTGCCAATTGAGTTGCCCGAACTGACGCAAGACGATCTCACACGCTATTCGCGCCACCTGATTCTTCCGGAGGTGGGCGTAGAAGGCCAGCGCAAGCTGAAAGCCGCGCGCGTGCTTTGCGTCGGGGCTGGCGGACTTGGTTCGCCGCTTGCCCTCTACCTGGCAGCAGCCGGTGTTGGAACCCTGGGCCTGGTGGATTTCGACGTTGTCGACGCCAGCAACTTGCAGCGGCAGATCATCCACTTCACCGCGGATATCGGCCGCAAGAAACTCGATTCGGCCGAGGAGAAGCTCAAGGCTCTCAATCCCGCCCTCAACGTTGTAAAGCACGAAACAATGCTTTCGAGCGCAAACGCCCTCGACATCCTCAAAGACTACGATATTGTTGCCGACGGCACCGACAATTTTCCCACGCGCTACCTCGTCAATGACGCGTGCGTGCTGTTGGGCAAGCCGAATGCGTACGGATCGATCTTTCGATTTGAGGGGCAGGCCAGTGTGTTCGCCGCGAAAGACGGCCCCTGCTATCGCTGTCTCTATCCTGAGCCACCACCGCCGGGCCTGGTTCCCAGTTGCGCCGAGGGCGGGGTTCTCGGCATTCTACCCGGACTGATTGGTGTGATTCAGGCAACCGAAGCAATCAAGCTCATCCTGGGTATCGGCGAACCGCTGATTGGCCGCCTGCTCCTCGTAGACGCGCTCAAGCTGCGCTTCCGCGAACTCAAGCTGCGCAAGAATCCCGATTGCCCAGTCTGCGGCACGCATCCGACGGTAACCAAACTCATCGACTACGAGCAGTTCTGCGGCATTCGGCCCGAAACCAAAGAGGAACAGGCAGTGAAGAATGGAGTTCCGCAGCTCAGCGTAAAGGAACTGAAGCGGCGTATGGACGCCGGCGAGAACCTGTTCATTCTCGATGTTCGCGAGCCGTTCGAATATCAGATCGCAAATATCGGCGGCAAGCTTATTCCGCAGAATGAGGTTCCGCAGCGGCTTGCGGAGATTGATCGCGACCGCGAGATTATTGTGCAATGCAAATCCGGCAACCGCAGCCAGCGCATCGCGGAGTTCCTGAAGCAGTCAGGGTATCCGAAGGTTGCGAACGTGAGCGGCGGAATTCTGGCATGGTCCGATCAGGTCGATCCGTCGGTTCCGAAGTACTGACACCTAAGATGCCAAATAATTAATCTGGGCGCTCAACGTCCACTCCTGCAGGTTACAGGTCAATCATCTCAATCGCTGCCATCAAGTCATTAGGGTGAAATGGTTTGGCAAGCAGGGTGAAGTTGTGGCCGTTCTTCCGAGCGGATTCTATAAAGCCGGCAGTCTCTGCTTGCCCCGAAAACAGCAGAATTCTGCAATTGGGGTACAGAGCTTTGAATTGGACTCCTAAATCGATCCCATTCAATTGTGGCATCACAACGTCTGTAATCAGAAAATCAGGAGATTGGATTTCTGCCGATCGCAGCGCCTCCAGCGGATTAGTGAAGGCAGTCGCCGCGAAACCCGACGAATTCAAAATGACTGCGAGCGTCGACGCGATAATCGGCTCATCATCAACCACGAAGATTCCGGGTCTGTTTTTTTCTGCCATTGGCATTCCTGTTCGAACGAATATTATTTGGGAATCCTATTCCACCCTCTGCTTGCAATCGAATCTCACCAACGCTCTAAGACTGGCTGAGGTTCACCCTCAGCCCCACTCGGGTGGAAATGCACACCCCACAAAAAAGGCGGCGGTTTTTCGCCGCCGCCTGGAAAGCCAAGACTCGCAAGACGTCAGCGTGTTCCCGTTTTCCGATGTTCTTCTTGCTTCTCTCCGCCTTGAACTTCCTTCTTAGGCGCCTGTTGGACAGGCTGATTTTCGTGGCCCTGCTGGCCTTTCTTCTCAGACGAGTCGTGGGTGGAGTTACTTTTTACAGGCTGCTCTTGCGAGCCCGACTGCTGATGATCTTTCGTATCGTGTGGCATAAGATAGGTTCTCCTTCTGCCACTATGATGCTTATTTCTCGCTTCGGGTCGTCTTGCCGAAACGAAGCAGGCGCAGGCATTAGAGTGCTGGTGCCGCAACCTCTTTTCAATGACTGATAAGAGCGATGAGGATCACGATGGGGATTGGAACACCGAGAAGCAACAGCAGAATGGAACGCATTGGATATCTCCTTGGGGATGGCCAGCCACATCGGCAGCCGGCGATCAGATAATCACGACGTTATCTCTTTGCCGGCCGCCAATGGTGCCGGCCAGGCTTGCAGAAAAAGCACCGATCAATAGGGCAATGAAGATCCACAGAAGCGTATGGGCTGCATTCTTGCGAGCAGTCTCGGCTGCCTGAGTGGCATTCTCATAGACATCGGACACACGTTTGTCCGCAGAGGCCCGATCGAGCCCAGTTCTGGCGCTCACGAGTTGGCCGAGGTACGCCTGATCGTCGCCGGAAAGCTGGCCATGTTTCAGAGACGCGGCAAGGATGGTGGCAACCTCCTGACGAACTGAATCCGTCGCCGGTTGGTTTGAGTCCGTGCGAAGAAGAGCGTCAACAAAGTAGGCATTTGGATTTGCCTTGTTGGTGGCGGCATCGGAGGTTGTTGGCGAGCCGATCATTAATGCCGCCGCAGACCCGAGAAATGCAGCGGTGACGACGAGGGCAACCGACCACGACAGGAATCCATGCGCCGTATCCCTGAAGTAGACTTCGTCGCCGTGGATGACTGTCCACTTGGTTCTCAAGCGCCCGGCGAGATAACCTCCCATGGCAGAACTAACTAATTCCGCAAAGATCAACCACAGGATCGCGGCGGTTCCGATGCTTGCCATAGAAACGCCCGAGCTTGACCAAATAGAGTTCGATGAAAGGCCGAGCCCCGCGCCCAAGGCGAGCAGGATTAGATAAAGGGCGGCAGTGACGAAGGCACCGGCTACGACGGCCGACCATGATACCCCCGATGAATTTGCTTCAGGGGAATCCGGCGCCCGCTGACTCCGAAGAGGTATCGCTGTAGTTCCTAGTTGACTCATGGTTCCTGCTTTCTCCAGACAAAAATAAGCGACAGGTGCGATAGCTCCAAAGCGATCTCGGCTGGTCCACCAGCCCACTTAGGGTGAGATGCCAAATAGTTACTACGAGCGCTCAATCGTGGCGATAAAATGCATCTCAGTACAAAGAGGCACTTATGAAACCAGCTACAGTCGTCGGAATTCTTCTCGTCATACTCGGAATTGTTGGCTTTGCCGTTGGTGGAATCAGTTTCACGCACGAAAAGAAGGTTGTCGATATGGGTCCCGTGCAACTGTCGCACAAAGAGACGAATACTATCCCAATTTCGCCGATTTTAAGCACGATCTCGCTGGTCGCCGGAATTGGCTTAGTCGTAGTTGGCGCTCGAAGCAAGTAGTCGCGGCATTCCGGGACAGTCAGGCAAGTTCCCCAAAAAAGAGTGCCGCGCCCATGCGCGCCGTATCAGCACTGCCGATTCCCTTCACGCTATTGCTGACCGGAACCAGACGCCCTCCATTCCAGTTTGGTTGATCCGGCGCCTGTCTCCAGATTCAAATCCGATCGACATTCAAACTCTGCCGAGGCACAGTGACGAAGAGATGCTTCTAACTGCAATGGGCACTGAAACGGCGAATGTTCACCTGGGAACCAAGGGCCAGACCAAGCGGATTTTGGAGGACATTCGACGGAGGAAACGCCGCTGGCTTCAGGACGCTGCAGTGCGGATGGCAAAGATTCTCGAAAAAAGACTGGAATCGGTACCGGAAGAACTGAGATATAGAGGGCAAGATAAAGATTGGACCTCGATCCGGCTGTGGCGGCCCTCCTTTGCATCCAATATAGAAGGGAGTTCCCTGCGGTGCGCCGACGACTATGCCATTAACTTATTTCAAGAGAAGGCATCCTGTGCCAAGAGCGATATTTACGGCTCTTTCGCTGCTCGGATGGGGTGGGGTGGTCTTGTTTTCGCAGGCGGTTATTGCGTCGGCCCAGCAGGCGCAAGCCCAGAATCCACCTGCGGCCAATGACCCAACGCGGCCGGAGAGCCAGCCGCCGCTGGACATCGACCGTGACCCCATCGCCTCACCCGATGTGAATGTACCCCCCACTACAGCGGCGATACCGCCGGTTGCGCCCGGCACGCCGAATGTCGCGAACGCTACGACGAATTCACCTTCGAGTCAGCCCGGAGGAAATCAAATCAAAGGAAATCAAGCCACCGGAATCGAGAAGCAACAAAATGGCATGTACATCTTGCATGCGGATGTGGATGAGGTGCTGCTGAACTGCGCAGTGATGGATGCGAAAGGCCAGCCGGTGCTTGATTTGAGCCGAGACGACTTCCGCGTCTGGGAGGATGGAGTTCAACAGACCGTGAATGCGGCTCAACACCTCGATCTGGCCGTTTCCATGGGCATCCTGATTGACGATTCCGGCTCCATGCGCGACAAGCGCGCGACCGTGAATGCCGCCGCCTACCACCTGCTCAACGCCTCCAATCCGGCGGACGAGGCATTCGTGGTTAATTTCTCAGATCGCCCATATCTCGACCAGGGGCTCACAACAGATCGGGTGGCGTTGGATCGCGGAATGTCGCGCTTCGATCCCGCGGGTTCCACGGCTTTGTACGATGCAGTAGCTGCTTCGGCAGACGAGTTGGCCAAGCACGGCAAGAATCGAAAGCAGGTCCTGCTGATCATTACGGACGGAGCAGACAATGCATCAAGGCTTAACCTTGAAGAGGCAATCCGCCGCGTACAGGGCATGGCCGGACCCGTTGTGTACTCCATCGGACTACTTTTCGATGACGAACCCGGAGAATCGCAACAAGCCAGAGATGACTTGGAGCGGCTGTCGCGGGAAACAGGCGGTGTGGCTTACTTCGCCCGCTCGCTCGAGGATGTAAATAGTATTGCGGCCGAGGTGGCAAGGGATATTCGCGAGCAATACGTCGTGGATTACCACTCGCCGAAGCCGTTCACGCAGGGCGGCTACCGATCTGTGCGCGTCGAAGCCATTTCCGCGCATCACGGCCCGCTGTCGGTCAGGACGAAGCGGGGATATTACCCAAAGACGGAGCAGAACACTCAACCGGGAACGCAGCAGCAAGCTCAACCGGTGCAAGCTGCCCAACAATGAATCTATATCCCGGTCGGCCGGGGAATATCGCGAAATGCGCTTCGAATCAATTGTAGTGACAAAATGGGCGATTTCCGGGCACACTTCGCCGCCGGCTTATGCGAAGAACAGAGATCCGAACTTAAATCTTCTGGGATTTTGCAAACTCTTTGGATTTTGTGAGCCTTGCTCGTGGGGCTGATGCCCGCGCTCCCTCCGCTTACCAGAGCCGGGAGTTTCTCTTTAGCTTTCGGCGCGACTGAAATCCCGCCGCCTCGCTCCAGCGAGGAAATTATCGTGAAGCCCCCACCTGCAACTAAGCCGGTACCTTTCATGGGAACCCTCGCCAGCGATCGTTGACTGATCGGCCCTACTTAATATAAATAGCGGTACTACATTGGAACCGCCTCGCCAATCAATCGAGGCGGAAATCCACATCGATGACCATCTGTACGGAGACAGAGCGCCCTTCATACGCGGCGGCCCTGAATCTGTACTGCTTCACAGCCGCGATCGCCTCTTCGTCGAGCCCCATGCCGAGATGACGGACCACGCGGACATCTTGCGGGAAACCCTGCGAGTCGACAATGAGTTGAACCGCCACAACTCCCTGATAATTCTGGCTCCGAGCTTCAGCTGTGAACTGCGGCTGAACGGAGTGGATGACCTCAGGAGCACTGACTCCGCCGCCGACGCTCATCACGCCACCGCCGTAGCCGCGGTCGCTTCCCGGTCCTTGGCCGGTACCGTGTCCTGAGCCAACGCCCCCGAAAATGCCGAATCCTGCGCCACCGGCGCTTCCACTGCCTTGCGAAGCCATTGCCACCTGCTGCGTTTGGGGAACGCCGAGCTTGGGCATTTGAGTTTCAGGCATTCGTATGGTGACGGCCGGTTGAATCAGCAGCTTCGGAGTTTCAATTTTCGGCGGCTCCAACGGAATGACGGGAGTTCTCATAACGATCTTGGGCAGTGCTCCTCGGGTTGGAGCGATCAGCTGATGCTCGCCACCACCGCCCCCGCCTCCGCGCACTTTAACGACCTGCATGACCGGCGGTGGCGGTGGATCGTAGAGAGTGAATTGAATGGGCGCAACTGCGGCGAGTGAAGAATCGACAACTGGTGTGTGGATCGCCATTGCAACCCACAGGATGAATGCGACAATGCCGATATGCACGAAAACCGAGAAGACCGTAGTAGTCCGAGACCGGCTACTAACTCGCTGGTCGAGACTCAGGAACATTGGATTACTGCGTGTCACCAGCGCGGCGCGACCGCGTGTCGAGATCGGCTGCGGCCCGAATTGCGGCCCCGGCTGCGGCCTGGATTGCGGCCCTGCTTGCGGCTCCTCGAAAGTATCGCGGAGTGCCGCGGTCGATGAGCGGCTATATGGATATTCCGCACGCGGGCGGGGCGATGCGTCAGCCGAGCGGCCCCAGCGTGCGGCGGGTCCCTGGAGTTTTATGATCAAATTTCCCATAAGTATTTATCCTCGGTTGCCCATCTTCCCTTGGCTCGTTCAATCGATCAGCCAGCCCATGAATCCGGTTCTCTGCTCATGTCATCAGTAACGCCACACCACTCACCAAACGCCCTTATCGCTGCCGGTAAGTCTTTCCGCCGCCATGGCAGCGGTGCCGAGCAAAGGCAATAGACTCAATCGGGCGCCATTCTCCACTTCGCCACGACCCAGCACATGCGCAAATTGGGCCCCGTAGAGCCCCGCGGAGTGCGGCATAATCGGGACTCGCAAAAAACCTTTAGCGTAGTAAATCTTTTCGCCACGAAATCGCGCCGCATCCAGCACAAAATGCGGTAACTCGAGTGGGATGCCGCGATAGATCCTCACATAGTCCGAAACTATCGCGAGATAGGTCGCAACTCCTTCCCAGATGCCCGCGGACTCAGCCAGCGTGCTTAATTTCTCGTAATCGATGAGGCCGGTATCGGCAATTTCGGCGTTGTCAACCATGTCGCAAAGCCGAATATTGAAATGCCGGTACATGCGTTGGAGCGTGGAGATCATAATGCGGTCGGGTATGGATGCAACCCTGAATCGATAGCCGCTTACATCAACCTGCCTCGCCCGTTCAGGCAGAGAAGCAGCGATTTCAACCTGTTCTCCGGTCTGGCCGAGACGACCCACATGAATTTCCACTGGTTCTGGTAGGTCAGGAAGAAGGAAATTCCACTTGTTCGCGAGATGATCTCCCCAGCTCCGTGGGGCGATCCGGGCGCTGAAGCACTCTGCCATCAGCTGCGAGACTTCATGGGGCATGGCATTCGTGAAAAGATCCATGTCACTGCCAAAGTCCGGCCAGTGATCCAGGGTCTTGATCACCATCACTGCATGTCCGCGATTTTCAAAGGCGGCACAAACCTCGTTCAGCCGGTACAGCGCCGAGGCAATCCGCGCCTTTTCAGACGAGAGTGAGCTCTCCGCCAGCTCAAACCAATCGGGGCTCTGTTGCCCCCGGGCCAATGTAAGAATTCTCTCTAACCCGCGTACGACGACATGGTTCGAATGCGCAAAAGCTAGCAAATCGTCGAACTCATCGCGCGAAAGCCCAAGGGCCGCCGGCTCGCGTGACGGTGCCCCGGGCGAAAGGGGCAGATCGCCGGCTGGCGATTGCAGCAACAGCCGCGAAAGAAAAGTCAGCGAGCCGAGCGGGGGAAATTTTGCGGCGCTTGCGTTCATGGATACTTGTCCTTTATTGATCAGGGATGGTCTTCGGGCGCGGTCGGTAGCGGTGCATCGGGCGAGGAAGGCTGCTGAGGAAGTGAGGTCGGCTCGCCCGCTGCGGCGGCGCCTCGTGGCGTTAGCTCGATGGAGCCGGGCTGGCCACGGCGTTCGCGGCTGTAGACATCAAGAGCACCATCCACCTGCAGGCGGCTGTGCGTTGCGACTCGATACAGGGCTTGCCCCTTTACCGACGGGCTGGTCGCCAAGCCAACAGGAAAGGCGGCACCATAGGCCTGGCCGGCCTTCTGATAGAAAAATTGCGCGGACTCAAGATCGCCGTCGCGCTCTGCCACATAGCCGCGGTTATTCAGCGTGAATGCGTTGGTGGGGTCCAGAGCGTAGGCCTGCATGAAATCGCGCTTCGCCGTGGGCCAATCGTTTTCATTCGCGGCAAACACCCCCTTCCGGCTGAGCAGGGCCACTTGCATCTGACCGGAATCGCCTTCCTGGGACTGACCTTCGAGCCGCATGGCATTGGCCGCGGCCATCTCGCTCACAGACTTTCCCCGCCATGATCGGTTCCGTGTGACGGCGACGGCATCAGAAGCGCGAGAATCAGCGGCAGCGGTGTAATACTTCATCGCGCCGCCAAGATCTCCAGTTGCCTCATCGGCAGCACCAAGGTTGTTCAGCGTGAACGGGTCGCTCGGATCGAGAGATAAGGCTTGCTGAAGTAGACCGGCCGCTTCGAAGTTTCGACCCTCCGAAAGCAGATTCACCGCTTCAAGGTTCAGCCGATTCACGCGCATGGGGGCATTCTGGAGAGCCGTGAACGCAGCCTGCATCGGCTGGCCTCGCAGCTCCTTTACGCTACTCACATCGATGTCGGCATTGCTTCCCTGCTCGGCAGCGAGCTTGTAGAATTTGCTCGCCCGATCCAGTTGACCTTCCAATTCAGAGATGTATCCGAGATTATTCAACGTGAAAGGGTCGGAAGGATCAAACAGATATGCCTTATAGAACAAATTGGCCGCTTTTGCGTAGTCGTGCTTTTCAATGGCGAAGACGCCTTCTCGATTAAGGCGTTGAACGAATGTGAGGCTGCTGTGCCTGGGAATGGTGATAGTGACTGTGTCCCGCGCCTGCGCAGCCTGAGCCCCCACACCGAGGAGCGAGGCAATGGCCAGCGCGGTTTGGCACGAGATGAAACGCATTGTTCCTCTCATACTCGCTGCGGAAATAGGCGCCGTGTGGCCTGCGAGCGTTTACGGTGACGCAGTTTGTTAGATGCGAGCGGTGTACGATTGTTGCCTTTGGAGCGTGAGTCCAGGCCACCGTAGATGCCAAAGGATCATCCAAATTCAATAGACCGGGGAAAACTGCGGGGAATTTCCACAGGAGTGGTGCGCCGATATGAAAAAAACCTGTGCGTTGTTCGTGCTTTGGGGTGCCGCTATGGTGTTTTCGCCCGCCAGCGCCCGGTCACAACAGCTCGTGAGCTCGCAACCGGCGGCTGAGCCTGACAAAGCGGCTGAGAATGACAATCTGGCTAGCGGATTAGTTTCTCTTCCGCCCCTCCCCCCCGGTAAGACCACCATTATGGGAGGCCAGATACGTAATTTCGATCCAGTCAGAGATCAGTTCTCGCTTCAGCTCTATCGCCAACGGCCAATGAAGATTCTCTTCGACGAACGTACCCAGGTTTATCGCGATGGGGTCAGGATTCCTGTGCGCGACCTGGGTCCGGAAGAACACGCTTCTGTTCAGACGACTCTGGATGGCGCCAGTGTGTTCGCAGTCAGCATTCATATTCTGTCGGAATCTGCAGAAGGCGAGTGCGAGGGCCGTGTTCTCGGCTACGATCCGAGCACTGGCGAGCTGACAGTGGCTTCGCAAATGTCGCCCAAACCGGTCAAATTGTTTATTCCGGCCAGCGCCAGCATCGCGCGCGCGGGCGAGCCCGAGTTTACCGCGGCACCTTCAGGGTTATCCGACCTAGTGCCAGGGAGTCTCGTCTCTGTCTCGTTTGAATCGGGCGCCGCGGGGTCAGGCGCAGCGCACCGCAATGTCGCCACGCAGATCAAAGTCCTTGCAGTGCCTGGCGCGGCATTCGCGTTCACGGGGAATATTTCCTATCTCGACATGCGTTCGGGAGTCATGGTCCTGGTTGACCCGCGCGACGGAAAGAGCTACCAGATCCGCTTCGATTCCGACCGCTTGCCAACAAGCGGATCTCTCCGCCTTCAGTCGAATGTGACCGTGACGGCGACTTACGATGGAACTGAATACGCGGCGAATGCGATCACGATGAACTAGTTTTCCGCAACGATCGGCGCTGGCCTCGCGGGTCTGTTCCTTCGTTTCCCATGTTCCGTCAATTCCCTCGGCGCACGATGTTGATAGACACTCCAGGCGGTCTACCAGCGAGAAATGGTGAGGTTGTCGAGGTAGACGGTGCTGGATGACGCGCCGGGAGCAATGCTGCCCACCTGAAAGTTGGTGGTAAGCGTGGGCGCCCAGCCCAGAGCGAACGCCGAAGGAACCGTGGCGTTGATCTGTTGTTGGTTGCCATCGAGCCACACCGATTGATAAGTAACGTTGCCCGAGTCATCGCGCGAATAGCTGACCTGGACGTGATGCCAAGTGTCCTGGGCCCACGTTTGCACATTGCAGGGGGCGCTGGATTTTACCCACTGATCGACAGGCGCGGTGGGCGTGCCTGCATTTTCGGTGTAATCCCAGGTGCCGGCCCAGCCATCGCATTGGAAGCCAAAGATCGCGGTTTGCCCGTTCGCCATCGTCTCGTTCATGTCCATTTCCAGGTTGGCTATGGAGCCCGAGGAATTATCGAGATAAACCCAGCCGTCGTAGACGAAATTGCTGGAGGTTGTATCGTCGCCGAAGGAGGCGTAATAACGCTCACCGCCGTAATACGTATAAGTTGTGTCGAACTCGAGGGCGCTGCCGCTGAGGGATGGTGAACCGACCATCGCCATCGCGCCGGTGGCGGAGCCATCGGTTCCGGGATCGTCGACGGCGACCCAGCCGCTCTGCGCCTGAATACCACTAACGCTAACAGCGTCAGAAGGCACGACCGGCCCCGAGGCTGGCGATCCAGACCCTCCTGATGAACCTGACCCGGAGCCGCCTGAACCTGAACCCGACGAGCCGGACCCCGATGAACCTGATCCGGAACCTGAACCTGAACCCGATGAGCCGGACCCCGATGAACCTGATCCGGAACCTGAACCTGAACCCGATGAGCCAGATCCTGATGAACCGGAGCCTCCTGACGAACCTGATCCGGGACCCCCTGAACCGGACCCGGAACCGCCTGAACCCGAACCCGATGAGCCGGACCCGGATGAGCCCGAGCCAGATGAACCCGATCCGGACCCAGTGGACGCGGCTCCTGCATTCACAAGACTTGCCGAACAAGCCGTTAGAAAAAAGAAAGAGAGGCTTATGAGGCCTAGAAGAAATTGTGAACGATGGTACCTCATTGACTCTCCCACTGAATCGAACCAGCGCTCACCCCGATCATTCGCGGCGGCAAGTTGGCATGCGTCTAATTCGCTCTATCTGCGTTCGATCTATCTATGCGCACACGACACCTTTCGGCGCGGATGCGTCGTTCTCTTTGCCGCTTCGGACTGACACGCTATTGTGCTTGCGGCACTTTAAGGCCCGTCAGTCCTGTGATCTCGTTGGACCGCACCAATCACCGAGCTGCGGGCTGACAACGATGGGCTATAACTCAGCTTTAAGTTCCGAGGTGAAACGATCGTAACCGAATGTGCGTTACGTATCTTCGCGCGAAAGTTGTATACGGGTCATTACGAAAGTACTTAACGTCTCGGCCCTCGAAATCGCTAGCCGTTGCAATGGTTTCGGCCACATTGCCTCCGGGTAGCTCGGCGTCAGGAAAGTTGCTACAGAACGGGAAGTTGCTACAGATCAACGGGGAATACATTACGAGCCGTTCGAGAATATCGAAGGGACATCAGCGATCGAATTTTGCGCACTGCTGCTTCCGCGGTTAGCTGATCGCCACGATTCAGTTGGATCTGGATTTCTCGCAAGATCCCGCCGGGAGCAGGACGGGACAATCATTCTCAGGAGACAACCCTCATTTGTGTTCCCGCACCTGAATGATTCATAGAGGCGTGTTTCCCCGATAGCACTAGGAATTAGTGAACACCAATCTCCGCAAATTTTGAGCGGATTCAGGGCGTCAAAGCGAAGGACCTTCGTTATCTCTCACAGGGTCAAAATGAACTCGTTACGTAGCTTCATTAAGCTCTCTTCTCTCGCACTGCCTATTGCCTTGATATCGATGGCGGGTTGCGGATCTCCGACCACAATCACCACCACGACAAAATCGCTGAACTCTATTTCCATCACACCTTCAAACCCGAGCATTGCGGTCAACGCCACCGAACAGTTCACGGCGACAGGGAACTATAACGACGGGTCGACTGCGAACCTCTCGTCCTAGCCAGCGGGGGCCTCCTGCTGATCCCTGGGAGCACGACCCTGATTGTAGGAGGCAAGACAGGAACGATGTACCTGGTCGACAGCACGAACCTCGGGCATGAATCATCGAACGACGCGGGAGCGCTTCAGGAGCAAGTGTGGGGCGCAGACTTGTGCGCGGAAGATTGGCTGAAAGGGGCGGTTCTGATTTTGATTGGAGCGCAAAAAACTTTTATAGGATTGGATCGGATTCGAGCAAACTGTGAGGATTGCTCAAAAGGGGTCATACCCTGACGCATAAATTCGGTATGATGTAGTGGTCCCTTCTATGTAGTGGTTCCTCGATTGTTGCCTGCGGGTGCCAGCAGGGATCATCAGGAAGAAGCGAACGACGCTATATGCGCACGCTCTTTCCTCAACAAATGATCGCCTGTCGCGGTGAGCCCGGAAAAAAGGCTTGGCCACAGTGGAGTGCAAGACCTCTGCTTCGCCGAGCTGTACGCGAAGAGGTTGCTGAGAAGAAATTTTACAGGGTGCGTAGCCGCCTTGTAGCTCAAGCCGCCCACGAATCAACCCGACAGACTGAACCCCGAAAGAGCGTCGGGGAATTTGTGTGGGAAAGTTTGCCGCCGCAAGGGATCTGGGAAGCTCCCCGCTAATACGGTTTTGTGAGAATTCACTCGCTCGTTCGTGCCACACCCTTGCTTTCGGCCGCCTCTTGATCTTCCACGAGCGTGCGGACGCTTGAGATCGCACTGAAGTAGATGCGCGACTTGCGGAATTGGTTGCTGAGGAGCGAAATCGGATTCGTTGCGCTCATAATCGCGAACGCAAACGTATACCCGCGAAAGGGATAGATACGAATGTCCTCTGTTAAGAAACTCTCCCTGATCTTTACCATGGTGGGACTGTGCTCTCTTCCCGCGTGGGCGCAAGTCACCGTCAATTACCCGGCCAATCGGGCTGTGGTTGCGCCGCAGTTTTCCCTTTCCGCGACTGACAGCGCATGCTCCGGCCAGCCGGTGAGTGCTATGGGCTTCTCGCTCGATAGCAGCAGCAACAACACCTTCGCCTACAGCACCTCTATCTATTCGGCGGTGACCGCCCCGGCCG
>Ga0208849_1001607_pt1 | contig 14966 bp, 13 predicted proteins | sample NGESurdeep072012_10_FD_184470 | JGI IMG/M metagenome (GOLD analysis project Ga0208849, IMG submission 184470) | Arctic peat soil microbial communities from Barrow, Alaska - NGEE Surface sample 53-3 deep-072012 (SPAdes) | ecosystem: Environmental > Terrestrial > Soil > Wetlands > Peat ...
CGTAGTCACCCTCGCCCTGGATCTTCGCGTCTGGTTCGGAGGACGGCGCGGCGGCGGTGGCCGGTGGAGCGCTGCTCGGCTGCTTCTGATTCCTGTCGCTCATAAATGGTTGCTCCGGGTAAATGGCTTGCTGAGGCTGAATCATAGGGCCAAGGCCTTTCCAGCAGCCTGTCACGCTGGCCGATACGGGAGTCAGCGCGCGCCGACGGTCCCCGCGATGGTGCGTGCTTTTGCGGTTATGCGCTGTTGCGGGTCAATTTTCCACGGCAGGGCGCGAAATCCCGCCGGGCGCGTGCCACGGCGACCGCTGACGGGGCGACCTCGACTCGCAGTCAAGCCCTTATATAGAAAAGAAAAATTTGCGGCGGGCCGGTGATTGCCTGGCCGGCATGGCTGCAGCCCTGCGGCTGGCATATCGGTTGCATTAACACTGGCACAGGCGATTTCGTCTGGAAGTCGGGCCTCATTCAGGCCAACGGCAACGCTGCCGGCAATAGCGCCCATCTCACACCCCCCGCGGTGGGCGCCGAATGTCGGCAGCGTTTTTTTTGCCGACGCACTACCTCTGCCGGCCCCGCCCCTTAAGCCACCGGATCGCGGTGCTAGAGTGACGGTTTTGCTCCGAGAGGCATCGTGGTGCACGGACGGCAGCGCTCGAGCGCTCGCTTTATCGAGATTGAACTGAACCACGTGCGACTGCAGCTCGGTGGCCGCAGCGTGCTGCGCGGGATCAATTGGCATATCACCCCTGGGCAGCGCTGGGTACTCGTGGGCGCCAATGGTGCCGGCAAAACCCAATTGCTGAAGCTGCTTGCCGGGGATGTATGGCCGGCGCCGGCAGGCGGGGGCTGGCGCCGCTATCGCCTGGGAGGGGACAGTTTTGACGATCCCTACGGCATAAGAGACGAGCTGGGCTATGTGGGTGCGGAACGCCAGGACCGCTATGAACACTACGAGTGGAACTATCGCGTAGATGGCGTTATCGCAACCGGTCTGCATCGCACTGATATACCGCTCGCGCCGGTGAGCGTCGACGATCGGCGGCTCATAGCCGGGTTGCTCTCGCAGCTGCGCATCGAGGCGCTGGCGCGGCGGCGTTTTCTGACGCTATCGTATGGTGAGCGGCGACTGGTGTTGCTGGCGCGGGCACTGGCCTGGCGGCCGAAATTGTTGCTGCTCGATGAGCCGTTCACCGGACTGGATTCGCACAATCGTGAGCGCGTCATGCACGGATTGCGGCGGCTGAGCCGCACGGCGCTGCCCTGGGTTCTCTCGACCCATCGTCTTGAAGACGTACCCGCCTTTGCCACACATATATGCCGCATCGAGGCCGGCAGAATCACCAGCAAGCGCCGCCTCACGGGCCGGCGGCGCATCGCTGGGCGCCGCCCGCGCATGGTCCGCGCTAAATCGGACAGTCGCCGGCTGCGCCAGCCTTCAGTGAGTGCCGCGGCGTTGATATCGCTGCGGCGAGCGAGCGTCTGGCGCGAGGGCAGAGCGGTGTTGCGCGACCTGTCGCTGCAAGTGCGCCGCTCGGACTGCTGGCTGGTGCATGGCGAAAACGGCAGCGGCAAATCCAGTTTTTTGCAGATGCTGTATGGCGATCTCGGCGTCGCGCGCGGCGGCAGCATCGTTCGCGCGGGCCTCGAACCTGGCGTACCGCTGCATACGTTCAAACGACAGCTGGGATTCATCGCTCCTGAACTTCAGGCGATCTATCCGCGTTACCTGCCGGTTGCGGACGTGGTTGCCTCCGGTCTGCACGCCAGTGTCGGGCTGAATGAGAACTCGGGCAGCAGTGAGCGGCGGCGCGTAGCGCGCGCGCTGCGTCGCGTTGGCGCAGCCGCTCTGGCCGCCCGCACATGGCGCACCTTGTCCTATGGCCAGCAGCGCCGGGTGCTGTTCGCGCGCGCCCTGGTGCATGAGCCTGATATCCTGCTGCTCGATGAGCCCTATGCCGGTCTGGATGCCCGCACTCGCCAGGCGCTACGCGCGCTGGTAGAGCAGGCCATCGCTGCCGGCGTAACCACCATAATGACCACGCACCACAGCGATGAGTGGCCGGCGCTCGTCACGCACGAACTCGAGCTTGCGCGCGGCCGCGCCCTTTATTGCGGACCCGTCAGAGCATGAAACGGTACGCTTCGCTGCTGGCACTTGCCGGCGCGGCGCTGCTCGCGCTGGTGCTGCTCGCAGCCCACTTCTTGCGCGCGCAGCCACCCCCGCCAGCGCGCGTCAGGGTCGACGGCGGCGATGGCGGCGGGCTGGCGCGCGCGCAGCCCGCCGACGAGCGCTTTGATGCCGCGGCGCTGGAGCGCGCCACGCACGACGGCGCCGCCGCGTCGCTGCAGGCGCTGATCATCATGCGCGACGATCACATCGTGTTCGAGCGCTACGGTCAGGGTCTCACGGCTGATAGCGTGATCGATAGCGGACCGTTGGCACAGCTGCTCCTGGCGCTCGCATCCGGCGTGGCAGCGAAGCAAGGCGTGCTGCCGCTGCAGGCACTGCGCACGTTTGACGCCAGCGCCCTGCGTGCCGCGATCGAAACCGGCAGTCACGAGCGCTATGAGGTGTATCTGGCGCGTGAACTCTGGAGCCGCCTCAATGCCGCGGCCGCATGGATCGCGTTGCCGACGATCGGCGCCCCCACGCCGGCGGATTGCTGCTTTCACGCGCGCGTGCTCGATTGGATGCGTGTCGCCAGCCTGCTGGTGCAGGATGGCCGGTTCGAGGGCAAACAGCTGGTGCCAGCCGGCTGGGTTCAGCGCCTGTCGCTGCCGAGATCCGCCGACCGCCTGCATGGCTTTGGCGTGGAACTTGCGGGGGCCGCGCACGGCGCCGAGCCTTTTGCGGCCGACGGCCTGCTGTTTGTGCGCGGCCCGGGCCGCTGGCGCCTGTGGCTGCTGCCGCCGTTGAAGCTGGCGGTGCTGTTCGGCGCCGATGCGCCGGGCGCCGCATCGCCGGACGCGCCGTGGGATGAGACACGCCTGCCCAACCTGGTGATCCGGGCATTGTCAGATCGGCCAGCGCAGCGTGGCGACGCCTCGGATCTGCAGCGTCTCGTTCCCGGTCATTGAGCAGCGCAGCGGAGTCTTCCTAAGTTGCGCGCCCTGTTCCTTGTCTGTGTTATCGACGTGCTGGGATTCGGGATTCTGATTCCGCTGATCCCGTTCATGGCAGCGCAGTTCGGTGCTTCGCCGGCTGTGATCACGCCGATTATGGGCATCTACTCGCTATCCCAGTTGCTGGCCGCGCCGCTGTGGGGTGCCCTGAGCGATCGTTACGGCCGTCGCCCGATTCTGATCACGAGCATGGCGGGCGCATGCGCCTCATATCTGCTGCTGGCCGCGACCTCCTCGGTGCCGATGTTGTTTGTGTCGCGTGCGCTGGCCGGGTTCATGGCCGGCAATATCTCCGCGGCCATGGCCTATGCGTCGGATATCAGTTCGAATGCCAATCGTGCCCGCAGTCTAGGGATGGTGGGCGCCGCCATTGGCATCGGCTTCATGCTCGGCCCGGCAATCGGCGGTGCGTTGGCCGGCGAGCAGTTGCAGAACGCGAATTTCGTGCGCCCGGCGCTGGTTTCCGCGGCCTTGAGTATAGTTGCCATGCTGGTGGTGGTGTTCCTGCTGCCGGAAAGCCGCAGCGCCGACCAGCGCAACGCGCCGCAGCCCGGCCCACGTCTGTCGCGTCTGGCACTGCTGCGCCAGCGACCGGTGCTGCGCTGGCTCATGTTCGGCACGCTGCTGGTCACGTTTTCGCAGTCAACGCTGGATTCGACGTTTGCGATCTGGGCCATGAATCGCTATCACGTCGGGCCGCGTTCGGTGGGCCTGGCGATACTGGCCCTGGCCATCGTCGCCATCGGCATGCAGACATTCGGGGTGCGGCGGCTGGTGCCGCGGCTGGGCGAATATCGCCTGGCGTGGCTCGGCATTGCCTGCTGGGTTTGCGGCATGTGCGCGATCGCGGCTTCGAGCAGTCTGGTGCTGGTGCTGCCGGGGCTAATACTGTGCGGTCTGGGCGCGGGTGCGTTCACGCCCAGCGGCGCGGCGCTGGCCTCGCATGAAGCCCAGCCGCATAACCGCGGCGCCATCCTGGGCACCTATCAGGTGGGGACCTCGCTGGCGCGGGTTGTGGCACCGTTCGTGTCGGGGACCATCTTCCAGCGATTTGGTCCGGGCGCGCCGTTCCTGCTGGGCGGCTTAGTGACGATGCAGGCCGCCTGGTGCATGCTGGCGGCGCATCGCCGGCATCGCGCACGAGCGTGGACTGACGCTGCGTCTGCTGAGGACAGTCAGTCATGAATGCAGGATTCTACGCGCTGGGTGAGCGACGTCCGCAGACCGCGGGCGACGACTTCTACGTCGCGCCGGGTGCTCGATTGATAGGCTCGGTGCTTCTGCGTGCCGGCGCCAGCGTCTGGTTTAATTGCGTACTGCGTGCCGATGATGAACTCATCGAAGTAGGGGCCGGCAGCAACGTGCAGGACGGCAGCGTGGTTCACGCGGATGCCGGTGCTCCGACCATCATTGGCCGCGAAGTGACAGTCGGCCACATGGCGATGCTGCATAGCTGCCTGATCGGCGATGAAACCCTGATCGGCAATGGCGCAATCATCCTGGACCGGTGCCGGATCGGCAGGCATTGCATCATCGCCGCCGGATCGCTGGTACCGCCCGATCGTCAGATCGCCGACGGCTCGGTGCTGATGGGCGCGCCGGCGAAACTGATACGCACCGTGACCGACGCGGATATATCGATGATCGCGCAAGCCGCGGCGCACTATCGTGCACGCATGCAGTCCTATCGGCGCGAGTTGCGCGCAATCACTAGTGCCTGAGCGGTTTCTTGAGGAAGTCTTCACGGCTGCCGGACTGAACCGTGATGTGCAACAGCTCGCGGCCGCGCGTGAGTGACAGGGGCACCTGTGCGCCCGCAACGCCGGTACTCCACACGCCGCGTAAAAACTGCGGCAGCGAGAACACGCGGTGGCCAGCCACTTCGGCGATCACGTCGCCCAATTGCAGGCCGGCACGGTGTGCCGGTCCGTCACGGGTGAGGCCGGCCACGATCACATGATCGGATTGCTCCGCCGTGTAGATGCCCAGCCAGGGTCGGGGTGGGCGCCGCGGGTGCCCGAGCTCGATCATCTCCGCCAGCACCGGCGCGAGCATGTCTATGGGCACGAACATGTTGGCATCGAAGCGCTCCTGGGACATCGATTCCTCGACGAACAACGAGCCGATGCCGAGCAGCAGCCCGTCTTCGCCTACCAGTGCAGTACCGCCCCATTGCGGGTGCGGCGGCGCAGTGAACAACGCCTCATCAAGCAGGTATTCCCAATAGCCGGCGAATTCGCGCCGCGCGATCAGGCGTGCTTCGAGTGAATGACGTGCGCCGCCGTGTCCGGCGATGATCACCCGGTCACCGATCGCCAGGGTGCTGGATGCGCCGCGTCTGAGGGCCGGGGCTGCTAGCGTTCCCAGGGGCTGTACCAGACCCAATCCGCTGACCGGGTCGTATGCCAACGGGCAGGCCTCGACCACCCTGCCGTCATAGTCGGTGAGCCAGATCGATTCAGCCTCGGTAATGAGATAGCCGATCGTGAGCACCAGTTTGCGACCGGCGCCGTCAATCACGACACCGTGACCGACGCGATCGGTGCCCAGGATCGATGCCGTGTATGCGTCGTCGCTGGTCTCGGTATGCAACAGCACGACTGCGCGATAGACGGACTGCAGATCGAATTGCAGATTTTCCTGCCGCGGCTGCAACTCCGCCGGCAGCTCCCAATCATCGGGCGTGGCCATGTCCCATGCTAAGGGACCGGGCAGGTTCGATCCAGACCTAGAAGACCAATGTGGTTGCAAACACGATCACTGCCTCGCCGACGATGCTCACGCGGCGCAGCATGCGCTGATCGAGTTCCAGCACTACGGTCACGCGACCGGGCCGGCCGACGTGCTGTCCCTGGGCACCGGTGAATTCGATCACGCCGGAGCCCGAAATCAGCTCATGGTGCAACAGATAGGCGCCGAGCAGCGCATGGGCATTGCCGCTGACCGGGTCCTCATCAATGCCGAGCGCGGGGCAAAACATGCGCGCCTCGCTGAATACCCCGGCCTGCGGAGGCTGCAGGGTGAACAGGAAATAGCCCGGCGCCGCCAGTTGTGCCGAGAGTTCGCTCAGGCGCGCCAGATTCGCAGCAACACGCGCGAGAGTCGCCGCATCGAGTACCCCGAGCAGCAGCCGGGGACTGGCGAGTCCGGCAATCGTGGGCGGGCAGCGCGGATCCAGGTCCGCCCGATTGAGCGCCAGCGCTGCGAGCACGGCATCCAGCTCCGGCCGCTCGAGAACTCGTCCGAGGCTGGGTGGCGGTTGACGGATGGCTATGCGCGGCGGCACGCTGGCCAGGGTTTGAACTTCGACCAGGCCGGATTTCTGTTTCTGCCGCCGCCGCGGCGCGAGCTGCAACGATGCCAGTACCGCGTGCGCTGCCAGCGTGGCATGGCCGACGAAAGCCGCTTCGCTGCGCGGGCTGAAGAATCGCACCCGCAGGTCGTGATCCGGCGCGTCAGGCCGCAACAGGAACGCGGTGTCGCCGTTGTTGAGTTCGCGGGCGAGGCTGCGCATCTGCTGATCCGACAGGCCGTCGGCATCGAGTACCACGCCCGCAGGATTGCCGCAGAAGCGCTGCGAGGTGAAGGCATCGACCTGGAATACGCGCACGCTAGTTGCCATGGGGCAGATCGTAATCGATCGTCATCCCGAACTGCCGCGGATCACCCTGCTGCAGAAACGACTGGGGTGGAAAATTCGGCGGTACCAGTCCGAAATAGAAGCCCTGCTGCGCATAGTGGACCCCGAACAGGTTGCGCACCCACGCGCTCGCGGTCCAGGCGCCGCGCCGGTAACCAAGCCGCAGGTTCTCCAGGTGATAGGAATGCGAAGTCTGCGCATCGCTGGTGTAATAGTAGAAACTGTCGAGCGCGTGCGAATCCAGCCGCGCGAACCATCCGCGCTGCGTGCGGTATTCGACCGCGGCGGACAGCTCGTAGCCCGGCGCGAACGGCTGCGCTCGGCCATCGATGGCCAGGCTGTCAAATACGCCGCTGACGCCCAGATAACGCGTGTGCAATAGCGCAGCGCTGCCCGAGAGCTGCCAATGGTCGTCGAGGCGATAGCTGCCCTGCGACTCCAGGCCGAAATTTTCGCCGTCGGCGGCATTCTGGTTAAAGAACACGAACGCCAGCGGATTGTTAGGCTGTAGCTGCTCGGACAGATAGACCTGCATGTGCTGCCGGCGCATGTAAAACAGGTCGACCTGCAGCTGCAATGGGCTGTCGGCGCGAGCGTACTTCAGGCCGGTCTCCAGATTCCACAGCGACTCGGGGCCGAAGCTGCGCTGCTCGGACAGGATCTGCGAGCCGATGTTGAATCCGCCGCCCTTGTAGCCGCGGGCGAGGGTCGCGTACAGGTGCTCGCCATCGCCGATATTGCGCGTCCAGGACAGGTTGCCGCCGAGCATGTCGTTGCTCTGTCGCGGAAAGGGCGTCGCGGCATCGGTACTGTCTTGGTAGTGGGCTTCGCGCCGCTCGACCCGCAGGCCCGCGGACACGCTCGAGCGCGTGCCCAGATCGGCATCCAGCGATCCGTACAGCGCCACATTGGTTGCCCCGTAGAAGCTATCGAGGCTGCTGCTGCCGGCACCGTCATAGGTATCGTCGAACACATACGCCAGGTGATCCGATTCGGTCAGCCGCAAGGCGTAGACGCCGGCCAGCCAGCGCACGGCGCCGAACAACGCTCGCGACGGATCGCCGGTGAGACGCAAGTCTTCGGCAAAAGTTCGCCGGTCACGATTGTCGCTCTGGAACCAGTCGTACGGCGCGTGCGCGCCCCACAAGCCGTCGTTGCCCCAATCGCCGTCGAACGAATACACGATCGACGAACTGGCGACACTGCTGACGCTGCGCAGTTCGCCCACGCCGTCAATCGTGTCGACCAATCGCAAGGCTGCGCCATTGGAGAGCTGGGCGTCGCGACCCGGCTGGTTGGAATAGGTGTTGTAGGTGTTGTAGATCGACCAGGCGTCGTAGCCGTTGTTGATGTCCACGTGCATCAGCGTCAGATCCGCCTGCAGCGCCGGGTTGATCTGCCAGTGCAATTTGCCGCGCAGCGTGCCTTCGTCGTAGCCGTTGGTGGTGTTCATGTCGTAGAAAACATCGTGCCGGAAGCCATCGCTGCGATACTGCTGTGCCACCAGGCGCCAGCCCGCCTCGCCGGAGTCGAGGCCATCGCCCACGGCCAATCCGATGGCACGGGTATCGTAGGTGCCGCCGGTGAGTTCGCCGTGAAGCTCGAACTGCGTGCCCGGATCGGCGGTGCGTATGTTGATCAGCCCGGCCAGGGCGTTGGCGCCATAAGTGGTGCCTTGTGGTCCGCGCAGCACCTCGATCTGCTGCGTGTCGAACAGCGTCGCCGGCATGCCGACGCCGGAGAAATCGATATCATCGATCAGCAATCCAACCGACGGGTTGGGCGCTCCCTGGTACTGCTCGACCTCGCCGATGCCGCGCAATTGAAAAAAACGCGGTCGCGAGGTTCCAGCGGCCCAGTTGAGATCGGGGATCAGCCCGAGCACATCCTCGAAATGCTGCACGCCTGCGGTTTGCAGGGTTTCGCGATCGAGCACGGTGACACTTTGTGCCAGGTTCGCGACCGTGGTGGGGCGCAGACTGGCGGTGATGACGACCTCATCCAGGTCATCGCCCGCATGCGCCAGCGTCGCCGCCAGACACCAGAGTGTCAATGCACCAAGAGTTCGACGCTGGTCTGTCACACCTGCTCCCTACGCCGGTACTAACCGGATCAGGTTCAACGGGTTCGCCGGCTCGCCGGCATCTCAGGCCCAATCGGGACCACCCCAAGGTTTGCGCGCCGAACTATCGAGCAAGCGCCGGTGGTTTGCAAGCTAGAATGCGCCGGCGTTCAGGGCGCGAAGGAGAACTGCTATGGACATCGGTGTCGAGATCAGCCTCTATCCGCTGCATCAGCAATATCTGGGGCCGATTCAGGACTTTATCGATCGCCTGAACACCGACGGCGCACTTCGTATCGTCACCAACAGCATGAGCACGCAGATTTTTGGTGAATACGATGTCGTCATGCGCCGGCTGGTGCGGGAGCTGCGTACCAGTTTCGAGACCAGCGACAAGGCGGTGTTCGTAATGAAGATCCTGGGGCCCCTGACCACGTGATCGATGCGCTGCTGCGCGAGTTGTACGCAACCAGCGCCCTGGAATTCGTGGCAGTCGTGCTGGGCGTGATCTACGTGCTGCTGATCCTCAAGCGCAACCGGCTCGGCTGGCTGGCCGGAGCGGGCAGTTCCATCATCTACGTATACCTGGCAGCGCGCGCGCACCTGCCCATGCAGTCGCTGTTGCAATTCTACTATGTGGTCATGAGTGCCTACGGCTGGCGTAACTGGACGCGCGCCCAGCAGCAGCAGGGAGGCGGCATCGGCCGTTGGCCGGTGCGCAATCACGTCCTGGCGCTGCTGGCGATTTTGCTGCTCAGCCTGCTCACGGCGCAATGGCTGCGGCTGGAGACGCACGCGGCGTGGCCGTACCTGGACTCCCTGACCACCTGGATCAGCCTGTTCGCGACCTGGCTGGTGGCGCGCCTGAAGCTGGAGAACTGGCTGTATTGGATCAGCGCCGATTCGGTCATGGCGTATTTGTTTGCGGCGCAGGGCTATCCATTCACGGCGGGTTTGTTCCTGACGTATATGGTCATTGCGGTATTCGGGTTTCGCGAATGGTTGCAGAAATACCGGCTGCAGAGCGCCTGACCGCGCCACCGGCGTGGGCGCTCGCGTGCGTGCCGGGACTGGAGCACGGCGAGCCGCCGCGCGCACTCATGCGCCTGGCGGGCGGCAGCGTCAATCAGGTGTTTCGCGTCGACAGTGCCAGCGGCCGTTTCGTGCTGCGTCTGGACGGCGCGGCCTGGCGGCGCCCTGGCGTGGACCGCGGCCGCGAGTTGACGTTGCACCGCGCCGCGGCAGCGGCCGGCATTGCACCGGCGATCGCCTTTGCCAACCCGGACGCGCACGGCCTGCTGATCAGCGAATACCAGGATGGGCGGCTCTGGTGCGAACGCGACTATGAGGACGTCGCGGCATTGCGGCGCCTGGGCGAGCGGCTGCAGGCGCTGCATCGACTGCCCGCGCCGGATATTGCGCTGTTCGATCCCTGGTCGGTGGCGCAGGATTATGTCCGGACGATCAGCGATGCGAAGCACGGCGGCTTGCCGGCGCAGCAGCTTATCAAGCCCCTGGCGCGCCTGCGGCGCAGTTGCGAGCTGCTGCGCGAGAACCCGGCGGCAAGCGGCATCGTGCATGGCGATCTCGCGCACAGCAATCTGCTCGAAGGCACCAGGCTGTGGTTGCTGGATTGGGAGTACGCGCAGCGCAGCGACGCGCTCATGGACGTGGCGTGCGTCCTGGCTTACTACCCCGGAGCGCGGGCGCACAGCGCCGAATTGGCGGCCGCCTGCGGACTGAGCGCTGCGGTGCGCGGCGACGGGCTGTCACAGCGGATATACATTTACCAGGCGCTGGCGTGGCTGTGGCATCTGGCCCGCGGCGAAGCCGCGAGCCCGCCCTGAGCCGGCATGGCCGAGGGGCTGGCATCCCGGCGGTCGCGCCGGCAAACTAGCGCGCCCTTGAATCCCAGGAGTGATCATGCCGACGGTGCGAGTGATCGATCGCGATAATGTGGAACGAGTACTTGAGGCCCCCAGCGGCGCGACGCTGATGGAGCCGTTGCGTGACATGGACGATGGCGTCGCCGCCATCTGCGGTGGCATGTGCTCGTGCGCGACCTGCCACGTCTATGTCGATCCGGAATGGGTGCCCAGGCTGCCGGAGCCGATGTCCGATGAGGGCGACATGCTGGGCGATCTGCTCGATCGCCAGGCGAACTCGCGATTGTCGTGCCAGATCGTACTCAATGATGCGCTGTCGGGTCTCAAAGTCACCATAGCGCCGCAGGAATAGGTTCCGCATTGCACTGGGCATACCTGATATTGCTCGCCGCCGCGGTACTGGCCGCGGCCCGTATCGTTAGTGGAGTAATGCGCAGCCGCACGCGCGTGCACGATGATTGGGATGCGCGGCTGGTGCAGAATCTGCGCGCTGCGGGCGGCAATTCCTTCACCCCCTACGAGGTTGATTTCTTTTTCAATCTGCCCGATGAGGCAGCGTGCGCCTGCGTGCGCAGCATGCTCGAGCCGGAGGGCTTCGCCATCGATGTGCGCGTCATGGGCGGTGAGGGGGCGAGCGGCATGTCGCTGCATGCGCATAAGCTCATTCGCGTGTCGGTGACGGAAATGGAGGCCTATTCCACGCGCTTTCGCGCCCTGGCGGAGCAGCACGGCGGCCACTACGACGGCTGGATGACCGATCCAGGACGCAAGTGAGCGTCGCGGCGTCTTGGCTCAGGGCTGTCTGGCCGTCTGTCGCTTGACCGCCTCGGTGGCGGCCCGTATGGCCTCGGCGTCGCCCAGATAGCGGCTGCTGCGCGGCTTGAGCGCATCGTCAAGCTCGTACAGCAACGGCACGCCGGTGGGAATGTTCAGTTCGACGATGGCCTGCTCGGACAAGCCATCGAGCATCTTCACCAGCGCCCGCAGGCTGTTGCCGTGCGCCACCAGAAGCACCAGCTGTCCGCGCCTGAGCTCGGGTGCTATGCGTTGCTCCCAATAGGGCAGCACACGCGCAAGCGTATCCTTGAGCGATTCGGTGGCGGGCAGATCGTGCGGATCCACATGCCGATAGCGCGGGTCAAAACGCGGATGGCGCTCATCGTCCGCAGCCAGCGGCGGCGGCGGCACATCGTAGCTGCGTCGCCAGATCTGAACCTGAGCCTCGCCGTGACGTGCCACCGTCTGAGCCTTGTTGAGACCCTGCAGCGCGCCGTAGTGGCGCTCGTTGAGCCGCCAGTGACGCTCGACCGGTAGCCAGAGCAGATCGAGTTCCTCAAGCATCAGCCACTGGGTTCGAATCGCCCGTGTGAGCACTGAGGTCAGAACCAGATCCGGGATCAGGCCTTCGCGCTTGAGTTCACGTCCCGACTGTCGTGCCTCCTGGCAGCCGAGGGGCGTGAGATCCACGTCAGTCCAGCCAGTGAACAGGTTCTCGAGGTTCCAGATACTCTGACCATGACGCACCATCACCAATTTTCCGGCCATGGCTTACTCCAACTTAGGACAGACGCACTATGGCCCTGGTCGAGGCCAGCGATTCAAGCGCCTCGACCGCGACCGTCAGGGCCGACAGATCCGGCGTCGCGAGCGCGCGCAGATCACGCAGCACCTGCTCCCAATGCTCGAGCGCGCGCTGTGCGGAAGCGCCGCGCCCGGCAGGGGAGGGCAGCAGCGCCGCCGTGCTCAGGCGCAGGTGCGCCGCGAGACTCACGCTCTGCAGGCGCGCGCGTGCCGCGCTGCCCCAGTTGCCGATGGCAGGCAACTGATCGATCGCTGCGTGCAGCCAGTCAAGACCCAGTTGGGCGCCGAGGCCAAAATGCGCGCGCGTGACGGCGCGGGCGCTCGCGCCGGACTCACGCATGAGCTGTACCAGATCGGGCGCGACGCGCAACGGCTCGAGCGCCGACAGGGCTTCGCTCAGACGCAGCGGCAGCCCCATAGCGCTGTAGTCGGCGCAGCGCTTGAGATAGCGCGTGCGATCCAGTCCCGCCAGCGCCGCGGGCGTGACCTGCGCCAATTCGTGCAGCAGCGGTTGCAGCCGCGCCACCGAGGTGCCCACCGCACCATAGTCGCGTCGATGCGCCAGCAGCCAACGCGTCAGATGCCGCAGGTAGCCGCTGGTTTCGAGCAGGGCGTGATATTGATCCTGGGCTTTGATGCCACCGTCAAGGGCCTCAAGTTCCGCCCATAGGCGGCGCAGATCGGCGCTGTCGCGCGCAATGGTATAGGCGCGTGCCACCGCTACCGCATTGGCATCGCCGTCCTGCGCGCACTGCATCAGTAACGTCGGGCCTACGCGATTGACGATGCTGTTGGTGGTCGCGGTGATGATGATCTGCCGGCGCAGTCGATGGCGCTTGATGCGGTTGACAAATCGGCGTTGAAAAGCCTGCGGAAAATAGCGCTCGAGTTCGCGCGCGAGATAGGGGTCATCGGCGCTGCCGCTGTCCGACAGCGCGTGATTGAGCGCGATCTTGCCGTACGAGAGCAACAGCGCCAGTTCCGGGCGGGTCAGGCCGCGGCCTTCACGCCGGCGCTGTTCGATGTCGTGATCGTCGGGCAGGAACTCGATCGCGCGATCGAGTTCGCCATGACGCTCGAGCCAGCGCAGCAACTGCTGATGCTCGCTCAAATCCTCGACCGCGCGGCGTTCCATGAGGCTGATCGCCTGGCTCTGCAGATAGTTGTTGCGCAGGACCAGCGCTGCGACCTCGCCGGTGGTCGCCACCAGCAGCCGGTTGCGCCGGCGGCGCGCGATCGCCGCGCCGGCATCGGGCGCATCCAGCAGTATTTTGAGGTTGACCTCGACATCGGAAGTGTTGACGCCGGCCGAATTGTCGATGAAATCGGCATTGATATGGCCGCCACCGGCGGCGTATTCGATCCGCCCGCGCTGGGAGAATCCGAGATTTCCGCCTTCCCCGACCACGCGGGCACGCACTTGCGTGCCGTCGACGCGCACGGCGTCATTGGCCCGGTCACCGATTTCTCCAGGGCGCTCGCTGGCGGCCTTGACGTAAGTGCCGATGCCGCCGTTCCACAACAGATCGACCCGCATGCACAGGATCGCGCGAATGACTTCGACCGTGCTGACGCGCGGCTGTGGCAGATCCAGCAGCAGCCGCGCTTGCGGCAATAGGGTTATGACTTTGGCCGCGCGCTCGAACACGCCACCGCCGCGCGAGATAAGACGCCGGTCGTAATCGTTCCAGCCGGAACGCGGCAATCTGAACAGGCGCTGGCGTTCGCGCAGCGCGCGCGCCGCGTCCGGATTGGGATCAATGAAGATGTGCTGGTGATTGAACGCGGCCAGCAGCCGCATCTGCGGCGACTGCAGCGCGCCATTGCCGAATACGTCGCCCGACATATCGCCGATGCCGGCCATGGTGAAGGGTTGGTGCTGAATATCGCGGCCGAGTTCGCGAAAATGCCGTTTGACGCACTCCCAGCCGCCGCGCGCGGTGATTCCCATTTTCTTGTGGTCGTAGCCGGCGGAGCCGCCGGAAGCGAACGCGTCGCCCAGCCAGAAGCCATATTCGGCCGCGATCGCGTTGGCAATGTCGGAAAACGTGGCGGTGCCTTTGTCGGCTGCCACCACCAGGTACGGATCGTCGCCGTCGAGCCGTCGTACCTGGGCAGGCGGGGTGATGCGGCCGGCGACGATATTGTCGGTGAGATCGAGCAGGCCACGAATGAAACTTTGGTAGCAGTTGATTACCTCGCGTTGCTGCAGCTCGCGCGGTGCGCGCGGCGCCAGCCGCCGGGCGACGAAGCCGCCCTTGGCCCCCACCGGCACGATGACGGTGTTCTTCACGTGCTGCGCTTTCATGAGTCCGAGGATTTCCGTGCGGAAGTCCTCCGGCCGCTCCGACCAGCGAATGCCGCCGCGGGCGATCGCGCCCTTGCGCAGATGCAGGCCCTCAACCCGCGGACTGTGGACGAAGATCTCATAGGCGGGGCGCGGCTGCGGCAGGTCGGGAATCTGGCTGGGATCGAATTTGAGCGACAGCCATGGGCGCGGTTGTCCGGCGGTATCGCGCCGGAAGTAGTTGCTGCGCAAGGTGGATCGGATCACTGCCAGAAATGCGCTCAGAATCCGATCCTCGTCCGGACTGACCACGGCTTCGATGGCGGCGCGAATCTGCTTCTCGAGCAACGTGGCCCGCTGGCGCGTGGCGCGGCTCCCCCCCCCC
>Ga0208849_1001611_pt1 | contig 14945 bp, 14 predicted proteins | sample NGESurdeep072012_10_FD_184470 | JGI IMG/M metagenome (GOLD analysis project Ga0208849, IMG submission 184470) | Arctic peat soil microbial communities from Barrow, Alaska - NGEE Surface sample 53-3 deep-072012 (SPAdes) | ecosystem: Environmental > Terrestrial > Soil > Wetlands > Peat ...
GAACTCATAAGTTATCTATATTATGCGGCGCACGCGACAAGCCGCGACCGTGAGGAAGCGGTCAGTGCAGAATCGAGGCGAGATTCGACAACGCCTGCCTGGTCGTCGGGCAGTTCTCCACCTGAATCGCATTCTCAACGCGAATGGAATCCAGCGTGTCTTGAAAATGCCACGACCGCACCCCGGCAAAGCCGAGCATCGCGAGCGAGATGAACAACACAGCGAAAAAGTCGATGTTTCGTCCAAACATTACGATACTCCTACGCTTTCTTCCACAATCCGTCCGTCGAACAACCGGATGGTCCGGTCCGCGTAGCTTGCATAGCGGGGATCGTGAGTCACCATGCAAATCGTCGCGCCGCCGCGATGCAATTCGCGCAGCAAATCCATCACCGCTTCGCCATTCACCGAATCCAGATTTCCGGTCGGCTCATCCGCCAGCAGAATCGATGGATCGCCCCCCAATGCCCGCGCCACCGCCACGCGCTGTTGCTGGCCGCCCGACATCTCGTTCGAACGGTGATGGACCCGCTCCGCCAGACCGACCCGGCCGAGCCGGGGGATGACGTTTTTGGACTCGCTCTTGGGGGGATCGACCGTGAACCGGCAGGAACCGTTCGGCCATGCCGCCACCCCCTCGGTCCGTCTGTCGAGGTGGGAAATGAAGACCTGCCCATGATGCCCTACGAGCAGGAGATTGCCGCCGGTCGTCAGCGTCACTTGCGCGCCGACAGGGGGAGGCTCGCCGTTGGCCAATTGGAGCACAACAAGCGCGGGGCGGCTGTGACGCGGCGCAAGATCGACCACGACACCGCTTTGCCGGCGCGGCACAAGAATCTGCTCGGTCGTGTCGACCACCGAACCGAAGGCATAATCGGTCGGATCGATGCCGATCCTGTTGGGCGCATTCGCCACCAATCCCGTGAGGAGTGCCTCGCCGTCCGGGTCGGAAGTCGCGACCTGACGGTTTTCCCGATAAACGGGAATGTTAGGTTCGCCGGTTTCCACCAATGCAACAGAGCCCTCGGGATTGCGCGTCGCAAAAGTGGATCCATTCATTTCGACGATCGCGCCCGATGCGGAAAGGCGGCCGGCCGTCTGTCCGTTCACCGACGATACCGCAGCGTCCAGACTGCCGCGGTCGCCGATCCATGTCGCTTCGCCGTTCGCCGTGCGGATGTCGCCTTGCGAAACGGAAAGATCGTAACCAAAGCCGCCATCGGGATCGGTAGGCTGTGCGATTCCCGCTCCGATCTGGTTTGCGCGAGCGGCCGCCTGCGCGGAAGCGGTCGCAATCGCGCCACCGCCCAGCGGAATGCTGAGGCTTAGCTGCGCTCCCCATGCGCCCCCGGCGCAATCATGCAGAGCCGTCGCGCCGAAATACCAGCCCCGATTGAACGAGAGGGTGTAGGACGCGCTGGCGAGCTGGCTCGCCACCGATCCGTTGTCTTTGATGCTTATCCATGAAACGGCAAACGAGCCGCTGCGGTCGAAATTCATGTCGGCACCGAGTTGTGTTCTCAGGCGCGATGGAACCATGCCGCCGATGCTCGCCAGGTCGGTGTAATGGTTGGCTGCCGCACTCACCGAGCCGAATACGCCCAATAGCTGCGCCTGACTGTCGAATGACACCGAGTAGAGCGCCCCACGTCCCAACCCGCTATTGCTGAAAGCGGCATCGGCGCCGAGTTCGCCGAACGTGCCAAGCGCAAGTGCTCCTCCGCCGCCCAGGAGTTGAACGCTGGAAGCGGCTTCGCCATGGGATTCGACAGTTAGCCAATCCGAAAACCCGTAACGATAGGTCGCCGTTGCGACCGGCTGTCGATAGTCGAAGCTTTGTAGCCCGTAGGATTGCCGCAGAAATCCCGCGTCCAGATCATAGTCTGTCAAACCCTGCTCCAGCAGGGCATTTGTCGCATAGAAGGAGAATGTCTGTGTCGTTTCCTCCCCCAGAACATTACGCACCACGACAGTCGCCTGCCCGTTACCGGTTATGACGGGAAGATTCTGGATTTGAAACGGCCCGGGCGCGACATCGCCCTCGAACACACGAGCGGAATTCACGTAAACATCGACCGAACCGGGAACTGCGGTCTGTCCGAAGAAAGCCGGCAGCGGCATCGTCGTCAGTCCGGGCTGAAGGGTGAAGTCGGTTCCCAGCTGGACACCGCCGAACCGGACCGAACGAGACCACGAAAGTCCGCCAGAAATCGCATCGCCCACGAGCCAGCGTCGCAACAGGTCGGGCTGATCGAACTCCGCCGTCGTATCGAGCCGGACGAATTGCGAAGCGCCATCCTGCAGCTGCGCGAAGCCGGTTGCAGTAACGGTTCCAGGCGACGCGAAATACGTTGCCGACAAGGCGGCGTTCGCACCCGACGTTACCGATGGGTCGCGGAAATCGTCGATCGTGCCGGCGACCTGATAGGACGCGATAAAGCCGCTCGTCGCGCTCGGCTGGGCACTCGCGGCCCTTTGAGCGCGAAGATCAAGGACCTGTGCTGCCAGGCAATCCGGCCGCGCCTCGATCGTCAACCGCTGATCGGCGCTGTCAATTTCCGCTTTGATGCCATCGAACCCAAACAGGGAAACCCGTCCGTCTCGCGCCGTTTGCTTGGCGGTAACGTTAACGCCGGCTGCGACGAGATCGGCGCGGTTGGCCCACCATGTCGCGCCGCGATTGACGAGACTCGCGATCACATGCGTATTCGTGCCATTGACCCAAATCTCGAGAATGAGAGTCTGCGGCATCGGTTCCGCACCCCTTGCCTCCGGGGTCGCTGCGTGCATCGCAAGCAGCCAGACCCAGCAGCAAAGAATGGCCGAGCGAGTGCCGCGCATCCTCGTCGCCGGTCACGGCCGGACGACGAGGGCGTCATCAAGCCTGGCGCCGGTGGACTGGTCGTTGCCCTCGATGCGCAAAGTGTCGCCGGCCGCGCAGTCGATGTTCGCAATTTTCCAGCGACGCGTGCTGCCGGCGAGAATGTAATCGAGTTTTCCGCCCGCGATCGAAATTTTCTCTCCCCTGCGCGTGACGAGTTCGAGGTCCGTCAGCTTGGCGTGACGTGCGCCTGGATTGTGGGCTGTCAGCTCAAGCCCATGGCCGCCCGCGACCGCATCCCATGCAATCTTTTCGGAATCTCCCGGTGCGACGGTCGTAAACACCGGCACACTGAATTGCGTCAGGACCTGCACGCTATGATCCGAATGCGCCATTGGATCCGGCAACTGGCTGACAAGAAGACGAAAGCTGCGCTCTCCGGCCGTCGCCGCGGGCGCGAGCATCACGCGCACCGTCTGTCTGCCCTGCGCCGGAATGGCGGCGATCGGCGGGCTGACCATCAGCGTTTCGCTGGCCGTCAATCGATCGTTGCCATCGGCCTGGCCCCAGTCGAACGGTTCTATCTGAACCGTGACCGGCGCATTCCCATAGTTGTTCACGTAGAGGACGCTCGCCGATGCGTTCTTTCCAAGAACGAGAGTGGTGGGAGCAACTTCGAGGGTTCCCGCACCGGCGGGCGACGCAGCGAGCGCGAGGGCTGCTGCAATCGCCCGCATTGCGCGGCGACATGTCGTCGGCATTTTCATTTAGAAGGTAACGGTTGCCGTCAGCGTATCCAGATACGCTCCCGCGGTCACATACTCCGCTGTGGGAACCTGTCCATAAGCCGTGTAGTTCTGTGCCGCGCCGCTGCCGGTCCCGCTTACGGTCTGTGTGCCGCCGGTTCCGTCACCCCAAATCGTCGTATAACCGGAGCTCGTATAAACTCCGTAATTCAGCGCATTGGCGCCATTCAGCATGGTCCGCGCCGCGACATGGCCCGAATCGCCGCCATTCAGGGCAATCGTGTAGGGATCGTTGTTCGTGCAGGTGACCGAGATGGTGCTCGACGCATTGTCCGGCGTCCCGGCCCCTGCAGTGTAATTGCCGAAGCCCATGTTCGTAGCCGAAGTGACGCAGGACGCGACGACGGTGGCGGTTACCGTGAAAGTCGTGGTTGCTGTCCCGTTCGATGCCCAGGCAGATGTGCCCAGCATCAGTATGGAAGCGAGAGCGGCTCCGGCTGCAGGCGCGAGAAGCCGGCTTTCAGATCGGATTTTCATGGCGATACATCCTTCTTCGATGGTTCGGGAAAATTGCATTCGGTGCATTGGGATAGAGCCGAGACGAAATTGCGCGGCCTGCATTGATCGGAAATCAACCGATCGCCATCCCGGAAAAGACTGCGCTTCTCATGCGAGGAGGGTAAATCGGCAACAATGTATTTGACGTTAATTGGAAACAGGTAATCCGTTCGTATACGGAGTATAGTAATTCCATGTATCTCAATGAAAATCCGGAAACGTGACCGGGGCGCCGACAATGAGGAGCGTGTCGAGAAGGCGACAGATGCGAGGAGCTCAATCCGGTCGCATGGATGCACGGATCTTGAACGGGGCAGCCGTGCGCCCGTCGTCCGCATACTGCCGGCCGGGGAAAAATCCTTTGATTTGCCAAGTGTCGGAAATGCGACACATGGCATGTCGAGAAGCGTTCGATAGGGCATCGCCTGGGAAAATCGGCTAGTCTGACGAGCGCCGGAATGAAATCCAGGGTCTGCGGCGATTTCGGTGGGGCAAAAAGTGACTCTCGGTCCGGTCGATTGGGATAAGGAACGCGCAGCCACACTGCTTGCATCGAGCTACTGGTATTGCGATCTCGCTGCAGCCCTTCAGCGGCAAATTCTCGATGCCGGCGCCATTCGCTGCGTTCGCAGGTCGAGCCCGCTGTATCGGATCGGAGACCCGGTCGATGGAATGTATGCCGCACTGGAAGGCGATTTGCGGGTCTATGTGCCGGGTGAAGATCGCAAGATGATGTTCGTGCGCCCATTGGGACCGGGATCGTGGTTCGGCGACATTCACCTTCTGGACGGCAATCCGTGCCGCACCTTCGAAGTGCGGTGCTGCAGCCCGGCTGCGCTGTTCTTTCTGAGCAAGCAGTCCTTCCTGGCAATCACCGACAATTCCGGCGACGCCTATCGCGCCTTTGTCAAATTGATGTGTATCCATACGATGCAGGCGGCGCGCACGATCATTGAAGGGCGGGCGGAAGCGCCGGCGCGCATTGCCCGCGCTCTCGCCAGGCTCGCCCGCGCACATGGCACAAAATTCAACGGGCGCATCCGCATCGGCATCAAGATTTCCCAGGAGGATCTGGCTTCGCTTGTTGGCGTATCGCGCCAATACCTCAATACGCTGATCGCCGAATGGGCGCAGGAAGGATTAATCGAATGGAAGGCGAAGGGACACCATGTCATCGACGTTGAGCGCCTGAAGGCGAAATTGTCGCTTATGGATCATTGGATTATGGATTCACCGGGATGGGTTTGAAACCACCGCCGACGGTCTAGGGACTGCGCAGACGGGAAGCGGATTTTGCGGAGTGCGCGGCGAGGGCGGAAGCAAGTCCGAACACGAGCGTTACCGCGCCGCCGCCGAACACGGTCAACAGGACAGCGCGGGAATCGAACACCAGCGCCACTTCGAAGACCTGCCTTGCAACGACATAGGCCGCAGCGGAGCCCGCCGCGAGCGCAATGATCCCCGCCAGGGCTCCCACGACGCCGTATTCGACAGCGTATACGACGGCGATCTGTGTGCGTGTGGCGCCAAGCACTTTCAGGACCGTGGCGTCGTAGAGACGCGCGCGCTGGCCTGCCGCAATGGCGCCGGCCAGGACCATGAGGCCTGCCAGGATCGTCACAAGGCTCGCCGCCCGGACGCCATACCCGAGTATCTGCAGCAATGTGCCGATCTGGGCAATCGCGTCCTTTACGCGTATGACCGAGACGCTGTGGAATCGATCGGTGACGGCGCGGTACAGCTTCTCTTCGTCCTTCGGGTCAACCCGCACCGTGGCCAGATAGCCATGCGGCGCCTTGTCGATCAGCCCCGGCGACAGGACGAGAATGAAGTTCTGCCGGCCGGTGGCAAAATTCACTTCGCGGAGATTGGTGATCTTTCCCGCGATGTCGCGGCCGAGAACGTTGAGTGTCAAGGAATCGCCGAGGCCAAGCCCCATGCCTTTGGCAAGATCGGCGTCGAGTGAAATGAGTGTGGGACCGCTGTAGTTCGCCGGCCACCATTTGCCGTCCACGATTTTGGTGCCGTCGGGAGGCTTTGCCGCATAGGTGATCCCACGATCGCCGTTCAGCGCCCAGCGCGAACCGCTTGCCACTTTCGCGTCTTTTGCCGGCACGCCCTTCAAGGCGACAATCCGCCCACGGATCATGGGACTGCGCTCGTAGTCGCGTGCCGAAGCGAAACGCGCGACCGTGGCATCGAAGGCGGAAGCGTCCGCCGGCTGGATATCGACGAAGTAGAAAGTCGGCGCGCTCTTCGGCAGCGCGCCATTCACCTGTGCAGCGATCGTGCGATCCAGCTGGGTTACGGTCGCAAGCAAAGTCAGTCCCAATCCCAGCGCCACAATTACGGATGTTGTCGCAGCGCCGGGACGCGCAAGGTTGGACCGCGCCAGCCGCAAGCCCGCTCCGGACGGGCGGGGCAATCGTAGCAACACCCGGCGCAAGACTTCCGCGGCCACGCGAAGCACCAGCAGCGCGCATGCAACGCCGGCGACGAACCAGCCGGCAAATTCGAACGACGGGGAAACGGCCACCGCCATCGCGATCACGACCAGCGCCGCGCCGCCGGCCACCGCTATGGAGGGCCAGCGCGCGCGCGTCCGTGCCGGAGCCACAAGGTCGCGAAAGAGCGAGGCGGGCGTGATCTCCCGCGCTCGCGAAAGCGGCAAAATGGCGAACGCCATCGCCGAGAAAACCCCGAAGATGGCTGCCTGCAAGAGCGGCGTTCCGTAAATGGCGTAAGCCGCGGGTACCGCGATCCGGGAGCCGGAGACATTTTCAACGACAAAAGGCAGCGCCGCGCCGACGACCGTTCCGGTGGCGACCGCCAGCAGCGCGATGGTCATCACCTGCAGGAAAAAAATGAGAAAGATCTGCCGCCCGTCCGCGCCCAGCGCCTTCAGGGTCGCGATCTCCTCGCGTTTGCGGTCGAGAAAGGCGCCGACGGCCTGTCCGGCGCCGACGCCGCCCACGGCGAGTGCAGTCAGTCCGACCAGGGTGAGGAACATGGCAACCTGTTCGATGAGACGCCGCGTTCCGGGAGCGGCGTTGTCGCGGTCGCGTATTTGCCAGCCGGCATCGGGAAAGGCGCGCGCGGCGTCGCGTTTGAAACCGGCAATCGACACATTGGGCGAAAGTGCGATTCGATAGCTGTATGCGATGAGGCTGCCCGGTATCACGAGTCCTGTGCGGGCAACGCCCATGTCCGACACGATGACATGCGGACCCAGGCTGAAGCCGCCGGATATGCGGTCGGGTTCATTCTCCAGAACAGCCGCGATGCGAAACCTCGCATTGCCGATGCGAACCGCACTGCCCCGTGCCACATGCAGCCGGTCGAGCAGGCTTTGTTCGACGAGTGCGCCGCAGGCAGTGCCGCGGCAGACCAGCGCCGCGTTCAAACCGTGCCGCGGCGAAAGTCCTACGCTTCCGTACAGCGGATAGGCGCTGTCTACCGCCTTCAGCTCGATCAATTGGCGCTCGGCTGCGGTCGCGTTCTTGAGGGCATAGGCCATCGCGCGCATCGAGACGGTTTCGGATACTTTGCCGCGTGCCGCGAAGAAGACAAGTTCCTGCGTCGTTGCAGGGCGTTGCACAAGATCGACGGCAATGTCGCCGCCGAGCAGAACGCGGCCCTGACCGGCCATGCCCTGGAGCAGTGCCTGTGCCAGCGAACCGACACCGGCGACCGCCGCCACTCCCAGCACGAGACAGGCAAAGAAAACGCGAAATCCGGACAGCCCGCTGCGCAACTCGCGACGCGCCAGCCGCCATGCGAGCGTAACGTCGGTCAGGACGGACTTCATGGATGCCTGGCGATTGCCGGATTCTGCCGTTCGTCTGCTTCGATTCTGCCGTCCTTGAGGCGAACGATCCGGTTGCAACGCCGCGCCAGCGTCTCTTCGTGCGTCACGAGAAAGAGTGTTGTTTGCGAACGGGCATGCAGCGAAAAAAGAAGATCGGCCACATCGGCGCCGGTGCTTGTATCGAGATTTCCCGTCGGTTCGTCGGCGAACAGCACTCTGGGGCGCGGTGCCATCGCCCGCGCCAGCGCCACGCGCTGCTGCTCGCCGCCGGACAACTGCCCCGGATAATGGCCGAGCAGATCGGCGAGTCCCACGGCGGCGAGTTCCGCCTCGGCGCGGGCAAATGCACCGGACGCGCCCTGCAGCTCGAGCGGCACCGCAACATTCTCCAGCGCCGTCATGGTCGGGATCAGATGGAACGATTGAAACACGATGCCGATATTGCCGCGGCGGAAACGGGCGAGCGAATCTTCGGAGAGGCCGTTCAGGATGGTTCCGGTCACCACGACACGCCCGGACGTCGGCGCCTCCAGCCCAGCCGCGACCATCAATAGCGACGACTTGCCCGAGCCGGACGGTCCAAGCAGAGCGAGCGTTTCGCCCGCGGCCACTTCCAGCGACACGCCCAGAAGAATATCGACGGGGCCGGCCGCGCTTCTCAGCGTGAGCCGCACGTCTTCCAGCACGATGGACGGCATTGGCATAAGGGCTCGGGGCTTGCGCGGCGCGAAGGCGTATGACAGGCGATATGGCATGATCGTCTTTCGATTCAAGCATCTGCTGCTTTGCGTGGGTTCGCTCGCGGCGCTTTGGAGCGAATCGGCACTTGCGGGATCCATCAAGATTCTCGCTTTCGGCACCAGCCTCACCCAAGGCTACGGCGTGCCGGCGGGCAGCGAATTCACGGAAATGCTGCAGGCCAGACTCAAGGCTGCGGGTATCGACGCGAAGGTGATCAATGCCGGGGTGTCGGGCGACACCTCGGCGGATGGCGTCTCGCGTCTCGACTGGTCGCTCGCCGACCGTCCCGATGCCGCCATTGTGGAGATGGGCTCGAACGACGCGCTGCGCGGGTTAGAGCCGAAGGACACCGAAAAAAATCTTTCGATTCTGCTCGGCCGGCTCAGGGGCGCCCATATTCCCGTACTTCTGCTCGGCATGAAAGCGCCGCGAAACCTGGGCCCCGAATACGCGGCGCAATTCGATCCCGTTTATCCACGGCTTGCCAAACGGCTCGGCGATCTTCTCTATCCCTTTGTGCTTGACGGCGTGGCGCTCGACCCGAAACTCAACCAGCCCGACGGCCTTCATCCCAATGCCGCCGGTGTAAAGGTCATTGTGACGCGCATGCTTCCCAGTGTCGAAAAGCTGGTGGGCGAGGTCAGGCACTAGATGTTCAGGCGGCTGCTGTCGGTCGGCGGATTCACGCTTCTGTCGCGCATCACCGGCTTCGTGCGCGATATTCTGATGGCATGGATTCTGGGAAAGGGCGTGCTGTCGGACGCCTTCATCGTCGCGTTCCTTTTTCCCAACTATTTCCGCGCCATATTCGGCGAGGGAACGATCAATCCGGCTTTCCTGCCGCGGTATGCGGCCTTGCGCGCGAAGGGCGAGTATCGCGCCGCCGAACTGTTCGGCGACCGGGTGTTTTCATGGCAGATGATGGCGCAACTCGTCATTCTCGTTCTGGCGCTTGTCTTCATGCCGGCGATCATCCGTGTTCTGGCGCCGGGCTTCGCCGACAACCCCGGCCAGCTGGCGCTGACCGTTCACCTCGCGCGGATTACCTTTCCCTATCTCATTCTCACACTCGTTGCCGTGCAGCTTTCGGCAATGCTGAACGCCATCGAGAAATTCTGGGCCGCTGCCGCGTGGTCCAATCTTCTCAATCTGGCGATGATCGCAACATTGCTCGCCTCGCACTGGTTTCCGAACGCAGCCTTCGCCGCCGCCTGGGGCGTTCTGCTGGGTGGCGTGGCGCAGCTTTTGTTCATGCTGTGGGCTGGCGCGCGCGACGGGCTTTCGCTGCGTATCGCGTGGCCGCGCTGGACGCCGGAGATAAAGGAATTCTTCATCGCATTGGGAGCGGTGACGGTGGGCGCGGCAAGCTATGTGGTGGCGCCTTTCATCGATACGGTTATTGCGAGCCTGCTGCCCACGGGCACCCGGACCGCGCTCTATTATGCCGATCGCATCAATCAATTGCCGCTTGGCGTGCTCGGAATTGCGCTTGGCACGGTGCTCCTGCCGGAAATGTCGTCGCGGCTGGCGCTAAGCGACAGGGCGGGTTCGGATGCGGCGCAAAACCGTTCGGCGGCGCTTTCGCTATTGCTGACGCTGCCGTTCGCGGCCGTGTTCGTCCTGATTCCCGACACCATCATGCGCGCCATCTTTGTCCATGGCGCCTTCGACCGCAGTGCCGCTACCCTGTCCGCGATTGCGCTCGCGGCCTATGGCGTTGGACTGCCGGCGATGGCGCTGGTCCGCATTTTTGCATCGACCTTCTATGCCCGCCACGACACCATGACACCGGCCCGCGTCACCGTGACGGCGATCCTTGTGAACATCGCGCTGAAATTTGTCTTTGTCTGGGGATTTCATCTGGGCATTGCCGGCATTGCGCTGGGCACTTCGCTGGGTGCCTGGTTGAACGTGGGCCTCCTCGCCATTCTCGGGGGCAAACGCGGGTTGTTGCGACTGAACCCAGAGTTCTGGCGCGCGCTTGTGCCGGTCGCTTTGGCGGGCGCAACGACGGGAGGGGCCGCCTACGCCGCTGTCGAACTGGGCGGCCATCTCTTGCGGGCGGGAAGTTTGCGGCAGGTGGAACTTCTCGGGTTTGCCATCGTCGCAGGCACTATCGCCTATGGTGCAGTCGTGTTGCTGTTCCGCAACCGCCTGCCGGTGGGGCGCCTGGCAAGGATTCGCGCCGCGTGATCCGGCTGTTTGTCGCCCTCGCACTGCCGGACGCCGTCGCGGCGCAGCTCAGGCTGTTGCAGTTTGGCGTGCCGGGCGCACGCTGGATGGAGCGCGAGCAGCTCCATCTGACGTTGCGGTTCATCGGCGAAGTCGACGGCGGCGACGCTGCATCCATCGACGACGCACTTTCTCAAATCGCAAACCCGCGCTTCGCATTGGCGCTGAAGAGCGTTGGCGCGTTCGGCGGCAAGACACCGCGGGCGTTGTGGGCGGGCGTGCGGCCGGAAACCGACGTCGTGCATCTGCAGCGCAAGATCGAAAGCGCCTTGCAGCGAATCGGCCTGGCGGCGGAAGAGCGGAAATTCAAGCCCCATGTCACGCTCGGCCGTCTTCGCGCCACACCGCCGGGAGGCGTAATGGACTATCTCGCCGATCATGCGCTGTTTGCGAGCGCGGCATTCGATGCGAACGCCTTCATTCTCTACTCAAGCCATCCGGCGCCGGGCGGCAGCCTCTATCGGGCGGAGAAAGCGTACGGACTCCGCTGATGCGCGTCCTTGTTCTGCACAGCGATATCGGCGCCGAAGCGCCGCCCGACGAACTGGATACGCTTGTCACCGCGAAGGCCGTAGCGGAGGCGCTGACGCTGCGGGGCCATCAGGTGTCGTCGGCTGCATTTGTCCCCGAACCGGCAGCCATGCTGAAATCGATCGCAAGCGCGGGCGCCGAAGCGGTATTCAATCTGGTCGAGAGTGTTCACGGCAACGGCGCGCTGGCAGGTATGGCGCCGGCCATGCTGGAACTGCACGGCATTTCCTACACGGGTTCCAGCGCAGCGAGCCTCGCAGTGTCGGCGGATAAAATCCTTTCCAAACAAGTTCTCAAGGCCGCCGGATTGCCCACCGCCGAATGGGCCGAGCCTCCCCGCTGGGAAGGGCTCGTGCCCGACAGGCGTTATGTCGTCAAATCGGTAACCGAAGACGCCTCCCTCGGGCTGGACGACGGCGCGGTAATCGCCGGTGTGGCCGTTCCGGACCGGGCGAAGGCCTCGAAGGAGCGTCATGGCGGCCGATGGTTCGCGGAAGCCTATCTCGACGGCCGGGAATTCAATGTCGCGCTGCTGGAACAGGACCATGCGGTCCGCGTGCTTCCGATACCCGAAATGCGGTTCGAGGCGTGGGGGAACCGCCCGCGCATCGTCGGTTACACCGCGAAGTGGGACGAAAACTCGCACGACGCAAAGAACACCGTGCGGTCCTTCGGCATCGAGGACGACCAACCGGCGCTCGCACGCCTCCTGGCCGATTACGCCCTGGAAACATGGAAGCTGTTTCGCCTGCGGGGCTATGCACGCATCGATTTTCGGATCGATGCCAAGGGCGCCCCGATGATCCTGGAAGCCAATCCCAATCCCTGCCTGGAGCCGCACGCCGGATTTGCGGCGGCGGCAGGCTGTGCGAACATCCCCTATGCAGAACTTGTCGAACACATCCTGCGAACCGCTGTTCTCCGCTGATCCCGGCGGTGCCGCGCCCTTCCGTTCGGCCGTACGCGGGCAAGACGTTTGCGAAATCGAGTGGTTGGTGACCCGCGCGGGCGTTTTCAATCCGGAAGAGATTCTGGTTGCGCAAAGTTTGGCGACAGAGGCGCTCGCCCGCGGAGCCGACGCCGGCTACTTCTTCCTCTTTGCCGACGGCGTAGAGGGACTCGACGGCTATACATGCTATGGGCCCATTCCCGGCAACGCCGGACGTTTCGAACTCTACTGGATCGCTGTGGAACCTCGTAGCAAACGCCAAGGACTTGCCGGCCGGCTCCTGGCCGCAAGCGAACAATCGGTACGGAGCCGGAGCGGCAGCCATATGTTCGCGGAGACCTCGTCGCGCGCCGATTACGCGGCCGCGCACGCACTCTATGCCGCACAAGGCTACAAGCTGCATGCAACCGTTCCCGATTATCACGCGGCAGGCGACGATCTGCTGATTTTCGGCAAGATACTATGAAGGTTGTGGTGTCCGTGAAGCACCGGCGCGCAGAAGGTGGCGTTCGCGCCAGACGATGAAGAGGCCGGCCGCGACAACGACACCAGGTCAAACCAGGACAGTTGAGACGAACGGCTATATGGTGATGGGCCAGTGAAGTCATCGGAGAGATTGGATGATAACGAAGCACCCTTGGTTTGGCCCGAAGCGAATCGGCTGGGGCTGGGTGCCGGTGAGTTGGGAAGGCTGGCTTGCAACGTTGCTGTGCGCAGCGGTAGTCGCTGCAGCCGACATCTCATTTGGTATTACAACTTCAACGTCCATTTGCGTGAGCCTTGCCGCGGTAGCCGCCCTCGTTGTCGTTTGTCTGCTTACCGGCAAACGCTCCGGGTAGTTCAAACAGGCCCCCTGACGCGGCCGTAACCCGGCAGATCTCGCTATCGACTGCGCCACCACCTAAGCTAACGGCGCTGTGATAATGTCCGCTGAAGATCCCATTCCCGTCCTGCGACTATCACGCGGCGGGGCGACGATCTGCTGATTTTCGGCAAGGAACTATGACGATTGCAGCGGTGTCCGTGAGGCGCCGGCGCGCAGAAGATGGCGTTCGCGCCAGACGATGAAGAGGCCGGCCGCGACAACGACACCTGCGCCGATCATGACCAGCGGCTGTGGAATCTCGGCGAAGATCAGATAGCCAAGCGCTGCGGCCCATACCATCGCCACATAATCGAACGGCGCCAGCAAAGAGGGTTCGGCATAGCGGTAGCTGTAAGTCATGCAGATCTGGCCGATGCCGCCAAAGATGCCGGAACAGACAAGCCACGCCGCCTGACTCCAGGTGAGGGTGGCATGCTGCCAGACAAGCGTGACAGCGCCGGCCGCGGCGCAGGTGATCATGAAGTAGAATACGATCGTCTCGCTGCGTTCCGTGGCGCTCATCTGACGGATGAAAATGACGACGACGGCAGTGAGCAGCGAGCCGGCCAGCGCCAGGCTCGCGCCGGTCGAGAAGGCCGAAGCGCCGACGCCGCCGAGCCCACCTTGCGGTTCGAGCATGACGATCACGCCCAAAAATGCCGCGAGCACCGCTCCCCAGCGAAAGGCGCCCACGCGCTCCTTTAGAAAACCCGCTGCCAGCACAACCGCAAAAATCGGTGCGACAAAACCGAAGGCGGTGATGTCGGCAAGCGGCAGCCGCGCCAGCGCCGCAAAATTGAGAAACATCGATGACGTGCCGGCAATCGAGCGCACGATATGAACCACCGGGCGCGCGGTGCGCATGATCGCGAGGGGACCGACGGTGAAAAAGGAAAGCGCGAAAAGAGGGACAAGCGCGAAGAGGCAGCGGAAGAACACTTCTTCGCCGATGGGGACGCGGCCCGCAAGCTTGATGGCGGCATACATCAGGGAAAACGCCAGCGTGGCGCCAAGCTTCAGAATGATGCCGCGTCCGCCGCGCAATCTATTTCACCTGCTTCGCCGGGCGCGCGGTCAGGGATGCAGCCCGTCTTGCGCCTTGGCAGCATCGCTGCCCGCAGCGATTGAGATTGCGGTATTGAAGCGCCGCTTCAGCGCGGAGCCAACACCATCATCATCTGGCGTCCTTCGATCCTGGGGAATTGTTCGATCTTGGCGAGCGGCTCGACATCCTTCTGGATCCGTCCCAGCAATTGCATCCCCAGATGCTGGTGCGCCATTTCGCGCCCGCGGAATCGCAACGTCACCTTGACTTTGTCGCCCTCGTCGAAGAAGCGGCGCATCGAACGCATTTTCACGTCATAGTCGTGATCGTCGATGGTCGGGCGCATCTTGATCTCCTTGATCTCGATGACCTTCTGTTTCTTGCGGGCTTCCGCCGCCCTCTTCTGCTGTTCGTATTTGAACTTCCCGAAATCCATGAGCTTGACGACGGGCGGCTTGGCTTCGGGCGATACCTCGACCAGGTCCAATCCCTGTTCTTCAGCGATGGCGCGGGCGTCCTCGGTGCCGACTTCGCCGTATTTATGGCCATCGGCTCCGATCAGAAGGATTGTGGGGGAGAAGATTTCTTCGTTGATGCGTGGCCCATCTCTGGCGGGTGCCGGGGCGGGCATTCCTGGACGTCTGGCGAC
>Ga0208849_1001612_pt1 | contig 14928 bp, 13 predicted proteins | sample NGESurdeep072012_10_FD_184470 | JGI IMG/M metagenome (GOLD analysis project Ga0208849, IMG submission 184470) | Arctic peat soil microbial communities from Barrow, Alaska - NGEE Surface sample 53-3 deep-072012 (SPAdes) | ecosystem: Environmental > Terrestrial > Soil > Wetlands > Peat ...
CCAGCTTCAGTTCACGCAATTTTGCCATTCCTCGATCAACCCCGTTGAACATGAGAAATCGGCGCAAATACTTGTCATGGCCCTGAATCGTGCTCTCCGCCAGTCCCCGATCTTTTTTCAAATGTTCGCTGAATCTCTTGAGGATGTTTTCAGAAATCGTTCGATGCTGGCTGCAACGCTCGTGCTTCAGCCAGCCACGCGCTTTCAGATAGTCCTCCAAGCGCAAGACCCCGGCCATCCAACGCGGCTTTCTTGTATGGAAGACTTGTCGTGCCTGTATGAAATCATCGCCGACAAAGTCACGGCAAGTTCGCTTGCCCAGACGGATAAATCGGGGTGCGAGACAGCATAAAACCTGCAAATGCATTCGGATCGTGCTGGGCGACGACCCGCGACCCATAGACCATTCAACAAAGTCATCAACGATGGGGCCAAAAATAGGCGCTCGCCGATACCTTCGATAACTGCGGGGTTTGACCACACGAACGGGTTCGCTCGGAGCCAAACGTTCCGTGCTTTGCAAAAACGATCTAAACACGGCGATCCCGCGTGCAAAAAATGGAGACCGAAGACGACAGTAACGCTGGACATCATTCAGGTCGTCCACGGTGAGGTTGAGCAGGCTTGCTTTCTGCCGCCATCGAAATCGAGGACGCAGGCGGCGCAGTTGGTCACAATATCTGCGAACTTTGACGGCCAGCATCCCATGCTGGTAACACCAGGCGGCAAAGTCGTTGATGATGGTATTGGGGAACGCGATGAAGCGACCCGATTGTTTGCAATGAACCCGATTGAGGTAGGATTTAGTTTTCATAACCGAGGATCATTTTACCCCCGGCTGTCCGCTCCCAAAAATGTGAAGTTCCCCAGCGCCGAAACACTGGGGAACTGAGAGAATCTGCCTCAACTCAACATTACTGCGAACTCAACATAATCCAATTACGATGTGGTCGAGAACTTCGATTTTGAGAAGCTGCCCAGCTCGAATGAGATCACGGGTGATTTTTATGTCGGCTTCCGAAGGAGTTGGATCACCGCTCGGATGAGAATGCGCGACAATGATAGCTGCAGCACTGGCCATTATTGCCAATCTAAAAATTTCCCTCGGATGACAAAGGATTGTATCCATCGTGCCAATGGACACCAAATAATGACCTTTAATGCGTCGGCGGGTGTTGAGGATGAATACCACCAAACATTCACATTCAGGATTGAAGTAAGGATGAGTTGCGATATGCGTTTTCCAATAGGCGGCTGCCTGATCCGGAGTTTCACAATGTTGCATGGTGTCGGGAGTGGGACATTCCCTCAATGAAACGATTTTCCATTCCTGTGGTTGAGCCGGGAATTTTACCGGCTTGACGAGTTGGTTGACAGGTTGCGGAGCGGTTGCGGGGCATCCAGTGGCGATGAGGTTTTCAGTTGTGTTCATGTTTTGCGTTTTGTTCTGAAGGAGCGGGACTGCTCTCTTCACTCGCCGGAGAGAGCAGAACCGCTCCTGACAAAACGCACCCGGCTGTGCCCGCGCCGCCGGGCAGCGGAGCATCAGCAACTGAGTGACGGCGGGCGCAAAGATGTTGCGGCCGCCGGCGCGATGTTGCGCGGAGCAACCAGAGGCACGGGTGCAGCCGGGATGAACACGCCGAAAATCACATCGGCGGATGACGACCGATTTAAAACACGCTTGCGAAATTATTGAAGCGGGTCAAATATCCATAAAACGGTAGAAACAATCCGTTGAATAATACGCTAAACACACAGAAAGGAAACCAATGCCAACCATCGCCTTCGACCTTGAGCCACAAAAACCCAAAGGAAGAAAGAACAAGAAGAACGAGTCAGTGATTTTAGTGGAATGCAGCGGGCCGGGAAATGTCCCGCGCAATGCCTCCGGAGCATCTGTGGAGAAAATTGCAGAAGATATGGAAAAGCATTTGAAACCTCTGTCCAAACTCGGGAATATGATTCGCGAATCGCTGACAGATACGCTGACGGACATCAACAACCCGGCCAAGATCGAGGTTGAATTCGGTTTGGAACTAAAGGCGGAGGCTGGTTTCATGAAAATTCTGGCCGGCTCTTCCACAGCGAACTTCAAAGTGACATTGACATGGGAAAATAAAAAGGAGGTGGCCAATGCCAAAGTCCTACAGTAAAACCAAACCTACTTCACAGCAGGTAAATCTACGCGCAATTGATCAGGAAACGGCGCGGGTGGTGGCGGTGCTGGACAAACGAGGGACGGTCGTCGGTGCGGGTTGTCTGATTGACGGCAAACGCATCCTGACCTGTTATCACGTTGTGGAAGCGGCCTTGGGAAGATCACCCGCAAAGAACGCAAAAATCCTGGTGAAGCTGATGGGTGTGAGTGGGCAGCCGGAAATTTCAACGCGAATAGAAAAGCTCGGCAAATATGCCAGCAAGAGGCATTCAGTGGAAGATTTGGCACTGCTTAAATTTGGTAGGCTGCGAGGAATCTCGGAGGCTGAATTTGCGACGCCCTTGCGGCATGGAGGAAAAAGATATTCCGTGCTCGGTTTCCCCGATAGCGATCTACAAGGACGGAATGCCAGCGGTGTGTTGCACGCAGCGAACGCCGCCGGACTGGTTCAAATGGATGGAAACAGCGCGTTGTTTGTGAAGGGCGGCTTCAGCGGCGCGCCGGTGTGGTCGTCTGATTTACGGGCGTTTGTGGGGATGGTGGTGAGCGAGCTTTCGAACACGGGCGTGGCTTGGTGCATTCCAAGCCGGGTGCTATGTGCGTTTCATCCTAACCTTCCGGTGCGGTTTCGGATACCGCTGGCTGATCGTCCAGAGATTCACGACCGCAGTGAGGATGATCCCAATGTGCAATTGTTTGGCAAACTGGCGGACAATGGCCAGCGGAAGCTCGAAGGGCGGGCTGTGTGGAACGAGGAGGGCGGATATTACGATGTCAAAGTAATCTATAAGCGTATCAGCGGCGCTCCACCGCTCCGGGGAAAATACGTCACCTTCATCACTTACCCGGATTTTCTGGAGGATGACGTGGATGCCTACGAGTTATTTTCCGAAATTGAGGACGGCAAAGCTTGGACGAAAATCTACCCTGAGGATGATCTCTTTGCGATTGCGGCGATTGGCGACGGTGGCGACACGGCCTTAACGCTGGATTTGTTTGAGGTCGAAGAAGAACCTGAAGACGACGACGATTAACGCCAATCATGTCCGAATAATTCCATGTTAAAAAACCGTTCTTCGACCAACTCGCCAAGCTGGGTTGGAAGGTTGTGGACGAGGATCAAGACATAATTCAAGCAGAGAGCAAACACCGTGCACTAAAGCAGGGCCTGATGCAAGACTTGCTGACGGGCCGCTTGAAGGTTTATAAATCAGAAAAGAATATTCTATGAATCCCGGCCCTCCAGATAATCCACCACCCGAGTGGGCTACTAGTCCACGACCCAATTCACCAACCGGCACCGGAGCCTCCAAAATTCCGCCAGCGCCCAATGTTCCGGCCAGCAAAGGCAGCAGTGCGCCGCGCAATTCTCGGTCCACCGCCACAGGATCAATCATCCCTGTTCAGGAAGCCATCCGCATTGTAAAAATCCACCGGGCGGGTGAAGGGAAAGAAATCACTGCGTTAGGGATTGTGGGAGCCGGAATTTTGATAGATAGCACCCATATTTTGACCTGTCGCCGAGTGATCGAGTTGGCGATTTCCCAAGACGCCGTTGTTGGCGGAACGGTTTTGGTTTCACTTGCAATATCAACGACAAACGGTTTCTCCGAGGCGAAAATCATTCAATTTGGTTCGGGGGATGCGGTAGGCGACCTCGCGCTGCTTGAGACATCTGGATCAATGCTCCCACCTGGCGCGGGGAAGGCTAGATTCGCCACGCCACTTCGATACAACGACAGGCAGTTCGGAGTGCTTGGTTTTTCGGATGGCGCGGGAGAAGAACTTGCGGTAGAGGGCAGTTTCGTTGGCCCGGAGGATAGAGACGGCCTGGTGCTGATGCCAGGCGAGAAAATACGGAACAAAGGCGGCTTCCATGGCACTCCAGTCTGGTCGCCGGAACTGGAAGCTTTCGTCGGCCTTGTAACCTCATCGCTGGAAACATCATGGCCGAATTGGCGGATGCCATCCGCCAGCATGGTGTAGGCACCAAGGTCGCCTCGGGGCAGACCCAACAGACTGGCCGCAGAGATGAAAGGGATGCGGATTTTTCCCGCGCGATCAAAGCGGATAATGACGGCGACGCTTTGACTACCAACCGCCACGAGCCGATGTTCGGCGACTTGAATCCCGGCTTGGCCAGCCAGCGTCAGGGCAAGGATTTCGCCCGCCGCGATGTCGCGGGTGTCATCGGGCTTGGGAAACTTCGCGATTGCAAGCCGGTCATCGGCCAGCGCGACGGCTGATTTGGGTCGGGCACCGCCGAGTGGCGAACCCGCGCCGAGCAGGAAACGTAAATCCTGCGCGGTCTCCGTCTCACTGTGAATCGCGTCGGTGGCACGCAAAAGGGCATTGAGTCGAACCAACGGCGGGAGCTTTCCGGTGGTGGCCGCGAGAAATGGACTGGCGGCATCGAGCCGGAAGCGCAGCGCACCGATGCGCGACGCATCGTCCAGCGCCAGCACATAATCAATTTCGTGATACGGCTTTTGCGCGAGAACCTTTTTACGGACAGCCCGTTCAATCAGGACGCGTCCCCAACGGTCAGGTCCGCAATCGTGAATCGCACCGAAAAGTGTTGTCCCATGATGCGCGCCGCGTTGCAAGGGGAGCGAGGTGGGATCAATCGCGAAAGTGGCGTCACGCTGAAGCCATCCGGCGTCATACTCAAACGAAACGGATGAACCGCGTTCAGCGGCATGAAGCCGTCCCACTAAGTGGGTTTCGCCCTGCCAATCAATATGAACTTCCAAGCTCATGATTTGTGGCGGCGAATTCGTTGCGGCAGGCGGCGCTCATCCAGACTCAGGCCAAGGTCGTCGCTGGCAGGTGCCAGTAGATTTGCGAGTCGTTCGTGCAAATTAAGAATGAAGGTGGCCGTTACCAAAGTGCCGAGTGCAACGGTCGGGTCGCCGCGCTCAAGCCGCCACAGCGTATCTCGGCTGACAAAGAGACGCGCGGCCATGTCGCTCGTGGCGATACCGCGCTTGCGCCGCGCGAGCGCGAGGTCGCGGCCTAACTTGCGAAGCGCACGTTCGGCGGGCAATGGCATGGAGGCAATCTTTTGCGACATGGGTTTAGTGTCCTCTATATCGGACTAGATGTCAATTGGTGTCTGATATGCAAGACTCTGTAAAAATAAATTCGCCCTGGCCTCAAACCGAGTAATTGGAGCTGTTTTCAAATAGCTGGAAATGGGTTTTTATTTGCGTAAAATATATTCGTGTCCGCCAAGTGAAAGGGCAGGGCGCGAAGTGCGCGATTGTTCGAGAAGGATTGTTGTTACATGTTGTTACAATAGTCAAAATGAGCGCTGTGGGTTTTTCACCCACATAGTTTTTTTTTGCAGTGGCCGAAAATGAGGCTGCGGGATCGATTTTGTTGTTACAATGTTGTTACACTCTACGCACGTTTTGGTGCGTTTTGGTGCGCGAAACGCCCTCTTGACGGTCACTGAAAAAAAGTGCATGATCTCCTTTATTCATGCGGTCAAGACGCACATTTACGCAGGAGGACGAAAGCCCTTAATTTGGCTTCGACCCCCTCCGTCGGCACCATATAAACAAGGAGGATGTCGGCTCGTTAAATGCAGGGTTCTTTTAAGTCGGACAAGGCAACGGCTTTGGACGGTTTGTTCCTCGTCTGGTGGCACTGGAAACACTTTACGGTGACAGAAACGCGAACGCGGGCACGTTGCGCAGAACCGTAAAGACCACCGCGATGATTAGCAGCGCCCAAAGGCATCTTGCCGGGAAAAATTCGACGACGCTCCGTCTCCGGCTTTTCGCGGCGGCGAACCAAAGTCCCCGCAGCGCCAGAAAAATCAGCCCGCCGACGAACAGCGCGTTGTCGCGCAGCGCGGTGGAAAATTCCCCGTGCAGCAGCGCGTAGGCCGCCCGCGTGCCGCCGCAGCCGGGACAGTTCAGGCCGGTCAGCCGGTGAAACTGGCACACGGGAAAAAAATGATGCGTTGCCGGGTTGAAGAAAAAAAGCACCGCCGCGCCGCCAAACACCGTGGCTGCTAAAATGATTCCCGCGAACCAGACATTCGGGTTCGACCGGGAAATTTTTGGCGGCGCGGCGTTCATTAATTTTGCCCAATGTTGACTATGGCCTGCGTCTGGTTTGTTGCCAGGGAAAGCAGCGTGAGGCCGAACGACCACAGCAGGCTCGTCGCCGAAAGAACCAGGCCGGCGATGGCGAGGCCGCGGCCTGCCTGCCTGTGCGGATCGCCGCCGATCTGCACCAGCGCGATGATGGAAAAGACCAGTCCGAGCAGATTGAACGGAACGCAGCAGCAGCAGCAAAAGCAGGACATCCACGAGAGAACGCCGCAAACCAGGCCGGCAACGGCAAATGAATTTGTCCTTGGCACCAGCCTAGCGCCCGGTTTCAGCGGCTCAATCGGCCGTGGCCGTGGCGTTCCGGGAAAATCATTCGCAAACTCCGGCAGCAGGCCCAGAAAAATCCAGTCCGCCGCGTCTTCCGTGAAGACGGGCGTGCGGCTCTCGACCCGCGCCTGCGCGATCCACTGGCGGATTTGTTCCGCGCTTGCCGGCCCGTAAGCGCGACCGTCGTTGCCAATGACTGAATAGTTCATTTTATTCCTCTCCGTAGTCGTGCGCGCCGTTGTCCGAACAAACGCCGCGCTTTGCGCCCGCGATAAAATCCAGCGTGGTTTTCGCCGCCGGACTGGTGAAATCATTCTGCGCCTCTGCCAGCGCCGCACGCAAATTTTTTCCGCTGCGGAACAGAAATTTATAGAGCTGCTTCAATTCCAGCCGCTGCTCCGCCGAAAATCCCGCGCGCCGCAGGCCGATGACGTTCAGCCCGCAAATTTCATTGACGCGCAACGCGATCGTGAACGGCGGCAAATCCAGCCCGATTCCCGCGCCGCCCTGCATGATGGCCAGCGTGCCGACGCGGGTGAACTGATGCACGAGGCAGTTGCCGGAAATGAACGCGCGATCCTGCACCACGGCATGGCCGCCGAGCAGCGCGCCGTTGGCGATGATGACGTGGTTCCCGATGACGCAATTGTGCGCGACGTGCGCGTTCGCCATCAGAAAATTATTTGAGCCGATGACCGTTTCGCCGTCCGCCGTCGTCGAACGATGCACCGTGACGTGCTCGCGGAAAACATTGTTGTCGCCGATGCGCACACGCGTCGGGGCGTCCGTGTATTTCAAATCTTGCGGCGCGTCGCCGATGACGCAGCCGGCGTGAAATTTATTTCCCGCACCGATCTTGGTTACACCGGTCAGATAAACGTGCGGTCCGACGACACAATCCGCACCAAGTTCCACGTCCGCGTCAATCACGGCATACGGGCCGATCTTGACGCTCGCGTCCAGCTTCGCCTGCGGATGAACGATGGCCGTGGGATGAATCATTTTCGCCACAGATTCACACAGTTTGGCGCGGATGAAAACTGATTTTTCCCGGCCGGGTTCATCCTCTTTCTCATTCTCATCCTCGTCCTCGACTTTTGCTTTTTGAGGATGAGGATGAGCCTGACGATAAGAACGATCAAAGTCTCTGGCGAAGATGCTTTGTGCCTCCATGCCTTCGTGGTTAAATTGAAATGGAAATGACCAGCTCGGCCACAACTAAATCAATCGGCAACCGGCAACCGGCAACCGGCAATCCGTTGCCCGAACTGCTCGCGCCCGCCGGCGACTGGGACTGCGCCAAGGCCGCCGTGGAAAACGGCGCGGACGCGATTTATTTCGGCCTCGCCAAGTTCAACGCCCGGATGCGCGCGCATAATTTCACCGAGGCCGATCTGCCGAAGCTGATGGAATTTCTGCACCGGCGCGGCGTCAAAGGCTACGTCACTTTCAACACGCTCGTCTTTGAAAACGAACTTGCCGACGCGGAAAATTATCTGCGTGCCATCATCGCCGCCGGCGTGGACGCGGCCATTGTGCAAGACGTGGGCATTTGCAAACTGATCCGCGAACTCTCGCCGGATTTTCCGATCCACGCCTCGACGCAGATGACCATTACGAGCGCGGCGGGAATCGAATTCGCCCGCAATCTCGGCTGCAATCTCGCCGTGCTGGCGCGTGAATGTTCCATTGCGGAAATTGAAAAAATTCGCGCGGCAGACGAAGCCGCCTTGTCACTCGTCACTGGCCGCTCGTCACTGCCTTTGGAGGTTTTCGTCCACGGCGCGTTGTGCGTCGCGTATTCCGGCCAGTGTTTGACGAGCGAATCGCTCGGCGGACGCTCGGCCAATCGCGGCGAGTGCGCGCAGGCCTGCCGGATGCCTTACGATTTGATTTCCGACGGCCAGCCGGTTCCGCTCGGCGACAAAAGGTATTTGTTGAGTCCGCAGGATTTGTCCGGCCTGGAGGTTTTGCCGGAACTGGTCCGCGCCGGAGTCGCGTCGCTGAAAATCGAAGGCCGCCTGAAATCGCCGGAATACGTCGCCAGCATCACGCGCGTCTATCGCCAGGCGCTGGATGATTTGCGATTTACGAATGACGATTTACGCGTGGATGAAACTGCGGCGCGTAAATCCGAAATCGGAAATCGGAAATACGAACTAGAAATGTCCTTCTCGCGCGGGCTGTTCACCGGCTGGTTCGGCGGGACGGACAATCAAAAACTCGTCCACGCGCGGTTCGGTAAAAAACGCGGCGTGTTTCTCGGCGAGGTTAAAAAAATCGTGCGTGACGGCGTCATCACTAATCTCGCCGCGCCCGTTAAACTGGGTGATGGCATTGTGTTTGACGCCGGTCGCCCGGACGAAAAGGAAGAAGGCGGACGGATTTACGAAATTCAGGAACCGCGTTTCAAAATTCCCGGCGAGAAATTGACCGAACTGCGTTTCGGTTATGGCGACGTGGATTTTCTGCGCGTTCACGTCGGCGACAAAATCTGGAAGACCAACGACCCCGAACTCGACAAGCGTCTGCGCCAGAGTTTTGCGGGCGATGCGCCGAGATTTCAGCGTCCGATTGAAATTGAAGTCCACGGCCTCGTTGGAAAACCGTTGACGGTCATTGCGCGCGATAAATCCGGCAACGTGGCGAAAGCGGAATCCGCGATGCCGCTGGCGAAGGCGGAAAAACTTCCGCTGACTGGAGAAAAATTGCGCGACCAACTTGGCCGGCTCGGCGGCACGCCGTTCAAGCTCGGCGAACTGAAAAATTTTCTTGCTGGCGAAGTTTTGCTGCCGGTCAGCGAATTGAACCGTCTGCGCCGCGAGTTTGTAGTTGAACTGGAGAAATTACGGGCGCGGCCGAAACGGTGGATTTTGAACAACCGCAGAGACGCAGAGACACGGAGTGAAAATCCGGTTTCTAAAATCTCCGCGCCTCAGCGTCTTGGCGGTGAAAATTCAGAATTGGTAGTTCTCGTCCGCAATCTCGTGCAGCTTGAAGCGGCGCTGAAATGCGGCGTGGATACGATATATTGTGAGTTTGAAGACCCGAAGAAATATCGCGAAGCCGTCACGCTGTTTCATACCGCGCGCGGCTGCCAACCGGCAACCGGCAACCGGCAACCGGGAATTTTTGTGGCTCCGCCGCGCATTTTCAAAATGGGCGACGACTGGATTCTCAACCAAGTTCGTTCCTGCAACGCCGACGGGTATCTTGTTCGCAATTACGACCACTTGAAATTTTTCGCGGACGCGCGGCGGGTCGGGGATTTTTCGCTGAACGTGGCCAACCGCATCACGACGGATTATTTCAAAAATCATTTCGGTCTTGAACGAGTCACGGCGAGTTACGATTTGAACGTGAACCAGCTTGACGCGCTGCTATCGTCCGCGCCACCGGAATGGTTCGAGATCACGATTCATCAACATATGCCGATGTTTCACATGGAGCACTGCGTGTTCTGCGCGTTTCTCTCGACCGGAAAAGATTACCGCGATTGCGGCCGCCCGTGCGACGTGCATGACGTGCGGTTGCGCGACCGAGTGGGCGCGGAGCATCCGCTCAAGGCCGACGCCGGCTGCCGCAACACCGTGTTCAATTCGCAGGCGCAGACCGGCGCGGAATTTGTGGAACGGCTGCTCGCGCTCGGCGTGCGGAATTTCCGCGTGGAATTTTTGAATGAGCCGCCGGATGAAGTTGTGCGCACGATCACAAAATACCGGCAATTGTTGCGCGGAGAAATTTCCGGCACGCAGCTCTGGCGCGAGCTGAAGCTCTTCAACCAGCTCGGCGTGACGCGCGGGCAGATGGGAAAATAAAACGCTTTGCCGACGGCAAATGATTTATTTGGCGGTAATGATTTCCGCCGTTTGCAATGTCACCGGACCGAGCAAACCCGATTCCAGCAACGGCGAATTCTTTGTATAGTGATGCCACGTTGTGAACGTCAGCCGGCCAGTCGGACTGGGCTGGCCGTCCAGCAGCCATTGCGGCCAGGCCTTGAGCTGCTTGCCGTTCCACTCGACGTCCGCCGGCAACTGCTCGTCGCCGATGATTCGGTTCGGCCAGAGATTCGTGACTTTCACAACCAGCTTGTTCAGGCCCGTTCGCGCGGCGGCGGTGAGGTTGACGTGGAACGGCGGTTTCCAGAGGACGCCGAAATCCTGTCCGTTCAAGGAAACTTCCGCGAAATTTTTCACCGCGCCGAGATCGAGCCAGAGTTCGCGTCCGGCAGCCAAGCGGTCCGCAGGAATTTCGATTTCCTTTTCATAAGTCGCCGTGCCGGAAAAATAGCGCACGCCGGCGTTGGTGCTGTCGGGCCAGGAGATCAATTTGTCCAGCGCAACCGTCGGCGGTGCGCCCCAATTCGGCGGGAAACTCAAGTTCCACGCGCCGGTGATTTCCTGTGGGGCCGGCAGATTCGCCGCGTCCGTGCGCAAAACTTTTCCGGCGGCAGTTTGCAATTCAACTTGACCGTTGTTCCACACTTTTACCACCGGCGAGCCGTTGGCGGCGATGCTGGTTCCCCATTTTGGTGACTGGCCGATGGTCGCGTTTGGCGGCAGCGTGAGTGTTTCGTTTTCGTGTGTGACCAGATGACCGGGCGTGCCGTTGAGCGTGTAGTCCACGCGCAGTTCCTTCTGGTGGTTCAAAGACGGGTCGCGACCAAAGGTGTTGTTGCTGATGTCCACAACCAGTTGGCCGTCGTGCGCCAGGGCGGAAAGTTTCGCGGTGACATCCATTCCGTCCGCGCCGTCAACGGCGGTGTAGGTCGCGTGTTGAATCTCCAGTTTCGACATGGTTGACGGTTCAGAGACAAAGCTGCCGCTGGCCACGACGACGTGATCCGCGCCGTCCGCCGAGCGGCGGAAAATGACAAACACCGAACCGGCGGGATCAAAGTCCAGCCGAACAGTGATTCGCCCATCCTGCGCATTCCAGACCGGTGCGGGTTCAATCACGCCGGTGTCGGGATGCCACAGTTCGGGAACCTTGCCGCTGACGCGGAAGGTGCATTCGGCGGAGTCAAACTGCCGCCGCTGGTTGGAGACGAAATAAATATCCGCCGCGCCCGAGATGCGATGCGCATAGGCCAGATGCGTGGCGGTGGAAGTGCCTGCGTATTCAAAATCCGGTTTCAGGGTTTGTGTGGCGAAGATGTCCGCCAAAGATTTTCCCCAGACGATGCGGCCTTTGCCATAGGAATTTTCCAGGACGGTTGCGCCGTCGCATTTGTTCCAAAGTTCGGCGGCGAGTTTTTTCACCTGCGCATCGCATTTGGGATAGCCGTCGAGGCTGGGCGAATGTTGTGGACGCGGACCAACTACCGTCGCCCCGGCGCGCACCAGTTTGCGGATGCACTCCAGCATTTGCGGCGTCATGTTCACATCGTCGGGCGGCAGGATCAGCACGGCGTAGTTCGCGCCGCTGGCGAGCGTGACCCGGCCATTTTTCACCGTCGCGCCGTGCAGCAGCACGTCGGCGTCAACGGCGTCGTAATCGTAGCCGGCGGGCAGCGCGGGATTGCCGGCGCGCATTTCCACCGGCGCGCTTTCGCCGGTGAAATACGCGGCGTCCGTCACGGCGCGGCCTTGTTGCAGGAGAAACTGGCATTGCGTGATGTAATCAATCCACGGTTTCCCCTGGTTCCACCACGTCTCCGTGCGCTCGAAATGAAAACCCCACTGGCCCATCGTCATGCCCGGCCACTGGTTCGTCCACGGCTGCATCGCGTAACGGTGAAAGGTGTAGCGGTTCAAGCCCTGACAAAACATCAGATCGCCGAGTGTCTTGAGCGAATACGGATAATTCTGCCAGCGTCCGTTTTCGGGCGTCGCGGTGAACGACTCCGCGCTGGCGATGGTTTTGCCGTAGATGTGCGCGATGGACGCGGCCATTTTCACGGAGGGATGTCCCTGGCTGCCGCTCCAAAATTCGCCCATCACCACGTCCGCCCGCGCACCGCATTGCAGCGATTCAAACGGGCCGGTGTAAGGCTCGACCGCGTTCATGAGGCCGTGCGCGCGGCACAGTTCGGCGAAATGGCCGTAGTAATTTTCCGCGAACAAATCGGCGATGGTCCGGCGCACGTCCCAAAGAAACCGTTCGGACGCCGCCGGATTGTCCACGACGCGGCCGGTGAACGCGGGCAAAAATTTCGTCAGGTCGTAACCGCGCCGCTTTTGAAATTCCTCGCGGAAATTTTTTGTCCAGTTCTGGCCGCCGACTTCGTAGCTGTCAATCAGCGAACTGTCGAGTGTCTGGCCGGCGAGCGGGCCAATGTCGTCGAGAATCTTCTGCATGAAGCCATCCCAATGCGCGTCGAGCGCCGCTTTGCTGAACTTGTCGCATTCCAGACCTTCGCCTTCCTTGGGCGCGGGATGATTGTTGACGCCGGTCGGCGTATAACCGATGCGCAGAATGATCCAGCGTCCTTTCGGCACGTCCCAATCCAGCCGGCCTCCCGGCTGCAGGCGGGAAGTCAAATCCAGCGTTGCCGCGCGAGGGATGACCGAGCCGGGCGCGGCGTTGGCGACCGCCGGTGAAGACAATGCGAAATTTCCACTGTTGCCGTCTTTGGCCGCCACGTTTGGAATTTTTTCGCCGCCGCCCGCAGGCGCGGGAAACGCCAGCACGGCGATGTCGCGATAAAAATCAAGCTTGGTCGGCGGCTGCGGCAGGACACCGCTGAAATGCGCCGGGCCGGCCACCTCCAGTTCGCTGGTCGTGACGCGTTGCATCGCGTTGGTTACAGTGTTCCACGGGCCGCCGCTGCTGGACCAGCCGGCGCAGTTTTCCACGCAGAGCTTGAGACCGAGCCGGTTCGCCTCCTGCACGGCGAATTTGAAATCCGCGCGCCATTCCGCGCTCATGAAATTTACCGGGCCGTGCGGGATGCCGCAGTCCACGTTCACAATCGTCGCGCCGCCGAGGCCGATTTGTTTCATCGCTTCGAGATCGGCGGTGATGCCTTCCTTTGTAATGTTGCCGTTCATCCAATGCCACCACGTCTGCGGCCGGGCGGAATCCGGAGGATTGAGAAAGCCCGTTTCCAACGGATCGGCGGATGCGGCGGCGGCGGTGAGAACGAGGCACAGCCAGACTGAACGGGAGAAAAGTCGTTTCATGTTGCCGGTTTGAAAAACATTTGAGGAGTGCGCGCATTTTGTTGGTTGAGCCGCTCCCTGACAAGAGCAAAACGGGAGGCAGCGCAACCGCAGTGGTTTGCTTGCAACCGTTGCCGGCTTGTAACGCAGCCGGAAGCGGGGCCGTAGAGGAGTTCGTGCTGCTGGATTCATCGCGACGCGGAAGCGCGCGATTGCACGCGCGGAATTTTTCGTTTAGCTTCGCCCCATGTCGTTATTGGGCAAATCAAGTGCGGGCGTGCTGGCCGTTGTATGTTTCATCACGGTCGGCGGCTGCTCGCCTTCAGGTCAGAGCCAGTTGGACGAGGAAAAGGAACCGCATTTTGTGCTGGGCAACAGCCGCTTCAACGCGATGGATTTCACGGGCGCCATCGAGGCGTTTCAGGAGTCGCTGGAGGTGAACCCGCACTCGGCGCTGGCGCATTTCCGGCTGGCACAGCTTTACGACACGAAGCAGCCCGACCCGGCGGCGGCGATTTTTCATTATCAGGAATACCTGCGGCTGGATCCGGCGGCGGAAAACGCCGAGGTCATCAAGCAGCGCATTTACGCCTGCAAGCAGCAGCTCGCCGCCGACGTGATGGCGATGCCGACCGCGCCAGCGACGATGAAGCAGATCGAGGATTTGACGGAAAAAAACCGGCAGTTGCAACAAAAGGTGGACCAGTTGAACGACGCGGTGAAGCAGTGGAGCGCTTATTGCGCGAGCCTGCAGACAGCGGCAAAAGCCAGTCCGACCGCGCAAAATAATTCAGCCGCGCCAGCGCCCGGCGGCAGTCCGACGCCCGACGATGTGACTTTGCAAACGACCACGACCCGCACGCCGCCGCCGGACAAACCGGCTCCGCCCAAACCGGCGAAACCGCGCACGCACATTGTCCTTGCCGGCGAAACGATGGCCGGCATTGCGCGAAAAAACAGCATCAGCCTGGCGTCACTTCAAGCGGCGAATCCCGGCGTGAACCCCAGAAAATTGCACGCCGGCGACGCGTTGAACCTGCCGCCGTGACTTTTGCATGACCACGCGCCTGACATTTTTCGGCATCACTGCGTTCTGGGTGACGATGAACATCCTGCTTTGGCGTGCGGAATTCGGTTCGCACGGCGACGACGTGCCCGTGCCGCAGGAACTGGTCTGGCGGAGAATTTTGACCGCGCCGGACGCATCCTCCTTGGGCGTGTATCAAAACGGCCGCCGCACGGGCTATTGCGAATTTTCGACCGGCGTTGG
>Ga0208849_1001613_pt1 | contig 14920 bp, 13 predicted proteins | sample NGESurdeep072012_10_FD_184470 | JGI IMG/M metagenome (GOLD analysis project Ga0208849, IMG submission 184470) | Arctic peat soil microbial communities from Barrow, Alaska - NGEE Surface sample 53-3 deep-072012 (SPAdes) | ecosystem: Environmental > Terrestrial > Soil > Wetlands > Peat ...
GCTCTCTGGATGCGATCGAGCGTCCGATGACCGTTCGCGCCGGCAAAAACGTCGTTGGCGATCGCGCTGTGAACTTCAGTCCGACAGGCTGCTAGCGCCGATCGTGAACCAAATCGCCCCGGCAGACAACTCAACAATGACGGCAGCAGCCGTAGACGCTGCTCCGCATGAAGCCGCTGCCCGCGGCTGGCGGCTTTGCATCTCGGCACCGGGGGCACTTTTGAAAATAACGCTCGACCTGTCGAAGCTCCTCGAAGATGGCAAGCTGACGCCCGAGGAGGCTGAGCGCCTCAAGGCGCTGGCCGCCCGCGATACCGGCTCGCTCGCCATCAATGTTCTGGTCGGCTTCGGCGTCGTCGCGGTCAGTGCCGGTGCGGTGGCCCTGATCCCGACCGCCGAAACGGCGCTCGTGCTTGGGGCGGTCGTGTTCGCCATCGGTTTCATCTTCACGTTCAGTCGCGACGAGCGATGGAGCCTGCTCCGGCAGATATGCCTCGTCGTCGGTGCGTTGATGTTCTGTGGCGCCGTGCTGGCATTGGGCGCCGCCACGCTCGGCGCGATGCTGATCGTGACGGCGGCGCTGGCGGTCGCGGCCATCGTCGCGCGGTCGGGCTTGCTCATGGCCGCGGCGGTGCTGGCGCTTGGCGCCTGTCTCGGCGCCCGGGCCGGCTATTGGCACGCGACCTATGCGCTCGCGATCTACGAGCCCGCCGTGACGATCGTACTGTTCAGCGCGCTGGCGCTTGCCGCGTATTTTGTCTCGAAACGGCTTCCGGCCGAGTATGAGCGGCTGGCGCTGATCGCTGCCCGCACGTCGGTTTTCATGGTCAATTTCGGTTTCTGGATCGGCTCGCTGTGGGGCGACAATCTGCGGCTCATTCGCTCGCTCATCCACAACGATCCAAGCATTCTGACCGCGAGCGGCGGTCCCGACATCATCTCGCCCTTTGCCTTCTCGGTCGGGTGGGCGATTGTGCTGCTCGCCGTCGCCGTCTGGGGCATGCGCGCCAACCGGCGCTGGGTGGTGAATGTCGCGGCCGTGTTCGGAGCGATTCACCTGTACACGCAATGGTTCGATTCGCTCGGACCGGGGCCCCTGGCCTTTATTATCGGTGGCCTGCTGATGCTGGCTTTTGCCTATGGGCTTTGGGCTCTTAACCGGTACTTTACCGGCAAAGCCGTGAATTCCGCGTGAGCGGTGCGCCCCCGGTCGCGTTGACCGGGAACGCCGCCGCGCCTAAAATCGTTCAATCTCGAGCCATTTGGCGCGCTGCAGCCGTTCGGCGCCCCACAGGAGGCTTTCGTGCACATCATCGACTCGCATTTCCATTGGTGGCCCCGGTCGGTTTTCGAGAAGCTCTGTAAGCGTCAGGAATTTCCGAAGGCTCAAGTCAACGACAAGGGCGGCTACCGCTATATGCGCCGCGCCGCCAGTTCCTCGTCGCACCTGAACTCCTGGAAGGAGTGGTTCGACCTCGACGAGCAGTTCGAATACTACGCAGGCACCGGGCACCAAGTCGACGTGGTGTGCTCGATCGGCCCGTTCTCTGTCGCTTTCTCCGACATGCCGCTGTCAGAGGGCCGCGACTACGCGCTGATGTGGAACGAGGAAATGGCCGGCGCCCAGAAGAAATATCCAGGTCGGGTCTGGGCGAGCGCCGCGGTGCCGCTGCAGGACACCCGCACCGCGATCGAAGTGGTTGACGATGCGGTCAATCGTCTCGGCCTGATGGGCGTGAACCTGCCGGGCAGCGTCGGCGATGACGCGCGCATCGACGCCGAGCGGCTGGAGCCGTTCTATGCTCACTGCGAGAAGCTCGGCCTGCCGCTGTTCCTGCATCCGACCGACGTGACCTTCCAGGACATGCTGTCGGACGACTACGACGGCGCGCTGCACCTGACACTCGGCCGCGTCATCGAGGTCAGCGTTGCGGCGATGCGAATCATTTTCTCCGGGCTGATGGAGCGTCATCCCAACCTGAAGATCGTGATGTCGCATACCGGCGGCGCGCTGCCCTACCAGGCCGGCCGCATGGATAAGAACTCCAAGGCGGCAAAGCTGCCGCGGCCGGTGCAAGATTATATGAAGCGCATGTACACCGACACGGTGTCGCCGCACGCGGCCGGCATCAAGTTCGCGATCGAATACTACGGCATCGATCACGTCATGTATGGCACCGATTATCCGTGCTGGGACCCGTTTCCGTGCCTCAAGCTGATCGACGAGATCCCGCTCTCGGCCGTCGACAAGCAGAAGCTGTTCTACGACAACGCGCGGCGGATTCTGAACCTGAAGGATCCGGCGCCCAAGGCGCAGCCGGCGAAACGCGAGCCGGCGCTGGTGTAATTCAAGACTGCCGAAGCTTTTGAATGCCGGGGCAGTCCGTTGCCCCGCCCCTAGCGTGGCGCAAACCGCTCGTCGATCGATTCCCATTTGTCGTAGCCGACAAGCTTCTTGTAGCTCTCGAAATCCATCCCGTCGTTGCGACGGGCGAATTTGCCGGATTTCATGTCGAGCAGGACGCTTTCGATCGCCTTGGCGGCGTGCATGACGGTGTCGAGACCGAGCACGGCACAGTGAAAACCGAGTTCGCCCAGTTCCTCCATCGACAGGATCGGCGTGTGTCCGCCCATCAGCGGGTTGCAGATTTGCGGCACATCGAACGCCTGGCCGATGCGCTTGAGCTCGTCGATCGAGCGCGGCGCCTCGATGAAGATGCCGTCTGCGCCGGCGCGGATGAATTGCTCGGCGCGGCGCATGGCTTCGTCGAGATCGTAAACGGCGCGGGCGTCGGTGCGCGCCAAAATCCAGGTTTCCGGATTGATGCGCTCCGCGCACGCCGCCTTGATCTTGGCAACGGCCAGTTCGGTGGGCACGACCTTCTTGCCGACCATGTGGCCGCAGCGCTTCGGCCATTGCTGATCTTCGATCAGGATGGCTGAGACGCCCATGCGCTCATAGGTCTGCACCGTGTGCACGACGTTCTTGACATCGCCATAGCCGTCGTCGCCATCGACGAAGACCGGCAGGTCGCACGCCATCATGATGTCGCGCACGGCGGCGGCAATCTCGCCAAAGCCTTTGAGGCCCACGTCTGGCACGCCGTAACGTGCGCCGACCGCCGGAAACCCGCCGATGAAATACGTTTCGAAGCCAATCTGCTGGATCAGCCGCGCGGATAGCGCATCATGCGCGCCGGGTACGACCAGAAATCGCTTTTCGGCGACGGCTTTGTCGATGATCTGACGGAAGCTTGAGGGCATTGAAATTCCTGTAGCCCGGACGAGCGAAGCGAGAACCGGGATCTTGTTGTGAGGCTTTGACCCGCATGTCGCTTCGCTCATGCGGGCTACAAGTCAGACGGCCTTCCGCACCCATACCTTATTGTCATGGAATGCGGCGCCGCCGTACGGTGCGACGGCGTCGGAGCCGGTCAGCGTATTGATGCCGCGGCCGTCGGCGTAGGCGGAGTTGGGCCAGATCGATTCGGCGATCAGCACGCCGCGGCGCACGCCGTCAAACAGCTTGGCATGAATGTGCACTGTGCCGCGCGTGTTGCCGAGCATGACGGCGTCGCCGTCGGCGATGCCGAGCGGCGTGGCATCGTCCGGATGGATCATCACCGTGGGCCTTTGCTCACGCGACAGCGAGGTCGGCGTTTCGGTGAACGTCGAATTGAGGAAGCCGCGCGCAGGCGAGGTGGCCAGCCGGAACGGGTGTTCGGTGGTAGCCTCTTCGATCACCCCCCAATGATCCGGGAATTCCGGGATCGGCTTCGACGACACGGTCCGGTGCCAGCGGCCGAACGGCACTTTCGGCCAGTCGGGTTTGAAGCGGAATTTCTTATCCGGGTAGGCGAAGCCGTCGAGATAATGCGCGGTTTTGAAGTCAGGCTGGCAATCGATCCAGCGGCTCTTCTCGATTTGCGCCAGTGTGCCCCAGCCGGAATCCTGCAGCGTGCGGTCGATCAGTTCGCGCGGCGTCATGGCGAAGCCCGGATGGGCGACTCCGAGCCGCTTTGCCAGGCCGCAGATGACGTCGTGATTGGAGCGGCACTCGCCCGGCGGCTCGATCAGTTTCGGTCCGAGTAGAATGTATTGGCTGCCGCCGGCGGTATAGAAATCATCGTGTTCGACGAACATGGTTGCGGGCAGTACGACATCCGCCATTTTCGCGGTGTCGGTCATGAACTGCTCGTGCACGCAGACGAACAAATCGTCGCGCGCGAAGCCGCGCTTGACCACGTCCTGATCCGGCGCGACCGAGACCGGGTTGGTATTCTGGATCAGAAGCGCTGTGACCGGGCCGCCGCCTTGCAGTGCTTCCGGGTCGCCGGTCAGAATCGGCCCGATGCGCGACTGATCGAGCATGCGGATTTCAGGATCGCGCAGGTCAGCGCCCTCGATCAAAGTCTTGTTGAGGTGGAAAACGTCGCCGTTGTTATGAAAGGCGCCGCCGCCTTCATAACGCCACGCGCCGGTAACCGCGGGGATGCAGCTTGCCGCATGCATGTTGAAGGCGCCGTTGCGCGATCGGGAGAAACCATAACCGAGCCGGAAATAGGCGCGCCTGTTAGCGCCGGCGAGCTGGGCGAATTCCTCGATCGTCTCGGCTGGACAGCCGGTGATGTGCGACGCCCACTCCGTGGTGCGGCTGCGAAGATGCGCTTCCAGTTCGCGCGGCGCGTCGGTGTAGCGTTCCAGATAGTCCCAGTCGGCGTTGCCGTCGCGGAACAAGCAATGCATGACCGCGCAGGCGAGCGCGCCGTCGGTGCCGGGCCGGATCAGCACCGGCAGATCGGCCACCTCCATGGTGCCGTTCATGTAGACGTCGACGACGACGATCTTGGCGCCGCGTTCTTTGCGCGCGCGCGTCGCGTGCGTCATCACGTTGATCTGGGTGTTGACCGCATTGGTGCCCCAGATCACCACCAGATCGGATTTGGCCATCTCGCGCGGATCGGCGCCGGCGAGCTTGCCGGTGCCGGCGATGTAACCGGTCCAGGCCGGATTGACGCAGATGGTGGAGAAGAAGCCCGAGTACTTTTTGGCGTGGCGCAGACGGTTGATCCCGTCGCGCATCAGGTGGCCCATGGTGCCGGCGTAGTAATACGGCCACACCGTTTCCGAGCCGTGCGCCTGTTCCGCGCGCATGAATTGCTCAGCGACAAGGTCGAGGGCGTCATCCCAGGAGATCGGTGCGAACTTGTCCGAGCCCTTCGGCCCGACGCGACGCAACGGGTGCAACAGCCGGTCGGGATGATGCACGCGCTCGGCGTAGCGCGCGACCTTGGCGCAAACCACGCCGGCCGTATAGGCATTATCCGCCGCGCCACGCACCCGGCCGATGGTGTGCTTGTCGAAAACCTCAATCTCGAGCGCGCACGTCGATGGGCAGTCGTGCGGGCAGGCTGAGGCGCCGATCTTCTGCGGACGAACGGCTTCGTTCATGCCCCATCGTAACAGAAGCAAGTCTGTGAGCGTAGTGGGGAACGGGCTTTTCCGCCCAGCCGTTTACAGTTTGGCGCGGAGCCGCTTGGCCGCTTCGACCATGACGGCGAGCTTATCATGTGCCATCGCCCGGCTGATCGTCATCAGCCCACAATCCGGAGCGAGCCAGACCCGTTGCGGGTCGACGACTTCGAGCAATTCGCCGATGCGGCGTTCGACGGCGTCGACCGTAGGCACCGGCGAGTCGCCCGGGTCGATGCAGCCGAACATGACGATGCGGCCGCCGCACAGCGCCAGCACCTTGGGATCGAATGTGCTGCGGCCGAATTCGACGTGAAAGCCTGAGATGCGCGTCTGCATCAGTGACGGCAGCACGCCTTCGTAGTGATACTGGTGCTGCAGGCCGCCGCCGCCCGGATAGCCGTAGCAAAGGTGCACGATGGTCGGAACGGTGATCCCGTCGAGGCAGCGGTCGAGCGCCTTCGCTCCGTAGGCACGCACCTTGTCGTGGTAGCGGGTCATCGCGGGCTCGTCGATCTGCAGTACGTCGGCGCCGGCCGCCTGCAGGTCGCGCAGTTCCGCATTGAGGGCCGCGGCAACGTCGAACGCGAGTTCCACTTCGTCCTGGTAGAATTCGTTCGCCGAACTGTCGATCACCGTCATCGGGCCGGGCACCGCCATCTTGATCGGGCGGCTGGTGTGGGTTTTGGCGGCGCGCAGATCGTCGACGGCCGCCGCTCTATGACGCACGATTTTGCCGACGATGCGTGGCACCATGCGGTTGGCTTCGCGGTTACGGTAGATCTGCTTGTTGATTTGCCGTTCGATGTCGACGCCGTCCCATCGCCCGGCGATGTGGAACACGAAAGTCGTGCGCCGCATCTCGCCGTCGGTCAGAATGTCGAGTCCAAGCTCTTCCTGCTCGCGAACGACCAGCGCCATGGCGTCGTCCATGGCTTCCTTGAGTTCGTCGCCGTCGAGCCGGTAGGTGAGCTGATTGCGTTTGGTGTGCGCAAGCCAGATCGGACGTGGAAAACTGCCGACGCTGGTCGTCGCCAATGGGCCGAATGTCATTTTGCTTTATCCGATAACGAAGCGCGATCACTGCGCGGTCTGCGCCTCGCGCGCTTTGACGCCCAGCAGAGCGTCCTCGGGCTTGGCGTTAAGCCGACTGTGGCCGGCCTTCATGAGTTTGCCAAGGTAGTATTCGCCGGATGTGACCGGCGGGTATTTGGCGCCCGATCCGATGCAACTGTCGAAGCAGCGGACGACGGTGTCCGGATTCGGATTGTGGAAGAAGACCAGAGAAATACGATCGCTCGGCGCTGCATCGGGTGGCGGCACCGCGACACGATGCAAGTTCGACACCCAGTGGTCGTTCGACCACCGCATCATGGTATCGCCGATGTTGCAGACGAAGGCATCGGGCGGAATGTGGACATCGATCCAATCGCCGTGACGCGCCTTGACCTGTAGGCCGCCTGGCGTGTCGTCACCGCGCACAAAGGTGATGCATCCATAATCGGTGTGCGCGGCGGCGCGCAACTGTCCGGGCAGCGGCGTTTGCATGACTGCGGGATAGCGGATGATGCGTCCGACGCTGGCCAGCCGCTCGAATTTGTCGGCGAAATAATTTTCATCCATGGCAAGCGCCAGCGCCATGGCGCGCAGCACGTTCGCGGCCACGCCCGACATCGCCGTGTGATAGGCGAGCATGACCTGTTTGAAATCGCGCGGGCGCTCAGGCCAGATGTTCGGCGCGTACATTTGCGCAATCGTCTGGTCGACCTTCGCCATCAAGGCTTCGACGCCCTCGGGGCCGAACGCGAACGCCTCCTGGATATCAGGGGGCGCCGTCTCGCCCATCGAATAGGCCAGCGAGCGGTCGCCGATGCAATTGTAGCCGCGGCTGATCTTGGCGGGCGGCCGCTCGACCTGCATTTTTTCGGCGTCCGGCAAGGCGAAAAAGTCGATGGCGCGCTGGCGCGTGGTTTTGATCAGGTCCGGCGACACGCCGTGGCCGACGATCATGAAAAAGCCGATCTCTGTGCACGCCTCATCGATCGCCCGCGCCACCTTGCGCCGCTCACTGTCGCTGCCGTTTTGGAGCGGCGACAGGTCGATAGTGGGAATCGCATTGTTAGCCGTCATGATGCACCCTGGTTCGGAGTCTTCCCGGCTTTGCTCAACTATATCTGCATCGCGGCTCGCCGCAATGGTATAGAACCGAGCAGGGAGTTGAGGGACCTGCCGATGAATCGCCGTGAAGCGATCGCAACAATGCTGGCCACCGGAACGCTGCTGGCGCCGCGCGTCGCGCGCGCGCAGTCAGGCTTTCCCGACCGTCCGATCCGCATCATCGTGCCGGTATCGCCGGGCGGCGGCGTTGACACTTTTGGCCGTCTGATTGCCGCCAAGATCGAAGCCCAACGCCACGTTCAATTCGTGGTGGAGAACCGCACTGGCGGCAACAGCACGATCGGCGGCCTCGACGTGCATCGCGCGACGCCCGACGGCTACACGCTGTTGTTCCACGCCTCGACCCACAATGTCGCGCGACTCGTTCTGCGTGATGTGCCCTACGATCCGCTGACCGGTTTCACGCCAATCGCGCTTGCCGGTCAGGCGCCGCTCATCCACATCATCGCCAACAAGCGGCCGGAGAAAACCGTCAAGGAGATCGTCGCTGCGGTCAAGGCGAAACCCAATGCGTGGTCATTCGCTACCGCACAGCTTGGCGCGCCCGGACATCTCGCCGAGGTCGCGTTCAATCAGTACAACGGTCTGAACGTTCCGATCGTCGTCTATCGGGGCACCGCACCAGCGGCGAATGACGTTGCCGGCGGCCACGTGCCGATGATGATAGAAGCGATGATTTCGCTGCTGCCAATGGTGAAGGGGGGCTTGGTGCGGGCCGTCGCGGTCACTGGCAAGACACGCAGTAAGCTTGCGCCCGATGTGCCAACCATGGCTGAGCTTGGCGTGCCGCAACTCGATTTCGACGCCTGGTGGGCGCTGTGGGGACCGCCGGGCATGCCGGCCGATCTGGTCCGCACGCTTAACAATTGGGTGAACGACGCAGTCAAGTCGCTTGCAGCCGACGGCCGCCTTGATGCGCTCGGCATCGAACCGGCCGCGGAAACGCCCAAAGCATTCGTGCAATTCTTGCACGCCGATCTCGATCGCAGCGCGAAGTTGTTGAAAGCTGCAAAATTTCAGCCGCAGTAAGTTGGCGATCATGGGCCTCGCAACGCGCGTGATGACGGTCACCTTGCTCGCGCTGGCGCCGCTGTCCGCCGCTTCGGCGCAGAGTTCGCCGCCGTTCTATCAGGGCAAGCAGATCGAGCTCGACATCAATTCCAGTGTCGGCGGCGGTTACGACCTTTATGCGCGGCTCCTTGCCCGGCACATGGGTAAACACATTCCGGGCGATCCGACGATCGTGCCAAAGAACATGGTGGGCGCCAGCGGTTTGCGCCTGGCCAATTGGCTCGCCAGCGCCGCGCCGCGCGACGGCACGGTGATGGGCGCGGTCAGCCGCGCCACGGCGTTTGAGCCGCTGCTCGGCAATGCGGCGGCGCAATACGACGGCACCAAATTCGCTTTCATCGGCAGCGGCAACGATGAGGTCAGCGTCTGTGTTACCTGGCACACATCCGGCGTGGCAACTTTTGCTGACGCGCTGGCGCGGGACGTGACGGTCGGCGCCTCCGGTGGCATCGGCGACGATACCTACCAGTTTCCGGCGGTGCTAGACCGCATGTTTGGCGCCAAGTTCAAGATCGTGCGCGGTTATCCGGGTGGCAACGAGATCAATCTCGCGATGGAGCGAGGCGAAGTGCAGGGCCGCTGCGGCATTCCGTGGTCGACCGTCAAGGCGGCGCGGCCCGATTGGATCGACGACAAGAAGGTCAATTTTCTGATGCAGTTCTCGCTCGCCAAGCATCCGGATCTGCCCAATGTGCCGCTGGTGACCGATCTCGCCAAGAACGACGAGCAACGCAAGATTCTCCGGCTGATATTCGGCCGGCAGATTATGGGGCGGCCATTTGCGCTTCCGCCTGGCGTGCCGGCGGAGCGTATTGCCGAATTGCGCGAGGCGTTCGACGCTACAATGGTAGACAAGGATTATCTGGCCGATGCGGCCAAAATGAAGCTTGAGGTCAAGCCGGTTTCCGGCGAACAGATCGAACACCTGATCGACGATATTTATAAATCGACCTCGCCGGCAATCGCCCGCGAGGCGAATGAAATGGTCAAGTAAAGAGGATCGTTATGAAAGCTGCAGTTCTGGGTGAAAAGGGTATCGAAGTCCGCGACCTGCCGAAGCCGGCGCCGAAGCCGAATGAAATTCTGATCAAGGTGCGCGCCTCGAGCCTCAATCGCGCCGATCTTTTGGTCGCTTCAGGCGTTCAACACGGCAGTGTCGGTGGCGTGGGCGCGCGCATCGGGCTCGAATGCTCCGGCGAGGTTGAGGCGGTCGGCGCCGACGTGAAGGATTTCAAGCCGGGCGACCGCGTCATGGCGTCGGCGCCGGGCGGCTTTGCCGAATATGCGGTGACCGATGCCGGACGCGCGCATCGCATTCCGGGCAACAACATGACCTACGAACAGGCGGCCTGCTTCCCGGTGGCGCTGCAGACCATGCACAACGCGGTGGTGACCGCAGGGCGGCTCAAGCGCGGCGAGACGCTGCTCATCCAGGGCGCGAGCTCCGGCGTCGGCTTGATGGGCATGCAGATCGGCAAGCTGATGGGCGCATCGCTGGTGATGGGCTCCTCGACCAACGCCGGGCGGCTCGCGCGGCTGAAGGAATGCGGCTGCGAGGTCGCCATCGACACCGGCAAGCCGGATTGGCCGCAGGACGTCAAAAAGGCGACCGGCGGCAAGGGCGTCGACCTGATCGTCGACATGGTCTCGGCGCCGGTCGCCAACGGCAACCTTGAAGCGGCAAAAATTCTCGGCCGCATCGTCAATGTCGGGCGGCTCGGCGGCACCAAGGGCGAGTTCGACTTTGACAAGCACGCGCTCAAGCGCATCGATTATATCGGCGTCACCTTCCGCACCCGTACACCCGAGGAGGTACGCGAGATCGTTCGGCTGATGCGCACCGACCTGTGGCCGGCGGTCGAAAGCGGCACGCTGAGCCTGCCGCTCTACAAGACCTATAAGCTTGCCGATATCGCCGACGCGCTCGCGGAAATGCGCGCCAACAAGCACTTCGGCAAGATCGTGATCAGTGTGAGCTGACGGAGTGAACGGGGTGCGGTGGCAAATCCCGAACGCGGGCTGGCAGGCACGGCTTGCCGGCGCGGCGCTCGCGGCGATCGCATTTGCATCGTCCGCCGATGCCCAGTCGGTGGTGGATTTTTACAGCCACACGCCACTGACGCTCGTTGTTGGCTCCGGCGTCGGCGGCGGCTTCGATCTCTACGCCCGGCTGTTTGCGCCCTACTACGCGAAGCACATCCCCGGCCATCCCGCGATCGTGGTGAAGAACCAGCCCGGCGCGGGCGGGCTCGCCAACATGAACACCATGTTCCACACCGCGCCGCGCGATGGCTCGGAGATCGCCGCCACGTTCAACACCATCGCGCTGATGCCGCTGTACGGTGATCACGACGCGCAGTTCGAACCGCGCAAGCTCAATTGGATCGGCAGCATCGGCAAACAGCAGGCCGTGTGTGTCACCTGGAAGACTGCCCCGGTGAAGACGCTGGACGACGCCAAGACGCGCGAGGTGCTGGTCAGTTCCACCGGGCGCAACTCGACGCCCGCCATCTTCCCGCGCATTCTCAACGCGCTGTTTGGCACTAAATTCAAGATCATCTCCGGCTATTCGACCTCGGAAATGCGTTTGGCGCTGGAGAAGGGCGAGGTGCAGGGCATCTGCGGGCTGGCGTGGCAGACGCTGCAATCCGCCTCTCCGGCCTGGATCGCCGGCAACGATCTCAACGTGATCCTGCAGATGGGTCTGGTGAAGGACAAGGATTTGCCGGCGAGCGTCCCGCTTGCGCTTGATCTTTTGTCGAAGCCCGACGACAGGACCTTCCTCCGTCTCGCTGCGTTGCCTGGTGAATTCGGTCGGCCGTTTGTCGCGCCGCCGGGCGTTCCAGCGGACCGAGTTCGGGCGTTGCGGACGGCGTTCGACGAGACCATGAAGGACCCGGAATTCGCCGCGAAAGCCGCCAAGGCGCAAATGATCATCGATCCGCTCGACGGTGCCCAAATCCAGTCGCTGTTGGACGAGGCCTATGCGGCGCCGCAGTTGGTCCGCGACCGGGTTGCCGAATATTTTTTGCCTGCGCATTGAGTGTTGGCGGCCGGCGCCTTGGCGGCGCGCAGTCTTGGCGGCGCGCAATTGTCGGCTTGCCCCCCGGCGGTCGGTCCGGCATAAATTTGGCATGACTGATTCGGCGAAGGGCCACGCGCCGATTCTGGCTGCAGGCGGCGTTGTATTGCGCGGCATGACCAGACCCCGTATCGCCGTCGTGCGGTTGCGGCGCGAAAAGGCGTGGGTGCTCCCCAAAGGTAAGTTGCTTCGGCGCGAGCACGCGCGCGATGCTGCGGTGCGCGAGGTCGAGGAGGAGACCGGCTACGACGTCTCGGTGCACGAATTACTCGGTTCGGTGTCATATGTGGTCGCGGCGCGGCTCAAGATCGTGCAGTTTTGGCTGATGCGCGCCGCCGGCCGGCCGGTCCATGCTTTGGCGAGCGACGTCAAAGAGGTGAAATGGCTGTCGTTGCCGCAAGCCATTAAGGCGCTGACCCGCGCGCACGAAAAGGTATTTCTCACTCATGTCGGTCCGATCGCGCTCGGTGCCGTCAGGCAATCGGTTCGCACGAAGACCAAACGAGCTACGCGTGCCAAGCGCCGCGGTCGCGACCCGCTCATCGCGGCGGTCGGGCACGTCATCGCGATAGATTTCAAGAAGACCCGCCCAAATCCTGTCGTCAAAGCGCTCGGCAACTGGATCGGGCGCGGCAACCAGTCGGGTGCTCGCCGCGCCGTCTGACCATACGACGGGCCGCGTTCTCAGCGGCTACGCCTTGTCAGGCGTTACGTCGTGGAACCTGCTGTAATCGAGCACGAGGCGTCCGTCGTCCGAAATACTGGTGACGTCGGCATAGCGATGCTGCCAGCGGATGTCCTGGCGCGAATAGATCTGGCGAGCGTAGAGCCGCTGCGCGGAATTGTCATCGACGCCGCCGAGGTTGAGGATCAGGGCGCCTTCGGAATCGGCGAATTCCTCGGCCGTCATGCCGTGAAACGCGCTCGTCTTGTCGATGACATGCAACAGCGTCCAGCTCAGCGAGAACATCGGATGCTCGCGGCGTTCGAGCTTGAGTTCGTAATAGCGGCGGAATTGCTCGCGTTCCTTGGTACTCTCCAGTCGGAGCAGCCATAGCCGCGCCGTCGCCTGCGAGATCGTATTGTGCCGCGCATTGGCGACGCGGATCATCAGCGTCGGCTGTCCTTCATGACTGCCGACGACCGGATGCCGGGCGAACACGAAGCGGGCGCGCGGCCGTGAGAACCGGGCAAAGATCAGCCCGGTCATCACCGCGAGGAACGTCATCCCGGTGAAGATTTCGATAGTCGCGACGATATGCCCGTAATTGGTCTGCGGGTGCATGTCGCCGTAGCCGACCGTCGCCAGCGTCTCGATCGAAAAATAGAACAGGCTGAATGGCAGCGGCAGGTCGGGCGAAACGTTGGCGATCGGCTTATCGCCCAGCCAAAACACCAAGGCGAATACGGCATTGAGAACGATGAAGATCAGCGCAGCGGAGCCGAAGAATGCCGGCCAATGGACCGTCATCGAGCGGTGATAAAGATCGGACCAGAACGCCGTCGCGAGACCGCGGGTCTCGACCTCGCGCGGCCCGATGTGCACGACGTGAGATTTGGGCTTCCTGGCCGTCTTTCGCTTGCGCGCTTTCGCCAACGTTTGCCCTCGCGCGCCGGCGGCGTTAGGCCGTCGCCGCCACCTTGGTCTTCAAGCGTGGATAGACGCGCAGCGCGTTCTGCTCGAATATCTTCTTGCGGTCAGCCTCGCTGATCGGCGCCTCGTCGACGTAGCGCTTGGTGTCATCGAAGCCGAAGCCGGTCCGCGGATCGTTGCCCTTCACCGCCCCGACCATTTCGGACGCAAACAGAATGTTGTCGATCGGCACCACTTTGGTCAGCAGGTCGATGCCCGGCTGATGATAGACGCAGGTGTCGAAGTAGATGTTGTTGCCCATGATCTCGGCGAGCTCCGGCTTGCCGTTATTGAGCGCGATGCCGCGGAACCGGCCCCAGTGGAACGGCACGGCGCCGCCGCCATGCGGAATGATGAATTTGAGCTTGGGGAAAGTCTTGAACAGGTCGGACAGCAGGATCTGCATGAACACCATGGTGTCGGCGTTGAGATAGTACGAGCCCGTGGTGTGCATCGCCGGATTGCAGCAGCCGGAGACGTGGATCATGCACGGCACGTCGAGCTCGATCATCTTCTCGTACAGCGGAAACCACGATTTGTCGGTCATCGGCGGCGAGTTGAAATAGCCGCCCGACGGATCGGGATTGAGGTTGCAGCCGACGAAGCCCATCTTGATGCAGCGTTCGAGCTCGGCGGCGGAGTTTTTGGGATCGACGCCCGGCGATTGCGGCAATTGGCACACGCCGATGAAGTTCTCCGGATACAATGAGACCACGCGCGCGACCAGGTCATTGCAGATCTGCGACCATTCGACCGACACGCTTTCGTCGCCGATGTGGTGGCCCATGCCCGAGGCGCGCGGCGAGAAGATGGTGAGATCGGTGCCGCGCTCGCGCTGAAGCTTGAGCTGGTTGCCTTCGATGCTCTCGCGAATCTCGTCGTCTGACATTTTCAGCGATGCACGCGACGGCATCGCCGTCTTGTCCTTGGCATTGGCCGCGGCGGTCTGCTCCTTGCGGAAGCGATGCAGGTCCTTGGGCTCGGTGGTGTAATGGCCGTGGCAATCGATAATCATGGCACTCTTCACTGTGGTTTTGGGTTCGGCCGGATGCTACGAGGCTGCGCACGATTGTCAAACCGGGACGATAATCTGGTAGGGTGGGAATTATCGATTGGGAGACCAAGGAATGGCTGATTTACCGAGGCTCAACGGCGTCATTCGCGCGCTCGAAGCGGGCCAGCACGCGCTGACGTGCTTTGCAGCGGCTCATGTCGACTCCGCCGTCGCAATGAGCACGTCGAAATTCGACGGCTGCGTGTTCGAGATGGAGCACAATCCGTGGGACAGCGGCCGGTTGCGGGATTGCCTGCAATACATGCTCAATCGCGCGCAGATCGCCAAGGCCGCCTCGGTGGTGCCGGGCGTGACGCCGATGGTCCGTGTCCCGGTGAACGGTATCGAGATGGCGCAGTGGCAAGCCAAACAGGCGCTCGACAACGGCTGCTACGGCATCGTTTTCCCCCATATATCGACAGTCGAGGAA
>Ga0208849_1001614_pt1 | contig 14906 bp, 15 predicted proteins | sample NGESurdeep072012_10_FD_184470 | JGI IMG/M metagenome (GOLD analysis project Ga0208849, IMG submission 184470) | Arctic peat soil microbial communities from Barrow, Alaska - NGEE Surface sample 53-3 deep-072012 (SPAdes) | ecosystem: Environmental > Terrestrial > Soil > Wetlands > Peat ...
CGGCGGGCCTGTACGAGCTCGCGCCCCTCAAGCGCGCCTGCCTCCGCCGCTGCCGCGCGCCTGCCGATCGGGCCGCGCCGGTGCAAGCGGGGCTCGGCTACGCAGCGAACTGCATCGGCTGTAGCGCGGGGCTGATGTTCGTGCTGTTCGTGCTCGGCGTGATGAGCGTGTTCTGGATGCTCATCGTCGCGGTGCTCGTCTTCGTGCAGAAGGTGCCCGCGTGGGGGCCGCGCCTCGTCGTGCCGGTCGCGATGCTCCTGCTCGGGCTCGGCGTCTGGATCGCGTTCGCACCGTCGTCGGTGCCGGGGCTCACGCTTCCGATGTAGCGACGGTGGCGTCCGTGAGGCCGTGTCCGAGTTTCGCGCGGTGCATGCGACCCGCGCTCGGATTCGCAGCCCTTCGCCTAATGCTTGCCGTTACCCGGCGCGTAGCGCGGGTCGTGGTGCGCCGCGAGCTGGAGCAAGAGCTGGTGCAGCTCAGCCCGCTGCGCGGGCTCGAGCGGTGCGAGGAACCCGTCCTCCACCCGCTTCGAGATCGCCCTCAGCTCGGCGAGCTTCTGCTTGCCGGCCGGCTGGAGGCTGACGAGATGGCGCCTGCGGTCGGCCGGGTCGCGCTTCCGCTCGATCAGGCCCTTTTCCTCGAGCTCGTCGAGGAGGCCGACGAGCCAGCTCCGGTCGTAGCCGAGCGAGTCGGCGATCGTCGCCTGCGTCTCGCGGGAGCTCTCCTCGAGGACGGCGAGGACGGAGTAGTGGTACGGGCTCTCGCCCACCGCCTCGTAGGCCGCGAGGGAGGCGTCCTTGATCGCCCAGCCGAGGCGCTTCAGGAGGTACGCCGGGCTGCAGACGAGCTCGTACGGCGGCTTGACGCCAGGCTTGGCGACGGGAGTGAGGACGATTTGGGGAGGAGATTCGGTCACGGCAGAAGTGTAGCTCGTCCAAGCGTGGTGTTGTGATATCGTGGTGTTTGTCCACGATATTGATTGGGGATAGATGTCTGGTTCCGCAATTATCGCTCCCCGTCACTCCGGCCGCTGGACGGCCCTCTCGCTCATCGTCGCCGCGCAATTCATGGTCGTGCTCGACATGTCCATCGTGAACGTCGCGCTCGCCACGATCAAGGGTGAGCTGGGCTTCTCCGAGGCGGGCCTCCAGTGGGTGATCAGCGCCTACGCGATCGTCTTCGGCGGCTTCCTGCTCCTCGGCGGACGCCTCGCCGACGTGCTCGGCCGCCGCCGGGTCTTCGTCGCGGGCATCGCACTCTTCACGTTCGGCTCCATCCTCTGCGGCCTGGCCTGGTCGGCCGGCTCGCTCGTCGCCTTCCGCGGACTCCAGGGACTCGGCGGCGCGCTGTTCGCGCCTGCGGGCCTCTCGCTGCTCATGACCACCTTCCAGGAGGGGCGTGCTCGGAACACGGCGCTCGGTATCTGGGGTGCGGCCTCGGGAGCCGGCGGAGCCGTCGGCGTGCTGCTCGGCGGCGTGCTCACGTCGTACCTCTCCTGGCCCTGGATCTTCTACATGAACGTGCCGATCGGGCTCGCGCTCGTCGTGCTCGTCCCTCGCTTTCTCGCCGAGAGCCGCGGGCTGCTCGCGCAGCGGCACTTCGACGTCGCCGGCGCGGTCTCGATCACCTCGTCTCTGATAGTGCTCGTCTACGCGTTGACTCGCGCGACGCAGGACGGCTGGGGCAGCGTCGAGACGATCGGGCTCCTCAGCGCAGCCGCCGTCCTTGCCGCAGCGTTCGTCGCGATCGAGCGGCGGGCCGCGTCGCCGCTCCTGCCGTTCGAGGTGTTCCGCGGCACGACGCTCGGCACCGCGACGCTGATCACGGTGATCGTCTCGTCGGTCGGGTTCTCGCAGTTCTTCCTGTTGACGCTGTACCTCCAGCAGGTGCTTCATTACTCGGCCGCGCGCACCGGGCTCGCCTTCGTGGCGATCGCCGTCACCGTCGCGGTCACGTCGAACGTCGCGCAGCGCCTGGTCACGCGTCTCGGGCCGCGGCGCGTCCTCGCCGTGGGCATGCTCTGCGCAGCCGTCGCGGAAGGCCTGCTCACGCGGCTGCCCGTGCACGGCCGCTACACGACCGATCTGCTCCCGTCCTTCATCCTGATCGGCGCCGGGATCGGCATCTCGTTCGTGTCGGTCACGATCGCCGCACTCGCCGGCGTGCCGGGGCGCGACGCGGGCGTCGCGTCGGGGCTCGTCAACACCGCGCGTCAGGTCGGCGGCGCGGTCGGGCTCGCAGGAGTCACGACCATCGCCACGATCTACGCGAGCCACCGCTCGGTAGGCGAGTCGGTCGCGGGCGGCACGACGCACGGCTTCCGGATCGCGTTCGCGACGCTCGGCGTGCTCTCGCTCGGCGGCGCCCTCCTGACGGCGACGATGCGCGTGCGGCGCCCGGCCGACGCGGTCGCCGACCGTGCACAGGACGAGACCCTTGCAGAGGCAGCATGACGACCGCGGATCGCAGCAACGGCGCGGCGATCCTCGACCACGAGATCGATGCGCTCCTCCTCCATGCGCGGGGCATCGTGCTCGTGCGGCAGATCCTCGCGCGCCGCGGTGCGAGCCGAGCCGAGCTTGACGCCCACACGCACGAGCTCGAGCGCGTCCGCCGCAGGCTCGCGGAGGCGATCGACCCGAGGTAGCGAAAGGCCCGCGTCACGCGGGCCTTTCGCTATCGGCGAGGCTGCGAAGATCGTCCGGCGTGTTCACGTTCACGAGCAGGGCAGGGTCGAGTTGCACGACGACGACGTCGAGGTGGTCGAGCGCCCTGCGGATCGAGCGCTGCCCCGACTCGAGCGCCGGCAGCGCCCGCTTGCGGTAGGCGCCAGGAAGCGGGCCCGTCTGCGGGACGGCGGCGTCGCTGCCGGCGCAGCCGTCGGCGAGCGCACGCAACGCCTCGGCGGTGATCGCCGGGCAGTCGGTCGGCAGGGCGATGCAGAGGTCGGTGGGAGCCGCGTGCAGCCCGGCAGCCAGGCCGATGATCGCCGCCCGCTCGTCGCTGCCGTCGTCGAGCACGGGGAACGGCAGCTCGAGCTCGTCGGCCGCCTTGCCGACGGCGAGCCGATGTCCGCAGACTTCGCCGAGCGTCCGCCACGCGCGCTCCGCCAGGGTCTCGCCGTCGAGCAGCGCGAGCGCCTTCTGGGAGCCGAAGCGCTCGCTCGCGCCGCCGAGGAGCAGGATGCCCGTCAGGTGTGCGTCGGCCCCGCTTCGGTGTGGACGTTCGGTTGCCATCGTCGAGATGTCCTAGTCTGAGACTCTCAGATCCGTGCAGGTGCGACGAGGCGGAGGAGGTGATGGAAGAGTGCGCAAGCGATTGACTCGGCTGACGGAGCCGCTCGTGCGCGAGAACGGCGCGCTTCGCCCCGCGACGTGGGCGGAAGCGCTGGATCGGGCCGCAAACGGATTCGGCGCCGCGGTGGCGGCGCGCGGCCCGAACGCGTTCGGCCTGTTCAGCTGCTCGAAGGCGACGAACGAGCTGAACTTCATGACGCAGAAGTTCGCGCGTGTCGTCATGGGCACGAACAATGTCGACAGCTGCAACCGAACCTGACACGCACCTAGCGTCGTCGGTCTGGCGACGGTGTTCGGGGCCGGGGGTGGCACGAGTTCCTACCAGGAGGTGCAGGAGACCGATCTCATCTTCCTCTGGGGTTCCAACGCTCGCGAGACGCATCCGATCTTCTTCCATCATGTCCTCAAGGCCGTGAACAGCGGCGCGTGCCTCTATGTCGTCGATCCCCGCCGTACCGGCTCGGCGCAATGGGCCGACGGCTGGTTCGGGATCGACGTCGGCACCGATATCGCGCTCTCGAACACGATGGCCCGGGAGATCATCCACTCCGGGCTGCACAACCGCGAGTTCGTCGAGCGGGCGACGACAGGGTTTGCCGAGTACGCAGCCAGCGTCGAGCCGTGGACGCTCGAGCGGGGCGCGCGTGAAACAGGCGTTTCGGCCGATCTGATCCGGGAGGCCGCGCACGCCTATGCGAACGCCGATCGGGCGATGATCTGCTGGACGCTGGGGATCACCGAGCATCACAACGCCGTCGACAACGTGTTCTGCCTGATCAACCTCGCGCTTCTGACCGGCCACGTCGGCCGGTACGGCTCGGGTCTTAACCCGCTGCGCGGCCAGAACAACGTGCAGGGCGGCGGCGACATGGGGGCGATTCCGAACAAGCTGCCGGGCTTCCAGGACATCGAGAGCGATCACGAGGCGCGCGCGAGGTACGAGCAGGCGTGGGGCGTGACCATCCCGCCGCGGTACGGGTGGCACCTGACGCAGATGTTCGAGGCGATGGAGCGGGGCGAGCTGACGGCGCTGTATGTCGTCGGCGAGAATCCGGCGCAGTCGGAGGCCGATGCCGTGCACACGCTGCATCTACTCGAGGGGCTCGACCACCTCGTCGTCCAGGACATCTTCCTCACCCGCACGGCCGAGCTTGCCGACGTGGTGCTGCCCGCCTCGGCGAGCTGGTGCGAGTCCGAGGGAACGGTCACGAACAGCGAGCGGCGCGTCCAGCGCGTCAGGCGCGCGCTCGACCCGCCGGGACAGGCGCGCGACGACATCGAGATCGTCTGCGAGCTGGCCGCGCGGTTGGGCCATGACTGGGGGCGTCCGAGCGCCGAGGAGGTGTGGGACGAGCTGCGTTCGCTGTCGCCCATGCACGCGGGCATGAGCTACCGGCGTCTCGACGAGGGCGGCCTGCAGTGGCCCTGCTGGGACGAACAGCATCCCGGCGAGCTGTTCCTGCACAGCCGGCTCTGGGACGACCCGATCGCCGGAGCGCCGGCGCCCTTCCACGCCGTCGTGCACGAGTTGCCGGTCGACGAGCTCTCCGTCGAGTTCCCGATCCGACTGACCACCGGCCGGCGTCTCGATTCCTTCAACACGGGGGTACAGAGCGGCGGGTACTCCTCTCCGCTACGCCGGGGAGAGTCGCTCGACCTGTCCCCCGAGGACTGCGACCGGCTCGGCGTCGTCGAGGGCGAGCGCGTCCGCGTCACGTCGCGGCGCGGATCGGTGGTCGCGCCGGTGCGCGTCGATACCACGCTGCGGGCGGGTCTTGCCTTCATGACCCTGCACTTCCCGGACCAGGTCGAGACGAATGTCCTCACGATCGACGCGACCGATCCCAAGTCCGGCACGGCAGAGTTCAAGGCCAGCGCCATTCGCGTGGAGAGGCTGCCGTAGACCTTCGTCTGACAGCGAACGAGCCCTCGGCCGCCGAGCGCGACGCCGTCGATGCCGTCCTCGGCGCCGCCTCCTCGCGCAGCGGCCATGCGGCGCGGTCCGAGCGTCACCTGCTCTTGCCCGTGCTGCACGAGCTGCAGGGACGGATCGGCTGGATCAGCGAGCCCGCGCTCGGGTATGTCTGCAGACGGCTCACCATCCCGCCCGCGGAGGCATACGGCGTCGCGAGCTTCTACGCCCTGTTCGCGCTCGAGCCCCGCCCGGCCAGGGTCGCGCATGTCTGTACCGACATCGCCTGCATGTGCCGCGGCGGCGCGCAGCTCGTCGAGCAGCTCGAGCGCACCGTCGGCCCGGCGGGGCAGGCCTCGCCGGACGGCACCACGCTGTGGCTCGAGAGTCCCTGCCTCGGCCTGTGCGAGCAGGCCCCAGCGGCGCTCGTCACCATCTCCGGTGAGGCCGCGCGCGACCACGCGATCGGATCGGCGAGCGCGGACGACGTCGTCGCGGCGCTGGCGGGGGCGACTCCGGCGCCGTACGCACCGGCGCGAGTCGAGGGGGCAGGAGCCCTGCGGCTGCTACGGCGGATCGGCCGGGTCGATCCCACCAGCATCGACAGCTATCGCAACGCCGGCGGCTACGCCGCGCTCCGGCGCGCGCTCGAGCTTGGACCGGCCGGCGTGATCCGTGAGGTCACCGAGTCGAAGCTGATGGGCCGCGGCGGCGCCGCGTTTCCGACGGGGCGCAAGTGGGACGCGGTAGCGCGAAACCCGGTACGCCCGCACTACCTCGTCTGCAACGCCGACGAGTCGGAGCCGGGCACGTTCAAGGACAGGATCGTGATCGAGGACGACCCGTTCGCGCTGCTCGAGGCGCTCACCATCGCCGCCTATGCGACCGGATCGGAGCAGGGCTACATCTACCTGCGCGGCGAGTATCCGCTGGCCTGGCAGCGCCTCACCAACGCGATCGAGCACGCGTACGCACGCGGCCTGCTCGGTGACGACGTGATGGGCGCCGGGTTCAGGTTCGACATCGAGCTGCGCAAGGGCGCCGGGGCCTACATCTGCGGCGAGGAGACGGCGCTGTTCAATTCGATCGAGGGTTATCGCGGCGAGCCGCGCAACAAGCCCCCGTTCCCCGTCGACGTGGGGCTGTTTGCGAAACCGACCGTCGTCAACAACGTCGAGAGCCTGATCAACGTGCTCGACATCGTGCTCGAGGGAGGCGAGTCCTTCGCCCGGATCGGCACCGAGGAGTCCACCGGCACGCGCCTGCTCTGCTTGTCGGGCTGCGTCGAGCGGCCGGGTCTCTACGAGGCGCCGTTCGGCATCACCCTCGGCCGCGCGATCGAGCTGGCCGGCGGCGTCTCTGCGGGCAGAGAGCTGAAAGCGGTGCTGCTCGGCGGAGCGGCCGGAGGGTTCGTCGGTCCCGACATGCTCGACCTGGAGCTCTCGTTCGAGGCCACCCGCGCGGCCGGCGCTACGCTCGGCTCTGGTGTGGTGATGCTGTTCGACGACACGGTCGACCTCGTCCCGGTGCTGCTGCGGATCGCGGCGTTCTTCCGCGACGAGTCCTGCGGGCAGTGCGTCCCCTGCCGGGTCGGCACCGTGCGCCAGCAGGAGGCGCTGCTGCGGCTCGCGTCCGATCGCCCACGCGGCAGCACGCGTGACGAGCTGGCGCTGCTCGCAGAGATCGCCCAGGCGATGCGAGACGCATCGATCTGCGGCCTTGGCCAGACCGCGGCAAGCGCCATCGAGTCCGCGATCACGAAGCTGGCAGTGTTCGAGCCGCAAGAAGCAGCATCATGAGTGCCGCACCCATCACCATCCGCCGCACCGTCAAGCTCGAGATCGACGGTGAAGAGGTGCGCGTGCTCGAGGGAGCGACGATCCTCGACGCATGCCGCTCCCGCGGCCTCGACATTCCGACGCTCTGTTACGCAGAGACGCTGCGGCCGGTCAACGCCTGCAGGGTGTGCATGGTCGAGGTGGAGGGGTCACGCGTGCTCGTACCGTCGTGCGCGCGCAAGGCAGAGGACGGCATGGTGGTGCGCACCGCCTCCGAACGCGTGCGTCACAGCCGCAAGATGGTGCTCGAGTTCCTCGCCTCGAGCGTCGACCTCTCGACCACGCCCGACGTCGAGCGCTGGTCGGCCGAATATGGCGCGCGCCCGCAGCGCTACGGGCCGCCCTCGCCGCCCGCCCCGTCCGGTGCACGAGACAGCGCGCGAGCCGGTCACCACCACGCCGGTGACGGGCAGACCGCAGAAACCGTGGCCCAGCCGGTCAAGGTCGACAACGACAGCTACGTCCGCGATTACGCGAAGTGCATCCTTTGCTACAAGTGCGTCGAAGCGTGCGGCAGCGACTGGCAGAACACCTTCGCGATCGCGGTGGCAGGTCGTGGGTTCGACGCGCGCATCGCCACCGAGTTCGCGACGCCGCTTCCCGACTCGGCGTGCGTCTACTGCGGCAACTGCATCGCCGTGTGCCCGACCGGCGCGCTCATGTTCAAGAGCGAGCACGACATGCGCGCGGCGGGAACCTGGGACGAGGAGTCGCAGACCGTGACCGAGACGATCTGCTCCTACTGCGGCGTCGGCTGCAGCCTCGAGCTGCATGTGCAGGACAACGAGATCGTCAAGGTCACCTCGCCGCTCGATGACGGCGTCACCCACGGCAACCTCTGCGTCAAGGGTCGATTCGGCTACCAGTACGTGCAGAACCGCGAGCTGGAAGAGGGAGCGTGAATGTCCCGAGAGCCCTATGACGCAGTCACGTCGCGCATTACGGCAACCACGACGGCGCATGCGTTGGGGCGTGACGAGGCCGACGCACTGCTCTGGCTTGCCAAGACCGTGGCAGATGCCTCCGGCGACCGGCGATCCGCGCCTCTCACCTGTTACCTGGCGGGGCAGATCCTCGCCGGCGAACCGGACGATCGGGTGCGCACCGCCCGCATCCACGCACTCGCGAACGAGCTCGGCGCGCCCGGTGAGTGACGCCGCCGAGGCAAGCGACAGCGGCGAGATCACGCGACCGAGCAGTACCACCCGCGTCGAGGTCGTCACGGTCGAGGAGGGAGCGCGCACCCGCCGCAACGACAGCCTTGCGACGGAAGAGCCGCTGGAGATCCGCGTCGAGCAGCCCGGAGGCGAGCAACGCAACGTCGCCGTCACCATGCGCACCCCCGGCGACGACTTCGCGCTCGCCGTCGGGTTCCTCTTCACCGAAGGCCTGATCGCCGGCCAGACGGACGTCAAGAGCATCCGCTACTGCAGCGTTGCCCGCACGGAGCAGCACTACAACGTCGTCAGCGTCGCGGTTACGCGAACGCTCGAGCTGGAGGCGCAACGAAACTTCTACGCGACATCCAGCTGCGGCATCTGCGGCAAGGCGTCGTTGGACATGATCGACGTGCAGTGCGCCCCGATCGAGGACGGGCCGCTCGTCGAGGCGGCGACGATCGTCGGGCTGCCGCACGAGCTGCGGCGGGTGCAGAGCCTGTTCGACCGGACCGGCGGCCTGCACGCCGCCGCGCTGTTCGACCCGGCCGGCCGGCTCATCCGCTCGCACGAGGACGTCGGCCGGCACAACGCCGTCGACAAGCTGGTCGGCTCCGAGCTGCTCGCCGGACACCTCCCACTGTCCGCCGGCGTCCTCCTCGTCTCCGGCCGTGCCAGTTTCGAGATCATCCAGAAAGCCGCCACCGCCGGCATCCCGATCGTCTGCGCGGTCTCCGCTCCCTCGAGCCTCGCCGTCGCTGCGGCTCGCCGCTTCGGGCTCACGCTGATCGGGTTCCTCCGCGACCAGCGCTTCAACGTCTACACCCGGGCCGACCGGATCGCCGCCTAGCGCCGCCGGATGGCGGTGAGGGCGTACCCGCCCTCGAGCATCGCGGGCGCCCGCTGCTGCAGCCGCTCCCACGCCGGCACGTCCCAGCCGAGCGAGTCGGCGAGGCGGACGATCATGCTGAAGAGCGCGCACACGGTTGCGGCGTCGCGCAGCGCCTGCGGCGAGACGCCCGCCGCGTACGCCGCCTCGGCGTCCGCGCGCGTCAGCTCTTCGGGGCGGAGCGTCAGCGTCTCGAGGAAGGCGAGCGTCGCCCGCAGCTCCGGCCGGAGCGGCGCCGTGCGCCAGTCGGCGACGACCGCGTCCCAGACCTCCTCACCCAGGGCGTACGACGCGACCGCGCCGTGGGAGCTCGTTCAGAATGGACACTGGTTGAGCAGCGACGTGAAGCCGGCGAAGAGCTCGCGCTCGCCGGGGCTCCAGTCGGAGGGCCCGCGCATGACGCGGTCGAGCTCCTCCGAGAACGGCAGCCCGAACAGCTCCGGCCGGTACATCAACGTCTTCACGACGCCGAGCGGCTCGGCGCCCGAGCGCTCACGGATTTCCTGAAGGGTCGCGGCCTCCGCCGGCGCGTGCCCGTTGTCGACCACCGCGAGCCTCACGCAAGCACCTCGTTCGCGCGGTCGAGCCGGCGCAGCCCCTCGCCGATCGCCGCCGCAACCGTCTGCTCGAAGATCTCGTCCTCCGACAGCCCCACCGCCTTCAGGGCCTCGACGTCGCCGTCGACGACCGTGTACGCGCGCTCGTGCACCTTGCGGAGATAGCCGGCCATCGCAGCGGGGGCCGGGGGAACCGCAGCGACGTTCGCGCGCAGCCTGTCGACCGGGTCGCTCACACGCCGCATCATATTCGCGCCGTGAGGCGTACGCCCTCGCCCGCGCTGACGGTTCCGACATGCGCGAGGAAGAGGCCGCGCTCACCGGCCGCCCGTTCGAGATCGGCGCCGGACTCCGGCGGGAGCGCGACGAGCAGCCCGCCCGCGGTCTGCGGGTCGTAGGCGAGCGCGACGTGCGCGTCGGTTGCTCCGGACACGGTTACGGCCCTGCCCGCGAAGTCGCGGTTGCGGGAGTCGCCGCCGGTGCGGACGCCGGCTGCGGCGAGCTCGAGCGCGCCGGGGATGGCCGGCAGCGAAAGCGCGTCGAGCTCGATCGCGACGCCGCTGCGCAGCGCCATCTCGTGCGCATGGCCGAGCAGGCCGAATCCGGTCACGTCCGTGACGGCGTGCGGCGCGAGCGGTCGCAACAGCTCCGCCGCGGGCGCGTTGAGCTCCTGCATCCAGCGCACCGCCTCGGCGATCCCGTCCTCGCTGCCCTGCCCCTCCTTGCGGGCGTGGACGAGCAACCCGGTGCCGAGCGGCTTCGTCAGATAGACGGCGTCGCCCGGTTGCGCGCCGGCCTTCGTCCAGATCCGGTCAGGCGCGACCGTGCCGACGACCGCGAGCCCGTACATCGGCTCCTCGTCGCGCAGCGTGTGCCCTCCAGCGAGGACGGCGCCCGCCTCGGCAACCTTGGCCGCCGCCGCGGAGAAGACGGAGGCGACGGCATCGGCAGGCAGCGACTCGGGGAAGGCGGCGATCGAGAGCGCCAGCAGCGGCCGGCCCCCCATCGCGAACACGTCGTTGAGCGCGTTCGTGGCCGCGATCGAGCCGAATGCGGCCGGGTCGTCGACGATCGGCGGGAAGAAGTCGAGCGTGAAGACGAGCGCGCGCTCGTCGTCCAGCCGGTAGACGGCCGCGTCGTCGGATGGCGCGAGGCCGACGAGCAGGTTCGGATCGGCAGCCGGCGCGAACCGCGCCACGAGCTCCTCGAGCAGCGCGGCCGAGTACTTTGCCGCGCAGCCGCCGCAGGAGACGTACTCCGTGAGCCGGATCTCGGTGTGCTCGGTCGAGGCCATGCGCCCTAGACTTTAGGGATGGAACTGCGCGCGCTGCCGTCCGTGGACGAACTGCTGCACGCGGACGAGGTGGCCGGTCTGCCGCGCCCCATGGCTGTTGCCGCCGCGCGTGAGGTGCTCGAGCGTGCACGGGAGGAGATCGCCGCAGGGCACGAGCCCGGCGATCTGGCCGCACGGGTGGCCGCCACCGCCGCCGATCACGCCGCGCCGAGGCTGCGGCGGGTCGTGAACGCGACCGGTGTGGTGCTGCACACGAACCTCGGCCGCGCGCCGCTCGCCGCCGCGGCGCTCGAGCGCGTCGGCGACACGGCCGGCTACTCGAACCTCGAGCTCGAGCTCGCCGGCGGTGGGCGAGGCTCGCGCCACGACCATCTCGCCGCGATCCTCCGCCGCCTGACGGGGGCCGAGGACGCGCTCGTCGTCAACAACAACGCCGCCGCGCTGCTGCTCGCCCTCGCCGCGCTCGCCGAGGGGCGCGAGGTGATCGTCTCGCGCGGCGAGCTGATCGAGATCGGGGACGGCTTTCGCATCCCCGACGTGCTCGCGCGCTCCGGTGCGTGGCTCGTCGAGGTCGGCACGACGAACCGCACCCGTGCGGCCGACTACGACGCGGCGATCGGCGCCGAGACCGCGCTGCTCCTGCGCGTCCACCAGTCGAACTTTCGCGTCGTCGGGTTCACCGAGCGGCCGTCGCTCGCGCAGCTGGCCGCGATCGCGCAGCGGGCAGGACTGCCCCTGCTCGACGACCTCGGCTCCGGCAGCCTCGTCGCGTTCGGCGACGAGCCGCTCGTTCCCGACAGCCTCGCCGCGGGAGCCGACCTCGTGGCCTTCTCGGGCGACAAGCTGCTCGGCGGTCCTCAGGCCGGAATCGTGTGCGGGCGGGCCGATCTGATCGCCGGGCTCCGGCGCCACCCGCTCCAGCGTGCGCTGCGCCCCGACAAGCTCACACTCGCAGCGCTCGAGGGGACGCTGCTCCTCTATCTCGATCCCGCGCGGGCGCTCCGCGAAATACCGGCGCTGCGGATGCTGCGCGAGCCGATCGAGCAGGTCGAAGCGCGCGCCGAGCGGCTCGCCGGGCGCGTGCGAGGAGAGGTGGTGGCGACGATCGCGCGTGCCGGGGGCGGCGCGCTGCCGCTGCTCGAGCTGGCGAGCGCGGCGTGCGCAGTCGAGGTCGAGCTCGCAGCCTCGCTGCGGCTCGCGGATCCGCCGGTGATCGCGCTCGTCCGCGACGGGCAGACGCTGCTCGACTGCCGCACGATCGCCGACGAGGAGGTCGAGCTCGTCGCCGCGGCTGTTGCGGCCTGCCGCAGCACGTGACCGGCGGGCCGCTCACGCTCGGCACCGGCGGGCACATCGACCACGGCAAAACGCGTCTGATCGAGGCGCTGACCGGAACGAACACCGACCGATTGCCCGAGGAGCAGGAGCGGGGCATCTCGATCGCGCTCGGCTACGCGCAGCTCGAGCTGCCGAGCGGCCGCCGGCTCTCGGTGGTGGACGTCCCCGGTCACGAGCGCTTCGTGCGGACGATGATCGCCGGCGCCAGCGGCATCGACCTCTTCCTGCTCGTCGTGGACGCGGGCGAGGGGCCGAAGGCGCAGACGCACGAGCACGTCGAGATCCTGCGCCTGCTCGGCCTCGAGCGCGGGGTGATCGCGCTCACGAAGATCGACGCGGTCGACGAGGCTCGGGCGGCGACGGCGGAGGAGGCGGCGAGCAGGCTGCTGCCGACGGCCGAGGTCGTCCGCGTGAGCGCCGTCACGGGTGAGGGCCTCCCCGAGCTGCTCGCAGCGCTCGAGCGCGCGGCCGATATGGTCGAGCGGCGCCCGCGCGACGCGCCGACCCGCTTGTACGTCGACCGGGTGTTCAGCCTGCCGGGCGCCGGAACGGTCGTGACGGGAACGCTCTGGTCGGGAGCGATCGGCGCGGGCGACCGGCTCGAAGCCCTGCCCGCCGGCATCGAGGTGCGCGTGCGCAGCGTCGAGGTGCACGGGGCAGCGGTCGCGCGAGCCGAAGCCGGGCAGCGTGTCGCCCTCGCCGTCTCGACGGAGCGGCGGCGCCGCATCGCGCGCGGCGACGCGCTCGTGGCGGCAGGCGCCTACGCGCCGAGCTACCGCCTCGACGTCTCGCTCGATCCGCCCGGCGCGGTCGCCGACGGCATGCGGGTCCAGGTCTGCCACGCCACCTCGTCGGTCGCCGCGCGGGTCGTCGCGGTCGACCCGAGCCACGCGCAGCTGCGGCTCGAGCGCCGGCTCGTCGCAGCCCGGGGCGACCGGCTCGTCCTCCGCCGCGAGACGACCCTGGGCGGCGCCCGGGTTCTCGATCCCGCACCGCCGCGGCGGGTCGACCCCGAGCGGATGCGTTCGCTCGAAGCGGACGATCCCCGCTCCGTGCTCGCAGCGCTCGTCGACGCGCCGGTCATGGTCGCGGACGTGCGCGTCCGGGCGTCGCTCACCGAGCACGACGTGGCGGCTGCGGGCGACGGCTTCGTGCGCACCGGCCCCTGGATCTGCTCGGCGGCCTGGCTCACGGCGACCACGACCCGCGCGAACGCGGCGCTCGTCGCGCTCGAGGACGCAGTCGACCCGGGCCTGCCGGTCTCGGCGCTGCTCGGCGCCGAGCCGTGGGCGGCGGCGATCGCGCCCCTGCTCGGCCTCGAGACGGCCGCCGGCAAGCTCTACCGTCCCGGCCGCCGGCCGAGCGCCGGCTCGCGCGGAGAGGAGATCGAGGAACGACTCGCCGCCGCCGGGCTCGAGCCCGTCCCGGTCGCCGACGGCGAGCTGGCGGTTCAGCTCGAGCGCGAAGGCCGACTCGTGCGTCTCGGAGACGGCCTCGCCATCGGGCCTGAGGCGTACGCGCTCGCGAGGGCGGCGCTCGTCGAGGAGTGCGAGCGCGCAGGCAGCATCTCGCTCGCGCGCTTCCGCGATCTGCTCGGCAGCTCGCGCCGCGTCGCACAGTTGCTGCTCGAGCGTTTCGACGCCGACCGCATCACGCTGAGGGTCGGCGACGCACGCCGGCTCCGGCGCTCCGCCGCGCCCGGTTAGTGGTCTGACCGGCAACGTTCGCCGGGTCCCCGGCCCGCGATCACGCTGCGCGCTGCCGCGCCCTCGGTCGCGTCCATAGCTTTGGCTATGGACGCTCCCTGCGTCCTTGCATCGCTTGGTGCTCGCAACCCGGGAACCGGGCAACGTCACCGGCCAAACCACTAGGCTCCCCGGCGGAGCGGCCGGGCCCGGTGGCCCAGCCGGCCTTCAAAGCCGGTCAGGTCGTGCAACCCACGGCTGGGTGGGTTCGACTCCCACGCCGCTCCGTCCGTCCGTCCACGCGCTCTGGCGCATGCCCCCAACGGGATTCGAACCCGTGCGACGGCCTTGAAAGGGCCGCGACCTGGACCGCTAGTCGATGGGGGCGGGGAGAGCCAGGATACCCGGCTCGGCTCGTGTGACATTCGCCGGGGGCGGCGCCGTATTACGGAGGACACGGTCGCGCACGTCCGAACGAAGGAGGAGTTGGTGAGACTCGTTTCCGGCCTCATGCTCGCGCTCGCGGTCTCGGCGCTGTCCGCGTCGTCTGCCCTGGGCGCTGCCGGCGCGGCCCGCGGGACGATCACCGTCAGCGGAACGGGGATCGTCACGACCGTCCCGAATCAGGCCGACTTCACGTTCGGCGTCTCGACGACCGCCGCCACCGCCACCGCGGCGCTCTCCGCGGACAGCGGCCAGATGCGCGCCGTGATCGACGCGCTCGAGAAGCGCGGGATCGCCTCGCGCGACATCCAGACCTCGCAGGTATCGCTCTCGCCGAACACCAACTCGAACGGCAACCGCGTGATCGGCTACACCGCGACGAACTCCGTCACCGCGCGCATCCGCAAGCTGAGCGACGCCGGGCCTGTGATCGACGCGGCAGTCACGGCCGGCGCGAACCAGGTCAGCGGCCCGAACCTCACCTCCGCCGACGCGA
>Ga0208849_1001617_pt1 | contig 14865 bp, 9 predicted proteins | sample NGESurdeep072012_10_FD_184470 | JGI IMG/M metagenome (GOLD analysis project Ga0208849, IMG submission 184470) | Arctic peat soil microbial communities from Barrow, Alaska - NGEE Surface sample 53-3 deep-072012 (SPAdes) | ecosystem: Environmental > Terrestrial > Soil > Wetlands > Peat ...
CCGCATGGGGCATCAGCGGGCGCGAGCGGGCATCTGCGGACAAATGTTTCAAGACAAGGGGATGGTTGACCGCCTAGAGTGAGGCGCGGCGTCCGCGGGGGCGCGATCACCGGTGGACACTAGGCCGAGCCATGGCTGGAAATGCCAGCGCGAAACTCAACACCTGGAAGGAGATCGCCCGCTTTCTTGGGCGCGACGAGCGGACGGCTAGGCGATGGGAGGCGACGCGGGGTCTACCGGTGCGAAGAGCTCCGGGCGCCGACAGGTCCACTGTCTACGCCTACGCCCGCGAGGTCGAGGCGTGGCTCGAACGCAGCGATGCGGTCACTGCTTCCGAACCTTTGCCCGCGAAAGACCCCCAATGGCCATCTCGTCGCCGGGTGACCGCGAGAACCCTGTGGTCGGTGGCGGCCGCTGCCGCCGTCGTTGGCCTTGGCGATGTGTTTTATTTGGAAGCGGGTCGCGGTCATGGGCAGCCCGCCATGCGAACCCCGCCGACGCCCCATCGACCTGCCCCTGAGCTTTACTTGCAGGGCCTTTACGCCTGGCACACCCGCACGCCGGCAGGATTGAGCGACGCGATTACCGACTTTTCCGAGGTCATCCTGCGCGATCCAAACTATGCGCCGGCCTATGTCGGCCTCGCCGATTGCTATGACCTGATGCCAGAGTTCGGCGGCATGACTCCAGCGCAGGCCTATCCGCAGGCAAAGGTCGCGGCCATGCGCGCCATCGCCCTTGACGACCGGCTCGCCGGCGCCCACCGCGCCCTGGCCTTCGCGGACTTCTGGTGGTCACGCGATGTCGCGTCTTCACGGCGGGAATTCGAGCGCGCGCTGAGCCTGGATCCTTCGGCGGCCCTGACCCACCACTGGTATGCCAACACCCTGGCCATGACTGGCGACTTTCCAAATGCGATCGCCCAGATCGAAGAGGCCGAGCGCCTCGATCCATCGACGACGGCGATCAGGGTGGACAAGGCGCTGCTGCTGTTTCACGCTGGCCGTGCGGCTGAGGCCATCAGCAGCCTAAGGGCCATCGAAGCGGTGCAGCCGGACTTCGCTCCCACTCACAGCTATCTGTCGACCATCTATCTTTCCCAAGGCGATGATTCGGCGGCCATTGACGAAATGACAGCCGCGGCGCGGCTCGCCGGCGGTCCCGGCGCCTTGCAGGTCGCGGCTGCCGCTGCGGCGGGTTACCGGCTTGGCGGTCACGCCGGCATGGCGCGCGCCATACTCAGTGAACAATCCGCGCAGTTTCGCGGCGGCCTCTACTCTCCCTACTTCCTTGCCCGGTCCTACGCCTCCATCGACGCCGACCGATCCATTGCGCTTCTTCGTCAGTCGCTGGCCCGTGGTGAGCCTGCGATCATGGGGTTGCGAGTCGATCCGTCGCTGCGTCCCTTGCACGGCGACCCGCGGTTCGCGGCGCTTGTCCTGGCCGCCCATCTGCCGCCGCTTTGAAGATCAAGTCGTTCGGCGCGGCCTTGTCACAACGGACCGGGAGGCGCCGCGCCGAGTTCGGCGACGAGCGGCGCAAGATGCGCGCGGTAGGATTCCCAGCGGCCCAGTGAGGTCGCGTAAAGAGGACGGCGCACCTGATGGGCGCTGGCGGTGCGCACGGGGCGCGAGGTCTCGTGGAAGGCAAGACAGCGCGGGTTCCACCGCAGACCACAATGCTCGATCAGGCGGCGGGCAGACCCCTCAAGGTCGGCGACCACGTCCTCGTAGCGGATTTCCAGCATCCGTCCAGGCGGCAGGACCTCGCGCCAATGTTCCATCAGCTGCGCGTACTTGCGATAATAGCGCCCCAGTTCCGCCAGGTCGTAGGTGTGGTTCTGTTCGGTCGCGAACAGCTTGGAAAAGCATGAAAGGCAGGTGTCCGCGGGGTCGCGCATGACATGGATGATCCGCGCGTTCGGCAGCGCCAGATGGATCAGGCCGACGAAGAAATAGTTGGCTGGCATCTTGTCGCTGATGCGCCGGGCGCTCTTCGAATGGCGTCGCAGTCTTTGCACATATCGGGCGCCGATGAGGCCAATGTCCCGGTCCTTCAACCCGCCGATCGATTCGGGAAAAACCGGCGTGGCCAGGTCCTTTCCCCCCAGGCCGACGACGATTTCCGCAAGATCGCCGAGCTCCCCAGCGCCGTGGGCGAGCGGATGGCTGGCGATAATCTGCTCGACCAGCGTCGTGCCCGAGCGCGGCATGCCGAGCACGAAGACGGGCAGTTCGGAGGAATCGCCGGCGCCCGCGCGCGGCGCCATGCATTTTCCATCAAAGCTGGCGCGAATGCGATCGAACAACGCGAAAGTGGAAGTCTCGTCATAGGCGATCCCGGCGCGCTCGAGCCGGTTGCCCGACAGTAGATGCTCAAATGCCTGGTCGTGCCGGCCAAGATCGTCATTAGCCTTGGCGAGCGCGAAATGGAGGCGGATCGCCGAGGGCGGCGCCAACCTATCGATATCCTTCGCGAGGTCCTCCATCCTGGCGAGATAGGGGTCGTCGTCTCGGGTGATTTTTTCGCCATTCACCAGATTGAGGTAGAACGCGGGCTGCCGCGGATTCAGCGCCACGGCCCGCAGATGAGCCTCGCGTCCGCGTGCGAGCTGGCCCAGCGCCGTGAGCATATTGCCGGCGTTGCTATGGGCTTCGGCAAGGTCGGGCTTGCCTTCGATGGCGCGGCGGAACAGGGCGAGGGCCTCGTCCAGTTCGCCCCTTTCGCCATGCACCAAGCCAAGGGCGTTGAGCGCTTCGGGGTCGTCGGCGCGGACGGCGAGCGCCTCGCGGCAGACGACCTCTGCTTCCCCAACGCGGCGCTGTTCAAGCCGCAACCGCGCCAGGCAGGTCAGCGCCTCGACACAAGCCGGGTCGAGCGACAGGGCGCATTCGATGAGCCGCGTGGCCTCGTCAGGCCGGTCCAGGTCGATGACGGCGCGGGCGAGATTGGTCAGCACCTTCACGCCAAGCGGGTTCAGCGCATGCGCCTTGCGATAGGCGCTTTCCGCATCGGCGATCCGCCCCATGTCGCGCAGGGTCGTACCCAGGTTATTGAGCGCGTCGGCGTAGAGCGGCCGCAACGCTAACGCCCGGCCAAAGGCCGCGAGCGCCGCGTCGTGTTGGCGCGTGGTGCGCAGCACATTGCCGAGATTGTTGTGCGCCTCGGCGTAGTCAGGCGCCAGGGCGACGGCGCGGCGGTAAAGCTCGGCGGCGACACCGTACTCGCATCGCTCAAAGTGGACGATGGCCAGATTGTTGAGCGCCGGCGGGAACGACGGCGCGATTTCGATTGCGCGCAGGCCGGCGGCGAGGGCGTCGTCAAGTTGGCCGGCGAGGCGGCACAACTCGCACAGGTTGCCAAAATATACCGCCGCAGTGCCGTCGACCTGGGTCGCGCGGCGAACCAGGTCGATGGCTCTGGGAAGGTCGCCGGCGCGGGAAAGGATTACGCCCAGCAGATGCAGCGCCGGCGCGCAACCAGGATCCGCCGTTAATACGCGCAGGCAGAGCTCTTCCGCCGCAGCCAGCCCGCCTGCTGCAAGTTGCTCCTGGGCTAGCGCGAGCGCCTGGGCGAAAGTCAGCGACGGCGTGTCCGCCGGAATTGGTGGGTCGGAAGCTGGGGCGCTCATGCGGCAATCCTGAAGAGAGCCGCCAACGCGTCGGCCACCTCTGCGATCGTCGGCGCCCAGGCGCAATAGGTTTGCTGGCGAAAAAGTCGCATGGTCGGATACCAGGGGCTGTCCTTGCGCTCCAAGAACCACCGCCAGTCTGCGCCAACCGGGAGCAGGACCCAGGTTGGTATGCCAAGCGCTCCGGCCAGATGCGCCATTGCGCTGTCGACGCAGATCACCAGATCCAGACAGCTTATCGCAGCGGCGGCGTCGAGAAAGTCTCCAATGTAGGGCGCCGCATCGATCATCGTCGACGAATCGCCCACCCGCCGATTGCAATCCGGGCGCCTCGCTTGCAGGCTCACCCAGCTAATTCCCGCCACTGCTGACAACGGCGCCAGTTCGGCCGGCGCGATGAAAACGTTCCGGTCGTTCATGGGCCGTGGATCGCCCGCCCATGCAACGCCCACTTTCAGCGCGTCGGGGCCCGCCAGGCGCGTCCGCCACTTCGCCACTTCCAGCCGTGGCGCCCGCAGGTAGGGTATTTCCGCCGGGATGGTCTGTTCGACCGTGCCCAACAACAGCGGCAGGCTGAGCAATGGACTTTGCAGCTCATGGCGCGGGGCGGGTTCATCGTCGGCTACGACGGCAACGCTATCGAGGCTGGCCGACAAGAGTCGAACCAGCGCCCGTGGCGCCCGCAGCGCGACGTCTTCGCCTCGGCGCGCCAAAAACCTAGCGTAGCGGCAGAACTGAATGGTGTCGCCAAGTCCCTGTTCGGCATGGAGAAGAATTCGCCGCCCTACGAGATCCTCACCCTGCCAGGCGCGCCCGGGAAGCGCCTGAAGCGCAAGATCGCGTGAGCGCCATCGCCATTCGTATTCAAACCAGCCGGCGGCAAAATCTCCGCGCGACAGAAGCTGAAGCGCCAGACCGGTGTGTCCGGCGCCGTTCAGCGGGTCCTTCGCCACCGAGGTACGATAGGCGTCGATGGCCTCGTCGGCACGCCCCAGCGCGGCGAGCACTGAGCCCAGATCGGACCATGCGTCGGCGAGATTGGGGTCCATTTCGACCGCGCGCTGGTAGGAAGCGGCCGCTTCCGCCAAACTATTCAGCGCCCTCAGGGCGTTGCCGAGATTGCTGTGCGCCTGGGCAAAGTCGGGCCGCAAGGCCAGGGCGCGGCGGTAGCAATCGGCGGCGGCCGAGAACTCCCCCCGTTCGAAATGGACGATCCCCAGATTGTTCAGCCCCTTGGTTGATTCGGGATCCAGGGCGACAGCCTGGCGTCCGGCGTCGAAGGCGTCGTCCAGTCTGCCGGCCAGACGGCAGATCTCACAGAGGTCTTCGAAATAGGCGGCCTTGCCGCCGTCGGTAAGGCTGGCGCGCCGAACCCAATCGATGGCCGTGGGCAGTTCGCCGGTCCGCGCCGCGACGATTCCCAGACCGTGCATGGCCGCCGCGCAGGCCGGATCGGCGCTGACGACCTGGCGATAGGCGTCGGCCGCCGCGGCCCACTGGCGTTCGCTCAGGCGCTGGTTGGCCCGGGCGAGCGACCGTGCCGCCAAAGTCTTTGCCTGTGCAGGGGCCCTGGGCATCGGCCGCAGACTGGCGCCTTGACCCCGCCACGACAACGCCTGGGCTTTAGGGAGGGGCCGGCTAAACGATCTTGCAGGCGTCTTCGAAGCTGTGCCTCGGCGATCGCTCGAAGAGGTTGTAGTCGGTGCCATAGCCCAGCGAGCAGATGAAGTTCGACTTGATCCGCGTGCCGCCGAAGAACAACGCGTCGACCTTGCCGTTGTCGAAACCCGACATCGGGCCGCAGTCGAGCCCCAGCGACCGGGCCGCCATCATCAGATAGGCGCCCTGCAGCGAAGCATTGCGAAAGGCCATCTGTTCGACCAGGGCGGGATCGGTCAGGGAGTCCTTCATCTTCGGCGCGTGGGGAAACAGGCGCGGCAGAGTCTCGGGGAAGTCCAAATCGTAACCGATAATCGCCGTCACCGGCGCCTCTTTGATCTTGGCCTGGTTGTTTCCGGCGGCGACCGAAGCCAGCTTCTCCTTGGCCTCGGCGCTGGTCACGAAGACGAAGCGCGCCGGGGTCGAATTGGCCGCCGTCGGGCCGAATTTGGCCAGGTCATAGACCTCGCGCAGCAGCGATTCCGGCACCGGATCGCTCTTCCAGCCGTTGCGCGTGCGGGCGACGCTGAAGATCTGGTCAAGCGCCTCGGCGGTGAGGCGATCTGGCATGGCGGTTCAGACCGTCTGTTCGACGCGGGTGACTTCTGGGACGTAGTGCCGCAGCATGTTCTCGACCCCCGACTTGAGCGTGGCGGCAGACGAAGGGCAGCCTGCGCAGGCGCCGCGCATGTGCAGCCAGACTACCCCGGTATCGGGCTCGAAATGCGAGAACAGGATGTCGCCGCCGTCCTGGGCCACCGCGGGCCGGATGCGCGAATCGAGCAGCTCCTTGATCTCCGAAACGATCTGCGCGCTGTCGCCCTCGTAAGTGCGCGCCGCTGGACCCTCGGCCTCGCCTTCGGTGATCAGCGGGCCGCCGCCGGTGAAGTGGTCCATGATCGCCGCCAGGATCGGAGCCTTGAGATGCGACCAGTCGCGCCCCGCCTCCTTGGTCACGGTGAGGAAATCCGGCCCGTAGAACGCGCGGGTGACGCCACCGATGTCGAAGAGGGCGCCGGCCAGCGGCGATGCCGCCGCCTCGGATCGATCCTTGAACTCCCGCGTGCCTGAACCCAGGACTTCGCGGCCCGGCAGGAACTTCAGCACAGCCGGATTTGGCGTGGTCTCGGTCTGAATGAACATCGATGCTCTCTGAAAGAAGCCATAGATGGTCCAGCCGTCCGCCCGGCGCAACCTCGCCGTTGCTCCAGGGCCTAAACCTTGACTATGGGCGAATGTCACGCGCACCTTCGATGGCTTGAGACGATCGGGAGGGGAACCCATGAAGACAATGCTTGCGGCGCTGAGCATGACGGCCGCGTTTGCAGCGGCTTCCAGCGCATCTGCGTCGCCGGTGCCGGACGGGGGGATCACCGCGCAGGAGGTGTCGAGCGTCATGCAGGCGAAGGGCTATGTCGCCGAGATCGACAAGGACGCGGAGGGCGATCCCAGGATCAAGAGCGCCGCCGATGGCGGATCGTTCTACGTCTATTTCTATGGCTGCCACGGCGGCCCGCGGTGTTCCAGCATCCAGTTCGAGTCGGCCTTTCATCTGAAGGGCGGCATGACCCTGGTCCAGATCAACCAATGGAACAAAGCCCACCGTTTCGGGCGCGCCTATCTGGATGACGTGATGGACCCTTACGTCGAAATGGACCTCGACGTTGAGCACGGGTTCCTGACCGAGGGCCTGGCCAACAATCTGGATACCTGGAGCGCGCTGCTTCCGGATTTCAAGAAGTTCATCGGCTGGCAGTGAACGGGGCCGCCGAGCCTCAGCGGCCAGGCCAGAACCCAACCAGCTTGCTGGTTTCTTCCAGAACCGGCTGCGCCAGGGCTCGGGCCTTCTCCGCGCCGATCTGAAGGATTCTGTCGATCTCGTCCGGCGCCGCCATCAGCCGCCGTGCTTCGTCGGCTATCGGCCTCAGCGTCGCGACCAGCCGCTCGGTCAGGGCCGGCTTGAAGCTTTGGCCAAAACCCTGTCCGCCGTAGGTCGCCAAGACGCCCTCGACGCTCTCGCCTGAGACCGCGGCGAAGATCGTCACCAGATTCTCCGCCTCGGGCCGCCCCTTCAGGTCTTCAACCCGCTCCGGCAACGGCGCCGGGTCGGTCTTGGCCCGACGGATCTTGGCGGCGATCGCGTCGGCGCCGTCGATGAGATTGATCCGCGATTGATCCGAGGGGTCGGATTTGGACATCTTCACCGTCCCGTCGCGCAACGACATAATTCGCGCGCCCGGCCCTTCGATCAACGGCTCGGGCAGGGGGAAGAAACCCGGCGCGTCGAAGTCATGATTGAACTTCGCGGCGATGTCGCGGGCCAGTTCCAGATGCTGCTTCTGATCTTCCCCCACCGGCACGTGGGTGGCCTTGTAGATCAGGATGTCGGCGGCCTGCAGGACCGGATAGGTGTAGAGGCCAACGCTCGCCCCTTGCCTATGCTTGCCGGTCCTTTCCTTGAACTGGGTCATCCGGTCGAGCCAGCCGACGCGCGCGACGCAGTTGAAAATCCAGGCCAGCTGCGCGTGCTGCGGCGCCGCCGACTGGGGGAAAATAATCGAGCGCTCCGGGTCCACGCCCGCGGCCAGATAGGCGGCCGCGATCTGGCGTGTCTGAACGGCCAGAAGGGCCGGATCCTGCCACGCGGTGATGGCGTGCAGATCGACGACGCAGAACAGGCACTCCATCTGGCGCTGGAGCGCGACAAACTTCACCAGCGCGCCCAGGTAATTGCCAAGATGCAGGGCGCCGGACGGCTGAACCCCGGAGAGGACGCGGCTTTTGCCGCCATAGGTCGAAGGGGCCGGTTCGCTCATCGGAGTATCAGCTTCCTGCGACTGGGCTTGGCGAGATCACGGCTGCGGGCCGGCGGGTCGCCTACGAAGGTTGCGGCGGATTTCGCTAAGGGTAATGCCTCCCGAGGCAAACAGAAGCAGCGGATAAATCGCCGTCGCCGCCATCGAAACCAGGACGATGGCGATCTCCTTTGCATGCAAGGGACCCAGCCGCAGATGGGCGAACGGCGCCTGCACATAGGCCCTGAAGTGGGCGGCCGCGCCGAGCATCAGGCCGAGCGCCAGGCTGGCCGCGGCGATCCGGGCCAGCCTCGCCCACGCCGCGGGGCTCGGCTGATAGATGCCGCGCCTGGCGAGGCTGGCGCCCATCATGATCACGTTCAACCACACCGCCAGGCTGGTCGCCGCGGCGATCCCGGCGACCCCGACAAAGTGAAACAGCGTCACGCCCGCGGCCACGTTCACCGCAACGGAGATCAGCGCCAGGCGCATGGGCGTGTGGGTGTCCTGCTGGGCGAAGAACGCCCGCGAGGTGATCTGCGCCAGCACGAAGGCCGGCACCCCCCATCCGTACTGGCGCAGGGCGTCGGCGGTCGCGTGCGCGTCGACCACATGAAAGGCGCCGCGGGTGTAGAGCCCATCGATGAGGAAAAACGGCATGGCGCACAGCGCAGCGGCGGCCGGCAGGGTAAAGGCCATGGCGAAGGTGATCGCCTCGTCCAGGGCGGCGTTGGCGGCCGGCTTGTCCCCGGCATGCACGGCGCGCGACAGCCGGGGCAGCAGAGCCACGCCGATGGCCACGCCGACCAGCCCCTGGGGAAGCAGATAGAGCCGGTCGCACATCGCCAGCCAGGTACGGGCGCCGTTGACCTGGGAGACCAAGATACCGGAAACGAAGATGTTGATCTGGCCGGCGCTGGCGGCGATGGCGCCGGGAATGGCCAGGGCGATCAGAGCCCGGATCTGCGGCGTCAGCCTTGGCAGGCGCACATCGACCTTGGCCCCCGATCTGCGCACCCCCCACCAAAGGAGCGCGGCCTGGGACACACCGGCGACCAGGACGCCCCACGACGCCGCCACCGCCGCGCCAGCCGGCGTCTTCGCCGGCAGGACGGCGGCCAGCGTCCACAGGTTGAGCAGGATCGGCGCGCTGGCCGAAAGCACGAAGCGGTTGCGCGCGTTCAATACCCCCGACAGATGGGCGTAGATGGCCATGCATGGCAGATAGGGCATGGTGATCTGGGTAAGGATTACGGCCAGCTTGAACTTGGCCGGGTTGGCCGCGAACCCCGGCGAGATGGCGTACATCAGCCACGGCATGGCAAGTTCCGCGGCCACGGTGATCGCCAGGGTTCCGGCCGCGAGGGTGGCCATGGCGTCGGCGGCGAGGTGATCGGCCTTTTCCTCCCCATCCTGGGTCATCGCCCGGGCGTAGGCGGGAACGAAGGCGGCGGCGAAGGCCCCTTCGGCGAAGATCCGGCGAAAGAGGTTGGGAAACGCGAAGGCGGTGTTGAAGGCGTCTGCGGCGAAAGTGGCGCTGGCGCCCATGTGGTAACTGACAGCCAGGTCGCGCACGAAACCCATGATCCGGCTGATCAGGGTGAAGGCCGAATAGATCATCGAGGAGCGGATCATGCCGGGGGGGGTCGGCGCGGTCGGCCTGGCGGCGGGCGGTGAGTCGGCAATCACCGATGCGGTTCTGCGCCTGGGCAAAAATCGGGTCAAGGCGGGTATCGGCGCGGTCTGGTCAGCGGGCGGCGCTGGCCCTGGCTCTCGGCAATCGCGCGCGAGGCGCATCGCCTTCGCCAGCGTCGAGAACCTCGCTCAGCCGCGTGCGCAGGGCGGCGGCGCGCCTGGCGTCGGTAAGTTTCCCGCCTCTCCCGGTGACCACGTAGAAGGTGTCCACCGCCCGCTCGCCATAGCTGTCGATATGCGCCGACTGGATGGAGAGTTCCGCCTCGGAAAGGGCGCGGGCCAGGGCTTCCAGCAGGCCGGGCCGATCGCGGCCGGAGGCTTCGACGACCGTCGCGGCGTGGGACGCATCATTGTCGATGACTACTGAAGGTGAGATCGCGAAGGCGGCCGCGCGGCCAAAATCGCTGGGCCCACGCGTCTCCTGCTTGAGCGCCTCGCCGCGGCCCGAGGCTTCCAGGGACTGGGTCAGGCGACTGAGAAAGCGGGGGCTGTCGCCCCCGGCGGGCCTTCCGACCCCGTCCTGGACGTAAAACACATCCAATGCCTGGCCATCGCTCGATGTGAAGATGCGGGCGCCCACGACATTGCCCCCGGCCGACGAGATGGCCAGCGCCAGGTCGGCGAACAGCGCGCGGCGGTCGGGGGCGCTGACGACAATCTCGGCGGCATTGCGTTCGGCGCGGATGTGCGTCTCGGCGGCGGCCCCGCCCTGGGAGCGTGCACGCCGCGACAAGGCGAGGTGGGCCCTCTGCTCCTCGAGTGGGAAGGCGGCGAAATAGGCATCTTCCATCGCGGTCGCCCATTGTTTGGCATCCGGATCGGCGCTGACGATGGCGGTGCGTGCATCGAAGGCCATGGCTTCTTGCCGCCGGCGCGCGATGCCGGCCGCATCGGAGGCGCGACCGCCGCGAAATACCGTCTCTGTGGCGTTGAACAGTTCCCGTAGCAGCTGGCCCTTCCAGCCGTTCCATACCCCCGGTCCCACAGCCCGGATATCGGCGACGGTGAGCACCAGGAGCAGTCGCAGGCGCTCGGGATTTTCGACGATCCTGGCGAAGGCGGCGACCGTAGAGGGGTCGGCGACATCGCGCTTCTGGGCGAAATCGCTCATCGCCAGATGATTTTCCGCCAGCCAGGCGATCAGCTCGATCCGCGGACGCTCCAGCCCCAGCCGCTCGCAAACCGAGCGAGCCGACCTGGCGCCGGCCTTCTCCTGGCCGCCAACGCCGCCCTTGCCGGTATCGTGGAGCAGCATGGCGAGGAACAGCGCCTCGCGATCCTCGATCAGGGGCAGGATGGCCGTCGACAACGGATGATCCTCAGCCAGCCGGCCCGCGGCGATGTCGCCGATGATGCCGACAGCCCGCAAGGTGTGCTCATCGACGGTGTAGGAGTGGTACATGTTGAACTGCATCTGGGCGACGATGCGGCCGAACTCCGGAATGAAGCGGCCCAGAACCCCCGCTTCGTTCATCAGCTCCAGACTGCGCCTAGGATTTTTGCCAGCCGCCAGGACATCCAGGAACACGCGCGCAGCCGCGGGGTCACGGCGCACCTTCGAGGTGATCAGGGCCAGCCGCCGGGTGACGGCGGTGAACGCGTCGGGATGAAGATCGAGATCGCGCGCATCGGCGATCTGGAACAGGCGTAAAAGGTTGATCGGGTCGTCGTCGAAGGTCTGGGCGCTATCGACGGTCAGGCGTCCGCCCTCGATGTGGAATCCGATGGCCTGCGCCAAGGTCCTGCGCGGGGCGCGGCCCGGGAAAAAGCGCGAGAGGCCGCGCGGGGCCGATTTCATCTGGTCGGCCTCCAGCGTCGCCGAAAACGCGCGGGTCAGCGTCCCGACCTCCTTGGCGATGAGAAAATAGCGCCGCATGAAGCGCTCGACCGCCGGAGTGTTATCCCCGTCCTTGCGCGGCCTGTCGCCGTAGCCCATGCGCCTGGCGACTTCCGGCTGGATGTCGAAAGTCAGCCGTTCTTCCGGCCGCCCTGAGGCGAAGTGCAGATGGGCGCGCACCGCCTCCAGAAAGTCAAAGGCGCGGAGAAAGGCGCGCACTTCGGGCCCCTGGAACATGTCCATGCGCATCACCGCTTCGACGCTGTCGGCGGCGTGCAGATACTGGGCGATCCAGAAGAGGGTGTGGAGGTCGCGCAGGCCCCCCTTTCCCTCCTTTACATTCGGTTCGACCATGAAGCGGCTGGCCCCGGCCCTGGCGTGGCGTTCATCCCGCTCCCTGAGCTTGGCGGCCACGAATTCAGCGCCCGTACCCTTGACCACTTCGTCGCGAAAACGGCGTCTGAGGGTGCGCGCCAGAGTCTCATCGCCGTTGAGATAACGCGCCTCGAGCAGAGCGGTCCGGATGGTGAAATCCTCACGCGAAAGCTTGATGCATTCGTTGACCGTTCGTGAGGCGTGGCCGACCTTGAAGCCCAGATCCCACAGGGCATAGAGCATGAACTCGATGACGCTCTCGGCATGCGGGGTCTGCTTGTATGGCCGCAGAAACAGCAGATCGATATCGGAGAACGGCGCCAGGCCGCCACGGCCGTACCCCCCGACCGCCATCACCGCCAGGCGCTCCCCCTGAGTGGGATTGCGGGCGCGAAAGACGTGCACGGTGGTGAAGTCGTAGAGCGCGCCAATGACCTCGTCGGTGACCCCGCAGATCAGCCGCGCCGTCTCCATGCCGCCGGCGCCGTTCTCCAGCCGTTCCTTGGCGATCATCCGGCCCCGGAAAAGCGCCGCCTTGAGAATCTCGATGGCCAGCCGGCGCTGTTCGGCCTCGTCGCCGATCGCGCCAAGGGCCGCCGTCGACAGCTGCGAGCGCAGACGCAACCCGTCGACGACATGTTCCAGGCGGGTCGGGCGAAGGCGGGGCGGCATAGGGTTCTATAGCCGACCGCGTGAAGGAAAGGGATCGGCTAGAGCAAGCCCTTGAGCCGATAGAGCGCGTCCATGGCCTCGCGCGGGCTCATGCCATCGAGGTCCAGGTCCGCGAGCGCCGCGTGCAACGGTCCAGGCGCGGCAGGGACGAGGTCGTCGGCGCCGAATGAGGCGAACAACGGCAGCTCTTCAAGGCCCGCGTGCGATACCGCCTGGCTCTCCAGCCGATCGAGCACCTGACGGGCCCTGGCGACGACGGCGGGGGGGACCCCGGCCAGCTTGGCGACGTGAACGCCGTAGGAGCGATCGGCGGCGCCGGGCGCCGCTTCGTGCAGAAAAACCAACTCGCCCTTCCACTCCTTGGCCGTCATCGACAGGTTGGAGACGTGGGCGAGGCGGGCTTCGAGAGCCGCCAGCTCGTGATAATGGGTTGCGAACAGGGTCCGGCAGCGATTGGTGTCGTGCAGGGCCTCGGCGCAAGCCCAGGCGATCGCCAAGCCATCATAGGTGGCCGTGCCCCGGCCGATCTCGTCAAGAATGACCAGGGACCTTGGCGTCGCCTGAATGAGGATGGCGGCGGTCTCGACCATTTCCGCCATGAAGGTCGAGCGCCCGCGCGCCAGGTCGTCACCGGCCCCCACGCGGCTGAAGAGGCGGTCGACGACACCAAGGCGCAGGGATTTCGCGGGCACGAAACACCCGGCCTGGGCAAGGACCGCGAGCAGGGCGGTCTGGCGCAGAAAGGTCGATTTGCCGGCCATGTTAGGCCCGGTGACGATACTCAGCCGCGCGGCCGTCTCCCCCGATCCATCGAGCGTGCAGTCATTGGCGGTGAAGCCCTCGCCAGCCCTGCGAACGGCGGCCTCGACTACCGGGTGGCGGGCGGAGCGAGCCTCGAAGGCAAGGGTGCAATCGACGCTCGGGCGCACCGCGTTTTCTTCAAACGCCCATTGGGCCAGGCCCGCGGCGACATCGATCAGCGCCACCGCCTCGGCGGCGTTCTGGATGTCGCCGGCCGCTGACCGGGCCTGTTCCCGCCAGCCCTCGAATATGGAGAGTTCGAGCGCCAGGGCGCGCTGGGCGGCCTGAGCGATCGCCGCGTCGAGGCTGGCGAGTTCGAGGGTGGTGAAGCGGGCCTGGTTGGCCAGGGTCTGGCGGTGAAGAAACTGTGCCGCCAGCGGGGCCTGAAACAGAGGCTCGGCCTGTCTGGCCGTGGCTTCGATGAAATAGCCGAGGACGGCGTTGTGGCGAATCTTCAGGGGCACGCCGCTGTCGCGCGCCAGCCGCGCCTCCAGCGATGCGATCACCTTGCGGCTTTCGTCGCGCAACCCGCGGGCCTGATCGAGGTCCGCGCAGACACCTTGGCCGACAAAACCTCCGTCGCGCGCCTGGACGGCTAGGTCCTCGGCCAGGCCTTCGCGTAAGCTCTCGAGCAAAGTGGCCAACGGCGGGCTAGGCGCCAGAGCCTGGAGGGCGTCCGCGATTTCGCCCGGCGGGGGCATCAATGGTTCGGCCGCTTCGCTGAACAGAACGCCGATTGCCTCGCACCCCGCAAGGCCGTCGGCGAGACACCCCAGATCCCGTGGTCCGCCGCGTCCAAGGGCCAGCCGCGACAGGGCGCGGGCCATATCGGGAGCGCCCTTGAGCACCGCGCGAAGGCGCTCGCGCAAAGGGCCGTGTTCAACCAGCCAGGCGACGCTATCCAGTCGCGCATCTATGGCCGGCGGATCGACAAGCGGGCGCGCGAGCCGGCTGGCCATCAGCCGTGCCCCGGCGCTGGTGACAGTGCGATCGATGGCCGCCAGCAGTGAGCCCTCGCGTTTCCCCGATGCCGAACGCTCGAGCTCCAGGCCGAGGCGCGTCGCGGGGTCGATGGCCATGACGTCCCCGTCGATCCCCCGGCGAGGCGCGCGCAAGGCCGGCAGGCGACCGGCCTGGGTGGTTTCAAGATGCGCGGCGATCAGCCCAAGGGCGGAAATCTCGGCCCCGGTAAAATGACCGAGCGCGTCGAGCGTGGCCACGCCATACAGCCGTTTTAGCCGAGCTTCCGACGCCGCCGGTTCGGCCAGGGCATTGGCCATCGGCTGAATGCTTCCGCCGGCGGCTTTGAGGGCCGCGCTCACGGCGACATCCGCGAACAGGCGATCGGGAACCAGAACTTCGGAGGGCTGCATCGCGGCCAATGCCGAAGCCATCGCGCC
>Ga0208849_1001618_pt1 | contig 14850 bp, 16 predicted proteins | sample NGESurdeep072012_10_FD_184470 | JGI IMG/M metagenome (GOLD analysis project Ga0208849, IMG submission 184470) | Arctic peat soil microbial communities from Barrow, Alaska - NGEE Surface sample 53-3 deep-072012 (SPAdes) | ecosystem: Environmental > Terrestrial > Soil > Wetlands > Peat ...
CTGACTGAGACGGTACCGACATCTTTTCTCGACATCAGTAACGTCAACCTTCACGCCGAGGCCCAGACCGGCACGGCCAGCAGGTCTGTCGCCCTGGTGGATTCAAATCCATCGCATGGGCCCCCGCCCGGCTATCACGTGACAGGGGTCACGATCAACCCCATTACCGTTGTGCTGACGGGGCCGGAAGTCGAGTTGGCAACGATTCAGAGCATCACGCTCCCCACGGTCGACTTGAGCGGTCAGACCTCGACGTACACAGCCAGAGTCACGATTCCATACCCGAACCCCAAAGACATCACTGGCTCCGTCCCGACTGCCAACATCACCTATCAGATCCAGCCTAACCCGGCGGTTTCGCCGTCCCCGACGCCGACCTAGCGTGTAACCTGACGCCCGTTCCAGCCGTTCATCCCAGCACCGGTCGAATCCTTATCGCCTTCCAGGAGTTCTAGAAAAGAAATGTGCGGAATCATCGGCTACCTGGGCGATCGCGAAGCCACCCCGATCTTGATGGAGAGTCTCAAGCGGCTCGAATACCGCGGCTACGACTCGGCCGGCGTGGCTGTGCTGCAGCTGCCCAAGCCTGGCGAAGATGCCTATACGAGCCTGACCAAGTCTGAAGCCAAGGTCGACGCACTCATCTCCAAGCTCCAGGCCAACATGCCCACCGGCCACCTGGGGATCGGGCACACCCGCTGGGCCACCCACGGCAAGCCGACCTACATCAACGCCCACCCGCACACCGACTGCCACGGCAAGATCTTCGTCGTCCACAACGGGATCATCGAGAACTTCGCCGAGCTCAAGGCCGAGCTGCAGGAGAAGGGTCACGAGTTCACCTCGGATACCGACACCGAAGTCGTGCCTCATCTGATCGAGGCCAACTACAAAGGCGACTTCCTGGCCGCCGTTCGCGCCGCCCTGAAACGGCTCCATGGCGCCTACGCGCTGGCGATGTTCTCCACCGACGACCCCGAGCTCCTCGTCGGCGCCCGCCTCAACGCGCCTCTGGTCGTCGGCCTTGGCGACCACGAGTACTACATCGCCTCGGACATCACCGCGATCATCCCGTACACCAAGCGGGTCCTCGTCCTGGGCGAGGGGGAGGTCGCGGCGATCACGCCTCTCGGCGTCGAGGTTTCGAGCCTCGACGGGGTCACTGTAAGGCCGAAGCTGATCCACGTGGATTGGGACGTGAGCCAGGCTCAGAAGAGCGGTTTTGCGCACTTCATGCTCAAGGAGATTCACGAGACGCCGGAGGCCGTGGCCAACGCGATGCGCGGGCGGCTCACCGACGACGGGATCGTCTCCTTCCGCGAGTTCGACATCGACGACGAGAAGCTGCGGAGCTACGAGGAAGTCCTCCTCCTGGGCATGGGGACGTCCCGGCATGCGGCCATGGTGGGTGAATACCTGATCGAGGATTGGGCCGGCATCCCGGCTCGCTCCCAGGACGCCTCGGAGTTTCGCTACCGCCGCCCGACCTTCGGACCGAAGACGCTGGCGGTTGTGCTCACGCAGTCTGGTGAGACGGCTGACACGCTGGTCGGCCTGCACCAGGCCAAGGAGCGCGGCGCGCTGACCGTGGCGGTCACCAACGTGTTCGCCAGCTCGGCCGCCCGCGACGCCGACGGCGCGATCTACCTCCATTCCGGGCCGGAGATCGGCGTGGCGTCGACGAAGACGCTCGCGGCCCACATGGTCAGCCTCTCCTTGCTCGCGCTCCGCCTCGCGACCGTCAACGGCCGCGTCTCGCTCGAGCGGCGGCGCGAGCTGGTGGCCGCGCTTCGAGCCCTACCGGACCAGGTCCGCGAGCTGGTGGACCGTGAGCAGGAGATCGCGAAGCTCGCGAAGCGCTACAGCCGCTTCCGCAACTTCATGTACTTCGGCCGCGGTCTGAGCTACCCGGTGGCCCTCGAGGGCGCATTGAAGCTGAAGGAGATCTCGTACGTCCATGCCGAGGGCACGACGGGCGGCGAGCTGAAGCACGGCCCGATCGCCCTGCTCGACCAGGAGTTCCCGGTCATCGCCATCTGCACCGCCAGCTCGACCAAGGACAAGATGGTCAGCAATGTCCATGAGATCGCGGCCCGCGACGCGCCGGTGCTCGCCGTTGTGACCGCGGGGGATCACTCTCTCGACGGCATCGCGGCCGACGTGTTCGAGATGGCGCCGGCGGAAGAGTCGATGTCAGCGATCCTCAACACGGTGATGCTCCAGCTCTTCGCCTACCACGTAGCCGTGGAGCTAGGCCAAGACGTGGACCAACCCCGCAACCTTGCCAAATCCGTAACTGTCGAATAGAGCTGCTTCCCTCCCCCCGTTCAGGGGGGAGGGTCAGGGAGAGGGGCGTGGAAGCAGCCACAATGGAGTCAATGCAGCGAATCGGCGTTGACGCCGTCTCGGTAGACCGAATAGCGCGCGCCGTCGGCCGCTCCAGCCCCGCCTTCCTCAACAAGGTCTACACGCCCGCCGAGCAGGCCTACTGCGCCGGCAACCCCGACCGGCTCGCCGGCAGGTGGGCCGCCAAAGAGGCGGTGATCAAGTGCTTCGACGGCACCGGCATCTGCTTTCCGCGCCGGCGCATCGAGGTGCTGGCCGGCCCCAACGGCGCCCCGCGCGTGCGGCTGCTCGGCGATCACCGCGGCGCCCGCGTCGAGGTCAGCATCACCCACGACAGCCGGCTCGCTGTCGCCACGGCCCACCTTGAGATGCCCGACGTGGCCGACGACCTGCTGCCCGCCCCGGACGCCGTTATCCTGCCCCAACGCCCGCACGACGCCCATAAGGGCACCTTCGGCACGGCGATCGTGCTGGCCGGAAGCCTGGGATTCACCGGCGCCGCCTACCTCGCGTCGACCGCCACGGCCCGCACCGGCGCGGGCCTGGTCAAGCTGCTGGTCGCCGACACGATCTATCCCATCCTCGCCGCCAAGTGCACCGAGGTCATGGCCAAGCCGGTGCCGGAGGTGGCCCCCGGAGCTGTGGGCCACGCGGCCTATGACTCGATCATGCGACAGCTGGCCGCGGCCGAGGTCGGAGTGATCGGCCCCGGCCTGGGTCGCGACAGCTCGACCTGGCGGCTGGTGATCGACCTCGCGTCTCACGCGCGCTGCCCGCTCGTGATCGACGCCGACGGGCTCAACGCCCTGGCGGACTCGCCCCGGTCCAAAGGCAAGCTGGGCAAGAACCGCGTTCTCACCCCGCACCCCGGTGAGCTGGCGCGCCTCACTGGCAAGACCATCGAGGCGATCGAGGCCGACCGCGAGGGTTCGGCCCGCAAGGCCGCGAAGGAATGGGGCGCCGTGGTGGTGCTCAAAGGCGCGCACACAGTCGTCGCGCACCCGGACGGCAGGATCAGCGAGGACCCGCACGAGGTCCCGGCGCTCGCGAGCGGCGGCACGGGTGACGTGCTCGCCGGCATCATCGGCGGGCTGATCGCCCAGGGCTCGGATCCGTTCTCGGCCGCCGTCACCGGCGTGTACATCCACGCGGCGGCCGGCCGGCGCATCTCGCAGCGCCTGGGCGATTCCGGCCTCCTGGCGGGCGACCTGCTCATGGAGATCCCGGTCGTCATGAACGTGCTCCGCCAGGGCGGCCTCTGACGACTTCGCTTCGTTGGGCGGACGTCAGCTCCGGCGCCCTCAGCGCGAACTGCGCCCGCATCGTCGCCCACCTTCCTGGGAGCGCACGACTGATTGCGGTCGTGAAGGCAAACGGCTACGGCCACGGCACGATCCCCGCCGCAAGGGCTGCGCTGGCTGGCGGTGCGACCGGCCTTGCGGTCGCGACTCTCGAGGAGGCGCACGAGCTGGGTTCACTGGTGCCGCCCAAGCTGATCCTTGTCATGGGAGGGCTGACGGTCGAGGAGGCGCCCGCAGCCGCGGCCGGCGGCTGGGGGATCGCGGTCTCGACCCGCGAGCTGGCGGCGGCGCTTGGCGACACGGGTGAGGTGGTGCCGGTTCACCTGAAGATCGACACCGGTATGGGCCGCTTCGGGTGCACGCCCCAGGAGGCGCCGGCGCTGGCCCGGTTCATCGACCAGGCACCAGGGCTGCGCCTGGCCGGGACCTGGACCCACTTCGCGTGCTCTGACTCCGACGACGCGATGACGCGGCGCCAGTTCGACCTCTTCACCGAGACTCTGAAGGCTTTCGACGTCGATCCCGGCCTGCGCCATGCCTGCAACTCGATGGGCGCCTACAACCACCCCGACTTCGCCCTGGACGCGGTGCGCTGCGGCATCGCCGTGTACGGCTGCGAGTGGCCGGGCACCGAGCCTGTGCTGGCCCTCCGCTCCGTCGTGACCCACGTCAAGACGGTCGAGGCAGGCGCCACCGTCGGCTATGGCGCGACATGGAGGTCGCCTGAAAAGGCGCGGGTGGCGACGGTGGCGATCGGGTACGCGGACGGCGTCCACCGGGCCCGCTCGAACCGCGGACACGTGCTGGTGCAGGGCCGCCGGGCGCCGCTGATCGGCACGGTCAGCATGGACGCCATCACCCTCGACGTCACCGGCGTCCCGGACGTGCAGGTGGGGGATGTCGCGACGCTGATCGGAAGGGACGGCGACGAGCGGATCACCGCCGAAGAGGTGGCTGAGTGGTCCGGCACGATCTCCTACGAAGTTCTGACCAGCCTCGGTTCCAGGGTCGAGCGCCGGTATTCGGAATAGCCGTCACCCCCTTGCGATTCCAGATGACGCAAGGCAGGTGACCCTAAACTGGCACTACTGATGGCGGAAAGTCCCGCAAGAACTGCCTTCGCGGAAGAGGCATTGACACATCTCGACACTCTCTACAGGGGCGCTCTCCGGCTCACCCGCGACCCGGACCAGGCGCAGGACCTCGTCCAGGAGGCCTATCTCCGGGCTCTTCGGTACCAGCACAGCTACCAGCAGGGCACGAACATGAAGGCATGGCTCTTCGCGATCATGCGCAACCTGTTCTGGGACCGCTTCAAGGGGTCGCGGAAGGAAGACGTAAGCCTCGATGACGTCGGCGAGTTCGTGCTGTACGAAAAGCTGCGCGATGAGGGCGCGAGGCCAGAGGCCGACGTGCTCGACAAGCTCGCGGCATCGGAGGTCGTGAAGGCGGTCGAGACCCTTCCGCCGCTGCACCGCGAGGTCGTCCTCCTGGTCGACGTGGAAGGGTTTTCGTACAAGGACGCGGCCCAGGCCCTAGGCGTGCCGATCGGGACTGTCATGTCCCGCCTTCACCGCGCCCGCCAGCAGCTACAAAAATCCCTCTATGACTATGCGGTGGAATCAGGTATCGTCCGCGGCAACGGAACGCCGCAGGTGCAGCAATGAACTGTAAGGACTGTTCGGAGAAGCTCGATCGCTTCGTCGACCGCGAACTCAACTCGACCGAGGTCCTCGAGCTGCAGCTCCACCTCGAAAGCTGTCCCGACTGCCAGGACCACTACGAGTTTGAGGCCCACGTGAAGCGGCTGGTCAGGCACTCCTGCGATTGCGACACCCCGCCCGCGTTCCGCGAGAAGCTGCGCCAGCTCCTCACCTAGCACGAGACCGCAGCTGATCGAGCGGCTGCCCGCCGCTCACCTTTACGTGATCACCCCGGACGAGGCGGCGGATCGCGTCGTCGGCCTCGTCGAAGCGGCGGTGCGCGGGGGAGCGGACATCGTTCAGCTGCGCCACAAGAGCCTGGCGCGGGGCGAGCTCCTTGCTCTAGCGCGCCGGGTCCGCGAGATAGCAGATCGATCGGGCGCGATCTTCATCGTCAACGACCACGTTGACATCGCCCTGCTCAGCCGAGCTGACGGAGTGCACCTTGGACCCGACGACCTGAGCCTTGCTTCCGCCCGGCGCCTCGCCGGCAACCGCCTGCTGATCGGGGCGTCGGCCTCCAGCCCTGACGCTGCCCGTGCAGCAATCGCCGGCGGCGCCGATTACCTGGGCAGCGGTCCGGCCTTCGCGACCCCGATCAAGTCCGAGAAGCCGGTCATCGGACCGAAGGGCGTGGCCGCGATCGCTGCCGCGTCGTCGGTGCCGGTCTTCGCCATCGGCGGGATCGACGAGTCGAACGTCGCACAGCTGACCGCGGAAGGATTGCACCGCGCGTGCGTCATCCGGGCCGTCGCGGAAGCGCCGGACCCCGCGGCGGTCGCGCGTCGCCTGCGTGCCATGCTGCTGCCTAAATGAAGGTCGAGGGCCTTGGTGAGTTCGGGCTGTTGCAAAGGATCAAGCCTTACCTCGCGGCTCAAGCAGGCCAGGACGACGCGGCCGTCATCGCCGAGGGCGGCGGCTTCACGGTCGCGAGCTGCGACATGTTCGTGGAGGGAGTCCATTTCGACCTCGCCTGGATGAGTGCGCAGGACGCGGGGTGGCGGGCGCTCGCGCTAGCGCTCGGGGATCTCGCCGCCAAGGGTGCCACCCCCGCGTGGGCTCTGACCTCGATCGCGATCCCGGGCACGTGGACGGTCGAGAGCCTGAGCGGCCTTTACGAAGGGATGGCCGCCCTGGCGCAGAAGACGCAAACGCTCATCGCGGGCGGCGACATGAGCTCGACCGATGGGCCGGCGGTGCTCTCGATCACGGTCACCGGGCGCGCCGGCAAGCGGCCGCTGCCGCGCAGCGAAGCGCAGCCGGGCTGGGCGGTGGCGGTGACCGGCCCGCTGGGCGCATCCGCGGTTGCGCTGCGTGAGCGGCGCCCTTTCCGCATCCTGCCCCTGCTGGATGAAGGCCGCCGGCTCAACGAAGCAGGGCTGTGCTGCGGCGACATCTCCGACGGGCTGCTCCGCGAGATGGACAAGTTCGTGGCCTTCTCCGGCGCCGGCTGCATCCTCCGCGCGGCCGAGGTCCCCGTCGCCGATGGCGCGACCATGGAGGAGGCGTTGACCAGCGGTGAGGAGCCGGAGCTGGTCTGCGTCGGACCCGAAGAGCTCCTCCGAAGCGCTGGTTTGCGACCGTTTGGCTTTCTCACCGACGACTCTTCGGTCCAGGTGCTCGGCGCCGACGGAATGCCCATGCAGCTCGAGCTCACGGGCTACGACCACTTTGCCTGAGGTCTCAAACTCTCCTTCCGAGACTGAGGCCGCCGGCGAGCGCTTCGGCAAGCGGCTGCGGGCCGGTGACCTGGTGCTGTTGACGGGAGAGCTGGGAGCGGGGAAGACCACATTCGTGCGCGGCGTGGCTCGTGGCACGGGATCGACCGCGCCGGTCGCCAGCCCGACTTTTCAGCTCGTCCGGATCTACGCGGGCCGCGTGCAGCTGGCCCACGTCGACCTCTACCGGATCGAGACGCTCTCTGAGCTCGCCGACCTGGGCCTTGACGAGCTGCTCGACGCGGGTGCGGTCGTGGTCGAGTGGGGCGACCGCATCAACGAGCGCGACGCTGCGCTCGTGCAGCTCGAGCACCTCGAAGGTGACCGCCGCATGATCCGCGTGAAGCGCGACCTCCGCCGGTGATATTTGTCATCGACACCTCGTCGGCGGTGAGCGCGCTGGCGATCCTAAATGATTCGGGGAACGTGCTCGAGGAGGCGTTTGTCCCGGCGCGCAGCCCAGAGCTGATCGACCGCATGCGGGCGATGGCGTCTCGTCACGAGCTCAGCAAGGTGGCCGTCGCGACCGGTCCGGGATCGTTCACGGGCCTCCGCGTGGGGGTCGCGTTCGGCCTGGGGTTGGCCATGGGCCTCCGGATCCCCATCGTTCCTCTGCCGACGCTCGGCCTGCAGGCAGCGAGGAGCGACACGCAGGTGACCGCCGTCTCAGAGGCGGGCCGCGGGCGCGTCTACCACCTGGTGCCCGGTGGCAAGGCGGCGCTCGGCGAGCCGGCCGAGATCCCGAAAGCGTATGAGCTCGTCGGTTTCGTCGCCCCGGCGACTGAGGCGGCGCTGACAGCGGCTGGGCACGTCTTCAGACCCGAGGCTGAGCTCAGGTCTTTCGGAGCCGCCGCATCGACGATGCTGGCCTCGGCAAACGAAGTTGCCTATGGTAGTCTCAGGCTCGAATACATGCAGTCGTTTTCTGCCCCCAGGGCGTGATGGTTCAACTCCGCCAGCAACTGGCGCTGGAGCTGATGCGCGAGGCCGACGTGGCGACGGTCCAGGAGATCGAACGCGAGATCTTCGCGACGCCGTGGCCGCGGAACGCCTATTACCGCGAGCTCGCCTCGCGCGCCAGCGCCCACTACATGGTGCTCCGGCAGGAAGGGCTCGTCGAGACACCGTCGGGCTATCGAGCGCCCGATCTCGACCCCACGATGATCGGTTACGGCGGCATGTGGCGCATGTACGACGAGGCCCACGTCACGACGATCGGCGTCCGCCACGACCTCCAGCATCGCGGTTACGGCCGCATCGTCTTCGCGGGCCTCGTGCAGGCCGCCTACGACATGGGTGCGAAGTGGGTCACGCTCGAGGTGCGCACGACCAACGAGAACGCGATGCGCATGTATGAAGGCTTCAGCTTCAAGGTCATCGGGCGGCGCAAGGGCTACTACACCGACAACGGCGAGGACGCGGTCGTGATGTGGTCGGACAGCATCCACTCACCCCGCTTCCGCAAGGCGTACGAGGAGAACCTGGAGCGCATAGAGGCCGACGTCCGAGGCCTCCGCCGAGACCTGATCACCAAAGGGGATTAGTGCTCCCCTCCCCCCGTTCAGGGGGGAGGGTCAGGGTGAGGGGCGGGAAAGAAGAATGGGATTAACCCTCGGCATCGAAACAAGCTGCGACGAGACGTCCGTCGCGGTGGTCGAGGACGGCCGCCGGATCCTCTCCAACGTCATCCACTCGCAGGTCGACCTGCACAAGGGCTTCGGCGGCGTGGTGCCGGAGCTCGCCGCCCGCGACCACCTCGAACGCCTGCCCCAGCTGCTCGACCGGGCCCTCGAAGGCGCCGGCGCCAAACCGGCCGACATCGACCTGATCGCCGTCACCCGAGGTCCCGGCCTGGCCGGCTGCCTGCTCGTCGGGGTCGGCGTGGGGGAGGGGCTGGCGGCCGCGTGGTCAACGCCGCTCACCGGTGTCAACCACCTCTGGGGGCACATCTACGCGGCGATGCTCGCGCGCCCCGGCCTGGAGCCGCCGCTGCTCGGCCTGGTCGTCAGCGGCGCACACTCAGACCTGGTCCGGATGCCGGAGCACGGCCGGTTCGAGGTGATCGGCAGGACGCGGGATGACGCGGCCGGCGAGGCGTTCGACAAAGCCGCCCGGATGCTGGGCCTCGGCTATCCCGGCGGCCCGGCGCTCGACCGGCTGGCCCGGACGGGTGACGCGCGCCGGCAACCGCTGCCGCAACCGTCTCTCCCGGGCCTCGAGTACAGCTTCAGCGGGTTGAAGACAGCGCTCCTGTACCGTTTGCGCGACCTGCGGGACACGGTGACCGAGCAGCGCCAACCTCTGGATGGCGACTCTTCGCACGACAAGGCCGACCTTGCTGCCTCCTTCGAGCACTCGGTGGTCGAGTCGCTGCTGGAAAAGCTGGACGCGGCCCTGAGAGCCCATCCCTACCCGGAGGTGGTCGTGTCCGGTGGGGTCGCGTCGAACACGCTCCTGCGAAAGCGAGCGGCCGAGGTGGTGGGCGACCGGGCCAGGCTGACCATGCCGCCGCTGGAGCTGTGCACCGACAATGCGGCGATGATCGCGGCCGCAGGCCATTACTCCAAATCCATTGTGGGTGCAGTAGTCGATCCATCGTTAGGCTGGTAGGCGTGGCAGTAAAAGGCTGGTCAGTGGTTTTCCGCGGTGAGCGCATCCAGGCCGACCTCGTGGCAGCCGTCCTCCAGGCCGACGGCCTCCGGGTCGAGGTCTTCGGCGACCACGCTTACGGGGTCGGGGTGAACCTGACCGACGCCCGGGTGATGGTCCCCGACGAGCAGGCGCAGACTGCCCGCGAGGTCATCCTCCAGGCCGAACAGCAGCCTGGCTTGTCCGACTCCGGGGAAGGTGGCCGGCTCGCGTAGCGGGCCGGACTGATGGGGGCGAGCCCCTTAGACGTTTAACACCTGCCTCCAGGCGGGTAGTAGACTTAGCAGTCGACCCCCCTGAGTGCTAAGCGCTCGGGCGTGGGGAGTGCTAATCACAATCTGCTGAGGAGGGCGCACATGAATCTGAGACCGTTAGGCGACCGCGTCGTGGTCAAGCCGGTCGACAAAGAAGAGAAAACCAAGAGCGGGATCGTGCTTCCCGACACCGCCAAGGAGAAGCCCCAGGAGGGCATCGTCGAGGCAGTGGGCACGGGAAGGATCCTGGACAACGGCACCAAGGTGCCGATGGAGCTCAAGGTCGGCGACAAGGTGCTTTACGCCAAGTACGCCGGCAACGAATTCAAGCACGACGAGATCGAGTACCTGATCGTCTCGGAGAAGGACGTTCTCGCCGTCGTCTCATCGAACGGCAAGACCAGTAAGAAGTAACCGGCAAAAAGAAGAAGAGGGATTTATATGGCAAAGGTAGTCACATTCGACGTTGAGGCGAGGCAGGCCCTCAAGAAGGGCATTGACATCGTCGCCTCGTCCGTTCGCATCACGCTCGGCCCCAAGGGCCGCAACGTTGTCCTCGAGAAGAAGTTCGGCGCCCCGACCGTCACCAACGACGGTGTGACGATCGTGCGCGAGATTGAGCTCAAGGACGCGATGGAGAACACCGGAGCGCAACTGCTGCGTGAGGTGGCGACCAAGACCAACGACGTGGCCGGTGACGGCACCACCACGGCGACGATTCTGGCGCAGACAATGATCAGCGAAGGCTTCCGCAACGTCACCGCGGGCGCCAACCCGATGCAGCTCAAGATCGGAATCGAGAAGGCCGTCGAGGCCATCGTCGATGAGATCAAGAGGCTGTCAGTACCGGTCAAGGGCCACGAGGATGTCGCGCACGTCGCGGCGATCTCCAGCCAGGACTCGGTCATCGGCAACCTCATCGCCGACGCGATGGACAAGGTTGGCAAGGACGGCGTCATCACCGTCGAGGACAACCAGGCCATGGCCACCGAGCTCGAAGTGGTCGAGGGCATGCAGTTCGACCGCGGCTACGTCGCCGCCTACATGGTTACCAACCCCGACCGGATGGAAGCGGTGCTCGAGGACCCCTACGTCCTGATCACCGACCGCAAGATCTCCGCCATCCAGGACCTGCTCCCCGTTTTGGAGCGTGTGGTCCAGCACGGCAAGCCGCTTCTGATCGTCGCCGAGGACGTCGAGGGCGAGGCGCTCGCCACACTCGTCGTCAACAAGCTTCGCGGCACCTTCACCGCCGTCGCCGTCAAGGCGCCCGGCTTCGGTGACCGCCGCAAGGCGATGCTCGAGGACATGGCCATCCTCACGGGCGGCCAGGTCATTTCGGAAGACCTCGGACTCAAGCTCGACCAGACCAAGATCGAGCAGCTCGGCCACGCGCGCCGCGTGACCGTGACCAAGGACGACACCACGATCGTGGAAGGCGCGGGCAAGCCCGAGGCCATCCAGTCTCGGATCAAGGCGATCAAGAACCAGGTCGAGGAGACCACCTCCGACTTCGACAAGGAGAAGCTGCAGGAGCGGCTCGCGAAGCTCGCCGGCGGCGTCGCCGTGATCAAGGTTGGAGCCCCCACCGAGGTGGAGCAGAAAGAGAAGAAGCACCGCATCGAGGACGCACTGAGCGCGACCAAGGCCGCGGTGGAAGAGGGCATCGTCGCGGGCGGTGGCACCGTGTTGCTGAACGCGCAGAAGAAGCTCGACGGCGGGCTCGGCCTCAAGGACGACCAGGCGACCGGTGTCGCGATCGTGCGCAAGGCGCTCGAGGAGCCGATCAAGCAGATCTGCCTGAACGCCGGCAAGGAAGGCTCGGTCATCGTGGAGCACATCCGCAAGAGCAAGCCGGGCGAGGGCTACGACGCTCTCAACGACAAGTTCGTCAACATGTTCGAGTCGGGCATCGTCGACCCGGCCAAGGTGACGCGGTCTGCGCTGCAGAACGCCGCGTCGATCGCAGCGATGGTGCTCACCACCGAGGCGATGGTCACCGAGGTTCCCGAGGACAAGCGTGGCGGCGGCGGCATGGGCGGCATGTCCCCGGACATGATGTAAGAGAAGGAAGAAAGTCTCCCAATCCCCTCCCCCCGTTCAGGGGGGAGGGTTAGGGAGAGGGGCGTGGAAGCAAAACCTCATCAGGTTCTTCTGCCCAAAGAAGTAGCCCTTCGCTTCGGCGAGGGGCTTTTCTTTTCCCGCCAACTGGGTTCATCAAGCGGGATGATCGCGCGCAAATTCACTCCCCACCCTGTGGGGAGGTCGGGCGCCGCTTGCGGCGCCCGGGTGGGGGGAACCGCTTAGGTTCTCTTGCCCAGAGGAGGAGCCCCTCGCTTCGGCGAGGGGCTTTTCTTTTCTCGCCCGGCGGGCTCATCGATCGGGATGATCCCGCCCAGACCCGCCATCCTCCGCGCGGCGGTTGTGACCGCGAACGGGAGCAGGATCATGAAGCTGGCCACGAAAACCGAAAGGACATCGGGCAAACGCTTAGGGTCGCGCAGGCCGAGATAGGTCAGGTAGCCGCCGCCCGCGGCGGTGAGCAGCACTATCACGGTCGCGACGCCGATCGCGTACCAGCGGTACTCGCGGTACAGCGGTGGCGCCGTGCGGTTCGCGAGCCGCAGCAGCCACCACGCCGTCAACCCGTTGAGCACCAGGCCGCTCACGAGCGCGCAGGCGGCGATCCCGATGCGGAACTGAGTGAGGTGGACCATTACGAACGCGGAGGCGTTCACCGCGAGGATGCCGACGGGCGTGATCACGCCCAGGGTCAGCAGGACGATCTCGCGCAGGCGCCTGGAGCTGAGCATTGCCTTGGAAAAAGATAAGGCGCCGGGGGGTCCGGCGCCTTGGTTGGGATTCTTTTAAGGCTGTTAGTGACCGCACCCGCAGGCTTTCGCGCCGCCGGCGTCGTCGCCGGTGTCGAACGAGGTGCCGCATGAGCACGAGTGCACCGCGTTTGGGTTGTGCACCGTGAAGCCGGCGCCCATCAGGCTGTCGACGTAGTCGATCTCCGAGCCGCTGATGTAGGGGGCGCTGAAGTCGTCCACGACCATCTGCACGCCATCCTGCTCGATGACGAGGTCGTTCGGGCGGCGGTTGTCGTCGAACGCCATGCCGTACTGCATCCCCGAGCAGCCACCGCCACTCACGAAGATGCGGAGCGCGAGCTGCGGGTTGCCTTCCTTGGCGAGAAGCTCCTTGAGGTGGGATTGCGCGTCGGGGGTGAGTGAGACGACAGATTGTTGTTCGATCACGCCTGGGATATTACCACGGAGATTCCCTTCCCCCGTAGGGGGAGGGGAGGGTGGGGGCGACCCGAACTTGTGCCCCGTCGGGACTCAGCCCCGTCCGAGCTTGAAGCCCCTCTTTGCGCTTTTGGTCTCGGCGGCGGCCGACGAGCCGGCGATCAGCTGGGCCAGCTGCTCCGCCCCTCGCGAGATCGCGCTCTTGGGGTCGGTCAGCACCAGGATCTCGCCCTTCACCGCCGCCTCGTCCGGCTTGGTGCCGTCGAAGTCGATCTCCACCGCCAGCTCCTGCTTGAGTGTGCGGACCACGTCCTCCTTGCTCACCACCGACTTCGGGACCTTGTTGTTGAGGGAGAGGATGACGCGGCCCGGAACGATGTTCAGCACGTTGGTGAAGATGTTCAACAGCTCTCCCACGTCCTTCAGGGACGAGAGCTCGGGCGTGACCAGCACCAGCACGCGCTGAGAGTGGTCCAGGACGCTGATCACGATGTCGGTGAACGCGACGCCGAGGTCGAACACGATGTAGCGGAACGCGTTGACCAGGATGCCCATCGCCCGGTTGACCAGGTCCACCGTGATGAGATCCGCCTGCTCCGCACGCAGCACGCCCGGCAGCAGCATCATGCCGCCCGGGTGGTGAAGGATCGCGCCCAGCACCGCCTCCTCGAAGTTGGCGGGGGGGACCTGGCTGGCGGCGGCGAGACAGCCGGTCGGGGTCAGGTAAGAAATCAGTGCCGCGTGGTTGTACGGCAGCGCGAGGTCGACCAGGAGAACCTCGCCCGGGAACCGCTTGCCCAGCGCGGCCGCCAGGTTGACCGCGATGGTCGTGCGGCCGGAGCCGCCTTTGGGCGAGTACACGGCGACCGTGGTCGCCGCCTGCTCGGGGGCGACCATGCGCGCCCGGGCGATCAGGTTGGGGAGGGTGTCCTTGCGCTGCTCGACGAGCTTGGTCAGCTCGATGATCGCATCGGAGTCGGCCGGCAGCGTCTCGTAGAGGGTCTTGCGGTCGAGGGTGAGGAGCTTGCAGTCCTCGAGCGCGCGGACGCTCGCTGTCCGCGTTTCTTCAGAGATCAAGGCCATCTCGCCGAAGAAGTCGTCGGGGCCCATCAGCGCGATGGTGATCGTGTGACCGGGCGACTCCTCGACGAACACCTCGCAGCGGCCCGATTCGACCACGAACATGGTGTCGCCTGGGTCGCCCTGGTGGACGATCACAGACCCCTTGGAAGCCGAAGCCGGCGCGAGCCGACGGGCCAGCGCGTGGAGGACGTTGTCCGGCAGCGTGAAGAAGATCGCCACACGTTCCAGGATCTGGAACCGCTTCCGGAGCTCGTCCGGCGATCCCCCGCCAATCCGATCTGTGTCGCTCACGCCGAACGAATTATAGGTATGGGGTTGCCGGGCCCCACTAAACCGGGCCGAGTTCAGGCGGTTGGTAGACTTAGCCGCTGTCGGTCCCGTGGTGTAGCCTGGCCAAACACGCGGCCCTGTCAAGGCCGAGAACGCCGGTTCGAATCCGGTCGGGACCGCCACCCTAACCCCGAGCGCGGGATACAGATGCTCACTGGCGCTTCGGAGAGGTGGCCGAGTCCGGTTGAAGGCGACGGTCTCGAAAACCGTTATGG
>Ga0208849_1001620_pt1 | contig 14814 bp, 15 predicted proteins | sample NGESurdeep072012_10_FD_184470 | JGI IMG/M metagenome (GOLD analysis project Ga0208849, IMG submission 184470) | Arctic peat soil microbial communities from Barrow, Alaska - NGEE Surface sample 53-3 deep-072012 (SPAdes) | ecosystem: Environmental > Terrestrial > Soil > Wetlands > Peat ...
ATTTTGTTGCTCGTCACCTGTCACTCATCACTCATCACTTTTCTTCACGCCTTGGCTTCCTCCGGTTTGCTTTCCGGTTCCGCCCCGGTTTCATTCTCCGATTTCGGCTCGCGTGCGCCGGCGGTTTTGTCGGCGGCCGATTCCGCCGTCAGTTTTTCGGCGGCGGCAAACAGGGCAGTGAACAGCCCGCCGCTCAACAGCGTGTTGCGAAAAAATTCCCAAGTGGAAGGATAGCCGGCGTGGCCTTTAGTCAGCGCAATGATCCAGCCCGCAAGATTTTTGGTGTATTCAAGATTGTGAAACGGATTGAACAGCCACGACGCCGTGTTGGTGATGAGATAAAACAGAACCGCGCCCAGCAGCCCGCCGCCGACCAGCTTGAGCAATGACCTTTGCGTTTTGAAACCGCGCCCGAGAAGAATCAGGACGGCGTAAGCCGCGTAGTTGAAGGCGAGGTTGGCGAGGTTGGCCGCGCTCCATACGTCATCCGTCGCGCCGCTGAACTGGTAGTAAAAATTCAAGCCGAGGTCCGTCGCCAGCATCACGCCCAGCGTCAGCCACCAAGCTTTGGCTCCGCGAAAATACACGCCCGCGCAGAACGCGAACGCATACGCCACGCTGAAATTCAGCGGCATCAAACCGGGAATCCGCGAGAGCGCGAACACCGCGATGAAGATGGCCGGCAAAATGATTTTGCTTTTCACGGCGGACAATTTAGCGCGAGACGCCCCCGGATTCCAATTCCGTTTGGAGGTTTTTTGCGGCGGAATCAGGGGGAAGCTTATGACGCCATCTTCAAACCGGAGGCGGCCGGGGCCGCCGGCTTTTTCGCGCTCAATAGCTTTTGGATGGCCGCCAGCAATTTGTCCCGGTCCAGCGGCTTGGTGAAAAACGCCGCCGCCCCGGCGGCCAGGGCGCGCGCTTCGGATTTGGCCGGCTCGTCGCTGGAGATGATGATGACGGGGGTGTCTTTGGCCTCCTCCATCCGGTGCAGCCAGTTGATCGCCCAGAAGCCGTCGCGCGTCTCGCTGCTGACGGAAAAGTCGTCGGGGAAATTTATGTCGAGCAGGATCACGTCCGGCTTTTCGTGACGCACGACGGTCAAAGCCTCGGTGACGTCGCCGGACATCAAAACTTTGAAGCCCTAGTCACGGAATTGAAAATAGACCGAGCGCTGGATGATTGGGTTGTCGTCAATCACCAGGATTTTGGCGGGTGGGACTGCCGCGTCAGGCTTCATGATTTCAAGCATACCACATTGCTCCGGCAAATCCAAAGGCGGTTTTGAAAGATCATTCGGACCATCAGAAACAAAAAATCGTCATTTTTTTCGGGCCGTGCGCGCCGAGAACGAGAATGCGTTCAATGTCGCCCGTGCGGCTGGGGCCGGTGATGAAGGAAATCATGCTCGGAAAATTCCCGGCGTATTTCTGCTGCAACAATTCAAACGCGGCGGGCAGATCGGCGACAAGCTGTTCGCGCCGCGCGAGCACGACGTGATGCGGCGGCAGCACGGACAACGCGCGTCCGCCCGCACTGCGGTTCGTCACCAGCACGCTGCCGGTCTGCGCGACGAGCGCGTCACATTCGCTGATGCCCACGTCGCACATTTCAAGTTCGATAATGTCGTAATTTTTATCCATGAAACAAATCGGCAAATCGAGTGAGCCGGAAACTGAATCTATCAATTCGCCGCGATGACTCGCGATGCGTTTCCAATTTTCGGCGGCGGAAATTTTAGCGAGCGCGGCTTTCAATTCATCGCGGCTGGTGAACAATTGAAAATCCGCCTTCAACTCGGCGGCGTTTTTCTGAAACAACGCAAGTTGTTCTTCAAAAGTTTCGCCGACTTTTGGCAACCATTGGCGCGGGGTCGAAACAGTTTTTGCAGAAGTGGGCAAATGCGTTTCGCCATGCGAGCCGGGCAGGGGAGCCGCAACTTTTAACGCTTCGCGCACGCGCGCCAGAATTTTTTCGCGCTCGGTCATTTCCGTTTCCTCCACCAATCCTTGAATGTTTCCGGCGCGATTTCCGGCAGGTCGCGCGTTTGCGTCCAGTGATAGCCGGGGTCGAGCCGCGTGCCTTTGACGAGTTTTTGCAACGGCTGCGTGAGGCGCGCGAATTTTTTTGCGAACGCCCAGAGCTTCGGATGATTCGCCAGTTGCACGAACGATTTGAATCCGATCTGTTCCTTGAACGTCGGCTGTTGCGCGGCGGCGTTGCGACGGTTTTGCAACAGGTGATGATGCAAATCAATTTTCACCGGACACGCCTCGGTGCACGCGCCGCAGAGTGAACTCGCGTTGGAAAGATGTTTCCAATCCTGCAAGCCGCGCAGGTGCGGCGTGATGACCGAACCGATCGGGCCGCTGTAAACCGTGCCGTAAGTGTGGCCGCCGATGTTTTTAAAAATCGGGCAGGCGTTCAGGCACGCGCCGCAGCGGATACAGTGCAGCGCGTCGCGTTGCTCGGCGTCGGCGAGCAGTTCGGTGCGATGATTATCGAGCAGCACGACATGCCATTCCTCCGGGCCGTCGCTTTCGCCGGGCTGGCGCGGGCCGCCATACATCGTGTTGTAACACGTCAACGGCTGGCCCGTTCCCGCCGTCGCGAGCATCGGCAGAAACAGCGCGAGGTCGCCCAGCTTCGGCAGAATTTTTTCAATGCCGAGCAATGAAATCATCGTCTTCGGCAGCGCGGCGGTGAGGCGCGCGTTGCCTTCGTTTTCCGTGATGGAAATCATGCCGGTCTCGGCGATGGCGAAGTTCGCGCCGGTAATGCCGATGTCCGCCGTGAGAAATTTTTTGCGCAACGCGCGCCGCGCGATCATCGTGAGTTCCTCGGGATCGTTCGTCGGCGCGCTGCCGAGTTCGCGCTGGAACAACTCGCTGATCTCGCCGCGCGTCAGATGCATCGAGGGAAACACGATGTGATACGGCGCTTCGTGGCGAAGCTGGACGATGAATTCGCCGAGGTCATTTTCCACGACGTTGAGGCCGGCGTGTTCGAACGCGTCGTTGAGATGAATTTCCTCGGCGGTCATCGCCTTGGACTTGATGACGGACTTCGCTTTTTTGTCGCGGACAATCTGCAAAATGATTTCGCGCGCCTGCGCCGCCGTGCTTGCCCAATGCACTTTCGTCCCGCGCGCCTCGATTTTCGCGGTGAACTCGACGAGATATTTGTCCAGATGATTGAGCGCGTCCCATTTCGTCTCGGCGGCGAGCTGGCGCGCGGATTCCCAGCTTTGAAACGACGCCTTGCGCTTGTCGCGGGCGATCTCGTAATTGCCCAGCGCCGCGCGGATGATCTTGCGATGGCGCAAATCGCCCGCCATCACGCGCGCGTCTTTCAGAAATTTTGCGACAAAAGTCATGCGGAAAAAATTTTAACCACGGATGGACACGAATGGACACAGATTAAACACGAATGAAAATTAAGGCAATAAAACGAACGCAGATTGACGCTGATAGAATTTCCGAGCAAACTTCGCGCATGGCAAACAGCAATCTTACAAATGCCAAAAGGGCAACGAACGACGAGTTTTACACTCAATACGCCGATATACAGAAGGAGATTGAAGCGTATCTAGAATTTGACGCCGCCGTATTTCGCGGCAAGGTGGTTTATTGCAACTGCGACGATCCGTATGAGAGCAATTTTTTCCGCTATTTTGTGCTAAATTTCAAGAAGCTCGGATTGAAACAGCTTATCACGACCAGCTACAAACCCTCGCCAGTAGCAAACACGCAACTGGAATTGTATGGCGATGACCAAACCCTCTCAAAATTAAAAGGCCGCCCCAAAATCAGTGCCAATAAATTTATCATCAATGAAGTCCATAAAATAGCCGGCGATGGTGAGTTTAATTTGGAATCGGTTGCCAAGAAGTTAAAGGCTAATAAAAACAACGAGTGGACTCCGCTAGAAGGCGACGGTGATTTCAGAAATCCCGAATGCGTGGAACTTTTGAAGCAATCAGACATCGTCATAACAAATCCGCCATTCTCCTTGTTCCGCGAATATGTTAAGCAGCTTTTTGATTGCAATAAACAGTTCGTCATTATTGGGAACATGAATTCCATTACCTACAAAGAAGTTTTCCCAAAGCTTAAGGAAAACAAGATGTGGCTTGGCGCAACAAACTTTAACACGGGTATGTATTTCAAGGTGCCTGAGAATTTCAAGTATGCTGCAACATACAAATTTGAGCGTGAGCGCAATGGTGAAAAAGTGAATCGTGTGCCCGGTGTTTGTTGGTTTACTAGCTTAGTCCACGGGCGTCGTCAACAACCGTTGCCATTGATGACAACAAAAGAAAATTTGAAATACAGCAAACACAAAGAAATAAAAGGTAAGAGAACGTATCTTAAATACGACAATTATGATGCCATCGAGGTGCCATTTACCGATGCCATCCCGAGCGATCATGAAGGAGTAATGGGCGTTCCAATCAGTTTTTTAGATAAATATAACCCTGACCAATTTGAAATTGTTGGCTATGAGAAAAGCTATCATCTACGGACCAGGATTTATCCTCAACAATTGCAAGTTGATAAAAATGGCGGAACAAGCAGCGTCACCAAATTAAATGACGGTGCGGCAATAAAGCTTCCGACACAACCAGCCAATATGACTTTCTATAAAGTTGGCAATGATTTTTTTGTGCAACCTTTCAAACGCATTTTTATTAAACACAAAAACCCCTTAAAGTGAAAACAACATTAAAAACCGACATCACTGTCGATGATATTTGCAAAGGGTTTGTTTATAACCAACTTGAGGGCAGAGGACTGTTCGGTTTGTCTGGCAAACTCAAGATTCAACCGGAGTATCAGCGTAACTATATCTATGCTGAATACGGAAAAGAGGCTGCGGTCATCGAATCTGTTCTCAAAGGCTATCCGTTAGGATTGATTTATTTCAATAAAGTAGGCGACGACAAGTTTGAAGTTTTAGACGGACAACAACGCATCACCAGTCTTGGCCGGTTTTTAACCGAAAAATTTCCCATCATGGATGAAGACGGGCATGAGCAATATTTTGAGAGCATGGCAAAAGACAGGCGGGACAAGATATTGAAAACGGAGCTGACCATTTACGAATGCGAAGGAGACGAAAGCGAAATCAAAGCGTGGTTCAAAACAATCAATATTGCCGGTATTAAGCTCGAAGATCAGGAGCTTTTGAATGCGGTTTATTCTGGCCCATTTGTGACGCTCGCCAAGCAAGAGTTCAGTAACAGTCAAAATTCCAACACCCAGAAATGGAGCGCATTCATATCAGGTAGCGCAACCCGGCAGGATTTCTTGGAACGCGCGCTGCAATGGGTCAGTAAAGATTGGGTAGATAAGAATTTTGACCCGAAGCATACTAGGCCGATTGGAAAATACATGAGCAGTCATCGCTATAAAGACAATATCGATGAATTAAAAAACTATTTCAACCGAGTGCTCGACTGGGTTTGTAGTGTATTTACGGAAGAACCTAAAAGCGAAATGCGCGGACTTGAGTGGGGACGGTTGTATGAAGAGTATCACAAAAAGTCCTACGATGCCGAGGAGGTTTCAGCAGAAGTGGAAAAACTCTACGGTGATGATTGTGTCAAAGACAAAAGGGGAATTTTTGAGTTCATCCTTGGCGGTTCAAAAGACACGAAATTGCTCGAAGTCCGATTTTTTGATGATGCAACGAAGAAATCCGTTTATGCAGCCCAAACTAAAAAAGCTGAAGCGAAAGGTAAATCAAACTGTCCGCTTTGTGCTGTTGGGAACAATGCCAATAAAACCAAGATTTGGAAACCTGCTGAAATGGACGCTGACCATGTAGCTGCATGGAGCAAGGGTGGTGAGACAAATATCAAAAACTGCGAAATGCTCTGCAAACCACACAATAAGGCAAAAGGAAATTCATAAAAAAGCGGCCTTCGTTTTCGAAAGCCGCTTTGCGAGAAGCGTTATATTAACAGGGTTTGAATTGCTCCATCTTCCCATTGCCTCTGGCTTTTTTGAGGTTCATATCAGTTTAATTTGTTGACGATTTTCACCCTGCTTAAAGCCCAAAACTTCTTTTATTTTCAAATCTGAAGCGTAATCGCCATTCTTCTTTTGATGCTGCTTCATTTCAATTCTTACAGTGTAAGTGTCTCCCACATTGACAACCCCTCGCGCAATTGCTTCTTCGGCAATTATTGTTTCACTGATGTCAATGTCTTCAACGCGATTATTTAATTTGAATTTCCAATGTTTGCTTTTTGTGTCCAACACCGGGCCGTATATTGTAATATAAGCCGTAAAATACTGTGGCTGAATTTCGTCTGTGTCAGCAAAAGCCCGCCCTAACTCCTTCGCGGCTTGCTGATCAATTTTGACCTCTTTTTTGTCGTGGATAAATGAGGCGTCATTTATTCCATTTTGCTCTTTCACCGGCGAGACAAGCGTTTTAACCGCCTCAACTGTTTTGATGCTTTTTGATAATAAATAGGTTTGCTCTGGGACGATTCTGACATTGTTGTCAGCTCCTATGACGTTATTGTCTCCTATAACCGTCACAAAATAAACATTGCCGTTGTCCGTTTTTTTAAGTTCGGCAGATTTTTCTTTTCGCTCTTGCTTCCATCGCAAATAACCAATCAGTCCCTTTGCGGTTTTAACGCCTCCAACTGTTAGTGCCACTGCTCCGGTGGCCGTCCCAGTGATAATTCCTAGCCATTCTAAAATTTCTTTTGCTGTGGAGATTTTAGGATTGGCAATAAGCCCTTGAGCAGCCTGCCAAAATGTTTGATGAATCTGAAATCCGACGGTGACGCAATTGGCCTTCACGTCCGCTTTAATCAAAACTTTTACCTTCGCCTTGTTTCCGTTTAGAATGTTATTTGCTTCGGTGCATAATTCTCCAATTGCCATTAACGACGGGGCAAGCAATATCACATCCATTGAGTGACCATCCAATTCGGGGCCGGTAAAACGAATTTGTAAATTTGTATCGCTCATTTTGATTTTGAAAAGGTTGGATAACCTCTTTACAAAATCATATTTTGACAATGTTACAAGAATATATTGACGTATGCGGAGGGGACAATTCCGAATCTAAAAGAAAAAGCGGCCTTCGTTTCCGAAGGCCGCTTGTTTTTTCCGCAATCAATTTTCAGCCAGCAACGGGAATACTGACGACATCGCTCCATTGGCCGACGCGGTCGTCGCCTTGGCGGTAGATGGCTTTGTATTTCCAGAGCGCAGATTGTCCGGCGGCGGGCATGGGCGCGGTGTCGGTGTAGCCGGGAATGGTGTCAATCGCCAGAAACACAAATCCAGTGCCGCGATCCACTTGAATCTCGATTCCATCCATGCCTTGCTTCGTCCAGCCGATGTCCACTTGTCCCGCGTCCAGTTGCGCCGTGATGACGGGTTTCATGGAGTTCACATCCACGGTCTGGTCGGCGCCGATAATCTGCAATGCTTGGCCGATTGAATCCGTGTAGTCGGGCGCGACTTTGATGCGGGCGACGATTGCGGTGGCGCGGCTAAAAATGCCGGGCGCAACCATGGCTGGCGCAACCGCGAAAACAGGTGCAGCGGGATAAGCACCGAGCGCGGGAGAAGTGCCGTTGCGGGCGGCGTTCTTGTAAGCCGTCCATTGCTGCGAATACGCGGCAACCTGACCGACGGAATTAAGGCAATAATTGAAGAACAAGGCATCGGCGGTCACGGAGCCCACGTCTGCCGCCGAGAGTCCAAGGGCGGCGGAATAGCTGGGCAGTTTGGCGGAGAGGTTGTTGAGCCACGCGCCTTTGCCGGGTTCGTCTGCGGGCAGGTAGTATGATTTAGGCATAGTTTTTGGTTGTTGTTGGTTGTTTAACGCGGAATTGTTTCAAATTGCTTGTTTTGAGCATCTTGCAACGGCTGATTGGCTTCTTTTAGCGATTGATTGGCGTGTAGGAATGGCTGAATGAACCCACGCAACGGCTGATGGAGTTCCGGCAATGACTGGTGGAGGCTGTGCGACGGTTCAAGGAGTCCACGCAACCGCCGATGGATTGTAGGAATGGCTGATGGAACTCCCGCAGTCATTCCTTGGCCTCCGGCAGTGGTTGCGTGAGGCTGGAGAATCGTCGCGTGATGCCCGGCGACGGCTGAAAGATTGTGGGAACGATTGAAGGAGTTCGCGGAACGATTGCGTGAGGCTTGGGGACGGCAAAATAAATTCCGTTTATTGCGCGGTTGCGAAAATTTTTCCAAAATTTTCATGCGGTTTCCGGCAAGATTTGAATTTATGAGGGGTGAGAAGTCAAGCGATGATTGTTTGCGGAAAATCCGTGTTTCATCCGTGGCTAAAAAATTATTTCTGATTCAAAACTTCCGCGAGGTGAATCGTCTTGAGTTTGCTGCCCTGGCGCGAGAGCAGGCCTTGCAAGTGCATCAGGCAGCTCGAATCGTTCGAGACGATGTAATCCGCGCCGGTCTCGGTGGCGTTGGCGCATTTCACGTCGCCCATCGCGGTGGAGATCATCGGGAACTTCGCGGCGAACGTGCCGCCAAAACCGCAGCACGTTTCGACCTCCGCCATCTCGACGAGTTGCAGGCCGCGAACGTGGCCGAGCAGTTCGCGCGGCGATTTTTTCACGCCGAGTTCGCGCAGGCCGTGGCAGCCGTCGTGGAACGTGACCTTGTGCGGAAATGCCGCGCCGAGATCGGTCACGCCGAGTTTCTTCACGAGAAATTCCGAAAATTCCCAGGTGCGCGACGAGATTTGTTTCGCCAGTTCCGCTTGCGGCGTGTCCTTGAACAGTTTGGGATAAAAATTCTTCAACATCGCACCGCACGAACCCGAGCCGATGACGATGACTTCCGCGTCCTGCAATTGCGCCAGAACTTTCACGGCGACGGCGCGCGCCTCGTCCCAATAGCCGGAGTTGAACGGCGGCTGGCCACAGCAGACGATTTGCTCGGGACAAACAACCTTGTGGCCGAAGCGTTCCAAAATTTCGACCATGCAGATGCCCGCGCGCGGAAACAGCGCGTCCACAAAACAGGGGATGAAGAGCGTGACGGTCATTCGATTGCCACATTGTTTATGCGGCGAACCGAAGTGTCATCAAAAAAAATCTTTTGCTTCCGACAACTCACGCCTGCCTTGCAACACGGCGAGCCGAAAATTGACATCACCGCAACGCACCTTTAGCCTGTGCGCCGATGTCGAAACTGCCGTTTGAACTGATGCTGGCGCTGCGTTATCTGCGGCCCAAACGGACGTTCGTTTCCATCATCACCTTGATTTCCATCGTCGGCGTCGCGCTCGGCGTGGCCGTGCTCATCATTGTCATCAGCGTGATGAGCGGGTTCGACCATGATCTGCGCGATAAAATTCTCGGCTTCAACGCGCATCTGACCATCACTCAAACGAACCCGGTGACGGGGTCGGGCACCACGATGAAAAATTATCAGGCCGTGGCGGACATCGTTTCCAAAAACAAAAATGTGCGCGGCGTTTCACCGTTCATCATGGGGCCGGTGCTGGTGCAGACCGAGGGTGATACGAACCGTCCAACCTTGATGGACGCGCCGGTGTTACGCGGTGTGAACCCGGAGACCGAGGCCAAAGTCAGCAAGCTCCCGGATGAAATCATCGCCGGGAAGTTTGACTTGAGCGGGCATGGCATGGTGGTCGGCGCGGATTTTGCCAGCAACCTCCACCTGGAAGTCGGTGACCATCTGTCCGTGTTGTCGGAGAGCGCCTATAAAAAAATGCTCGAAGCTTACAAGCGCAAGGAAGAAGTCGTGGTCAGTCCCGATGACTACGAAGTGCGCGGTATTTTCAGTTCTGGCTATTACGATTACGACGCCCATGTCATCATCGTTTCGCTCAACAACGCGCAGGATTTATACGAGCTCGACGACTCCGTCCACGGCCTGTTCGTGATGCTCGACAGCCCGGATCTGGCGCCGGAAGTGCAGACGCAGTTGGAACAGTCGCTCGGCGATGAATATAACGTCACCACTTGGATGCAGCAAAGTTCTGGAATTCTCACCGCGCTGGTCGTCGAGAGAAATGTCATGTTTTACCTGCTGTTTTTCATCGTGCTGGTGGCGGCGCTGTGCATCTTGAGCGCGCAGATCACCTTCGTCATCCAGAAAACGCGGGAGATCGGAATGTTGAAGGCGCTCGGCGCGACCAAGCTGCAAATCTCCGGCATTTTTCTGTTTCAAAGCGCCATCATCGGTGTCATCGGCGTCCTGGCCGGATTCGGACTCGGTGTTTTTGCGGTGATTTATCGCAACGAATTCCTGCATTTCATGCGCAGCGCGACCGGCCTGGAAATTTTCCCCGCGTCCGTCTATGGCTTCGGCGAACTGCCCGCGCTCATCATGCCGCGCGACGTCGCGGTCATCTGCATCAGTTCGTTCATCATCTGCATTCTGGGCGGACTGCTGCCCGCCTGGCGTGCCGGGCATTTGAAACCCGTGGAGGCGCTGCGCTATGAGTAAAATGGGGAACATCGAACATTCAACATTCAACGCCCAACTTTCAATGAAGCGTGCGTGCATATTCCGTTGGGCGTTCGGAGTTGAATGTTTAATGTTGAATGTTTTCCGCTTAAAAAATGGGGGCCACCATGAGTGAATTCCTGCTCTCGGCGCGCGGACTCACCAAAACCTACGTCATGGGCAGCCGCAAGCTGGAAGTGCTGCGCGGGGTGGACATGGAGATCGCGCGCGGCGATTTCGTGGTGTTGCGCGGCGCGTCCGGCACCGGCAAAAGCACGCTGCTGCATCTCATCGGCGGACTCGACACGGCGAACGCGGGCGAAATTATTTTTCACGGACAGAAACTTTCCGGGTTCTCCGAAAGGCAGTTGACGAATTTCCGCAACCGCAGCGTCGGCTTTGTTTTTCAGGCGTATCATCTGCTGCCGGAACTGACCGCGCTGGAAAATGTCTGCCTTACCGCGCGGATCGCCCGGATTTCCGTCGCCGACGCTGAAAAGCGCGGACGCGAATTGCTCGCGCGCGTCGGGCTGTCGGCGCGCGAAGACCACAAGCCGTCCGAGCTTTCCGGCGGCGAGCAGCAGCGCGTCGCCATTGCCCGCGCGCTGGTCAACGAACCGGAACTGCTGCTGGCCGACGAGCCGACGGGCAATCTGGATTCGCAAACCGGCGGCGAGATCATTGAACTTCTGAAAAGCCTGCGTGTCGAAAGGCAAATGACTCTCATAATCGCTACGCACGACGAAAAAGTCGCCGCCCACGCGCAGCGCGTCATTCAACTGGTGGACGGACAAATCCGATTGTGAGAATTTACGATTTACGATTTACGATTTACGAGCCTTACTTCAGCAGCGCGTCAATCGTAAATCGCCAATCGTAAATTCAAAATGAGCCGCGACTATTGGGAACACCGTTATCAAACCGGAGACATGACCTGGGATAAAGGCGCGCCGTCGCCGGGCCTGGTGGATTTTCTGGCGGCGCATCCTGATTTGAATCGTGGAACAGTCTGCGTTCCCGGCTGCGGCTCCGGCCACGACGTGCGCGAATTTGCCCGGGCCGGCTTTGAAGTGTTTGGTTTCGACATCGCACCCAGCGCGATTGCATTGGCCGAAGAAAAAACCAGGGCCGCCGGCCTGACGGCAAAATTCCAGCTTGCCGATTTTTTGCATGACGAGCCGCCGCAGAAATTTGACTGGCTGTTTGAACACACGCTGTTCTGTGCCATCCAACCAAAGGAGCGCGACGATTATGTCCGCGCCGTGTTGCGCTGGCTGAAGCCGGGCGGACAATATGTGGCGGTGAATTATTTCGACTGCGGCCCGGACGGTCCGCCTTTTCCGACCACGCGGGCAGAGCAGATGAAACGATTTTCGCCGCACTTTGAACTGATCGCCGACTGGATTCCGCGTTCGTATCCGAACCGCACCGGCCGGGAACGGATGTTCTGGTGGTCCTTGCGCGCAGCCGCCATTGATTAAAATGTTTGGAAGCTTATTATTTCACCATGCTTGATGATCGTGATTACATGAGACAGCCGGAATATCGGAGCGGTTCGTTCCGTGGTTTCCGCTGGTCGTGGACGGTGGCGCTGCTGGTGGTCAACGCGATGGTGTTCGTCATTGAACTGATTGCGTGCGGCTATCCGCCGCAATTTAAGGAAGGCAATCTTTTTGCCTTGAGCGTGGAGGGCATCAGGCATGGTTACGTCTGGCAGTTTCTTACCTTCCAGTTCATGCACGTCGGCTTCATACATATTTTGCTCAACAGTTGGGCGATTTATGTCTTCGGTCGCGAAATTGAGCATGAACTCGGCCCCCGGAAGTTTCTGGCGCTGTATTTTTCCAGCGGCGTCTTGGGAGGCATTGTGCAAGTTTTGGGCGGCTGGTTTTGGCCGGACAATTTTGGAACCTCCGTGGTGGGCGCGTCGGCGGGTGCCATGGGTTTGATGGCCGCCTTCGCCATGCTCTTTCCCGAACAAGTGCTGACCATCTTCATCTATTTTTTCCCGGTCAATATGCGCGCAAAATACCTGCTCTGGGGCATTGCGTCGTTGTCGCTCCTGTGCCTGTTGTTTCCCCTGTCGCCCTTGACCCTGCTGCTCGGCCCCCACGTTTCCAACGCCGCGCATCTGGGCGGCATGGCCATGGGATTTTTCTTTGTCCGCTACATTCTGCACACGGACTGGTCTCGGCTGACGGAAACATTGCGAACGGCCAAAAAGGCCGCACCGCCCGTTTCGCCGCGCGTGCATCTCGATCACAAATCCGAAGATGAATTTGTGGTGGACGAAGTGGATCCGACCCTCGACAAGATTTCCGCGCACGGCATCCAGAGCCTGACGGCGCGGGAACGTGAAATCCTCGAAAATGCGCGCAAGAAAATGACGAAGCAGTGATTTGTTAGGATGTTGAAAGGTTGATCGTTGTAGCGGCGGAGATTGTAATCGCTTTGCTTTAGCCGTTTAGAGGCGGATTATTCTTTGAATTTGATTATGGGCATTTATTTTTTGGCGTGAAACGCATAAATTGCGAGTCGGCATGAAAACAAAAAGTCAAGCGTTCACCTTGATTGAATTGCTGGTGGTGATTGCCATCATTGCTGTTTTGGCTGCGCTGCTTTTGCCCGCATTGAGTCAATCAAAAGAAAAGGCAAGACGCATTTTTTGTCAAAATAATCTCCGTCAGCTTGGCTTGGCGCTCTTGAATTACGGCGATGAAAATGGTTCGTATCCGCCATGCTTTTCCACAAAAGCCCGAACACCAAATTCGGAAACCAGTGTTTGGAACGCCTATCTTCTACCTTATGCTGGCAACAATTCTGAAATGTTTTATTGCCCGTCATTTCCAGATTATTTTCACTGGACAACCAACACTTCGGCTCTGGGAAATTTTTATCCGACAAACATTCAAGGCAACCGTCCATTTTGTTATGCCATAAATGCTCGCGGTGTTGCGGCGGCGGACATGGGATTAGTGAAGGCAACTCCGCTTGCCGGAGAAACAATTAGCCGAAGGCCGAATGAAATCCGTGCGCCCGCCGACATGATTGCTATTGGAGATGATTCCAGTTATACAACCAATAGTTTCCCAAATGGTCCGGCAAAAATAGGCGGTTGGGGTGAGTTCGGCCCTATTTATAGTTCCGTGATGGGGTCAATATTTATTGGCACAGTTCACGACCAAGGCGGGAACATGGTTTTTCTGGACGGGCACATGGGATGGCAGCATTGGTGGAAGTGGATTGAATTCAGCGATACTGCCGCCAAACGCTGGAATTATGACAACCAGCCGCATGAAGAATTTTGGGCGACAAACAGTCCATGATTGATTTCGCAAAATCAAATGGCAACCAACATTCTGGATAATTTCATAGGAATTAGTTGCCAATCAATAACGCTTTTACATTTCCCCTGTTTCCTTTTTAATAAGCGGATGATTACGCGCTACTCGCGCCCGGAGATGCGGGCGATCTGGACAGACGAAAACAAACTCAAAATTTGGCTGCAAATTGAACTCCTCGCCAGCGAAGCGCTCGTGAAGGAGAAAATTGTTCCGGCCAAAGATTTCGCGAAGATCAAAGCCGGCTGTGATAAATGGTTCGCCGATCTGCCCGGCCTCGTCGCCCGTCAGCGCGAACTGGAAAAGGTTCTCAACCATGACGTCATCGGTTTCACCACCGCCGTTGCCGAAAAAATTGATTCGGGGAGCGCGCCCGTCCCGGGCGCAGAATCGGGCGTCGCGCCCGATTCTTCTTCCAAACACAAAGTTTCCCGAGAGACGCGAAAAACAGCAGGCGAGACGCCTGCGCTCCCCTCGCGCTGGTTTCATTTTGGCCTGACGAGCAGCGACGTGGGCGACACCTGCTACGCCGTGCAAATGATCCAGTCGGCGGACATTTTGATCGCCGATGTCAAAACGCTCCGCAAATCAATCGCCAAACGCGCGAAGGAATTTCAGTTCACGCCCTGCATCGGACGCAGCCACGGCATCCACGCCGAGCCGACGACGTTTGGTTTGAAACTCGCGCTCATGTTCGATGAATTTGGCCGTGCGTTGCGCCGTTTGGAAAATGTGCGCGAAGTCGTGGCCGTCGGGAAATTGAGCGGCGCGGTCGGCACAAGCGCGCACTTGCCGCCGCGCGTCGAGGCATTTGTCTGCAAAAAGCTGGGGCTGAAGCCCGCGCCGATTGCCACGCAAGTCATCCAGCGCGACATCCACGCCGAATTTCAAACGACGCTCGCGCTGGTCGGCGCAAGCATGGAACGCTGGGCGGTGGAGTTCCGGCATTTGCAACGCACGGAAGTTCTCGAAGCCGAGGAGCCGTTCAT
>Ga0208849_1001622_pt1 | contig 14784 bp, 16 predicted proteins | sample NGESurdeep072012_10_FD_184470 | JGI IMG/M metagenome (GOLD analysis project Ga0208849, IMG submission 184470) | Arctic peat soil microbial communities from Barrow, Alaska - NGEE Surface sample 53-3 deep-072012 (SPAdes) | ecosystem: Environmental > Terrestrial > Soil > Wetlands > Peat ...
GCACCCGCCGCTCGGCATGACGTGAGAAGAAGCCGGCGATGACGGAAAGGATCCGCGCCGGGTTCCTGCCGACCTGCTCCATGTTGGCGAAGGTGACGCCGTCGCCGGTCGGGAGCGCGCGTCGAAGCACCTCGAGGTTGTCGCCCGGGACCGCGATCAGCACGGGCTCGCCGGCGGCGATGCCGTCCCGTGCGAAGTCGCCGAGCGTCTGAACGTAGTCGTCACGCTCTTCGTATAGAAACGCCTGGTGAACGAACGCGTGCGCCATAGCAGCTCCGTCAGGGTTGGCGGCGGTCTACCGCTCTGCGGAGGTTTCGAAACCTTGCGGCGCCCGCTCGAGGGGGAGACGCACCGTCACGGTCGTCCCGAACGGCCCGCTGTCGATCGTCCACGCCTCGGCCAGCGCGTCGACGATCTCCAGGCCGCGCCCCGCCGACGGCCGCCGCTTGCGGAGATTTCTCAGGCTGAACCGGCCGCCCGCATTGCGGACGCGGACCTGCGCCCAATCGTCGAAGAGGTCGACGTCGAGACTGATCGGCTCGCGCGCCACGCCGTGCATCACGGCATTGTTCACCAGTTCGCTTGCGACGAGACGCAGGAAGAACGAGAACCGCCCGTTGCCGGCCGCTTCGGCAACGGTGTCGACTGCTTGGCGCGCCCGGCGCGGCGCGTCGGCGGAGGGCTCGAGCTCGACGTGCTCCGATCGCAGCGGCACCGGCCCCGAGGCGGCGTTGTGGGCCGCTCCTGCCCGCGCGCCACGGCGGATCTGCGTCTGGATCAGCCGCAGCCGCCGAACCTGGTCGGCGTCGTAGAGCCGCTGGCCGCTCGCGCCCCGGAGCGGGACGATCAGCCGATACCGGCGTTCCCACGTGCGGAGCGTGCTCGGCGCGACGCCGAGCTCTCGGGCGACCGCGCCGATCTCGAAGAACGCCTCCCGGCCCGTTGCGACGGCGCGTGCGGTCACGACCGCGACCGAGGATCCGCGGCCTGCGCTGCGACGGCGGCGTCGCCGTCCTTCTCGACGATCGCGTACTCCTGGCCTGAGGTGAGGACGCGCTCGTAGGCGAGCTCCGCATGGCCGGGCCGAAGGATGAAGGCGCGCGGGTTCGTTCGCACCCGCTCATACTCGGCGAGCGGGATCGCGAGGCGTTCCGTGCACTCTTCGCGTGCGCATTCGCACACGATCTCCAGGGTGGCGCCGGGGTCGAATCCGCGCGCCTCCAGCGCCCGGTTCTCGAGGCGTTCGTTCACCTCGCGGAACCACGACTCGTTTTCACCCTTCCGGGCCGCTCGGTCGGTCATCGTCAGGCCACCCCAGGCGCTCATTCCTACTACGCTCGGAAAAGCATACGCGCCCGTCCCACGGCGGGCGTGCGGCGAAGATTGAACTGCGCGCCTGCGGGAATACTCCTCCCATGCTGTTCAGCGCCTCTCATCCCGTCAGTGATCGGCCGTGAGGGTCTTCCCCCAGCGGCGGCGAACGCCGGCGCGCGCGGACGAGCTCTTCGAGGACTACGTCGGGAGAGGGGCGGCCAGCGTGCGCCGGCGTCTGCTCGCCGCAGTCGTGCTCGCGATCGTCGTCGTCGCCGCCGTCGCTGTCGGGTCGGCGGTGCGCCAGTACCACCAGGCGCAGCACGCTGCCCTGAACGACCTTCGCTCGCGGTCCGTCGTGGCCGCAGCCGTCGTCGACGCCGCCTTTGCCGGAGACATCTCCACGCTGAGCGCCGCCGCGGCCGCTCCGGCGGTCGTCAACCTCGATCTGCCGAACATGTCGGCGTACTTCCACCGGCTCGAGGCGGCGAACGGCGCCTTGTTCAACGGCGGCATGGGCTGGGCCGATCGAACCGGCGCGGTCCGTGTCAGCACGAATACCGCGCCAGTCTCGGCGACATTGAGCATCTCCAACCGCACGTACTTCAAGCAGGCGCTCGCGACGGGGAAGCCGTATGTGAGCGCCGGCTTGATCGGCCGCAGCCTGGCCCAGCCCGTCGTCGTCGTCGCGGTGCCGACGCACGCCTCCGACGGCACGCTGTCCGGCGTCCTCACCGCGAGCATCCGGCTCCAGGCGGTCAGCAACAGCAAGTCGGAGCTCGCGCTCGGCTACGCGGGTCTCGCGATCGTCGACCGCAACGGGCGCCTTGTCCTCTCCGGGCTGGCCCCCGTGCGAAACGCACCGCTGCTGGCCGAGATTCGGCGGGAAGGTGCGGGCGTCATCTCCGACACGCACGGGCTCGCGGGCAGCGGAACCAACGTCGTCGCGTACGCGACGGCGAACGTTCCGGCCTGGGAGATCGTGATCGACCGCCCGCGGTCCGCGATCTATGCCGCGGCGCTGCGGTCGCTCGAGCTCGAGCTCGCGCTCGTCGCCGCGGCGGTGCTCGCCGTCCTCGGCATGATCGGCTTCGTCGTGCGGCGGACACGGCGTGCCCGCGGAATCCAGGATGCATGGGCGCGCGCGTGGAGCGATCTGACGCGCGCGTTGACGGCGGCTGCGACGCCGGACGAGGTCGCCGCGGCGCTCGTGACGGCTCTCACCGGCACATTCCCCGACGCCGGCGTCGTCGTCGTCTTCGAGACCCTGGAGGGAGGCCACGAGATCAGGACGTCCGACGGCCGGTCGTTGCGCGGCCTCGCCGACGATCCGGACGTGCTCCGCGAGATCGGGCGGAGTGCCATGGCGGGGCGCCAGACGATCCAGCTCGAGCGCATCCCGGTGCTCGCACCGGCCTTCGTGCTCTCCGGAAGGCGCTTGCGGACGCTCCACTGCCTGCCGATGGCGGCGCTGCACGGCGACGCGGTGGGCGGCCTTGCCGTGCTGCGACCGGCGGAGGCGCCGCTCGAGGAGAGCGAGTGGCTGCTGCTCGCATCGTTCGCCGAGCAGGGGGCACATGCGCTCGAGCGGTCGCGCCAGTTCGAGCATGACCACGACCTCGCGCGCCGCCTCCAGCGCAGCCTCCTGCCCGAGGCTCTGCCGACCGTCGCCGGCGTCGAGCTCGCCGCCCACTATCGCGCAGGCGGCGCGGGGCTCGAGGTCGGCGGCGACTGGTACGACGCCGTGCGGCGGACCGACGGCATCCTCCATCTCTGCATCGGAGACGTGATCGGCCGTGGCGTCGGAGCCGCCACCTTGATGGGGCGCCACCGAAATGCGTTCCGCGCCTACGCGTACGAATGCGTCTCGCCCGCCGAGATCATGCGCCGCATGCTCCGCCACGTCGACGACGACGAGTTGATGATCACGGTCGCGTGCGTGTCCTTCGATCCGTATACGAACGAGCTCGCATACTCGTGCGCGGGACATCCTCCGCCGCTCCTGATCGACGACGCGTCGAGGACGGTGGTCAGGCTCGAGCACGCCGGCTCGCCGCCGCTCGGAGTGGCGGAGCCGAGCGCGATTCACGAGGCGAGGCTGACCGTGGAAGACCGGTCGACGCTCGTGCTCTACTCGGACGGATTGATCGAGCGGCGCGGCCAAAACATCGAGCACGGCATCGCGCTGCTCGGTCGTATCGTCGCGGCCGGCCCCGGCAAGCCGATCGCGGAGCTGATCGAGCAGGTGACCGGCGCTCTCGGCCCCGAGACCGACGACGTCGCGGTGCTGGTCGCGCAGCTCACGTGCGAACGCGTGCCGTTCGACGTCGAGCTGCCGTCGAATCCGAGCGCGCTGCCGGCGGTACGCGCGCGTCTCCGCGTTTGGCTCGCGCGCCGCGGCGTGATCTCCGCGGAAGCCGCGGAGATCCTCCTCGCCGTCGGCGAAGCATGCAACAACGCCGTCGAGCACGCGTATCCGGACGACCTCGGAACGATCCAGGTCCACGTGGACGAGGACGGCGAAACGCTGCGGACCACCGTCAGCGACCGCGGACGCTGGCACGAGGGCGACGGCGACGGCGGCGACGAGCGCGGGCGAGGGATTGCGATCATGCGAGCGTTGATGGAGACGGCCGCGATCGAGAGGACCGGCGCCGGCACCGAGGTCGTGCTCGAGCGGCGCCTCCACAGGCTGGACATCGGCGCGCCGGCGCACGCGTAGGGCAAAAGGCAGGGCGTCCGTCGTTCTGTAGGCTCCCTGCGCAACTCTTGTTCAGCCCGCATCTCATGACCGATCCGTCCTCGCCTTTCACGCTCCAGTCCTCGGTCGTCGGCGACGACCTCGTCGTCGCGGTCGCGGGCGAGATCGACATGACGACGGCCCCGGAGCTGGCGAAGGCGGTCGAGGTGATCTCGAACCACACCCGGAACGTCGTCGTCGACCTCTGCGGCGTGACGTTCCTCGACTCGTCCGGGCTCAACGCGCTCATCCGCGGCCAGCGCGCCCTCGCCAAGCGGCAGATCGCGCTCCGGATCGTCGCGCCGGCCGAGGGCATCGTGCGGCGGGTGTTCGAGATCACCCAGCTCACCGAAGCGCTCTCGGTCGTCGACTCGCTCGACGACGCATTGCGCTGAGCGGCGAGACGTACGTGTCGCGGTAGTTCCCGCTGCGCCGACGCCGAGACGTCAGCCGAGCTGCGACAGCACGGGATACGCCGCGCGCGCTTCGTCGACCGACGCGAACCCGCGCGAGCGCCAGATCTTGCCGTCGCGCACGATCGACAGCCAGACGGCGGGGCTGTCCCACTGCCCGCTGGCCGGGTCGCCGTACTGGATCCGCCCGATCATCATCGCGGCGTCGTCGCCCAGCGGCTCGATCGCCGTCATCCGCGGCCGGTGCACCCGCTTGCCGACGGTCGACAGGGCATCCTGGAGTCCCTCGCCGCCGCGCGTGACGACGCCGCCGAGCCCTAGCAGCTCGATGTCGGCGTCCGGGTGCACGAAGGTCGCGAGAGCGGTGAGGTCGCCGCGCTCGAAGGCGGACATCGCCGCCCGGACGACGTCGACCGCGCGCGGGCCGGCCGCTTCGTCTGGTGGCTCTCCTGACGCCTGTGTCGGTTCGCCGTTCACACGCCTTCCCGTCGAGGAGGCTGGCAGATCGGCGGTGGCTGCGCAAGGCCGAGCGCCTCGGGCGCTCGGCCTTGCGCCCGACCCGGCCGAGGCCGGCCATACAGAAACTTGATGTGTCCAGAACGGTGCAGCTGGGAACACCGTCGGGTGGTCACCACCATCGGATGGAGGACGACATGAGAACGCTCGTCACAATTGGCGTCGCCGCGATCGCGGCTTGCGCGATCGCAGGTCCGATCGCCGCTGCTCCGCTCGCGACCGCTCCCGTGAGCACCGCAGCTCCCGTCGTGAGCGGCCAGGCATACGTCGGCAAGACGCTCACGACGTCGAAGGGCAGCTGGCAGAACAGCCCGACCGGCTACGCGTACCAGTGGGCGCGCTGCGACGCCAACGGGAACGGCTGCGCGCAGATCGGCGGCGCCACCTCGTCGTCATACGTCGCGACGTCGGCGGACGTCAGCCACACGCTCGAGGCCCTCGTCACGGCGACGAACTCGGCCGGCACGGCCGGCCCGGTCAGCTCGAAGCCGACCGCGGTCGTCTCGGCGGCTCTCCCGCCCACGAACACGGCCGCTCCGACCATCGTCGGCAAGCCGTTCGTCGGCGCGCAGCTCGTCGCCGAGCCCGGTTCGTACTCGGGCGGCGCCGTGAGCAGCTACCGCTACCAGTGGGAGCGCTGCGATCCGAGCAACCTCAACTGCGCGTCGGTCTCGGGCGCGACACGCGAGGCCTACACGGTCGCGAGCGCCGATCTCGCCAAGCGCCTGCGCGTCACGGTCACGGCGAGCAATCCGTTCGGGCACGCGACGACGCCTTCCAACGCGACCGATGCCGTCACGGTGCCCGTCGTCGTCGTCACCCCGACGCTGCAGGCGGCGCGAACCACGACGATCTGCTGCCAGACGGTACATCTCGGCGGCACGATCAGCCCGGCGCACGCGGGCGAGAAGATCACCGTCCTCGCCCGTGAGTTCGGCGAGCTCGCGACGACCGCGGTCGCCACGACCACGACGGACGCGAGCGGCAACTGGTCGGCCACGGTCACGCCGATGATCCAGACGACGTACACCGCGCAGACCGGCACGGCGACAAGTTCGTCCGCGACGGTGTCGGTGCATCCGCGCGTCGGCTTCGGCGTCAACGGCAACACGTTCACCGCGAAGATCACCGGTCGCGGCAATTTCGCCGGCCGGATCGCGTACTTCCAGATGCGGACGCCGAGCGGTGCCTGGCGGCGCCTGGCGCTCGTCGTCATCAACCAGCACTCCGTCGCGAAGTTCCGCGTTCCGCTCCGCCGCGGACACACGTATGCCCTGCGCATCTACCTCACGCAGGCGCAGGCCGGAGCCGGCTACCTCGCCGGCACGAGCGCGGTCAAGCGCGTCGGCGGCACGAAGTAAGGAGCTGTCGGCGACGAGGAGCTCGGGGCGGGAGTCTGCATGGACACCCGCCCCGATCGTTGCGCCTAGGCGGCGTCACTCACCGCGACGGTCGCCTGAATGGGCTCGCCCCACCAGCGCGCCTCGTCGTACTCGGCGGCCGTGAGCCACGCCGGGGCGAAGCAACCTTCATGCTCGCACTCGCAGAAGAACGGCAGCGGAGCATTCGTGTCTTCGACGCGCTCGCGCATGAACTCGTTCGACTGGCGAAGCACGGCGACACGGGTCAGCAGATCGGTCTTGGACATTGTCTCCTCCTTTCCGAGCTGGTTTCTTCCCGACGCCGTCGCCTTCCAAACGCGGGCCACGCGGGTTTGCGTACGGCCCGGGGCGGGTACGCACGGTCCATGGCGAGACTCGGCCCTGTCGATCGCTTCGTGGAGGGCTCGGCGGAGCTCGCCGCGCATTCGACGAGCGGCGTGGCGCATGCCAAGACCGCGGCCGGGCTGCGCAAGGCCGCCCTGGAGCCACTTCGCCCGCATCGGGCGTGTCCCGCCTGCGGTCGCGAGATCCGCATCTGTTCGTGCCATTAGCCCGGCGCGTTGACAGCGTCCACGGGCCGGGATAGCGTTGTGCACAGCGACGGAAGAGTCGGTTTGCGTAACCAGGCTGTCACATCGTTGCTGCGGCGTGGGCCGCTCGGCATCGAGCCGACCCGAGGGTGTGCGCCGTGAGCGAGAGCGTCGACGCCGACCTCTCCGGTGATTTCGGCGTCGGACTGACGTTCGACAATCACCTCGCGGTGGACATCCCCACCTCGTACGACTTCGACATCACCAACATCCCGAAGATCACGGTCGGTCTCGACCCGATCACGCTCAACCCGATCACGCTCAATCCGATCACGATCAATCCGCTCGACGTCTCCGTGCGACTCAAGGAGATTCCGTCGATCCGAACGCATATTCCGGCGAACTTCACGGTCGGCCTCTCGGTGCTCGGCTACGACGTCGCCTGCGTCCGGCTTTGCGGCGAGGCGCAGGTGATCACCGAGCCGTACGAGCCGAACCCGTGCGAGCACTGCGGCGTCGTCCATCGCATCACGCCCGGTACGGTGACGAACGTACCTGCAGGGGCTCGGAAATGAGCCCGCGTCAGCGAGCCGCGTCCGCACACGGCGCTCGCGTGACCTTCTGCGGCCCGCCGCAGCGCATGTCGTCCGTCGTCGCATTGCCCGACGGGGCCGACCTACTCGAGCCCAAGGCGCTGCTCGAGGGAGCAGAGATCAAGGGTCTCGCGGTGCGCTCGCTCGCACGCGACGGAGTGAACATGGGGAAGGTGACGCTTCGGCTGCCGAAGTCCACGCCGCCGGGAAGCTACGCGGGGTCGCTCGAGCTCGGCGGCCGGCGCATCCCGCTCGCCGTCGAGGTCGAGGCACGGGCCAAGATCGAGGCGAGCCCTTCGCGTCTCTCGTTCGAGGCGGAGCCGGGGGCGGAGGTCACGGCCGACGTGACGCTGCACAACGTCGGCAACGTGCCCTTCCAGGTTCCCGCGGCGTCGACGTTCTGCGTGTTCGACGGAACGGGCGTCGACCACGCCTTCTGGGTCGCGTTCGCGACCGAGCCTCCGGAGCGGAAGGAGCGGATCGATCTCCTGCTCGACGATCTGGCGGACTCGCACGGGGGGCTCGTGGAAGTGAGGGCGCGCGCCGAAGAGCGGACGATCGCGCCCGGAGACTCGCGCGACGTGCAGATGTCGCTGCGCTTCTCCGACCGCATCCGCCCCGGGCACGGGTACGCAGGCTCGTGGGGCATCGGTGGTCTACGCCTGCGCGTTCGGGTGCGCGTGCCTGCGCGGAACGGGAAGCAGCGGGCGGCCGGGGCGGCGTGATGGGTTCCGGCACCTCGACCGTGACCCTGGCCGACGCCGCGAAGGCGGTCGGCGACCTCCTCGAGCAGGGGACGAAGATCGGCCTGGGGCTGCTCGACCAGGTCAAGCTGCCGTTGCCGACGAAGAGCTGCGGCTGCGACTGCACGATCCCGCCGCCGTGTTGGGAGCCGCAGCCGATCGGCGATGTGACGACGCGCGTCTGCCCGGGGAACAAGGCAGTGCTACGGCTGCACATCGAGAACTGCGGCTCGAAGGGACGCACGATCACGGTCGAGACGGCGAACAAGTCCGTCGACGTCACGCCCGCGTCCCCGACGATTCCCGCGTATCTCACCGAGACGGTCGTGCTCTCGCTCGACATTCCGGCGACGGCGACCGAGGGCGAGACGCGGACGATGGTCGTCTATGTCCGCGGGTGCTACGTGCACTACCTGCGGTGGACCGTCGACGTGACGTGCAGGAACGCCAGCTGCTGCTCCGACGTCGACGTCGACGACTGCCCCGACCTCGTCCACCACTGGTACGACCACTTCTACTGCAACCGGCCGTGTCCCAACCAACCCTGAGCGCCGAGGACGAGACTCCCCTCCAGACGGAGCTCGCGGACGCATGGCGCGACGCCGCCGAGGCGAGTCTGCGCTACTGGAAGACGATGGGGAAGCTGGCGCTCGAGTCGGTGACGGCGCTTGTTCCGCTCGTCACCGAGGTGCGGCCCGCGCCCGCCGCGCCCGCGGCCCTTCCCGCACCTGCCGTACCTGCGCGCACGATCCTCGTCGAGGCCGAAGCCGGGCAATCCGCAACCGGCGTGTTCCTGCTCGAGAACACGACCGCGCAACAGCTCTCGATTCCCGTCAGCGTCTCGTCGTTCCACGATCCTGACGGCCGCGAAGTCGAGGTCGCCGTTGCGTTCCGGCCGGAGATGATCATGCTCGATCCCGCCGACCAGCTCGTCGTCCAGGTGACGGCGCGGGTCGACGAGGCGCTCGAGCCGGACGTCCGCTATCACGCCGAGATCAGCGTCCCGGGACTCTCCCAGACACGGATTCCGATCGTCGTGCGCCGGCGCGCGAGCGTGGCGCCGCGGTCGAGAGGACAGGCAAAGCCGAAGACGCGCGCTGCATGAGTGCCGCCGCCCAGGAGTCCGCGGAGCGCTCCGCCTGGGAGCTGCCGGAGCTGCTCGGCCTGACGGCCGACCTCGACCGGCTCCACGACTTCATCGGCGAATGGATCGACGACTGCGACGCCGAGATGCAGCCGATGGTGCGCAGGCAGCTGTCGGCGCGCGCGAAGTACTTCCGCCCCGTCACCGTGTTCGCGTGTTACCACGCGATGACGACGAAGCCGCTGACCGCGCGCGTGCTGCGCGCAGCGGCGGCGGTCGAGCTGATCCACAACGTCTCGCTCATCGTCGACGACATCCTCGATCGCTCGCGGTACCGGCGCGGCGAGCTCTCGCTGCACTGTCGCTACGGGTTCCTGCCGGCGCTGATGACGTCCGGCTACATCGGCTTCGCAGGGTCGCGGCTCGTCGCCACCGATTCGTACAGCGTGCACCTGATCGGCGAGTTGATGCAGCGGCTAGGCGCCGCCGAATGCTTCCAGTGGCGGCTGCGCCGCCAGCCGCTCGGCGTGGAGGACTGGCGGCTGGTCGCGGGCGAGGACACGGGCTCGATGTTCGAGATCTGCGCGCGGCTCGGCACGCGCAACGACAACCTGCTCCGGTACGGACTGCTGCTCGGGACGCTGTACCACGGCTGCGACGACGTGGCCGACGTGCGCGGCACGACCGCGCTCGGAGGCGGGAGCGAGAAAGACATCGTCGACGGCATCCTCACGCTCCCCGCGGCGATCGCCATGCGCGACCCCGAGACCGCGCTTCTGCTGCGCGATGCTCGCCCGGACACCTTCGCCGAGACCGCGCGCCGCCTGCGCCGCGCGTTGCCGGAGGCCGAGGCGTACCTCGACCGGATCGCGGCCGAAGCCGAGGAAGAGGCCGTGCGCAACGCGCCGTACCCGAAGCGGCTCGTCGATCTGATCCGGCACACGCGGGCACTTTCGGCGGTCTGAGATGGCCGCCCGGACGCGCGACGCGGATGTGATCGTGGTCGGCGGCGGTCCCGGCGGCAGCACGCTGGCGTGGGAGCTCGCGCGGCGCGGCGTGAGCGTGCTCGTGCTCGAGCGGACGCGCTTTCCCCGGGAGAAGGTCTGCGGCGACTACGTCGAGCCGCGCGGCCTGCGCATCCTCCGGCAGATGGGCTGCCTGGAGCGACTCGAAGCAGGTGCTCCGCTGCCGATCACGCACTCGGCGACGTTCGTCGACTGGGAGAGCTGTTACGCGGGCGCGATCCCCTTCTACGGCGTCGACGAGGATCTGCCGCCGCACGGCTACATCGTGCCGCGCGACGAGCTGGACGACGCGATGCTCGCGACCGCGGAGCAGGCGGGAGCGGTGGTGCACCAGGAGACGCTCGTCACCGCGGTCACGGCTGCGTCGTCGGGAGTCGTCGTCGAGGCGCGACGCGGACCGAAGCGCGTCCGGTATCGCGCGCGCCTGATCGCCGGCGCGGACGGAGCCAACTCGGTCGTCGGCGCGAGCGCCGGTGTGCTCGTCGACGATCCGCGGTACACCGCGGTGGCGCAGCGCGCGTATGCGACGGGCATCGACGGCGAGCTGGGCGAGGCCGTGTTCTTCTTCGACCGCGAGCTCTTCCCCGGCTATGGGTGGATGTTCCCGATCGCCCGCGGGCGCGTGAACGTCGGCGTCGGGATCCTCTCCGAGACCCGGCAGCGGCTGGACGTGAACGTGCCGGCGCTCTTTGTCGACTTCGTCGAACGCCTACGCCACCGCCATCCGCGCTGCGTGAAGCTCGAGCTCTGCTCGGCGCCGATCGGCGGAATCGTGCGAACGTACGGCGGAGCCGGGTCGAACCACTTCGACGGCGGCGTCCTGATCGGAGACGCCGGCAGCTTCGTCGACCCGATGACAGGCGAGGGCATCACTCCGGCCGCGGAGTCGGCGTTGCTCGCGGCACCGGTGCTCCAGGCCGCGCTCGAGGCCGGGCGCTTCGACGCGCAGCAGCTCGCCGCGTACGAGTCGGCATTCCGGGCGTACTTCGACCCGGCGATGACCTTCCTCGATCTCTGCGCCGCCGTCCTGCGCAACCGGCAGCTCGCGCGACCATGGTTGAAGGCGCTCGCACGCGGCTGCGAGCTCGCGCAGGCCGACCCTGCATTCGCGCGCACCGGCGGCAGCTACTTCGGCGGCCTCGACGTCCGGCCCTTCGGGATCATGGGGAACGTCTGGGTGAGGGTCGTGCAGGACATGCTGCTCGCCTGGCCGCGGAGCCTCGGCGGGCTCGCAGGCACGCGAGACTCACGGGCCACGGGCGTCGGCGACCTCATCGAGTGGCAGGCGGCCTGGTCGCGTTCGTTCGTGGCCGATCCGCTCTGGCACACGCGCTGGGCGATGGACGTCCAGCGCAAGTCGGTCAGGCTGCTCGCGGCGATGCGCGGCGCAGGGAGCGATCCGCGCGCCGCCGGCTTGATGGAGGGCTGAGCGCTATTCCTTTGCCCTGGCGGCGCGGGTGCGCTTCGCCTTGGGCTTGCCGATCGTCTCGAGCTGGGTGTTGAACTCCTTCACGGCCGTCGAGGGGAGCTTCGTCATGTTGCGCAGGTATTCGCGCGTCAGGTCGGAGAGCCGGCCGACGACCTCACTCGAGTCGCCGCTCTCCTCGAGCTTCGCGAGCTCGTCGTTGACGGCGCGCGTGTACTTGTTCGCGGACTCCACCCATTCGGCCCAGAACGTGATCCCGGCCGTGACGGCGGCGAGCTGTGTTCTCGCGGCTTCGACGAGCACCCCGCGCAGCTGATCGCTCTGCTTCGAGGACGACGGCGGGGGAGCCTCGGCCTTCGTGGTGGTTCGCGTGCCGGCCACGAGCCACATGGTAGCGCGGGCGGGCCCGTTTGCAGGGCTTTTTGTCCCGATCAGGCGGGTAGCGCCGCGACCGGGCGCGCCGCGCACGGGAAGAGCAGGGTGTACACCGTTCCCGAGCGGAGCTCGCTCGTGACGCCGATCGCGCCGCGGTGCCCCCGGACGATGCCCAGGACCGCGGCGAGGCCGAGCCCGCGGCCGGTGAGCTTCGTCGTGAAGAACGGGTCGAACAGATGGGCGAGCGTCTCGGCGTCCATGCCGGCGCCGTTGTCCTCGACTTCAAGCCGGACGTACGGCCCGGCGGCCAGCTCGTCCGCGAACCGGAACGGGGCGTCCGGAACGCCGTCGACGACGTCGGCGCGGATCTCGATCGCTCCTCCTGCGGCGCCGAGCGCTTCCGCGGCGTTCGTGACGAGGCTCATCATCACCTGGCGCATCTGTGTCTCCTCGGCCTCGATCGCGGGCAATCCCTCCTCGAAGTGGTAGCCGATCTCGATCGCCGCCGCGCTTCCGGCCGCCACGAGTCGTCCGGTCTCCTCGACGAGCGCGCGCAGGTCGACCGCCTCCGCCGTGAACCGGGCCATCCCCGAATAGGCAAGCATGTCGCGCGCCAGCTCCGCGGCCCGCGTGGCTGCGATCCCGATCTGCTCGAGCGGCTCGCGGGCGGGTGAGTCCGCCGGCAGCTCGGAGAGCGCGCGGCTGGTGTTGCCGAGGATGCCGAAGAGGAGGTTGTTGAAGTTGTGCGCGATCCCTCCGGCGAGGACGCCGAGGCTCTCGAGCTTCTGCGACTCGACCAGTCGCCGCTCGAGCGCGCGCCGCTCGATCGCGTGGCGGATCGTGCGGTCGAGGAGGGCGGGATCGATCGTGCCCTTGAGGAGGAAGTCGTCCGCTCCCGCGCGCATCGCTGCCGTGTCGGTCTGGGATGCACCGGCCGAGCCGGTGAGCATGATCAGCGGCGCGCTCCGCGCGCTCGCGGTCGCCGCCTGGAGGACGTCGAGGCCGGAGTACTCGTCGAGGTGGTAGTCGACGATGCAGATGTCGTGCTCGTGTCGGGCGAGCGCCGCGATGCCGCCTGCATACGTGTGCTCCCAGTCGACCTCGTAGCACTGTCCCTGCACGCGCGCGAGCAGCTCGCGGGTGAGCAGGTAGTCGTCGGGATCGTCTTCGATCAGCAGCACGCGGATGGCGGCGTCAGACATGGTCCCTCCGGGGAAGGTCGACGATCTGGAACCAGTACCGGGAGAGGTCGCGCATGACCTGGGTGAACGAATCGAAGCCGACGGGCTTCGTGATGAACGAGTTCGCGCCGAGGTCGTAGCTGCGGAAGATGTCCTCGTCCGCCTTCGAGGTGGTGAGCACGATCACGGGGATCGACTGCAGATCGGGGTCGCCCTTGATCTCGGCGAGCGTCTCGCATCCGTTCTTGCGCGGCATGTTCAGGTCGAGGAGTACGAGATCGGGGCGCGGCGCGTTCGTGTGCTCGCCTTCGCGGCGGAGAAACGCGAGCGCGTCTTCGCCGTCGACGGCTTCGAAGACGGCGTTCACGAGCCGCCCTTCCTTGAGCGCCTCCTGTGTGAGGTAGCGATCGTCGGGATCGTCGTCGACGAGGAGGATCGTGATGGGGCGATGCGAGCGGGTCACGCCGCCTCAGCCAGCGAGGGCGCGACGGGGATCGTGACGACGAACGACGCGCCGGCCCCCGGAGTCGAGTGCGCGGCGATCGAGCCGCCGTGCCGCTCGGCGATGCGCCGGCACAGGGCGAGTCCGAGACCGGTGCCTGGATAGGCCGCCCGCCCGTACAGCCGCTGGAACGGCCCGAAGATCCGGTCGGCGTGGCGCTGCTCGAAGCCGATGCCGTTGTCGGTGACGATCAGCTTCAGCACGCCGCGGTCGACCGTTCCTCGTACGGTGATTGTGGGTGCGACGTCAGGCCGGCTGAACTTCAGCCCGTTCGCGATCAGATTCTGGAGCAGCTGTCGCATCTGGAGCGCGTCGGCCTCGAGCTCGGGCAGGTGGCCGACGTCGACGCGGGCGCCGGTCTCCGCGATCGTCAGCTGCAGGTCGCCGAGCACCTCGCCGGCGACGGCGTCGAGAGACACGTGCTCGAAGCGGTTGTCGGAGCGCGCTGCGCGCGAAAGGTCGAGCACGCCGTCGATCAGCGTCTCCATCCTCGCTGCGGCGGCGGACATGCGCTCGACGTAGAGGGCTCCCTCCTCCGGCAGCTCGGCGGCGAAGCGGTGGGTGAGCAGGCTGCCGAACGACTGGATCTTCCTGAGCGGCTCGCGCAGATCGTGCGAGGCCACTGCGGCGAACAGCTCGAGCTCGGCGTTGGAGGTCTGCAACCGAGCAGTGAGGGATTCGAGCTCTGCGTTTTTGTGTGCGACCTCGTCGCGTCGGGACTCGATCTCGTCCGCCATCGCGTTGAACCCTCGCGCCAGGTCCCCGACCTCCGCGATGCCGCGCGCCGGGACGCGGGCCGACAGGTCTCCGCCGCCGAAGAGCGCGACTGCCTTCGCCAACCGGCGCACGGGCAGCACGACGACGCGATGCAGGAGCACTGCAAGCAGGACGATCAGGGCGGCGGAGAGGAAGAGGCGGAGGATGCCGAGCGCGAGGATCTGCCTCTCGAGGCGTTCCGCGCGC
>Ga0208849_1001623_pt1 | contig 14745 bp, 14 predicted proteins | sample NGESurdeep072012_10_FD_184470 | JGI IMG/M metagenome (GOLD analysis project Ga0208849, IMG submission 184470) | Arctic peat soil microbial communities from Barrow, Alaska - NGEE Surface sample 53-3 deep-072012 (SPAdes) | ecosystem: Environmental > Terrestrial > Soil > Wetlands > Peat ...
GCGGATCGCGCGGCTCGAGCCGGGCGCCGTGCAGCTCCAGGGCGCGAAGGTCGACCTCGGCCGCTTCGAACGGCGCGAGGGCGAGGTACTCCTGCGCCAGGACCTGCTCGGGCACCGGCTGATCAACGTCGTCGGCGCCCGCCTCGTGCGCGCGGACGACCTCGTGCTCGGCCGCGTCGAGGGTTGGTGGCGCGTCGTCGGCGTCGACACGAGCTTCCGCTCGCTCCTGCGCCGCCTGCTGCCGGCGCCGCTGCGCCGGCATACCGGCATCCGGCCGTTCCTCGACTGGGCCAGCGTCGAGCCCTTCGTCAGCCACGTCCCGACCGCACGGCTGCGCATGGCCTTCGGGAAGCTCGCGAAGCTCCACCCGGCCCAGATCGCCGACCTCGTCGAGGCGGCCTCGCACGACGAGGGCGGCGAGATCATCGGCGCCGTCGGCGCCGACCGCGAGCTCGAGGCGGACGTATTCGAGGAGCTCGACCCCGAGCACCAGGTCGAGTTCCTGCACGAGCGCTCCGACGCGGAGGCTGCGGGCGTGCTCGCGACAATGGAGGCGGACGACGCCGCCGACCTGCTCGGCGAGCTCGACCAGGACCGGCGCGAGCCGGTGTTGAAGCTGCTGCCCTGGCGCCAGCAGCGCAAGGTGCGCTCGCTCCTCGGCTACAACCCGTCCACTGCCGGCGGCCTGATGAGCCCCGACTTCATCGCGCTGCCGGAGACGACCACCGTCGCGCAGGCGCTCGACGCGCTGCGCCGCACGGAACTTCCCGAGGAGACGGTGACGACCCTGCTCGTCGTCGACGCGGAGCAGCACCTGAGCGGCGTCGTCTCGGTCCTGATGCTGCTCAAGGTCGAGCCGGCGATGCTGCTCGCCGATGCGAAGTCCTCGGCGCCGCTCGCGTTCGAGACCGACGACGACCTCTCCGAGATCGCGACGAGGATGGCGGACTACGACCTGACGATCGCGCCGGTGCTCGACGAGCAGCGCGCGATCCTCGGCATCGTCACCGTCGACGACCTGCTCGAGATGATGATTCCGGACGACTGGCGGCGCCGCGTCAGCTCGCTCAGCAGCGAGTAGCCGGATCGTTACCCTCGGTCTGGAGCGGCCTGCTAGCCTGCCCTCGCTCTGGCCGTACGACCCCGAAACGATGGAGGACGCGCTGAGGTGTCCATGGACGCCGACGTCTCAGGAAGTACAAGCTTGCGCGCCCTCGTCGCCGGCCGGCTAGCGCTGCCCGCCTAGCCCGCTCGCCTCCAGGGCCTGCGCCGAAAACGCATGCCCATCCGCTCGTCGCGGAAGGAGGTGAAGCGAGTGGCAGATCACGAGTCGGACGCGCCGGGAATTCCGGTCGCCGTCGAGCCGGAGCCCGCCGCGGTGCAGGCGCCGCCGGTCCTCGACGAAGCGCACATCGGCGACATCAAGGGCGCGCTCGGGACGATCCGGCTCGACGACATCGGCGCGCGCAGCTCGTGGCGCGGCCGCCTGCTCACGCTGCTCGCGATCATGGGCCCGGGCCTGATCGTGATGGTCGGCGACAACGACGCCGGCGGCGTCTCGACCTACGTCCAGGCTGGGCAGAACTACGGCGTGAGCCTGCTCTGGGTGCTGCTGCTCCTGATCCCTGTGCTGATCGTCAACCAGGAGATGGTCGTGCGCCTGGGTGCGGTGACCGGAGTCGGGCACGGCCGGCTGATCCTCGAGCGCTTCGGCCGCTTCTGGGGCGCGTTCTCGGTGATCGACCTCTTCATCCTCAACTTCCTCACGATCGTGACGGAGTTCATCGGCATCGACTTCGCGCTCGGCTTCCTCGGCGTCAGCAAGTTCCTCTCGGTTCCGATCGCCGCGCTCGTCCTTATCGGGATCACGATGACGGGCAGCTTCGAGAAGTGGGAGCGGCTGATGTTCGTGTTCGTCGCGGGCAACCTGCTCGTGATTCCGCTCGCCTTCTATGCGCATCCGCACACGGACGCGGTCGTCCACGGCTTCTTCGTCCCCGGAATCACAGGAGGGGTCACGTCGACCTCGGTGCTCCTCATCATCGCGATCGTCGGCACCACGGTTGCACCGTGGCAGCTCTTCTTCCAGCAGTCGAACATCGTCGACAAGCGCATCACCACGCGCTGGATCAACTACGAGCGCGCCGACACGGTGATCGGCTCGTTCGTCGTCGTCGGCGGTGCTGCAGTGTTGATGATCGTCACCGCGTTCCCGTTCGCGCACACGGCGCTGCACGGTCACTTCACCGACGCGCGCGGCGTCGCGCTCGGCCTCCAGCACACGGTCGGCCACACCGCCGGCGTGCTGTTCGCTCTCGTGCTCCTCAACGCCTCGATCATCGGCGCCGGCGCGGTCACCCTCGCCACCTCGTACGCATTCGGCGACTTCTTCGGTATCCGTCACTCGCTGCACCGCCCGCCGAGCGAGGCGAAGGGCTTCTACGGGACGTACACCCTTGTCGTGGCCGCCGCCGCAGGCATCGTCCTGATCCCGGGCGCTCCCCTCGGCGTGCTCACCGTCGCCGTGCAGGCACTCGCCGGCGTGCTCCTGCCGAGCGCGAGCGTGTTCCTGCTCCTGCTTTGCAACGACCGCGAGGTGCTCGGCCCGTGGGTGAACAAGGCGTGGCTCAACGTGCTCGCGACGGTGATCCTCGCCGTGCTCTTCATGCTCTCGGCGATCCTCGTCGTCACGACGGCCTTCCCCTCGGTCGACGTGACGATGCTGCTGATCGTCCTTTCCGGCGTCGTCGCTGTGGGCGGTCTCGTCCTGGGCGCGCTCACCCTGCGCGGGCGCGTCGTCGGCTCGCCGGCGGAGCCGATGTCGGCGGCGCGGCGTGAGAGCTGGACGATGCCGCCGCTCGCTCTGCTCGGCAAGCCCGTCTGGTCGCGCACGCGCGTCGTCACCATGTACGCGATGTACGGCTACCTCGCGCTGGCCGTGATCCTGCTCGTCGTCAAGGCGGCGAAGCTCGCCGGCGGTTAGTTATTTCTCGTCGAGCTGGATCGCGGCGGAGTTGATGCAGTAGCGCTGGCCGGTCGGCTGCGGTCCGTCCGGGAAGACGTGGCCGAGATGGCCGCCGCAGCTCGCGCAGAGCACCTCGGTGCGGAGCATCCCGTGCGTGCGGTCGCTCTCCTCGTCGACGGCGTCCTCGCCGGCGGGGGCGGAGAACGCCGGCCATCCGCAGCCCGAGTCGTACTTCGTGTCGGACGCGAACAGCTCGGCGCCGCACCCGGCGCAGCGGTACGTGCCCGGCTCGAAGACGTGGTCGTACTCGCCGGTGAACGGCGCCTCGGTGCCCTTCCGGCGCAGCACGGTGTACTGCTCGGGGGTCAGCTCGGCGCGCCACTGCTCGTCGGTCTTCTCGATCCTCGGCATAGCGAATGAGTAGCAGGCGCGGCGCGGTCCAGGTCGGGAGCTAATGGTCAAACCACTAGTCTGGCTCCGTGGGGGCGACGGCACCCGACCCGGGCGTGACGACGCCGCAGCGCATCCGCGTCATCTTCGGCGCGCTGATCCTCGTCATGCTCCTCGCGGCGCTCGACCAGACGATCGTCGCGACGGCGCTGCCGACGATCGTCGGCGACCTCGGCGGGCTGACGCACCTCTCGTGGGTCGTCACGGCCTATCTGCTGGCCTCGACGGTCACAGGCCCGGTATACGGCAAGCTCGGTGACCTCTATGGCCGCAAGCGGGTGCTCCAGACCGCGATCGTGATCTTCCTCGCCGGCTCGGCGCTCTGCGGGATCGCCCAGAACATGACCGAGCTGATCGGCTTCCGCGCGCTCCAGGGGCTCGGCGCGGGCGGTCTGCTCGTGACGACGATCGCCGTCGTCGGCGACATCATCCCGCCGCGCGACCGCGGGAAGTATCAGGGCGTCTTCGGCGCCGTGTTCGGCGTTGCCACGGTGATCGGCCCGCTGCTCGGCGGCTTCTTCGTCGACCACCTGTCCTGGCGCTGGATCTTCTACATCAACCTGCCGATCGGCGCGGCCGCGCTGTTCGTGATCGGCGTCGTCTTCCATGCACGGAGTGAGCGCGTGGAGCACACGATCGACTATCTCGGCGCCGCGCTGCTCGCCGGCGGGCTGTCGTCGATCGTGCTCTTCACGAGCCTCGGCGGCACGACCTACGCGTGGGATTCCGCGCCGATCGTGATCATGGCCGTCGTCGGCGTCGCTCTCCTCGTCCTCTTCGTGTTGGCGGAGTCGCGCGCCGCCGAGCCGATGCTGCCGCTCGACCTGTTCCGCAACCGGACCTTCGCGGTCACGAGCGGCATCGGCTTCATCATCGGGCTCGCGCTCTTCGGCTCGGTCACGTATCTGCCGCTGTTCCTCCAGATCGTCCGCGGCAAGAGCCCGACCAACTCCGGGCTCCAGCTCACGCCGATGATGGGCGGGCTGCTGATCACGTCGATCGTGTCCGGGCAGCTGATCAGCAGGTTCGGGCGCTACCGGCCGTTCCCGATCGTCGGCACCGCGGTGATGACGGCCGGGATGGTGCTGCTCACCCGGCTGAACGTGCACTCGACGACGCTGGACACCGCGGCCTACATGGTCGTGCTCGGGCTCGGGCTCGGGATGGTGATGCAGGTGCTCGTGATCGCGGTGCAGAACGCGGTCGACTACAAGCACATCGGCGTCGCGACGTCGGGATCGATCCTCTTCCGGCAGGTCGGCGGCTCGGTCGGGATCGCGGTCTTCGGTGCGATCTTCGCCAACCGCCTGCACGCAAACCTCGCGAAGGCGCTGCCGCCGGGTGCGCACGTGCCGAGCTCGCCGACCCCGGCGATCGTCAACAAGCTGCCGGCCGCGGTGCACGCGAAGTACGTCGGAGCGTTCTCGGCGTCGCTCCACCCGGTGTTCGTCACCGCCGCGGGGCTGGCGATCTTCTCGTTCCTCCTCACGTGGTTCTTGCGCGAGGTGCCGCTCCGCAAGACGACGGGGCGGGATCTCGTCGACGAGCTCGCGGGCGCCGGCTCGGCGGAGAGCACCGTCGCCGCCGCACCTTGATCACGGCCGAGCTCGAGCTGCTCGACTGGAAGCGGCGCGTGTTCGAGCTCTACGCGGAGGTGCGCGCCGCACCCGAGCCCGAGCCGGCCTGGCAGCGCTGGCGGGCGGTCCGCGACGAGCTCTTCCGCACGCATCCGCAGTCGCCGCTGCCGCCGGAAGCCCGCGCGGCGTTCTCCGGGCTCGACTACTTCGCGTACGACCCGGCCCTACGCATGCTCGCCGAGGTCGAGCTTGCGGACGAGGAGTCGCGCGAGATCGCCGGCAGCGCCGGCTCGGTGACGCGCTTCCGCCGCTTCGCCCGGGCTCGCTTCAAGCTGGGCGCGCTCGAGCTCTACTGGCTCGAGGGCTACGGCGGCGGGGTCTTCCTGCCCTTCGCGGACGGGACGACGGGGCGGGAGACGTACGGCGGCGGCCGCTACCTGCTCGACACGGTCAAGGGCTCCGACCTGGGGCTGGAGGCGGGCCGCCTCGTGCTCGACTTCAATTTCGCGTACAACCCGTCCTGCTCGTACGACGGCCGCTGGGCCTGCCCGCTTTCGCCGCCGGCGAACCGGCTGGGGGCCGAAATCCCTGCAGGAGAGCGAAAAGTCGCCTAGAGCCGGATTCGGTGCTACCGTATGGGCACGGACGGCATTGGGTCGTCCTGTGAGATTTCAGCCTCTCGTTCCTCCTTCGGTGGTTTCGAGTCGTGTGATCTCGAAACGCTATGCCATTGAAGGAGTCGAACATGCAGGAAGGTTTCAGGGCGCTCGGCGTGAGCGCGGCCGTCGAGCGTGCGCTCGCGGAACGCGACATCGTCGAGCCGTTTCGCATCCAATCTCTCGTCTTGCCGGACGCGCTCGCAGGACGTGACGTCCTTGCAAAGGCGCCTACGGGCTCCGGCAAGACAATCGCTTTCGGCATCCCGCTCGTCGAGCGGACGCCGATCGGCGGGAAGGTCCCGTCGTCGCTCGTGCTCGTGCCGACCCGCGAGCTCGCGCTCCAGGTCGCAGACGAGATCGAGAAGTTCGCATCGGCGAAGGACGTCCGGGTCGGCGTCGCCTACGGCGGCGCGCCGGTCGCGTCCCAGGCGAAGCGGCTGCGCGGCGCGCAGATCGTCGTCGCCACGCCGGGCCGGCTCCAGGACCTGATCGAGCGGCGGCTGATCAACCTCGACGCCGTCCAGACGCTCGTCCTCGACGAGGCCGACCGGATGCTCGACATGGGCTTCCGTCCGCAGGTGGAGCGGATTCTCCGGCGCGTGCCGGACGACCGCCAGACGATGCTCTTCTCCGCCACGCTCGACGGCGAGGTCGGCGAGCTCGCGAGCGCGTACACGCGGGATCCGTCCCGCTTCGAGTACGCCCGCGCAGCGGAGGCCAACGACGGCGTGATCGAGCACGATTTCGTCGCCGTCACCGCCGACGACAAGATCGACCGGCTGATCGAGCTGCTCGAGACCGAGGACGGGCTCTCGCTCGTCTTCGTCCGCACGAAGCGCGGCGCCGACCGGCTCGCGCAGAAGCTCTCCCGCCGCGGCGTCGACGTCGTCGCCATGCACGGCGACATGGCGCAGAGCGCCCGCGAGCGGGCGCTCGAGCGCTTCCGCAGCGGCAAGGCCACGACCCTCGTCGCGACGGACGTCGCCGCGCGCGGGCTCGACCTCGAAGCCATCTCCCACGTCATCAACTTCGACCCGCCCGAGGACGACAAGGGCTATGTGCACCGCGTGGGGCGGACCGGCCGTGCCGGCCGCGCCGGACGTGGCAGCACCCTTGTCCTGCCGGAGCAGCAGGCCGACGTCAGTCGCGTCGCAGCTCGGCTCGGGCATCGAGAGCAGTTCGAGCGCACGGGCATGCCGAGCGCGCGGTCCAAGCTCGTTTACACGAGCCGCCGTGGCCGCCGTTCGCGCTGGTAACCATGCGCGCGTACGAATGCAGCCTGGGGAGGTGACAACTATGGCAACCGGAACAGTGAAGTGGTTCAGCGACGAGAAGGGGTACGGCTTCATCACCCCTGAGGACGGGTCGAAGGACCTGTTCGTCCACCACTCTGGCATCGCCGGCGAGGGCTTCAAGTCCTTGTCCGAAGGCGCAAAGGTCGAGTTCGAAGCGACCGAGGGGCAGAAAGGCCCCCAGGCGACGAACGTCCGCGCAGTCGCGTAGGGCACCTGCGCATCACCCAGTCGAGAGGCCCCGGAGACGGGGCCTCTCGCGTTTGGGCAACGGTTCGAGGTCCGTGCTGCTCGCGTTGCTCGCGATGCCGACGTTGCTGGCCATGACGGTACTCAGGAGGGAGGGACAGCGTGGCGATCGAGGCGCGTAACGTCACCAAGCGGTTCGGGGACTTCGTTGCCTCGACAAGGTTTCCGTCGAGGTCGAGAGCGGCTCGCTGACCGCGCTGCTCGGCCCGAGCGGGAGCGGCAAGTCGACGCTGCTGCGCGTGATCGCGGGCTCGAGGTGCCCGGCGCCGGCGACGTGTGGATCTCCGGCAAGGAGGCGACGGCGCTCGTACCGCAGAAGCGCGGCTTCGGCTTCGTCGTTTGCTCGACGAGCTGTTCGGCGCGCTCGACGCCCGCGTGGGCAAGGAGCTCCGCCAGTGGCTGCTCCTCCTCCACGACGAGATGCACGTCACGACGATCTTCGTCACGCACGACCAGGAGGAGGCGCTCGAGCTGGCGGACAGCATCGTCGTCATGAACAGGGGAGCTCGAGCGCGGCGACATCGTCTACATTCGAACGACGCGGGCGAAGAGCTTCAGCGCCTGACCCACGCGTCGTCGTCGCGCGTCAGGTCCTCGACGTGCGCCGGCAGCTCCCCGCGTGCGACGTCGGCGAGGGTCACGTGCTCGAGCACCCCGCGGACGCTCGCGCGCACCGCGACCCACACGTCCCGTAGCCGTGCGGCCGCGCCCTCGTACTCGAGCGCGTCCGGCGAGATGCCACGCACGTTCGCGAGCGGTCCCTCGACGGCGCGGATCACGTCGGCGAGCGCGATCTCGTCCGCCGGACGGGCGAGCAGATAGCCGCCCGAGGCGCCGCGCCGGCTCTGCACGATTCCGGCCCGCCTCAGCTCCGCGAGGATGTTCTCGAGGAAGTTGATCGGGATCCCGGCCGACTGCGCGATCTCCTCCGCCGTCAACGTGTCGGGCGCTGCCGCCGCCAGCTCGACGGCGGCGCGGACGGCATAGTCGGCCTTCGCGGTCGTGCGCACGAACGGATTATGCTGGCCGCAGATGTCCGACTTCCCGCTGACCGGCGGCTGCCTGTGCGGCGGGGTGCGCTACGAGGTGACGGAGCCGCCCGTCTCCGCCGGGTATTGCCACTGCACCCGTTGCCAGCGGCGCACCGGCACCGCAGCCTCGGCGCAGGCGCGCCTCGCTCCCGGCTCGTTCCACATCCTCTCGGGCGCCGAGCTCGTCCGCGAGTACACGCCGTCCGACGGGTTCCTCAAGTGCTTCTGCGCGAGCTGCGGAAGCGCGCTCTGGAGCAAGGACCCGGAGCACGACGAGGTGATGAGCGTCCGCCTCGGCACCTTCGATCCCGGCCACGGGGTCCGCCCGCAGTTCCGCGCGTTCACGCACTATGCGGCCGAATGGGAGCCGATCCCGGACGACGGGCTCGAACGGACGGCGGAAGCGAAGCTCCGCTAGAAGCGGGGACGGGGCCGGCTGAGTTCGTAGTTCCGGCGCATGTACCGATCGAACTGTGAGACCGTGAAGTCGCCGCGAGTCAGAAGCCCCGGATCTCGGCGGAGGTGCCGAGCACGATCAAGGGGTTCGCCGACGGGCGCAGCCGGCGCAGGACGGCGAGCAGCTCGCGCTGCGGCAGGCTGACGCAGCCGTTCGTGGGGCGGCCGAGGTCGTCGTGGAGGAAGATCGCCGAGCCGCGACCGGGGACGATCGGGTCCGCGTTGTACTCGACCACGGCGAACTGCTGATAGGCGACCGTCGCCTGCCAGAGCGCCTCGCTGCCGCCGCCGAACGGCGGCCGCGCGTTGCACGCGACGTGGCGGAACGTGTTGTACGCCGGTGTGCCTGGATCCTCGTCCCACCAGTCGCCGCAGACGAGGCGGTGGTACGCGCCGTGCACGCCGGGGTCGGGCGCGATCCCGTAGACCGTCGGCCCGATCGGGTACGCGCCGGTGGGTGTTGCGCCGTCGCCCTCGCGCTTCCGGTCCGAGAGGCCGCTGCGGCCGAGCCGCGCCGTCCATGGCCCGGCCGCGCGCCGCCAGCACCCACCCGAGCGCTGCCACAGCACGAGCGACGCCGCCGTCGTCCCGTAGCCGGACGCCTCGACCGTGACGAGTTGCGACGCCCCGTGCGTCGACGCCAGCTCGTTCGCGAGCCCGCCGCACGGGGCCGCGTGCGCGTGGGCGGCCAGCGCGAGTGCGATCGCCAGTACCCTCATACCCGTCATGGTGGCGCTTCCGGCGGCTCCGCCGCAGTTCAGCGCGCAGGTCGAGCGCGTCACGGCTGCCGAGCTGGGCGCCTCCTGGCACCCGGGGTGCCCGGTCGGGCCGGCACAGCTGCGGCAGATCCGGCTCCGCTACGTCGGTTTCGACGGCAAGGCGCACGTCGGCGCGATCGTCGTCAACGCCTCCGTGACGGGCGCCGTCGCCACCGTGTTCGCGAAGCTCTACGCCGAGCGCTTCCCGATCCGGCGCCTGCGGCCGATCTCCGTTTACGGCGGCAGCGACCCGCGTTCGACGGCCGCGGACAACACTTCCTCGTTCAACTGCCGCGACGCGGTCGCCGCGGGACCGAAGGCGTGGTCGATGCACGCATACGGCGAGGCGATCGACGTCGACCCCGTCGAGAACCCGTACGTCTTCGGAGGGTCGGTGCTGCCCAAGGACGGCGCGCGCTTCGCGGATCGCGGCGAGGTTCGCCCCGGCATGGCCGTCACCGGCGGTGATCTCGTGCGGGCCTTCGCGGCTGTCGGCTGGCAGTGGGGAGGACGCTGGGCCGGCTCGCCGGATTACCAGCACTTCTCCACGAACGGGAAGTAGCTCAGCGCGCCGGGTTCTGGATCCCGGCCGCCGCGATCGCGCCGCCGCCGGCGAGCAGGACGGCGACGACCAGCATCGCGTGGTGGAAGCCGCGCGCGGAGAGATGGTCCGCGCCGCCGGCGGCCGCGATGCCGATCGCCGCGATCGCGATCAGGCCAGCCGCGCGCGCGACGGCGTTGTTCACTCCGGAGGCGATGCCGGCGTCGCCGGGGCCGGCCTCGCTCAGCACTGTCGTCGTCAGCGGCGCCACCGTCAGCGCGAGTCCGACTGCGAAGCCGATCAGCGGCGGCAGCAGGTCGATCCAGTAGTCGAGCTTCGTCGGCAGACGTGCGAGCGCGAGCACCGACGCGCCGGCGAGCAGCGGCCCCGCCGCCATGAACGCACGCGGCCCGAGCCGCATCGACATGCGGCCGACGTACCGCGAGAGGAGGAACAGCGCGATCGTCACCGGCACGGTCGCGAGACCCGCGCGGAACGGCGAGTAGCCGGCGAGCTGCTGGAGGAATAGCACGAGGAAGAAGCCCCACGCGGAGAGGCCGCCGTAGACAGCGAACGTCTCGATGTTCGTGATCGAGAAGTTGCGGCTGGCGAACAGTCGCAGCGGCAGCATCGGCATCGCCGTGCGCGCCTCGTAGAAGACGAACGCGGCGAGGCAGACGGCGCCGAGCGCGATCGAGCCGGGCACTGCCACGTCGCCCCAGCCGAGTCGCGGCTGCTCGATGAAGCCGAAGACGAGCGAGCCGAGACCGATCACGCACAGCGCCGCTCCCGCGAAGTCGACGCGCACGTCCTTGCGCCCGGACGCGCGCTGCGGCACCTGCGTGACGACGAGCGCGAGCGTCCCGAGTGCGATCGGCACGTTGAGCAGGAAGATCACGCGCCAGCTCGAGATGCCGATCAGCCAGCCGCCGAGCAGCGGCCCGATCACGGTCGAGATCCCGCTCCAGGCCGTCCAGGTTCCGATCGCCGCCCCGCGTTCAGGCCCGGCGAAGCTGTTGGTGAGCACCGCGAGGGACGCGGGCGTCAGCAGCGCGCCGGCGATGCCCTGGACGCCGCGGAAGACGATCAGCGTCGTCACGTTCGGCGCCAGCGCGCAGAGGGCGGAGGCGACGCCGAAGCACGCGACGCCGAGCGTGAACATCCGCACCTCGCCGAAGATGTCGCCGAGCGAGCCGCCGACGAGGATGAGCGAGCCGAGCGTGAGGAGGTAGGCGTCGACAATCCACTGTTGCGCGGCGAGCCCGCCGCCGAGGTCGCGCTGGATCGACGGGAGGGCGACGTTCACCACCGTGCCGTCGATGAAGACGATCGAGGAGCCGAGAATCGTCGCGAGGAGCGTGACTCGCGCGGCGCGAGGGGAGAGCGTCGGCACCAGGGGATCGTAGAGATCGCCGGGTAGGATCAAACCCACTGGCGCCGGAGAGCGTATGACCGACGAGATGAACGACGCACCGGAGTCACCCAAGCGCTACGGGCGCGGCATCTTCCTCGTCACCGTCGCCGGCGGGGTCTCGTCGCTCGCCTGGGGCCGGTCGCTCTGGGGCCGCGTCTCCCACTCGGTCTCGCCGATCGCGTCGGAGCTCGCGCCGTTCCTGCCGAAGGGCGGCTGGCGCATCTACACGGTGACCGGGTCGCTGCCGACGTTCGACCGGGTCACGTGGCGCTTGAAGATCGGCGGGCTCGTCGAGACGCCGGTTTCGCTCAGCTACGACGAGCTCCGCGCCCTGCCGCGCGCGAACCAGATCTCGACCTTCCACTGCGTGACGGGCTGGACGGTGCAGAACGTGCGCTGGGGCGGCGTCCGATTGAGCGACGTCTTCGCGCACGCAAACCCGCTGTCGCAGGCGCACGCCCTCCAGTTCGTCTCCGCCGAGGTGCCGTACGTCGACTACCTCACGCTGGGGCAGTCGCAGCTCCGTGACGTCATGCTCGCGTACGAGATGGACGGGAAGCCGCTGCCACAGGAGCACGGCGCGCCGCTGCGCCTGATCATCCCGGAGATGTACGGCTACAAGAACGTGAAGTGGCTGAAGGGGATCAACCTCGTCGGCGCTGCCGGCGACGGCTACTGGGAGCAACTCGGCTACGACCGCGACGCGTGGGTCGGGCGCTCGAACGGCTACACGTCCGAGCAGGCGCCTCCGCCTACGCCGACGGCCTCCTCGTACAAGGGCTTCGTCACGCGGTGACGCGCTACCGGCGCCGCTTCTCGCGCACCGAGCGGGCGTTCCACTGGGTGAACGCCCTCGCCTTCTTCATCCTGCTCGGCACGGGCCTGGCCCTCTATCTCCCGAGCCTGTCGATCCTCGTCGCCCGCCGCCCGCTGATGAAGGACATCCACTTCTGGACCGGGGTCGGCTGGATTCCCGCTCTGCTGCTCGTGGCGGTGCTCGGCGACCGTGGCGGGCTGCTGCGCACCGCGCGCGACCTGGACGGATTCGACGCGTACGACGTGCGCTGGCTCAGGCTGGGGCGGCCGGCGCCGCAGGGCCGCTTCAACGCCGGCCAGAAGGTGAACGCATCGCTCAACGCCGCGCTGATCGTGCTCTTCCTCGTCTCCGGGCTTCTGCTCTGGCTCGGCGAGCGCGACACGCGCTTCCGCTTCGCGAGCACCGTCCTCCTGCACGACGGCGTGATGTATGTGGCCCTCGCGCTGCTCGTCGGCCACATGTACCTCGCCGTGATCCATCCGGCGACCCGGCACGCGCTGCGCGGGATCACGCTCGGAACCGTCAGCGAGGAATGGGCACAGCGACACCATCCGCGCTGGATCGACCGCGGCGACTGAGGCACCGGTGAGCCGCCGCTGCTCGATGCGACAGCGGCGGCTCCGGTGCTGCGGGAGGGAACTACGAGGGACGCGTGCCGAGCGTGACGACGATCGACTTCGTCGAGCCGTTGCGCGTGATCGTCAACGTGATCTTGTCGCCGGGCGCGCGGGCGTTGATCGCTGCCGTAAGGTCGTTCGAGTCGGTGACCGGCGTGCTGCCGACCGCGGTGATCACGTCGCCGGCCTTCAGCCCGGCGGTGTCGGCCGGTGCGCCGGAGACGACCCGCTCGATCTGGGCGCCGGTGCCGTTCGTCGTGTCGCCGACGCTGATGCCGAGATAGGCGTGCTGCACCTTGCCGCCCGCGATCAGCGTGTCCGCGACGCTCTTCACGGCGTTGATCGGGAGGGCGAAGCCGACGCCGGCGTTGTCGCCGGACTCGCTCTCGATCTGCGCGTTGATGCCGATCACGTTCCCGCTCGTGTCGAGCAGCGGGCCGCCGGAGTTGCCGTGGTTGATCGCCGCGTCCGTCTGGATCGCGCCGGCGATCGAGTAGTTGTTCGGCGCTGTGACGGTGCGGTTGATCGCACTGACGATCCCCGACGTCATCGTCTCGGGCAAGCCGAACGGGCTGCCGATCGCGGCGACGGACTGGCCCGGTATCACGGTCGAGGAGTCGCCGAGCGTCAGCGGATGAAGCTGGGACGCGTCGACGCTGACCTTGACCACCGCCGTATCGCTCGAGTCGTCGGCGCCGACGAGCGTCGCCTTCGCGTTCTTGCCGTTCATGAAGTGAACGGTGATCGAGTTGGCGCCGTCGACGACGTGGGCGTTCGTGATGATGTCGCCCTTTGCGTCGTAGACGAAACCTGACCCTTCGGCCTCGGTCGTCTGCTGCCCGCCGAAGGTGCCGGCGCTCGTGCCGCTGACCGTGATGTCGACGACGCCGGGCGTGACGTCCTTGTAGAGCTGCGGCAGGGTCGTGACGGTCTGGGTCACGGCGGCCGGTTGTGCCGGCACGCTTGCCGTGGGGACGGGGGCCGAGTGCGAGCCGCCGCTCACGCCCGCGTAGATGCCGACTCCCGCGCCCGCGCCGACCGCCAGCGCGGCGGCCACCGGGGCGACTCGGCGGATGAGAAACGCTCTGTTCACAGTTCTGGCTCCCTCATGGTTTCTGGGCTGTCTCCATTCAAGCGGGAACGGTTAGGAGGGAGGTGAGAAGGCTGTGAAGGAAGGATTAAGAGGCCCTCCCCGGGGCCGGAAGTTAAGAAGGATTAAGAACGTGCGGTCCATGCTCAAGACCTAGGCCTTCGCGGCCGATGAGATTCGTGGAGAGCAAATGGCGGATATCGATCCCAGCATCATCGAGCACTACGCGAACCACCTGTACCAGAAGGCGGCGACGCGGGTTGCGATGTACTCGATCCTCGGCACCGTGGTCGGCGCCGTCGCCGGCGGCCTCGCCGGCGGGCTCTTCCACTTCTCGTCCCATCCGCTCATCCCGAGCCATCTCGGCTACGCCATGTTGCTGATCGGCGCCTCCGCCGGCGGCTTCATGGGGTACAGGATCGGGGGGCGACTCGCCTACGGGTTCAGGCTCCAGGCGCAGATGCACCTCCACCAGCTTCAGGTCGAGCGCACGATCATGCGGCCCGCCGCCGCGGTGGCCGCAGTCGCGGCGAGCATGCCCGAGTTCGCGCCCGCGCCGGTTCAGCCGGTGGCGCCGCCCGCTCCGCCCGCTCCGCTCGCTCCGCCCGCTCCCGTCGCCCCGGTCCAGCCTCCGCTCGTCGCGGTGGCACCGCCGGCTCCGCCGCCGGTCGCTCCGCCGGTCGCCCCGCCGCTCGCTCCGCTGGTCGCCCCGGCCCCCGTTCCGGCTGCGGCGTCGCCCGCTCCGCCGCTGACAGCTCCCCTCGCGCCGCCCACGCCGATCGCGCCGCCCGTCGTCGCGCCCGCTACTGCGCCTGCTGCGCCCTCCGTC
>Ga0208849_1001624_pt1 | contig 14735 bp, 12 predicted proteins | sample NGESurdeep072012_10_FD_184470 | JGI IMG/M metagenome (GOLD analysis project Ga0208849, IMG submission 184470) | Arctic peat soil microbial communities from Barrow, Alaska - NGEE Surface sample 53-3 deep-072012 (SPAdes) | ecosystem: Environmental > Terrestrial > Soil > Wetlands > Peat ...
CTCGTGCCCGCCTATGGGGGCTCGCTGATCGAGCGCGCTCCGTTCGCGCTGCTGCCGAGCCTGTGGGGAGGCGGAGCGCTCGCGGTTTACCGCGCTGTCGCCGCGCCATGCCTGCTCGCGACGGCGATCCTCGGCGTGTGGCTGCTCGCACGCATGCGTGGCGCAGGAGGGCCGCGGCTCGCACGCGCGGTCGCCCTCGGCGTGTGCGTGGCCAATCCGATCACGCTGCGCGCGCTCGAACTGGGTCACCCCGAGGAGCTCATGGGCGCGAGCCTGTGCGTCGCCGCCGTGCTGCTCGCCGCCGACCGCTCGCCGGGCCGCGACCGCTCGCTGCTCGCGGGAGCGCTGCTGGGCCTTGCGATCGCCAACAAGGAGTGGGCGCTGCTGGCCGCCGGGCCGGTGGTCCTCGCCTTGCCGCCCGGGCGCCGCAGGCGGTGCCTGGCCAGCGCAGGCGTGTCGGCTGCCGTGGTGCTCGTGCCGCTGATGCTCGTCAACTCCGGCAGCTTCCTGGCGAGCACCCGCGCGGCGGCGGCGCCGGGCGCGAGCGCGATCTTCCAGCCGTGGCAGCTGTGGTGGTTCTTCGGCCATCACGGCGCGCTCGTGCACGGGGCGTTCGGGGCGGTGAAGCCCGGCTACCGCGTGGCTCCGGCGTGGACGGGCACGGTCAGCCATCCAGTGGTGCTGGGCGCGGGGCTCGCGATCGCTGCCTCGCTGTGGCCACGCAGCAGCCGGCGAGCGCTGCGCGAGCAGGACGCGCTGCTGGCGCTCGCGCTCGGGCTGCTGCTGCGCTGCCTGCTCGATACCTGGGACACGAGCTACTACATGCTCCCGTTCCTGCTCGCCCTGCTCGCGTGGGAGCTCGGCGGCGCGCCGCGGCGTCCGCCGCTGCTCGCGCTCGCCTGCAGCGTGCTCGCATGGCTCAGCTTCCAGTGGCTCCCCGAACACGCATCAGCGGACGTGCAGTCGGCGGCGTTCCTCGCCTGGTCTGTGCCGTTTGCAGGGTGGCTCGGCCTACGGCTGTTCTCTGCAGGGCACCGGGCGTCCGCCGAGGTGCCGCCCGCGGGCGCAGCCTATGAGACGACGGTCAGCTCCTTGGGCAGGCTCGTGAGGACCTCCTGAGCGTCCTCGGCGACGACCACCAGATCCTCGATACGCACGCCGAGCAGACCCGGTAGATACACGCCGGGCTCGACCGTCACGACGTTGCCGGCGCGCAGCGGCTCCTCACCGGCCGTCCGCGACAGGCGCGGTCCCTCGTGGATCTCCATCCCGACGCCGTGACCGAGGCCGTGGCCGAAATCCTCGCCGTGCCCGGCAGCCTCGATGACGGCGCGTGCGACGGCATCGACCTCGCGGCCGCTGAGTCCCGCCCGGACGGCCTCGAGGCCGTGCTGCTGGGCCCGGAGCACGAGCTCGTAGACCTCACGAGCCTCCGCTGAGATCGCCTCACCGGTGGCGTAGGTGCGCGTGCAGTCCGAGCAGTAGCCCTCGTGCAGGGCGCCCCAGTCGATCGTCACGAGCACGTCGGGCGGAATCTCCGCATCGCGCGGTGTGGCGTGCGGGAGCGCGCCGTGGGCGCCGGCGGCGACGATCGACGGGAAGCTCGGCGCCTGCGCGCCGAGTCGGCGCATGCGCAGCTCGAGCTCGATCGCGACGTCACGCTCGGTGCGGCCCACGAGGCCGTCTGTGAGAACGCTGCGCAGCGCCTCGTCGGCGAGCTCGCTAGCGGCGCGGATACGCGCGATCTCGCCGGCGTCCTTGATCTCGCGCAGCCGCTCGACGGCGCCGATGCACGGGACGAGCTCCCAGGCTCCCTCGAGCAGCTCCGCGAGCTTTTGGTGCTGCTTGACGGTCAGGCTGGCGTCGTCGAAGCCGAGCCTGCCGCCGGCGTCGGCGAGGCTGCCGGCGAGCGCCCCGAGCAGATCGCCGGTGACGATCTCGCGCTCGAAGACGTCGGGCACCTGTTCGGCCGACTGCGTCGCGTAGCGAAAGTCGCTGAGGAAGCGATGGCCACCGAGCTTCCCGCGGGCGCCGTCGCCGACCACGAGCGCCGCGGCGCTGCTGCCCGTGAAGCCGGTCAGGTAGCGCACGTTCACCAGCGAGTCGATCAGCAGCGCGTCGAGCTCCAGCCCTGCCAGTTCGCCGGCAAGGCTTGCCACGCGGATCGGCTCGGAGCGTTGCTCGCGTGCGGCGCTCACGCCGCACCCCGGTTCAGCTCGTCGCGCAGCAGCTCGAGCGCCTCGCGATAGCCCGCGGGGCCGCGCCCGGAGATGGTCGCGAAGCACAGCTCCCCGATCACCGACACGCGCCGCCACGGCTCGCGATTCTGTACATCCGAGAGGTGGATCTCGAGCGCCGGCAGCGCCGCGATCTCGAGCGCGTCGCGGATCGCCCACGCGTAGTGGCCCCAGGCGCCGGGGTTGATCAGAACTGCGTCCGCCTGGGTGGGCGGGCCTCTCAATGAGTGCAGCCGCTCGATCAGCTGCCCTTCGTGGTTGGTCTGGAAGAAGCGTGTGCTCAGGCCCAGTTCGCGGGCGTCTCGCTCGATCCCCTGTTCCAGCTCAGCGAGCGTCAGCGTGCCGTAGAGCAGCGGATCGCGGCGCCCGAGCTGGTCGAGGTTGACGCCATGCAGGACCTCGATGCGGTTCGCGGGCGCGCTCATGGTGCGAGCTCCGCGACGGCGGCGCGGAGGTCCTCCGGCGCCACCTCGCAGCCGAACTCGACCTCCCCGGGGGCCCGCACCAGCACGAACGGCACATGCCTGCCGACGCGCTTCTTGTCGCGTGTGATCGCCTCGAGGATCGCCTGCACCGGGACACCCTCGAGCGTCACCGGCAGTTCGCGCTCGAGCATCAGCGCGCGTGCGCGCTCCCGCAGTTCGTCCTGGTCCGACAGCGCGAGCGCCGCGAGCAGGCCGAGCCCGACCGCTTCCCCGTGACGGTAGCGCGCGTAGCCGGTGGCCGTCTCGATCGCGTGCCCGACCGTGTGCCCGAGGTTCAACAGCTGGCGAGGACCGGCGTCGCGCTCATCTGCGGCCACGATCGCGAGCTTCGTTCGCGCGCATTCGAAGATCACGCGCTCGTCGACCGCGCCGCCGCCGGCCACCGTCTCCCACAGCTCGCCGCCCGCGATCAGCGCGGTCTTGAGCACCTCCACCCAGCCGGCGTTCAGCTCGGCCGCGGGCAGCGTCGCGAGCGTGTCGGGGTCGACGAGCACACCCGCCGGCTGGTGGTAGGAGCCGATGTAGTTCTTGGCCTGGGGCATGTCGACGCCGGTCTTGCCGCCGTATGCCGAGTCGACCTGGGCGACGAGCGTCGTGGGGACGTGCACGATCGGCACGCCACGCTGAAACGTGGCCGCACAGAAGCCCGCGAGATCACCGACCACGCCGCCGCCGAGCGCCACCAGATGGTCTGCTCGAGTCACCTCCGCCGCGACCAGCGAGCTCCACACGCGCTCCGCGCTGGCCAGCGTCTTGTGAGTCTCGCCTGGCGCGATCGCGAACGTGCCTGCGAGCGCGCCCAGACGGTCTGCATAGAGAGCGCGAACGGTCTCGTCGCTGACGCAGAACGCGCGCGAGCGCGAGCGATCGAGCGGCCACAGCGCCTCCAGACCATCGCCGAGGCTCAGCAGCCCGCGGCCGATCAGCACCGGGTACTGGCCCGAGGCGGCGCTCGCCCATAGCAGCCTCGTGGCGCTCGGCGCCGCCGCGAGCGCGCGCAGGGCCGGCGCCGTCGGCGCGATCCCGCCGATCGGCAGGTCCGTGAGAATCGTGTCCGCCAGCCCCTCATACAGCCCGCGGCGGCTCGCGTGCAGCGCGAAGAATGCCTCGCGCTCGCGGGCGAGCGGGCGCTCTGCCCCGTCTGGCGAGCCGTGCACACGCTCCCACGCGGTCTCGGGATCGACGTCGAGCAGCACCGTCACGTGGCCGGCCAGCGCAGCGCGCACCCGCTCGGAGAGGACGCTGCCGCCGCCGAGCGCGATCGCCGTGTCGGGCGCCGCATCGTTGAGCAGGCCGCACACGAGCTCCTCCTCGATCGCGCGGAACGCCTGCTCGCCGTGCAGCTCGAACTCGCGCGCGACGGGATGGCCCAGGCGCTGCTCGAGCAGCGCGTCGCTGTCGAGCGCCTCGCCGCCGAGCGCCGCGGCGAGCTCACCGGCGGCGGTCGACTTGCCGGCGCCCATGAAGCCGATCAGGACGAATGCCATCCGATCCGGTCTGTGTAGGCGCTGAGGGCCTGCAGCACGTCATCGACGTGGTCGCCGCCGAACTTGCGCCTGTAGGCGTCTGCGAGCACGAGCGCCACCATCGCCTCCGCGACCACACCGGCGGCGGGCACCGTGCAGGAGTCGGTGCGCTCGCGCAGCGCCTGTGCCGGCTCGTGGGTTTCGGTGTCGACCGAGCGCAGCGGCTTGGTGAGCGTCGGCAGCGGCTTCATCGCGCCGCGCACGAGGATCGGCAGGCCCGTGGTCATGCCGCCCTCCAGGCCGCCGGAATGGTTGGTCTCGCGGTAGTAGCCCCGCTCGGCCGAATAGAAGATCTCGTCGTGCGCCCGCGATCCTGGGGCGCCGGCGACGGCGAAGGCGTCGCCGATCGACGCGCCCTTCACCGCCTGGATCGAGCAGATCGCCATCGCGAGGCGTCCGTCGAGGCGCTCCTCCCAGGAGACGTGCGAGCCAAGCCCGGGCACCAGCCCGAACGCCTGCACCTCGAACACGCCGCCCAACGACTCGTTTTCCTTGCGCAGCTTGTCGATCTCGCGCACCATCGCCTTCGACGCCTGCGCGTCCAGACAGCGCACCGGCGAGCTGTCGACCTCGGCGAAGTCGGCGTCGGTGAGCGCCTGCTCGCGCCCGGGCGCGTGCACTGAGGCGACCTGGATCACGTGCGAGCGAACCGTCACGCCGACGGTCCGCAGGAACGCCTTGCACACGCCGCCGCCGGCGACGCGCGCCGCGGTCTCGCGCGCAGAGGCGCGCTCGAGGATGTTGCGCACGTCGCTGTGCTTGTACTTCTGCGTTCCCACGAGGTCCGCGTGGCCGGGGCGCGGCAGGTGCACCTCGGCGGTCGTCTCCGCGACCGGCCAGGGGTTCATGCGCTCCTCCCAGTTGGCGTAGTCGCGGTTGGCCACCTGCAGCGCGATCGGGCCTCCAAGCGTGCGCCCGTGGCGCACGCCGCCGGTGACCTCGGCGGTATCGCGCTCGATCTTCATGCGCCCGCCGCGGCCGTGGCCGAGCTGGCGGCGGCTCATGTCGCGATTGAGGTCCTCAGGCGTCAGCTCGAGGCCGGCGGGCATCCCCTCGACGATGCACGTCAGACCGGGGCCGTGCGACTCGCCGGCGGTTATCAATCGGAGCTCCACGGCTCCTAGCTTATTTGCGCGGGCGGTTCAGCGCCCGTGGCGGGTGCGCGCGGCGAACGCGCGATGCACCGCGAACACGAGCACGCCGGGCTGCGAGGAGTAGCGCAGGTCGGGAATCGCCTCTAGGCCGGCGTGTCCGAGCAGTTCGCGTCCGGCCTTGGACTCGCCGCGGTAGATGCTCTTGATCGCGGCGCTGGATGCCTTGCTCGAGACGATGCTGACGATCCGCAGTTCATAGAGTTCAGCAACGCCCGTGGGTGAGAGGTATTCGAGCTGCTCGGACTGACTTTCGCGCAGGTCGATCGCTTCGCACTGCGTCGTGCTCGGCAGGCAGGCCGCGGGCCCGTGCAGGATCGCTTCGCTGACGAGCGTGAACGTGGCGCTCTTGCCGCCGGTGGTGACACCCCTGAAGATGATCAGCGGCCGCTTGACGGATGGCAGCGGCGTGAGCAGCTTGAGGTTCTCGAACGGGGTGAGCTGCGCGGTCAGCGGCGTGGTGCCCGGGAGCAGCTCGCCGAAGAGCACAGCCACGTGGTACACAGTCTTCGGCTTGCTCGGCGTCGAGGGCTTTGAGGGTGTCGCCGGGCTCGGCGTCGCCGGGCTCGATCCACCGGAGCCCTGCGAGGAGCCCGAGCCGCCGGCGGAGCTGGGTGTGCTGCTCGAGGTAGCGGCGGCTTTGCTGCTCGCGGCGGAAGTCGTGGTCTTGGCCTTCGGTTCCGGCAGCGGCGTGAACGGGTTGTGCACCGAGCCGTTTCGCTGCTGGGAGACGCCGCCGGTCGTCTCGGCGACGGCCTTTTCCGGGGTTGTCTGGCTGATTGCCACGCCTGACGGCGTAGCGGCGCCACGTGAGACGGCGGCCGTGGGCGGGACGGCGGAGGAACCGCCGCCGATGACGGCGTAGGCGAGCGCAGCGACGAGCCCGACGCCGACGAGCGCCACGATCGGCAGCAGGCGCCTGTCGAGCAGGTCGGCCTTTACGGAGCTCAGAAAGTTGCTCATGGGTTGACTTTCACGATCGCGGGCGAGGTCGGCGCGCTGCCGCTCGTGCTCGACGCGGGACTGGTGCCGGTCGGTGTGCTGGCGCCGGCGGGGCTGGGCGCCTGGCTGGCCGGCATCACGTAGGCGGTTGCGGTGATCGAACCCGTGAGCTTGCCTGTGCTCTTGCCCGGTTCAGCGGCGCCACTCCCGGGAGACAGACTCACGCTCTGGATGGTCAGCAGGCGGCCGCTGACCCGCAGCTGGCCGGACTTGGTCAGCGTCGCGAAGTCGGTGAGCTGGTTGAAGAGGTGTTCCAGGTCGAAGTAGCTGCCTTCGAAGACGAACGAGAACGGAAGCTGGGTGAAGGCCGCCGTGGCGGCGGTGGAGCTCGACGACGTCTGTGAGCTCGCTGAGCTCGCGCCCGGTGTGGCCGTGATCGAGGTGAAGTTGATGCTCTTGCGGTTCGACGCCTGCGCGATCTGGTCCATCAGTGCCGGCACTTCCTGGCTCGGCGGCACGGCTTTGCCGAGGCTCACGAGAGCTGCGTAGGCAGCCGCGTACTGCGACTGCGCGGCGCGCGCGCTCGAAACGACTTTGCGCGGCGTGCGCCGAGCTCAGTGTTCGAAGAGAGTCTACGCGCCCGAGTTGCGATCGCGCGGTTGCGGGAACAAACAGACAGCAAATGCTGAGGACCAACCGAGCGCGTGGCATCGTCGCATCCTATAGCTAGCCAGTCGAGGTTCTCCAACCCGGTGGACGGTGCCCAAGGGGGGCAGTTCCTACTGCGCCATTCCGTCCTTCACCTAAGAATCACTGTCTCGAATCGAGCAGCGTATGATCGCTATCGCGCACATCAGATATCCTTGTCAGGCGCGGTCAACGCACGCCGTGATTCCGATTGAGCCAATCCCTGTTCGAGCGCGTTCCAGGCAAGTAGCGCGCACTTGACTCGCGCTGGGAAACGCGCGACACCCGCGAGCGACCGAGCCTTGCCGAGCGTAATGTCGCTGGCCGCTTCGGCGTCGCCCATGACCATTGCGCGAAAGCGTTCGCCAATTTGTCCGATCTCATTTACTCGCTTTCCCTTGACCATCTCCGTCATCATGCTCGTGGAGGCCTGCGATATCGAGCAGCCGCGGCCGGTGAAGCGAACATCTGCTATCTCGTCACCGGTCATCTCCAGCTCGAGCGTTATCTCGTCGCCGCAGAACGGGTTCCGCATCGGGACCGATACGCTCGCGTGCTCCAGCGTCCCCTTGTTCCGGGGGCGCCGGTAGTGATCCAGGATGATGTCCTGGTAAAGCGCGGTCAGCGATGCATCGGCCATAAGATTCAAAATATACCCGCGCGCCCACGATGTCCGGCCGCGCGCGCGGCTGCTGATTGCGCCGGACCCTCCCCACGCGCACTATATCAAGGGCCGTATATCTTCTGAGGCGCGGCGGTCCTTGGGACTCGACGCACGCCGTGCTTGCGACCCAGTCAGCCATCACCTACATGCAGAATGTGCAATTGAAACGTCACTCCGGCCACCGGAACGCGCAATCCCGCCCGATTGCACGGTTGTTTACGATCTCGCTCCTCGCAGCCATAGTCACCGTTTCGCCTGCGCTCGCTCAGAGCTCGTACGCTACTCCAAGACATGCGACGAATGTGCCGGGGAACGCCGCGCTGGCCCGTGCGCGCTCGGACACGGGCGGGACGGCATCGGTAACGGGAACTGTGTACGATAGCGTAGCAAACTCTCCGCTCGGCGGAGCAGAAGTTCAGTTGGTCGATCTCGCCAATAAGGCGAAGGTGTACACGGTTCGCGCAGATTCACTGGGGCGATTCCATATCGCCGCAATGTCTCCTGGGCGCTACGCCGCGGGCTTCTTCGACCCCGCCCTCGACGCGCTTGGAATCGAGCCGCCGCTTCGGTCCGCCACCATCAATGCCGGGGCGGACAATGTTCTGGAGCTGGTAATTCCCGGGCCGGCCCGCATCATGAGCGCCGTATGCGGCGCACGCCCGGCCGTTGATTCATCGGGTGCGATGGCTGGCATCGTACGGGATGCCGATTCGGGGCTGCCGATTGCCGGCGCGAAGGTTGTCGTCACGTGGCGCGAGATTATCATCGACAAGCGGGGACTCATCTCCGAGCAGCGCCGCGCGCCAGCGGAGACCAATGACGATGGCGACTATCGCATTTGCGGCCTTCCCGGCGCGGACACTGTCCTCGGTAGTGCGGAAGCTACCGGCAGGCGATCCGGTGTCATTGGCGTCGGCATCCCAATCGGCGGAATCGTGCGCCGCGACTTTGCGCTCGGCGATTCCGCTACGGCCGTCGCGGTTGTGCCCAATCCGCACGCAAGCGCGGAAGTGCAGCGCGAGACTACAGTGCTGCGCGGATCGTCGACGCTGTCCGGCATTGTGCGCGGCCCGGATGGGAAGGCTGTGCAAGGAGCGAAGATCCTTGTATGGGGAACCGGACTGGAAGCCACCACCCGAGGCGACGGACACTTCACTCTTGGCGGACTACCGGCTGGCACGTTCAGCGTGGAAGCACGACTGATTGGCTTCGAGCCCAAGCGCGTTGCAGTCGATCTGTCGGACCGAACGCCAGCGTCGGTCGACATCGTGTTCAAGGAGCGCGTGCAGGAACTATCACGCGTCGTCGTCATGGGCAAGCCGTCGAACATAGCGATCGATATCGACGGCTTCCTCAGGCGCGCTCGTACTGGACAAGGCCATTATATCACCGCGCAGGATGCCGTGCTGAAGAATGCATTCGACGTCACCGATGCGCTGAGAACGACGCCGGGCATCCAGATCGAGCCGAGCGGTGAGTTCGGCGTTGTCATTCTCATGCGCGGACATTGTTCCCCGGTGGTGTATGTGGATGGCAACGAGATGACGGACGGCTCCACGAGTCTGGACGACATCATACCGCCGCAGCAGGTCGCCGGCATCGAGGTCTACGCCGGACTTGGCGAAGCTCCAATACAGTACCGGTCGAACGGATGCGGTACGATCCTGGTGTGGAGCAAACGCTGATCGAACGCGGACCCCTGCTTTCGCAGACTGCTCACGATTCCGCATATCGTTTTCATGCCGCGCTTCCAGCAAAGATTGACGAGGCTTGGGCAACGCCCGCGACGAGCGCGTCTACGTCGCTCTCGTCGTTGTAGATGTAGAATGACGCGCGCGCGGTCGCAGCGACGCCAAGTCGTCTCATCAGCGGTTGGGCGCAGTGATGGCCTGATCTGATGCACACGCCGGTGCTATCGAGAATCGTCGCGAGATCGTGCGCGTGCACATCTGTCACGTTGAATGAGAGCACGCCACTGCGTTGCGCAGGAGGCGGCCCGTATACGGTTACGCTTCCGAGCTCTTCCAGTCGCTGTTGTGCCAGCGCAACGAGCTGCTGTTCATGTGCTTGAACTCGGTCCATTCCGACAACGTCGAGATATTCGACCGCTGCCGCGAGCCCTACTGCTCCAGCTGAGTTCGGGGTGCCGGCTTCGAACTTGTGTGGCAGCGGCGCCCATGTGGTCGTCTCATCGTGCACGAACTCGATCATGTCGCCACCAAACTGGTGGGGCGGAATACTCTCGAGCAGCTCGCGCCGCGCGAGGAGTCCGCCGATTCCCATCGGGCCGCCCATCTTGTGACCGCTGAACGCATAAGCGTCAACGCCAAGCGCGTCGAAGCCGACCCGAATGTGCGGCGCGCCCTGAGCGCCGTCGCAGACGATTATCGCGTCGCAACGCTCGCGCACCATTGCCACAATCTCTGATACGGGGTTCACGGTCCCGAGCGCATTTGAGACGTGCCCAAACGCGACGACCCGGGTACGCGGGTTGAGCATCGACTCAAGCATCTCGAGATCGATCCTGCCATCGGCAGTCAGCTCGCAGATCCGGAACCGGGCGCCGGCCGCGATCGCGGCCTGCTGCCAGGTCACAAAGTTCGAGTGGTGCTCCATCGCGGTAACGACAATCTCATCGCCAGAACGAACGTACGAACGAGCATAGGACGACGCGAGGAGGTTTAGCGCCTCGGTAGTTCCTCGTGTGAAGATCAGGGCTTCGGAATCCGCCGCGCCCAGAAATCGTGCGATACGGGCACGGGCCAGATGATAGCGCTCTGTAGCAGTCACGCAGAGCGAGTACGCGCCGCGATGCGGATTGGCGTAGCCGGTCTCGTAATAGTCTCGAATTGCGTCGAGTACGACCTTCGGTTTCTGCGCCGAGGCCGCTGAATCGAGATAGTGTAGCCCCGGATTGGCGGCCAGGAGGGGGAAGTCGGAGCGGTATGGCATGGTTTATCTACAAAAAGCCGACAAAATCACTTACCTTTACATCAATCTACGCGAAAGTGTAGTAACGCCAAGGAGTTAGACGCAGTAATGAGCACCGCAATCGAGTCCCTCGTCAACCGTGAGTACCAGTACGGCTTCGTAAGCGACATCGAATCCGATACCGTCGCGCCCGGACTGAGCGAGGACGTCGTCCGGATCATCTCGGCGAAGAAGAACGAGCCCGAGTGGCTTCTGGAATGGCGTCTCAAGGCATATCGTCGCTGGCTCACGATGAAGGAGCCGCACTGGCCCAACGTCGTTTATCCCTCCATCGATTATCAGGCTTCCCGATACTGGTCGGCACCGACCAGCGTCAAACCTCTGCAGTCGCTCGACGAGGTCGACCCCGAGTTGGTGCGCACCTACGAGAAGCTGGGAATATCGCTCAACGAGCAGAAGTTTCTCTCGGGCGTCGCCGTGGACGCGATCTTCGACTCCGTCTCAGTCGGAACGACGATGAAGGAAGAGCTCGCCAAGCACGGCGTGATCTTCTGCTCGTTCGGCGACGCAGTGAAGGAGCATCCCGAAATCGTCTGTAAGTACCTCGGCTCCGTTGTGCCATACAGCGACAATTTTTTCGCCGCACTCAATAGCGCGGTGTTCAGCGACGGCTCGTTCTGCTACGTCCCCAAGGGCGTGAAGTGTCCCATGGAGCTGTCCACGTATTTCCGGATCAACGCCGCGGACACGGGCCAGTTCGAGCGTACGCTCATCATCGCTGACGAAGCCGCGTCGGTGAGCTACCTCGAGGGATGCACCGCGCCCAAGCGTTCGACCAATCAGCTGCACGCAGCAGTTGTCGAACTCGTCGCGCTCGATAACGCGACGGTCAAGTACAGCACGGTGCAGAACTGGTACGCAGGCGACACCGAAGGGAAGGGTGGCATCTACAACTTCGTCACCAAGCGCGGAAAGGCTGCCGGCGTCAACTCCAAGATCTCCTGGACGCAGGTGGAGACCGGATCCGCGATCACGTGGAAGTACCCGAGCGTGTTGCTGGTAGGCGACAACTCCGTCGGTGAGTTCTACTCGGTTGCGGTGGTGAACAACTACCAGCAGGCCGACACGGGCACCAAGATGATTCACATCGGCAGGAATACGAAATCAACCATCGTGTCGAAGGGGATCTCTGCGGGTCATGGCAACAACAGCTACCGCGGGCGCGTGAAGGTGATGCCGCGCGCCGATAACGCGCGCAACTACACGCAGTGCGATTCGATGCTCATTGGGAATCGTTGCGGTGCGCACACATTTCCATACATCGAAGTGGACAACCGCAGCGCGACTGTCGAACACGAGGCCAGCACTTCGAAGATCGGCGAGGATCAGATCTTCTACTGCAAGCAGCGCGGTATCAGCGCAGAGCAGGCCGTGTCGATGATAGTGAGCGGATTCTGCCGCGAAGTCTTTCAGGAGCTGCCGATGGAGTTCGCCCTCGAGGCACAGCAGCTACTCGGCATCACGCTCGAAGGAAGTGTGGGGTGATGATCACACGTCGTAATTTCCATTTTACCAACCAATAGGCGTACATGCTCGATATAACGTCCCTCCGCGCCGGCATCGCCGAGCGAGAGATACTCAAGGGAATTGACCTCAAGGTCGGCGCCGGCGAGGTGCACGCAGTGATGGGCCCGAATGGTTCCGGCAAATCCACGCTGGCACAGGTGCTCGCCGGCAACCCCGCCTACGAAGTGCTTGGCGGCTCCGCCCTGTACAACGGTGAGGAGTTGTTGGAGCTGGAACCCGAGGTGCGTGCGCAGAAGGGAATTTTTCTCGCGTTCCAGTATCCGGTAGAGATACCGGGCGTCACCAACGCGTACTTCCTACGCTCGGCGTACAACGAGATTCGTAAGGCGCGCGGGGAAGAGGAAGCCGATCCGCTCGAGTTCCTCGACATCATCGAGGATCGAATGAAGCTCGTCGATATGGATTCGTCGATGCTCAACCGGTCGGTGAACGCCGGCTTCTCGGGTGGAGAGAAGAAACGCAACGAGATTCTACAGATGGCGGTGCTTCAGCCAAAGCTCGCGATTCTCGACGAGACGGATTCCGGGCTGGACATCGACGCGCTGCGAATCGTCGCGGGCGGTGTGAACGCGTTGAGGCGTCCTGACAATGCAACGATCGTAGTCACGCACTACCAACGTTTGTTGAATTACATCGTGCCTGATTTCGTGCATGTTCTCGCAAACGGCAGAATCGTTCGCTCAGGTGGCAAGGAGCTCGCGCTTGAGTTGGAGGAGCGCGGTTACGATTGGCTGCTCGACGCGGCATGACTGACGCCGTCCTGGCGCAGGCGCCCGATTCGCCACAAGTCGCTCGTGCTGGTGCACCGATTCCGCACGCGACGCGCACGGTGCGCGTTGCTGAGTACCTGAGCCAGTTCGACGAGCTCGATCGCGGTCCCGAGCCTTTGTGGCTTGGTGCGCAGCGCCGCGCGGCGATCGAGAGCTTCGCGACGCTGGGATTCCCGACCACCAGGAATGAAGACTGGCACTTCACCAATGTCGCGCCCGTGCTGGAGCGCACTTACACGCCGCTCACGCGCGCCTCATCGGCGTTGAGCCCGCGCGACATCGTGCAATTCCAGTTCGAAGGCGAATGGCAGACGCTCGTGTTCTTCAACGGCCATTTTGTGGCACAGCTGTCCGAGATCGAGTCAAGCGCAAGGCTATATGTCGGCCCGATGTCAGATGCACTCTGCGATGAGGCACGCGCACGCATCGTCGAGCGCCACTTCGGCGGTCTCGCAGAGACGCACAATCATGCATTCTCCGCGCTGAACTCTGCATTCGCGGGCGACGGCGCGTTCATTCATCTTTCAGCAGGCACCGTCGCACCGCGAAGCGTGCACCTGATGTTCGTCACGGACGACGGAGCCGAAGGCGCTCTCGTATCGCCGCGTAGTGTCATAGCTCTGGAGCATCATGCCGAAGCGACGGTGGTGGAGAGCTACGTGTCGATTGGCAACGCCAGTTACCTCACCAATGCAGTGACCGAGGCGTATGTCGGCGATGGGGCACGCTTGCGGCATTACAAGATCCAGCGCGAGAGTATTCACGCATATCACGTGGGCTCGTGGTATGCGAGTCAGGGCCGCTCGTGCGCTTACGAGGCGTTCTCATTTGCGATCGGTGCCGATCTCTCGCGCACGAACATCGCCACGTTGCTCGACGGTGAAGGCTCGCACGTCTCGTTGGATGGTTTGTATCTGGTGAACGGTGATCAGACCGTCGATCACCAGACCAGCGTCGTCCACGCAAAGGAGAGCTGTACCAGCCACGAGTTGTACAAAGGCGTTCTCGATGGTGATTCGCATGCCGTCTTCAACGGCAAGGTGTACGTCCGTCCTGAAGCGCAGAAGACTGACGGAAAGCAGAGCAACAACAATCTGCTCCTCTCCGAAGGTGCGCGAGTCGATACCAAGCCGCAGCTTGAGATCTACGCGGACGACGTGAAGTGCACTCACGGCGCGACGATCGGACCCGTCGATTCTACCGCGCTCTTCTATCTCAAGAGTCGCGGCATCGGTCCTTCAATCGCGCTTCGTCTTCTGACCTACGCGTTCGCCGCTGAAGTGCTCGAGGAGCTGACGATACCTGCGGTGCGCGACGAGCTGGAGAGACTCGCATTCGAGCGGTTCGCTGTGGGTGCGTAGGTAAGGCGGCGTTTTCTGGGTCGAGAGTCCCGGCTGAACTCGGCAATCACCCATTGTGCATCCGCGCCTGTATCCGCACTTTGGTCCAGCGTAGTTTACGGCTGCTCACACCACTGACCACATCTGCATGCGCCATACTTCGTGGCTTGTCCGTACATGGATCGTGTCGTGCCTAGGGGTAGCGCTTCCTGCAGCGAATCTTGCCGCCCAGGCTCAATTCATCATCCCGAAGCTTCCGGTCGAGCGCTACATCATGCCGAACGGGCTCACGGTAATCCTCTCCCCCGATCACTCGGCGCATGTCACGGCAGTCGATGTCTGGTACCATGTGGGATCGAAGAATGAGCTGCCTGGCCGCACTGGCTTTGCGCATCTCTTCGAGCACGTGATGTTC
>Ga0208849_1001625_pt1 | contig 14730 bp, 16 predicted proteins | sample NGESurdeep072012_10_FD_184470 | JGI IMG/M metagenome (GOLD analysis project Ga0208849, IMG submission 184470) | Arctic peat soil microbial communities from Barrow, Alaska - NGEE Surface sample 53-3 deep-072012 (SPAdes) | ecosystem: Environmental > Terrestrial > Soil > Wetlands > Peat ...
CAGATTTGAAGCCGATCCCTTGGGCGGCGGAATCCTGGAAGCGGGTCGACGACAAGACCTGGGACATCACCCTGCGCGACGGGATGCGGTTCCACGACGGCCAGCCGGTCACCATCACCAGCCGCGCCTGGGACGATTCCGGCGCGGTGCAGCCGCTGCGCGCCGATTTCGTCAAGCTGCGCGGCGAAACCAAAAAGCCGGTGAAGAGCCCCTACGCCTTCGCCAATCAGCACTACAACAGCCTCACCTTATGGGGCATCGACGCCAAGGGGGAGATCAAACATGTCTACGCTTAGGCCCCTCGGCTTTGCTCTCTTCGCGCTCACCCTCGCGTCCTCCGCTGCGCTCGCCGCCAACTCCCCAAATCTCGGCAAGGCGGTCACCGAGAGCGACTTCAAAGCTTGGGACATCACCATCCTGCCCGACGGCACCGGCCTGCCGCCCGGCAGCGGCACCGCGGCGCAGGGCGCCAAGCTGTTCGACGACAAGGGCTGCTCGCTGTGTCACGGCAAGGACGCGCGAGGCGGCAAATCCAACGAGCTGATTGGCAATCCTTCACTGGTCGAAGGCGGCATCAACGCCAACAAGACGGTCGCTAATTTCTGGGGCCAGGCGTCGACCTTGTTCGACTACATCCGCCGCGCCATGCCGTGGCCGACCCCGCACACGCTGTCCGACGACGAAGTCTACGCGCTATGCGCCTATCTGCTCGCCGGCAACAACATCATTCCGCAAGACGAGCCCATGAACGCGCAGACCTTGCCCAAGGTGAAGATGCCGAACCGCAACAACTTCATCATCAAGTTCCCCGGGCGGATTTGACCCTGACCGGAACAGTGTCGCCGGCCCCCGTCTGCTGAATCGGTGACGCGCGAGCGCAACCATTTCCCGTTCCCGCGCCAACAAAAAGCCAAGAAAAGGGCTCAACCTGCGTCCGCCTCGGCAAAGTGCATGCGGTTTTGCGTAGCGACACGCGATAAAATCGGGACTTCGAAATAACAACGACGATTCGACGATAAGTCCTTTCGTTCTGGAACGATTTCGGTCACTTCTGCCTTTTAAGAGAATTACTGTGCTTACAGGGTGCTGCCTCTAACGCCATCACACGTGAGGAGCCCGCTATGGACCTGATCTACCAGGAAATCTCCCTAGAGACCTCGCTAGCGCTTTCCCAAGAGACCTCGGACCACCTGTCGCACGCGTTGGGCGAGACGGTCCTGCGGATTTGGGGGTATCTGCCGCGCGACGTTCAATGCCGTCTCTTCAACGAGACCTTGAACTCGCAGCATCGGCGGATGCGGCCGCAGTTGGCGAGCCTGCTGCACGGCAAGCACCCGCGCACATCCGGGACACGGCAGGCCCGCGCTATGCTGGAGCCGGATAGCCTGGGCGGCTAGCGCGCCCCACGGTATTCGAATCACTTGCGCCATCGCTACGGCGACCAAATCGTCGTCATCGGATCCGCTACACACCATGGAACGGTGCGAGCGAGGCGCGTAGTGGAGAGCGTCTTCATTTCCGAGAGCACGGCGCCGAAGCCGCTGAATTGAGCAATATTCGGATCGATCGTGCAATATTTCGCTGATTGCGCTCTTTTTCAAAAAGCAATGACCGGCGCAAATCCCGGATTATTCAGTTAAGGGCGGCGTCGCGTCAGAAATCGACGTGGAATGGCAACCGGACAATAAGCAGGTTTGCCCGAAGGGAATCCCCAAATGACAGACGTCAACGCCGTGATTGCTATCTTTCCCGATCATCAAGGAGCAGAAGCTGCGATCAAGAAACTGGCCGACGGCAAAATCGACATGAAACACCTCAGCATCGTCGGCAAAGGGTATCAGACCGATGAAAATGTTGTGGGTTTCTATAATATGGGCGACCGGGTCAAATTTTGGGGCAAGCGCGGCGCGTTTTGGGGCGCCCTGTGGGGCTGGCTGTTCGGTGCGGTGTTCGTAACCGTCCCGGCCGTCGGCCCCGTCATCGTGCTTGGATACCTTGCCACGATGGTGGTTTCAGCGATTGAAGGCGGCGTCGCTGTCGGCGGGCTCAGCGCCCTGACCGCCGCACTTTTCAGTAGTGGCATACCGAAGGACAGCGTGATCCAATACGAGACGGCCTTGAAGGCGGACAAGTTTCTGGTCACAGTGCATGGGTCGGCCGATGAAGTGAACCGCGCCAGGGAGATCCTGGGAACTTCGACTCCCGCGCAGGTTAATGTGCATGGACTTGCGGCGGCGGCGTGAGACGCGGTGTGCGTCGCTATGATCGTCAAGAGCCGGCGCCCGCGCTCGAAAAGCGGTCGCCGCCTCAAATTAGATTTTATTACGTCTATTGTGGCCGTTTGATCCGCGCGTTCCGGGGCCGTGAGGCCCCTGCCGATCAACCCGAGACGCAGCCGAGACGGTAAGCGAGATAGTAATGACAGATCAAAGCAAGCAGCTGCATCGCGAAGGTTCGCATCTGGCGGCTGCCGATCGTCGCACACTGGACGCCATTTTTCATCATCCGGCGGCGCATAATCTCAGCTGGATGGATGCACTTGATCTGCTGACGCATCTCGGGTCCGCGGAGGAAAAGGGCGACGGAAAATATTCCCTGACAATAAACGGCAAGCACATTGTGTTCCACAAGCCGCACAACAAGCAGCTTGACGCGCACGAAATCTCCGAGCTGCGCCGTTGTTTGGTATCGGCCGGGATTTCTCCCCAAAATCCCTACGGCACGCCCCCGGCGGCCGTATCGAATTCCGTCGATGTTGTGGCGCTGGTCGACCACCACAGCGCAAAGCTATACCGGGTCAATCTCACGTCGGATCAGCCTGCCGAAACCGTCAAGCCCTACGACCCGTATCATTTCCTGCATCACCTGCACCACGGCGACCAGTTGCGCGAGCGTGGACAACGAGCGCCCGAAGATCTGACATTCTACGACAGGATCGCCGAGGCTTTGCGCGATGCCGACCGGATCGTGCTGCTTTACCACGGCGCGGGCATGAGCAACGCATCGCAGTTTCTGACCGAGCGATTAAAGAAGGTGCATCCCGGCGTCTACGCAAGGATCGTTCGGCAGGTCGATGTCAACACGTCCGCGATGACGGAAGCGGAGATCATCGCTTACGCAAGACAGGTCCTGACTCCCGGCGCACCAGCCTAGGAGATCTTGCTGGACTCTTCTGCGACCGCTTCCGTCGCATCCTGCATGATTATGAATGACGTCGCCGATCAGGTCAGCTGGACGCCTCTCGTTTCGGCGGCCTTCGAGGTATCGCGCGGAGTATTGAGCGACAAAATCAGCCTGCCACATGATCAACCAGTAACTGGCCCGCCGTTGCATGGCTTGCGAACCCAATTCCGATCGGTATGCTCTACACTTTTTTTCTTCCAATCTTTTCCGTTCTTGCCTGTTTTCGCGTGAATCTTACGTGTTTGGGAGTAAATGCCAAGCACATCGCTTTGACCATGCCGATCGTGCGAATATTGCATCGATTGCGCACATTTCCCAAAAGCGATCAGCACGGGAAAATTGGACAATCGCATATGGCTGCTTCGGATTGCGCTGTATTAGCGCCGGATATTGAGATTAAAATGCCACCTCGCGCAGATTTTGATGACAATTTTTAAAAAACGCTTGAGCGGACGACCGGTCGGGGATGACGAGTTCGACGGCAAGAAAAGAAAGGGAAATCCGATGCAAACGACCTGGCAACCTCACGAGAAACATGGCGTGCTGACGGCGCAGAGCGACCTGCCGGACAGCGTTTATGCCTTTCCGACGCAACGTAAAGAGCCGCTTACCGATGCGCGGCACGTTCGCAATGCTGTCGCGCGGTTCGATCAGGTCATCGGTGTTTCCGATGCCGATCGCGCTCTGGCCTTCGCCAACATCGAGAGGGCCGCGAAATTTTATGACGTCGATCTTTCGGGCACGTCGTGGCACGATCTCGGCGTTCATCCGCAACGCCACCGCAGAGAGGCCGCCGCCAAAGCTGTTGCGACCAAGCGCGCGCGCGGCGAGCTATAAGAGCGCCCCGCCAAGCGCGTCGCGACACGCGAGCGAGAAATCTGTGACGGCACTCACGCCTCGATTAAATTCCGGGCGCCGTAGCGTGCGCCGAAACGCGCCGTGGATAGGAGAATGCATCCGTGTCACACCACTATGCCGGACCCAACTTCGGCTTTCCCCACGGCGACGCCCGGCTCAACCTGACCGATCTGTATGCCTTCCCTAAGCCGGGCAGCGATCGTAAGTCGATCCTCATCATCGACGTACATCCGTCCTCCACCTTTGATCCCCAGACGCCGACCACGCCGGTACCTTTTGCGCCGCGAGCGCTGTACGAGATCAAGATCGACACAAATGGCGATGCCGTCGCCGATGTTGCGTACCGGATACGCTTCTCGCCGTTCACGAATGGAACGCAGACCGCAACGCTGCGCCACGTCGAAGGTGCGCAAGCCGCCGAAATCGGCGATGACGGCCAAGTTATCGTCGCGGGTGCGCCGGTCTCGCTGGATCGGGAGCCGCGGGTTACGGACGCCGGCGACTATCGCTTCTTCGCAGGTTGGCGCAGCGATCCCTTCTTCTTCGATCCGCTGGGCGCCGTGGATAACCTCCACTTCACCGGAAAGGATTTCTTCACCGAGAAAAACGTATGCAGCATCGTCCTGGAGGTTCCAAACGCGGCGCTCGGGCCCAAAGAAGTTGGACTTTGGATGCGGACCCTCGACGGTACGGGCGGCAGCTGGGTTCAAGCTGACCGTGGCGCGCTGCCGTCACAAGGTGTTTTTCTTGTCGGCGACGAGAGAGACGCCTACCTCGCCGCGGACCCGGCGGACGATGCACGTTTCATCGCCGTCTTCGCCCACTCGTTGGAGCACACTGGCGGTTACACGCCGCAGGAAGCGCGGCAGATCGCAAAGACACTGCTGCCAGACATCATGCGCTATGACCACACGCGGCCGGCATCATATCCGAGCAATGGTCGGACGCTGACCGACGACGCCCTCGATCACTTCCTCTCTATCCTCACCAACGGAAAAGTGACGACGGACGGCGTGGGAGCTCACAGCGATCTACTCAGCGAGTTTCCATACGTGGGTCCGCCACACAAATAAGCGAACTGAATTTGAGCTGAAGATAGTTCCAAAGGAGCAAGTCATGAAGAGAACCACATCCGTGGTAATTGTCGGCACCGCAGTAACGTTCGCTGTCGTATCGTTGGCCATAGTGGGCGGCGTCGCTGTTGCGGCGCAAGACAGGTCCACGCTGAAAGTACCGGACGGGCTCGCGTTTTCGGAGTTCGAAGGCTACGAGGACTGGCAGTATGTCGCGGTCAGTCAGACCGCGACGAGCGTGAAGGTCATTGCGGCGAATCCCGTGATGATCAACGCCTACCGCCAAGGCGTGCCGGGCAATCACCAGCTATTTCCCGAGGGCTCCAAGATCGTGAAAATCGAATGGCTCTTTAAGAAGAATGCGCAGTCCCCCTATTTCGTGAATGTGCCCGACACGCTGAAGACGCTGTCGTTCATCGAAAAAGACAGCAAGCGATTTCCGGATACACATGGCTGGGCCTACGCCGCTTTCCTCAACGATCCTGCCACTGACACGCTGACGGCAGACCCCCGGCCCCCGCAAAATCGGACCGGCGCCGCATGCGGCTACGCATGTCATACGACGGTAGCGGCGCAGGATTACATTTTCACGGCGTACCCGAAGCGGTAAATGGCGCGAAGGTCTTGTTGAGTAGGCCACCACGCCTGTTACACAGGCCAGGAGCAGAACAAAATCATGCGCTCCCTGCATCCCGACCGGCATGCCGCGCTTCGGATGGCGTCATGCCGAAACGGCGGCGAAAAGCGCGATTGAAATGCGACAGGTCACTGAAGCCAACTGTGAACGCGATCACGGCGATTGCTCTATCGGAGCACTGTAAATCCAATAACATCTCATGAGCGCGCATCAGACGTCGCTCGACGACAAATTTGTTGAACGAAAGGTCTTCGGTTTAAAACAACATGTTCACGTAGCGGGGCGTAACGCCGAGACGCACTGCGACGGTTTTTGCCGACAAATCGGCGCGGCGAATATTTCTTATGATGAAGGCCTTAGCGGCTTGCAGGCGAGCCGCGCGCATACCGCGGCCGAAAGCGACGTTTGCGGCATCCCGAGTCGCTCCGACGGCAAGGGCAACGAGATCGTGGATATGAGCCGTAAAGAGCCCACGCAATTCTGGCGATGCCAGCTGCCGGTTTTTTAGAGCCAGCTGAACATAATCGACAAGCAGGCGCAGCGCCTCTGTGCCGGCTGGTATCACCCGCGCGAGCACGTCCTCCGGGTTGGCCGTTATCCCGTTGAGCCATCGGCGCGGGATGCGCAAAGTCAGAAACTCTGCCGGCACGGGGAAATCCTTGGCGCCGACGTCAGAACTTGACAGCAGTACCGCAGCCCCCGTTTCCATCTGGAATTTTCGGCCTACCTGAGACGGCACGCTGAAGCCCGACAAATTGGTCGCAAAAAAATAATCGTCCTTACCATCGTTGAGCAACGGCTGGGTACGCCGACAAATATGGCCGTTTGTCCTGCCCGAAATCACGCCAAGGCCGTCAAACTCGTACAGCGTGGCTTCCCATCGTAACGGACGATCGTCGTATGGCCCGAGATCGAGCCGCACGATCGACCGACCAAATACTTCGCGGAAATAAGGCAGACGCTCGCGCGCGGACACAAAATCCGTCGATAATTGGCGTCCAAAATCCGCAGCGCCCTTTTCCATGACTGCGATCCATCCTATGTGAGATCGTAGACCATCTCGATAGAGCTTTTATAGGTTAATTTGGCCTTCGTTGTTTCCTGAATTCTCGCGACCGCGCTCGCTTGAGAGATTCCATCCGATCCAACTCCGACGCCGACGGGCTTCCGAAAAAGACAAGCCGATTTCCCTGTCGTCCAAGCCGGATTTCTCTGTTGGCCAAGTCTGCGCGATTGGCAAACACTATGGTTGGCCGAGTGCTTTTGCACCAACCGAAGGCACTCCGCTGTGACACGCAGCACAGGTCCGCTCTACGGGCCTTGATAGGGTCGACACAGTTGAGCCGTCTGACCGCCTGAGAGGATTCGGTGCGCAACGCTCTCCGCGGTGTAGCGATTCTGGCCGGTCTGTTTCTGGCGCCTGCCGTCGGCAGCCACGATCGGTCCTCTGCGTCCGCCAAGGACGATTCGACGCGCATCGAAAATGCGCCATGCGTATGGTTCTCGGAACTGTTTCCCGGTGCATGGGGCACGGATCATAAAATCATGATCAATCCGCAGACTGTAATTGCGAAGGCTTCGTTCGGCCGCGGGACGTTCACACTTGTTGATGGGACTGATGCATTCGAATATTTGGAAAGGAAATGCGGTGAAAATTGAGCGCGTCCGGTACGACCGGCAACGGCGGGCTTCAAGCGCGATGCCGAGGGTTTTTCGCTGATCCCATGCGCAACTACCAGAAAATCGAAATCGCTCTGCGAATCATATTCGACATGCTGGATTCCGCGCGTGGAGTTTCACTGCGTGACATCAGATTTAACTATTCCGATAAGCCACTTTCGCGCCGCACCGCTGAACGCTATCGCAATACGGTCAAGCGCGTATTGCCTTCGTTCGAAGAGGTCAATCCGCATCGGTATCCAAGACGCTGGCGTCTGGCCAACAAGCCTCTTAATGGATCGGCGAAAATCTCCAGCGGCGATTTGATCCGTTTGGCGGCTGCACCCGCGACGCTGCGGAGCGTCAAAAAACGTCAGGCCGACGGCAGCGTCGCACGCCTGGCGTCGAAACTACAGTCGCCGATTGAAAACCCAACCAATCGCCGGCGGGCATAGACGGGGCGATGTAGCGAAACGCTTCAGTTTTCGACCAGCGATAATTCTTGATTTCGTACCGATCCGCTTCGCCCTAATGACCCGGCTGCCAGGTGATGAGAACCTCGCGGCCGAGGTTTATCCAGCGCGGAGCAAAGCCATCGGCGCCTTGTGCGAAAAGCTCGTCGAAATGCTGCTCCACCGCGAAACGGATGCGCGCCTCCAATGCGGCGGCAACCGGCCAATGGGCCCATTGCTCGTTGGCAAGGCGCTGCGCGGCATAGCCGATCGCGGCGGCCCGGCTCGGCAGCGGCGCAAGGTACCGCACGTTCGGCGGCGACAGCATCGTGAGATCGGGCAGCCGGCCCATCTCCCACAGCACGTCCATCAGCTCGGCATGGCCCGGCACCACTTCCTCCGCCTCGCCGTAGACGAGCTTGAAGAGCACCCGGTTCCAGGAGGGTGGCGGCGGCGCGTTGACGGTGAGGATGACACGGCGCGAGCCGGCGCGCTCGAGCTTCTCGACGAAGGGCACGATGTTACGCACGAAATAGGTGACGTGATTGACCAGCGTGATCGTGCCTTGCGGCGGCTCTGCCGTAAGCCAGCCACCGCGAATGAGGTTCACATTGGCAATGCCGGCGGCCTTGGCGTTAGCGAGGAAGGCTGCGCCCATCTGGGCCGAAGGATCGACATTGGTGACAGAGCGGCAGCGCAACGCCAGCGGCAGCGACATGCGCCCTGCCCCGCCGCCGGCATCGACGATCGTGTCCGACGGCTCGATCAGATCGGCCAGCGCCTGGAGGTTGGCGTCGAGCGGCCGGCGCGGATCGGCCCTAAGCAGCGGATGTTCGGGCTCGAGGCCGCCGAAGGGGTCGCCCAGTGGCTCCGCGCCGCGCAGCCGCGTGCGCTGCGCCAGAACTGCATCGACCCGCGCGGCATAGTGTTCGGCTGCGGCCATGTTTTCCCTGCCCTCAACTCACCAACCCGCAGGAGCAAGCCTCGTGGAGCGGATTTGACATTCGCTATCCACCACCGAAAATGGCTCGTCAATATGGCAGCGATGTCGGGGGGTTGTGAGTGAAGATGTCCACACACGATGTCCGGTTCCCTCCCAGAACCGGCCAGCCAGATACTGACTTATGATATCCGTTTCGTTGTCCGAAGGCAGGATATGGCAATCCATTTCACGCTCACCGGCGCGGGTGGCGATCGGACTGATTGTGGTCTTTTCGATTTATCGGCTCATTGTGGCGGCCACTCTCGGACTTGGTGTCGACGAATCCTACGGCATCGGCGTTTCCCACGATCTTGAGCTTTCATATTTCGACCATCCCCCGCTGCATTACTGGATCACCCACGCCTTTATTCCACTGCTCGGCGACGGTCGGGCATTGCGGCTGCCGTTCATTGCGCTGTTCGCTGCAACGAGCTGGGCGCTTTATCTGTTGACGAGACGTTTGTTTAGCGCGGTTGCCGGCGTATGGGCGGTGCTGGCGCTCAATCTCTCGATGTTCTTCACCATTGCTGGAGGCTGGATCCTGCCGGACGGTCCGCTGATGCTGGGCCTCACGGCCGCGGCCTGTATGCTCGCCAGCGGCTTATTTCCCGTCGCGGCGCCGCCGTCGCCGTCTCCATCGCCGTGGCGCACTTGGCTTGGCGCCGGATTTTGGATTGGTTTTGCCGGTTTATCCAAATACCACGCTGTGCTGTTCGTAGCCGGGTTGCTGCTCTACCTCCTCATCACACCGGGACGGCGAAAGACATTGCTGCATCCGGCGCCATGGGCCGGTGCCGCGATCGCGCTGATCATGGTCGCGCCGGTGCTTTTCTGGAACGCCGAGCACCACTGGGCGTCGTTTCTCTACCAAGGCGGACGCGCGGACGCCTACGGCGGCTTTCCCAAATTCGGGCAATTCTTCACCAATCTCGGTGGTCAAATCCTTTGGATGGCTCCGTGGGTGTTTGGGCCGATGATCGTGGCCACGTATTGGGCCCTGCGGCAGGGCCGGGCCAGCGACCGTTCCTGGTTTTGCATATGCCTTGGCATGCCGGCGATTGTGTTGTTCACGCTGGTGCCGTTGTGGGGCGCTCGCGGCTTACCGCATTGGCAAATGCCGGGCTGGCTGATGATGTTTCCCGTTCTCGGCGATCACCTGGCGCGTGAGGCGCTGGTGCGAAGCCGGCCGCGAACGTGGGCCATCTGGTCGTCGGTGACATTGGCGATTATCAGTGTCTTGATCGTCGGCGATGCCGCAACCGGTTACGCGCGACTCTTGTTCCCGGCGGTGTTCGCCAAAGGCGATCCGACGCTCGAAGCGCTCGAATGGACGCCGCTGCGGGGCGAACTGCGCCAACGCGGCCTGCTCGACATCAAGGGGCTGTTTGTCATTTCGCCAAGTTGGATCGATATGGGCAAGATAGATCGGGCGCTCGACGATGCAATGCCGATGCTGGTCTATGGCGAAAGCAAGCAGTATGCCTTCCGATACAACCCCGAAACGCTGATTGGGCGTGATGCCCTCATTCTCGGAAGCCGCGACATGGACGGGATCGCGCGGAGACTGGCCCCTTACTTCCAATCGATCGAGGAATTGCCGCCCTTTGTGTTTGGCCGGTCCGGCATGGACGAAATCAAGGTGCGGATTTTTTACGGCCACGTGTTCAAAAAGGCGTGGCCGCCGCCTTACGGGAAGAGCGCGAATTAAGCGGGCCCAGTGTGGCGCACTGTTTCGCGAATGGAGGCGACCTCGACAAAGTTTGCTCATGAGACCGTTGCACGTCCGCCAGATCCGGCGCGCCGGCCGCCGCCAGAACTCAGCGTTATCGTGCCGACCTACAATGAACGGCAGAATATTCCCATCCTCGTCGAGCGGCTTTCGCGGGCGCTGACGGGCTGCGAATGGGAAGTGCTGTTCGTCGACGATAATTCTCCCGACGGCAGCGCATTCGTGGCGCGTTCGCTCGGCGAGACCGACAGCCGGGTCCGCTGTCTGCGCCGTATCGGCCGGCGCGGGCTTGCCGGCGCCTGCCTGGAAGGCATGCTGGCGAGTCAAGCCCGCTACGTTGCCGTCATGGATGCCGACCTGCAACACGACGCGACGTTGCTCTCCCCGATGCTGGAGCAGTTGCGCGGCGGCAGCTTTGATCTCGTCGTGGCGAGCCGCCATTTCGATGGCGGCTCAGCTGCCAGCTTGTCGGCGCGGCGCGCCCGCATCAGCCGGTGGTCGAATACGCTGGCGCGGCGCCTGCTCGGCATCGAGCTGACCGATCCCATGAGCGGCTATTTCATGATCAGGCGTGAGGCGCTGGAGGAGCTGGCGCCTACACTTTCGTCAGAAGGGTTCAAAATCCTGCTTGATATTCTGGCGACTGGCCGCAACCGCCTGCGCACCGTCGAACTGGCCACCACGTTTGGCATCCGCCACTATGGCGAGAGCAAGCTCGACAGCAAGATTGCGCTCGACTTTGCAGCGCTGATCACGGCAAAGCTCACGGACAACGCCGTGGCTGCACGGTTTGTGCTGTTCTGCCTGGTTGGACTTACGGGCGTCGCCGTCAATCTGGGCGCCTTGCGCGCGTTGCTGGCGGTCACACCATCGTTTGGCGCGGCGCAGGCTCTCGCCACGCTCGCCGCTATTGCGTGGAATTTCGTCCTGAACAATTACTTCACATACAGCGACCGGCGGCTCACCGGCTGGCGCTTCGTCACCGGCCTGGCTCGTTTCGAAGTCATTTGCGCCGTCGGCGCGATCTCCAATGTCGGCATCGCCACCTCAATCTACCATTATGACGATCGGTGGTGGATCGCCGGGCTTGGCGGCGCGCTGATCGGCGCGGTATGGAATTTCGTGGTCAGCGCCGCCTTCGTCTGGCGCACGGGATGACGCCTGCTTTCTTGCTGCGGATGCTTAAGGCGTCGAACTAGATTCGGCGATCCTTGCAGAGAGCAATACTAGGCATAAGCCAGCACTCAACACGAATTGCACATTTCCAAAGCGCGTCTTATGCGACTCGCGACGTAGTTAGGCCTTCGAAGGTCGTGCTGCCAAATCCTCAGAACGCGCCAGCCTAATTTTTTTAGATGGCGACGAACAAGCTTATCTCTGCCCATATTCGCGCGTATTTTCTTGGACCAAAACGCAGTATTCGAGGTCGGGATTTCACCATGCACTGGGCAGCCGTGCCAGAAGCAGCCGTCCACAAATACTGCAACGCGTGCTCTCGGAAACACAAAGTCGGGCTTACCAAACAAACGACGGTGACGCCGCCACCCATGAACTCCCTCAGATCGGAAAATTTCAATTAGTCTAAGCTCGGTTGCCGCGTTTCCGTGGCCCCTCACTCGGGACATGATTTCGGATCGCTGTTTGCGCGAAAACATGTCCGCCATGTTCATATTTCCCGTGCCCCAATCTCGCCTGGATAAGCCCCTTCCGAATCTCCAGTGCGTGACGTCGAATGAATTCCGGGGGGAGTGCATTACCGATCATTAGCGCGATTGCCTCCTTACCGCATGAAACATCGAAATTATATTTTCGCGGAAAACTCTGCAACATTGCCGCCTCCCGCATCGTTATCGCGCGATCTTGTTCGGGATGGAGAAAACGTCCTTTAGACGGATTAAAGCAGCCACTTGTGATCGTTGGAGCCACCTTATTCCACGCCATTCGACCGTAGATGTCCCTGAATCCATTACTGCGCTTATGACAGCCCAGCTGCCTACTGCGAGGTAAATCTGTCCTGCTTCCTCCATCCTTCGGAATGTCCCGAATAAGTTGAGCGACCCTCGACGCCCTTTTCTTTTCGGGCAAGTTATGGAGTGCGTCTCGGCTTCGTCCCGGTTCCGCGATCGCGCCAATCGCGCTGCGAACAGTTCGAACCCGATGCAGCTCCTTCGCAAAGCGCGGCTCAAAACCTCGACTTGCCAACAAAATTAATCGTCGCCTCCTCTGGGGAACGCCATAATCGGCAGCGTCCCTTATCGCACAGACAACCTGATACCCTAGTGCAACAAGCCCTTTACTAAGGATCGCTAGCGGCCGCTGCCCCATAAGACCGGGCACGTTTTCCATCATGAGCGCCTTCGGACGAAACTCTCTCGCAAAACGCAGCATCTGATAAATTAAGTCATTTCGGTAGTCTCTGTTTCTTCTTGATCCATTCCGCGTTCTGAGAACAGAGAAGCCCTGGCAAGGCGGGCATCCAGCAAGAAGATCTAGTTCTCCCACACGCATCTTTAATTCCCGACGAAACGCTCGCGCAGAGAGCTTTCGGATATCTGTATTTTTGACTTTAACTTTGCGATGATTTGCCGTGTAGGTGCGCACAGCTGCGGGATCCAATTCGACTGCGCCGACGACGTCAAAGTCCGCCTGCTCAAGCCCCAACGTGAGGCCGCCACAGCCCGAGAAAAGGTCAATTGCCGAGGGTCGTCCCGACCGACTGCGACGCATCTACGTTTCTCCAATGGTCTATTCCGAAGCATGGGCGAACACAACGCGCCTAGATCGCGAACGCAAATGCGTAACGTCCGTCGGGGAATCTCACTTGTGGCCACCAGGCCGCCCACCGCCCTCGCCTTTCATTTGTGCGAAGCAAATAAAGAGCGACTTTATCTCCCGGCACGCTGCTAAACTCACCGCCCGCCAAAATGCCAGCGGTTTCCCGCCGATTAGCCTCAAGATCTCGCCCTCGGTCGACATACACATATCCATTATTATGCTTCTGGAGTTTTGCGAACTGTCCAATGGAATTGCTTATTGCGACAGAATTCCAGACATATTCAGAGTGCGCATCGTCCGGTTTCATCAGGCTGATGATGGATTGGATACCTTCAATCGACATTTCGGCGAAGCCTTTGTCTTTTATCTTCTCCAGCATCTTATCGACTTTGTCAGTCATCATCTTGACGCTTGCATCACGCAATATCTGAGCTGGGTTATAATTGCTTCCGCCGGAATAAACCCCAACAGAGCCCGGTGCCAGGATGTTCTTTCTTGTAGGACTGAGTCCGCTTTCAACGTAAATGCCTCGAAACTCCTCGTTACTGTTTTTTGCGATGAGATCACGGAGGCTTCGTTCCATTTTGTTGATAGCTTTAAACACGACGTGGAGCTGAGGGGGGAGAAAGAGCCGCAGCAAGCCAATGTCCTTTCGGCGATAGCCGTACATTCGCGCATGCTGCAGAACCGTATCCGCCTGCGGATTGCGCGGATTTCTGCCATAATAGCTGACTAGCAAATTCTTGATGGTCACGCCTCGGCCAAGCTTGTTACCGCCAACAAAGAGGTTGTACGGCGACTTAACCGCAACGTCCTCGTCAGTCTCGCCGTTGACCAGCTTTACCGTGATGCCTGGAGAGAAAAACTCGATTGCTTCAATCAAACTATCAAAGGACGAGTCCTTTAAATCGTCGTGACTGGAAGCCAAATCGTCATAGGCTTCTCTGAGCCTCGCAACCACCTTCGGATTCTTGCTTTTGAGTGCGGTCGTGAGGTCAGATTTATACTTGCGAAGCAACCCAACGATGTGCCTATGATCGCTTGTGCGGGTACTAACATGACATAGGAAAGCGCAATTTTGTTCCGGATCTTTGGTGCGTTTGAAAGTGGCGCCGATCATGAATGTGTCTAGCGCCTTAACTAGAGACTTTGGAATTTCATTCGAAGGAGTTGGCTGCGCGCCGGGCGCCAGTGCAGTAATGTCATTCAGATTGAATTCTCTGACCAGATTTGACCCGTCGCCGAAAAAGTCTTCACCGCCCACGTAATCGTGGCCGGGACGACTAATACCAATTCTACATCAGAGTGAGTTGACGATGTAGGGGAACGAGGTGATGGATTGGACGAGTTTGGGATTGCGCTCGACATAGAGGATGGCCTGC
>Ga0208849_1001626_pt1 | contig 14729 bp, 15 predicted proteins | sample NGESurdeep072012_10_FD_184470 | JGI IMG/M metagenome (GOLD analysis project Ga0208849, IMG submission 184470) | Arctic peat soil microbial communities from Barrow, Alaska - NGEE Surface sample 53-3 deep-072012 (SPAdes) | ecosystem: Environmental > Terrestrial > Soil > Wetlands > Peat ...
ATCGCGACGCGTTACGAGAAAACCGCCAGAGCTTTCCTCTCGATGCTGTGCATCGCGGCCGCAAAGCTCTGGATGAAAACCGTCAACACGGCCTAGTGCGCCAGCACTGCCAACAACAGCAGCGCCACGATGTTGGTGATCTTGATGGCAGGGTTCACGGCCGGACCCGCGGTATCCTTGTAGGGGTCACCGACGGTATCACCGGTGACCGATGCCTTGTGGGCCTCGGAACCCTTCATGTGCTTGACGCCGTCCTTGTCGGTAAAGCCGTCCTCGAACGACTTCTTGGCGTTATCCCAAGCGCCACCGCCGGAAGTCATCGAGATGGCGACGAACAGGCCGTTGACGATCACGCCAAGCAGCGAAGCCCCGAGCGCCGCGAAGGCCGAAGCCTTTGAGCCCGAAATGAGCAGCACCCCGAAGTAAGCCACCAGCGGTGCCAGCACCGGGAGGAGCGAGGGAATGATCATCTCGCGGATCGCCGCCCTGGTAAGCAGATCGACGGCGCGGCCGTAATCCGGCTTCTCCGTGCCCTGCATGATGCCGGGATGCTCGCGGAACTGGCGGCGCACCTCCTGAACGATGGCACCGGCGGCCCGGCCAACTGCAGTCATGGCGATGCCGCCAAACAGGTAAGGGATGAGCCCGCCAAAGATTAGGCCCGCGACGACGTAGGGGTTGGACAGGTCGAAGGACACCGTGCCGATGTCCTTGAAGTACGTAAACATGTCCCCGTTGGCGGCGAAGTAGCGCAGATCGTTGGAGTAGGCAGCGAATAGCACCAGAGCGCCCAGCCCGGCGGAACCGATGGCGTAGCCCTTGGTGACCGCCTTGGTCGTGTTGCCGACCGCGTCGAGCGCATCGGTCGTATGGCGCACTTCTTTCGGCAGACCGGCCATTTCCGCGATGCCGCCGGCATTGTCCGTGACCGGTCCAAACGCGTCGAGAGCCACGATCATGCCGGCAAGGCCGAGCATTGTGGTGACGGCTATGGCGGTGCCGAAGAGGCCGGCGATCTGATAGGTGGCGATGATGCCGCCAACGATGACCAGCGCCGGCAGCGCTGTCGATTCCAGCGATACGGCGAGGCCTTGGATCACATTGGTGCCATGACCGGTAACCGACGCTTGCGCGATCGAAATGACCGGGCGCTTCCCCGTACCGGTATAGTACTCGGTAATGATGACGATTAGCCCGGTCACGACCAGGCCGACCAGACCGCAGGCAAAGAGTCCGGTACCATGGATCTCGACACCGTTGGCGGTGCCGATGACGCCCCAGCCGACCACAAAGGTCGTGGCCAGCGCCAGTCCGACGATAGAAAGCAGGCCGGTGACGATGAGGCCCTTGTAGAGCGCGCCCATGATCGAGTTGTTGGCGCCGAGAGTGACGAAGAACGTACCGATGATCGAGGTAATGATGCAGACGGCGCAGATGGTAAGCGGGTAGAGCAGCGCGTTGGAGAGGATGTCCTGGCCGGCGAAGAAGATCGCGGCGAGGACCATCGTGGCGACCACCGTCACGGCATAAGTCTCGAACAGGTCGGCCGCCATGCCGGCGCAATCGCCGACGTTGTCACCGACGTTGTCGGCGATGGTCGCCGGGTTGCGGGGATCATCTTCCGGAATGCCGGCCTCGACCTTGCCGACAAGATCGGCGCCGACGTCGGCGCCCTTGGTGAAGATGCCGCCACCGAGACGGGCAAAGATCGAGATGAGCGAAGCGCCGAAACCGAGGGCAACCAGCGAGTCGACGACGATACGGTCATTCGGGGCGTAGTGCGCGAACTGCGTCAGGATAAGGTAGTAGATCGACACGCCGAGGAGCGCGAGGCCGGCGACCAGCATGCCGGTGATGGCACCGGAGCGAAAGGCGATGGCTAGGCCGGCGGCGAGGCTCTTGCTCGACGCCTGCGCCGTGCGCACGTTGGCGCGCACCGACACATTCATGCCGATAAAGCCGGCGACGCCGGACAGGATAGCGCCGATAGCGAAGCCGATCGCCGAGGTGATCGAGAGGAGCAGCGCGACGATGATGAATACGACGACGCCGACGATCGCGATGGTCATGTACTGACGGCGGAGGTAAGCCGTGGCGCCCTCCTGGATGGCCCTGGCGATTTCCTGCATTCGCGCGCTGCCGGCGTCGGCGGCGAGCACGTCACGGGCGGCCCATGCCGCGTATCCAATGGCGATGAGACCGCAGAGAACAATCAGATAGATCACGGGTTGTTTCCCCTTGCGTCAGCCGGCGGTCAATCGGCGTTCGGATACGCCAAACCGGGCAAAATCTTATAAAAGCGCGCTGGTGTGGCGGCCGCGAAAACGTCGCGGGTGTATGTACTGTCACGAAACGGGCGTCAAGACGGCGATGACCGGCGAACTCCTTGCGCGGCGTGGGAAAATCCACGACGCCAGCAGCAAGTCCAAATTGTAGGTCGGGCTCCTCGGCGATGACCGGCGTACGTCAGAAATGGGTGTGGCTGCGGGCGACCAGCCTCACCACCTTGCCGGCGGCATCGCGGACGACCGGAATGCCCTTCCCCGAGCAAATCTCGCCGATGCGCGTGACCGGAACGCCGGCGGCCGCGGCGCCCGCCGCAAACGCATTTGCGGCGCCCGGCAAGACGGTAGCCAGAACTTCATAGTCGTCGCCGCCGTTGAGGACGACGGAAAGAAGCTTCGGATCGGCCGCGAGCGCCACCTTCGCCGCGGACGACAACGGCACCAGATGTGCCCCGATTTCGGCGCCGACCCCCGAGGCATCGCAGATATGCGTCAGATCACCGATAAGGCCATCGGAAACATCCATGCCACTGGTGGCGTACCGAAGAAGAACCGGCGCCAATCGGACGCGCGGCTGCGGATGCAGGTAGCGATCGAGGAAGTGTTTGGTCCCCCTCGCCTTCCCGCCGAGCATGCCATTACGGACGCGAAGCCCAAGCGCGGCGTCTCCGATCGTGCCGGACACGAAGATCGCGTCTCCCGCCTTCGCACCCGATCGGAGCACCATCTGCCCTTGGGGAACCCGGCCGAGCGCCGTGATGGCAATGGTCAACCCGCCGGCGGCCCGGGTGGTGTCGCCCCCCAAGAGCGTCACGCCATGGTATTTCTGGTCAGCGGCTAGCCCCGCGACGAAGCGTTTCAGCCAAGCTTCGGTCCAACCGGCCGGCAGCGCGAGCGACAGGAGATAGCCGAAAGGCTCGGCCCCCTTCGCCGCAAGGTCGGAGAGATTGACGCGAAGCGCCTTCCTGGCGATGGAGTCGGGCGGATCGTCGGCGAAGAAATGCACGCCGGCCGCCAGCATGTCGGCGGTGAGTACCAGATCATCGCCAGGTCGCTGCCTGTAGCAGGCGGCATCGTCGGTCAGGCCAAAGGCGCCTGGGTCGCCAACTAGCGGCCGAAAGTAGCGCTCGATCAGGGCAAACTCCCCTAGGCGCGTTTTCGCCATCACACACCAAACTCGGCGGCGCGCATTTTTCGCGCCAGCGCGTCGAGCACGGCGTTGACCATCGCCGGCACCTCACCCTCGTAGAAAGCGTTGGCGACGTCGACGTACTCGCTGATCACCACACGGCCCGGCACATCAGACCGATGCGACAGCTCGAAGGCGCCCGAACGCAAGATGGCGCGAAGCGTCGCGTCGATGCGCGTCAGCGGCCAACCAGAAATCAATGCCGCATCGATAGCCGGGTCAAGCTCCCGCTGGTCGGCGACGACGCCGGTGACGATGTCGCGAAAGAAGGTCGCGTCCGCGTCGCGATACTGGTCGCCATCGACTTCCTTCCCCAAACGATGCGTCTCGAATTCCGCGACGATGTCCGGCAACGTCGCACCGCCAAGGTCCATCTGGTAGAGCGCCTGCACGGCCGCTAGTCGCGCCGCCCCGCGCTGGTTGGCGGGACGCTGCGCCGGTTTGGCGACGGTGGTCATCCGGCGCCGAGCTGGCTTTTGAGCGCGATCATGCGGAGCGCCGCACGCGCCGCGGCGCCGCCCTTGTCCTGCTCGCTGGCGCGCGCCCGTGCCCAGGCCTGCGCGTCGTTCTCGACCGTGATGATCCCGTTGCCGATGGGCGCAGCGAAGGCCACGGCAAGATCCATGAGGCCGCGTGCCGATTCGTTGGCGACCGTATCGTAGTGGGTGGTCTCGCCGCGAATGACGCAGCCGAGGGCAACGTAGCCGTCGTAGCGAGTGGCGCCCTTGATCGCCATCGCGATTGCCGCCGGAATTTCGAGCGCGCCTGGCACTGTCACCACGTCGAAGGTGGCCGGTGCCAGTGCTGCCTTCGCCCCGCCGAGCAGTTCGTCGGCAATATCGTCGTAGAAGCGCGCTTCCACGATCAGGAGATGAGGGGAGCGGTCAGCCATCGGTCGCCGTGGTTTGCCTTGGAAAGCAGCGGTCTAGACCGGTTGGACGAGACGCGCAACGTAGCGTGCGATGGTATCGACCTCGAGATGGACGCCCTCGCCGGCCTTTCGCTCGCCCCACGTAGTCACCTGCAAGGTATGCGGGATGAGCAGGCAGTCAAACTGATCGCCGTCCACGCCGTTTACCGTCAGCGAAGTGCCATCGAGGCAGACCGAGCCTTTGGGCGCGATGAAACTGGAGAGATCATGAGGCGCGCGAAAAGTGAACCGCGTCGTCTCGCCCAAGTCATCGCGGGAGCCTATTGCGGCGAGACCATCGATGTGACCGGAAACAAGGTGGCCGCCAAGTTCGTCGCCAACGCGAAGGGCCCGCTCCAGGTTGACGTGCGTGCCTGCTCGCCATTTTCCGGCATTAGTAACGGCAAGGGTCTCGGGCGCGGCCTCGACATCGAAGATCGCGCCACTGTCGCCCGCCGCGACCGAGACCACGGTCAGGCAGATGCCGGCGCAGTTAATCGACGCGCCGATGGCGATCGTCGCCGGATCGTAGATCGCAGCAATCGACAGCCGCCGGACGTCGTTGCGCTCAACGACGCGAACTACCGTGCCGACGTCGCTGACGATGCCGGTGAACATCAGGCGGCAGTCCGGACGTATGTCCGCATGACGTCCTCGCCAACCTGAGCCGTCTCGGTCAGCAGGTAGCGCGGACTGCGCTCGATGGCCGACAGCGCCATGCCGCCAAGCGCGCGCACCCCGTCTGACCCGACAACGACAGGCGCACGGATAATGATCACCTCATCAACCAGATCCGCGGTAACCAACGACGAAGCAACCTCGGCGCCGCCTTCGGCGAGGAGGCGCGTGCAGCCATCCTCGGCCAGTCGGGACAATATCCCCACGAGGTCGAGCCGGCCAGCAGCAGCAGACCCCGCAATCGTTTCGGCGCCGGCCGCGGCGAGCGCAGCCACGCGCTCATGCGGCGCGTCCGCCATGACGAACACCTTGATCGGGCCCTCATCGAGCGTCTGCAGCAGCTTCGCGTCAGGCGGCATGCGCGCCAGCCCATCCAGAATGACGCGCGCCGGAGTACGCCTCGCAAGACCCGGCAACCGCACCGTCAGCCGCGGATCGTCGACAAGCACCGTGCCTATCCCGACCATGATGGCGTCGAACGCAGTGCGCATGATCTGCACCGCCTCAAACGCCGGCTTGCCACTGACCAGCATGCGCTCACCTTCGCGCCGACCGATCATGCCGTCGGCGGAGACGGCTAGCTTCAGCGTGACATGCGGGCGGCCCTTGCTGATGCGCGTGATATGGCCTGAATGGGTCCGCGCGGCTTCCTCCGCCAATACGCCGCTTGTGATCGCGATACCGGCGGCTTCCAGAATCTCGTGGCCGGCGCCGCTGGTGCGGGGATCCGGGTCGGCCATCGCCGTCACAACCCGAGCCACCCCCGCCTCGACCAGCGCCGCGGCGCAAGGCCCCGCCTTACTGTTGTGGGCGCAGGGCTCCAGCGTCACGTAAGCGGTCGCGCCGCGTGCGGCCCCCCCGGCTTCTGCCAGGGCGATGCGTTCGGCATGGGGGCGACCGCCAGGGGCCGTCGCTCCCCTCCCCACGACGATCCGCTCCTCGCCCATCCCGCGCACAATGATGCAGCCGACCGCGGGGTTGGGATGCGTGAGACCAAGCGTGGTGCGGCCAAGCCGAAGCGCCGCCGCCATCATGCGGCGATCGAAATCTGCATCGATCGCGATCTTGCGCGTCGTGGCCATCAGACCTTGCCGCCCTCGGTCGACAGCTCGCCGGACAATTCGCCAAGGGCCTCCTTGAAATCCTCACTGTCGCTGAAATTGCGATAGACCGAGGCGAAGCGCACGTAAGCGACCTCGTCGAGTCCCTTGAGCCCCTCCATCGCAAGAAGACCGATGCGCTCGGAGGGAATCTCGCTCTCTCCGCTGCTCTCCAGCTGGCGGACGATGCCATTGACCATGCGGTCGACGCGCTCCGGATCGACCGAGCGCTTGCGGAGCGCTACCGCCACCGACCGGACGAGCTTGTCGCGATCGAACGGTACGCGGCGGCCGTTCTTCTTGAGCACGGTCAACTCGCGGAGCTGCACCCTTTCAAACGTCGTAAAGCGACCGCCGCAGTCCGGGCACACCCGGCGGCGCCGGATTGCTGTGTTGTCCTCGGACGGACGCGAATCCTTCACCTGCGTATCGGCGTTGCCGCAGTAAGGACACCGCATGGGCTGCTACTGCCGGTAAATCGGGAAACGGTCGGTGAGCGCCCGCACCTTGCCCTTGACCGCGGCCTCGACCAGCGGCGCAGCGCCGTCCTCGGATTGCGCGACAGCGTCGAGCACTTCGGCGATCAAGCGTCCAACCTGCTGGAATTCGGCCACGCCGAAACCCCGGCTGGTCGCCGCAGGCGTACCGAGGCGGATACCGGAGGTGACGAATGGCTTTTCCGGATCGAACGGGATGCCATTCTTGTTGCAGGTCAGGCCGGCCCGCACGAGCGCCTTCTCCGAGACGTTGCCGCGCAGGTGCTTGGGGCGAAGGTCGACCAGCATCAGATGGTTGTCGGTGCCGTCTGAAACGATGTCGAAGCCGAGCGACTTCAGTTCCGCGGCCAGCGCGCGTGCGTTCTCGATGACATTCTTCGCATAGGTCTTGAACTCCGGACGCAGCGCCTCGCCAAGCGCGACGGCCTTGGCCGCAATGACATGCATCAGCGGACCCCCCTGCAGTCCGGGAAACACCGCCGAGTTGATTTTCTTGGCCATCTCCTCGTCGTTGGTGAGGATGAGGCCGCCACGCGGCCCGCGCAACGACTTGTGCGTGGTCGAAGTGACGACGTGGGCGTGCGGCACCGGCGAGGGATGAACGCCTCCCGCCACCAGACCGGCGAAATGCGCCATGTCGACCATCAGGTAGGCTCCGACCGCGTCGGCGATCTCGCGGAAGCGCTTGAAGTCCCAGACGCGCGAATAGGCGGTACCGCCGGCGATGATCAATTTCGGCTTGGACTCGCGAGCAATCCGCTCGATCTCGTCATAGTCGAGAAGCTGGTTATCGCGGCGCACGCCATAGGGCACCACCTTGAACCACTTGCCGCTCATGTTGACGCTGGACCCGTGCGTAAGGTGCCCGCCAGCGGCGAGGTCGAGCCCCATGAAGGTATCGCCGGGCTGGAGCAGCGCCAGGAACACAGCCTGGTTCATCTGGCTGCCTGAGTTCGGCTGGACGTTTGCGAACTTCGCGTCGAACAGCTTCTTGGCGCGTTCAATCGCCAGCGTCTCGGCGACATCCACGAATTCGCAGCCTCCGTAGTAGCGCTTGCCGGGATATCCTTCGGCATACTTGTTGGTCATCACGGAGCCCTGCGCCTCCAGCACGGCGCGCGAGACGATGTTCTCCGAGGCGATCAGCTCGATTTCGTGCTGCTGCCGGCCAAGCTCGTTGGCGATCGCGCCCGCGATCTCCGGGTCGGATTCGGCGAGCGTAGCGGTGAAAAACCCGGAGGCGACGGACACGCCCGCTCTGGTCTCGGTCAGGGACATTGGTGCGTTTCCGGTGGCCGGTGAAACCCGCAGACGGGTTAGCACGATCAGCCTATCCAAGCCAATCTGGCGCCCGCCAAATGCCGCGCGGACGCCTAACCGTTCGTGGCTCCCGGCAGTGGCGTCGGGTCCGTGCCGACGACCGGCGGCGCCGGGCCACCGGCCGCAGCCGGCGTCGCGGTCTCGTCGGCTCCGTCCGTGTACTGCTCGAGGCCGTCGAGGTTGTAGATATCGTTGCGGAAGTTAACGATGCCGTCCGTGGTCGACCACGCGGTGATGTAGACCCAATGCAGGTCGACGGGCTGGGCGACTTTCACGTCGAGCCGGTCGTTGCCGCGAAGTTCCGCCTCGACGCGATCGGAGTCCCAGCCGGGCGTCGTGCGCAAGATCCAGGCGATCAGCTCGCGAATGTTCTGGATGCGAACACAGCCGGAGGAGTCGAAGCGAAAGTCATCGTTGAAGGTGCCCTTATGCGGTGTGTCATGCATGTACACGCCCTCGGGGCTGGGGAAGTTGATCTTCACGATGCCCAGCGAGTTCTGATCGCCGGGATCCTGCTTGAACATGTAATTCGTGGCGTCGTCGCTCTGCCAGTTGATCTGCTCCGGCTGAACCTCCTGCCCCTTTTTGTCGAAGACGCGGATCTTCCAGGTGGCGAGATAGGTCGGATCCTTCTGCATCAGAGGGATCAGATCCTTCTTGATGATACTCGCCGGCACCGTCCAGTAAGGATGAAAATTTATCTCGGTAATCTTCGAATTGACGATCGGTGACGGCCGATCGACCTTTCCGACGACGGCGGTATGGCGCTGGACAACGACGCCGTCCTCGACCACCTCGACGCTGGCGGCCGGAATGTTCACCATGACGAAGCGCGACGGCAGCGGCTTGGCGAGGAAGCCCTTGAGGCGGGTCAGATTGTTGGCAAGCTGCGTCAGGCGCAGGTGGGCGGGAATGTTCAGCGCCGCGTAGCTCGAGGCGCCAAGTACGCCGTCCGGCTGGATTCCGTGGCGCGCCTGGAAACGCTTCACCGCCGCATCGACGTAGGAGTCGAATGCCGTCGAGGCGCCCGCCCCCGCTGTCTCGCTACGGGCAGCCTCTACCGGCAGATCGCCGGAGATGGCGAGACGCTGGCGCAGGACCGCCACGATGGGATCCTGCATGCCGATCTTCAGCACCTTTTCGGCCGGAACGATGGGCCAACCGCCCTTGGCGACGATATCCGAGTACTGAGCGATCGCCGCCTGCAGCGCGCCGACGATTTGTGGCGAGAGCGTAGGGATGGTGGTGCGCACGTCCGCCGCGCCAACCGAGGCAGCATCGTACCCGTCCGACCATTCGGCGCTGCCGTTCTGGAGCACTTCGTCGATCGCACTGGGTTGTGACTGCGCCAAAACGGGCGCCGCGCAGGAGAGCCACGCCAATGCCGCAGCGCCTAAGGCCGGAGCGAGGGAAAAACGAAATACGGGCATCGGAATGTTCATCAGGGACTGCCGAATCCGATCCAGTTGGCGCGAGCGCGAACCAGCCTGAATCTCTCTATCATTTTAGCCCCTTGTCATGGGGCTAACATGTGCGCTGCAGCGAAACAACCGCCACCCGCCCGCGAACATACTTGATCCCGTTTATGTGATTGGGGCTGCGTCGCCACCTTCCGTGGCGAGCCCCGCTATATGGCGCTTTCGCGGCCTCGGGCGATACCCCGGCGCGGCTGTGGCGCAACCGCAACAATAAAACAGAAAGCCCGGTTTTCGGCCGGGCTTTCTAAATACTCAACGGGAAGCGGCACTAAACTGAAAACGCCTAAATGGCGATTGACTAGAGCCGGTAGAGGATCTGGTCCGTCCAGAAACGCTCGAGCCGCTGCAGCGAGCGATTGAGATCGAGGAAGTCATTGGAGGCGATGCCACCGACCTGATCGATCGAGCGGATATGACGCTCGTAGAGCGAATCGACGATCTTGGCGACCTCCTGGCCCTTCTCGGTCAGGCTGACGCGGACCGAACGGCGGTCCATGCGCGAACGCTGGTGATGAATGTAGCCCATCTCGACCAGCTTCTTGAGATTGTACGAGACGTTTGAGCCGAGGTAGTAGCCGCGCGTGCGCAGCTCACCCGCCGTCAACTCCGACCCGCCGATGTTGAAGAGAAGCAGCGCCTGGACGCTGTTCACATCCGAACGACCTGCGCGGTCGAACTCATCCTTGATGACGTCGAGCAGGCGGCGATGCAGCCGCTCCACTAGCGTCAGTGCTTCCATATAAAGGGGCTTTAGCTCAGCATTCGTGACGGGCTGAGCAACAGCCTCCGCTGCCCTTTTTGCAATAGCCATGTTCGCCTCACTGTTGGCAGGTGTTTTCCTGCTCTGTGAGGACGACCATACGCAACGCGACTAAAAATCGGCTTAAGGCTCAGGCTTAACGTGGCCTTACCCGCGCAAGGACAATTGCTTGGGAATGCTTGGCTTTTAGACTTCCGAACGCGCCTGCCTGTACGCCGCGATGGTAAGCGCACCAAAGACGGCAAGCGTGGCGAGGTGGAACGCGACCACCGACAGGCTGGGGCCGAACGTGCTGACGAAGACGGTGTGCATGGCGATTTCGAAGAGTGCCGAGTAGATCCACAATACCTTGCCGCCGGCGACCTTGAGCCAGAGACCGACGGCGGCCACCAGATCGACAACCGCCAGGTGGATTGTCACCGCTGCCCACGCCGTCGACATCTGCTCGAATGGCCCTCCGCCTCCGGGGATCACGCCGAGGATGATCGCCCATTGCCTGAGCCCGAAGAGAAGCATGACCACCGAAAGCGCCACCGCATATTGGTCGAGCAGGACCTCGGCGCGAGTCCGCGGCGCGGCGACCGGGGCCATCACGTCCTTGCTGGTCATCGACTCTCCTGAATGCTCGATTCACCCATTTCCGGCCGGAAGATGATATGTTCCTGCCTTCTACATCAAGGCGATAGCAGACATGGCGCGCGAACGCAGGGACTTTGCGGCGGACCCGTCCACCAAGCCGGACATGAAGTCCATCCTCGGCGGTCGCCGCATGCGGCGAAACCGGCAAACCGACTGGGCACGCCGGCTGGTCGCAGAATCGGCGCTCACCGTCGACGACCTGATCTGGCCAATTTTCCTGGTCGATGGCGACAAGGGCCAAGACGTGGCGGCAATGCCGGGCGTCCGCCGGCTGACGGTATACGAGGCTGTCGAGACGGCGCAGCACGCGGTCGAACTGGGCATCCCGGCGATCGCGCTCTTCCCGTACACCGATCCGGCCCGGCGCGATGCGGCTGGCTCCGAGGCGCTGAACCCGCAGAACCTCGTCAATACGGCCACCCGCGCCATCCACACCGACGTGCCCAACCTCGGCATCATGGTCGACGTGGCGCTCGACCCCTACACGAGCCACGGCCACGACGGCATCATGGTCGGAGACGAGATCGCCAACGACGCGAGCGTCGAGCAGTTGGTGCTGCAGAGCCTCATCCAGGCTGAAGCGGGCGCCGACATCATCGCCCCGTCCGACATGATGGACGGCCGCGTCGGGGCTATCCGCCGGGCGCTCGACGCCAACGGCTTCGACCATGTCCAGATCATGGCCTACGCGGCGAAATACGCGTCGGCTTTCTACGGCCCGTTCCGCGACGCCGTTGGCTCCGCCAAAACTCTGGTCGGCGACAAGCGCACCTACCAGATGGATCCTGCGAACACCGACGAGGCGCTCCGCGAGGTCGAACTCGACATCGCCGAAGGAGCCGACATGGTGATGGTGAAGCCGGGCATGCCCTACCTTGATGTACTCTGGCGCGTGAAGGAGGCCTTTGGCATGCCGACCTTCGCCTACCAGGTGTCGGGCGAGTACGCGATGATCCGCGCCGCCGCACAGAACGGCTGGATCGACGGCGATCGCGCCATGATGGAAAGCCTCATCGCCTTCAAGCGTGCCGGCGCCGACGGGATTCTCACGTACTTCGCGCCATTCGTGGCGGAGACGCTGAAGCGGTAGTGGTCCGCGCGGGCTCAGCGATGACCGCCATCCCGACCCTCGATGACATTCGCGCTGCCGCCCGCCAGATCGAAGGCGTAGTTCTCCGCACCCCGTTCCTGCCGGCACCGCGGCTGTCAAAGCTCACCGGCGCCGACATCTGGGTCAAATACGAGAATCTGCAGGCGACGTCGTCGTTCAAGGAACGCGGGGCGCTGGTTAAGCTGCTCTCGCTTGACGCCGCCCAACGGGCGCGGGGCGTGATCGCCATGTCAGCCGGCAACCACGCCCAGGCCGTCGCGTATCATGCCGGACGACTGGGCATTCCCGCGACCATTGTTATGCCGAAGCCGACGCCTTTCGTGAAAATCGCCGCGACCCGGAGCTTCGGTGCGGAAGTCGTCCTGGAAGGTGAGACCCTGGCCGACGCGCAGGTGACGGTCGAAAAGTTGATGGCGAAATCCGGCGCCACCCTCGTCCATCCCTACGATGATCCCCTGGTCATCCAGGGCCAGGGCACGATCGGATTGGAGATCATTGCCGACCGCCCTGACCTCGATACCGTCATCGTGCCGGTCGGCGGCGGCGGGCTCATCTCAGGTATCGCCATTGCCGTGAAGGCTCTCAAGCCCGACACGCGTGTGATCGGCGTCGAGACTGAACTCTGTCCTTCGGTCTGGGCCGCGCTGCGCGGCGTGCCGGCGAAGATCGGCGGCGAGACGCTCGCCGAGGGCATCGCCGTCAAAAATGTCGGCAAGCTGACGCTGGAGATCATCCGCGGGCATGTGGACGATGTCGTGCTCGTCGACGAAGGCGCCATCGAGAAGGCGGTCGCCGAGTACCTTATGCTGCAGAAGACAATGGCCGAGGGCGCTGGTGCCGCTCCCCTTGCCGCAATCCTGTCCGCCCGGGGGCGCTTTGCTGGCAAACGCGTCGGCCTGATCCTCGCCGGCGGCAACATCGATCCACGGCTGGCGGCGTCGATCATGGTGCGCGAACTCGCCCGCGAAGAACAGGTCGTGGCCGTACGTATCCTGATTTCCGACCGCCCGGGCGTGCTCGGCGAGATCGCACGCACCATCGGCAACGAAGGAGGTAACATTCTCGACGTGCACCACGATCGCACGATCCTCAACGTCCCGCCCAAGGGCGCGATCGTCGACGTCACCATGGAGACGCACGGCGGTGCTCACACCGCCGAGATCATCAGTGCACTGTTGGCGAAGGGCTTTCGGGTTGAGCGTCTGGATCCGCCGCCGGCGGCGGTGTCGGGAGGTTCCTGAGCCACTCATTGGCCTCCCGGTCCGGCAACGCGAGTGGATTGACGATGATCGGCGCGCCGCCGAGCGCGGATTGCAGGTCGCGCAGGAAACCACGGAGCGCCGCATCTTCCTTGGCGCGCGGTTTCGCCAGTTCGCTCTTCAACGCCGCCATGACTTTCTCTTTCAGCGACTTGGCAACCTCGCCGCTAACCTTCTTGACGATGATCACCGACGTCATCAGCCGAAGCAGTTTCTTCAGCGGCTCGACCTCCAATTTGCTGGCGATGAGCGCCGGCGCAGCCGCACGGAAGACTGCCGTGGAATCGGCGGCATCAAATTCCCTCGTTCGGTAGCGGAACATTTCCAGGCAGCGCTCGAGGCCAAACACCTGAAGGTCGGCGTCATAAGCCGAAAGTCGCGCGCAGAACATCTGCGGCAACGGCAGCAGCCCGATCTCTTGTGTCGCCACCAACAGCCGCCGCTGAACCTCCGGATCACCCGACGCGATTGCCGCGCGCAGGATCCCGCGCTGGACAAACGACGGCGCGAGACGCGCGCTCCATTAGATCTCGCTGACGTTCGTCGCCGGCGCTGAGTTCAGCCACGACGCGCCGCAATTGCCACAAGTGCTGGATGGCGACCGCGGCCAATCCGACCAGTACACCCCAGCCAACCGTCATCGACAAAAAATAATACGCATGCGCCCCCGATGACGCACCGAACACGACGACCGTATCGCCACCGGTAAACCAGTCGATCAGTGACAGCAGGATATCGGTCGGCAAAGCGCGCAGACCGACGAGGATATAGCCGAGCGCCGGCGTTGCCGTATCGGGTAGCTGTTCCACCAGGACGACACAATCGACCTGAACAAGCCACCACGCGATGGCTACGACATAAGCCGCGAAAAGAACCAGCGACAGCGCCACGACGGGCACGCGCGCCGCAGCGCGACCGGCGGCGAATCGCCGTTTTGGCGCGGCGATGACGCTGTCCATGACATCGTAGTCTTCATAAGCGCCGGCAAAGGATGCGCCGAGCAGCAGAACCGGGAATATCGCGCCGGCCACAAGAAGTACCCTGGATCGAACCCGCCGGGCATCGGCATACGCGTCACAACCAGCGCGAAAAACAGCACCATCGGCGCGAGTGCCACGGCAATCCATAGGCCCACGCGCCCGATCGGTAGGTGTCCGTCAGCAGGAGAAATCAGAAAATCCGTCGCTAACGATGCGGTCCTGCACAGGCCAACCAACCAGCGCCCAATCCCCGACAGGCCCCAGGACAGAGGGCGAAGCAACAATGGAAACCGGCGCAGCAACCAGATGGTCACCGCCGCCGCAGCGATCACGGCAACCAGGACAATGAGCGTTTCCATGGCGTCGACCCGATTCGACGCCGCATCCTTCGGTCGCTGGCCCGGCAACCGCACGCATCATAGCCCCACTACATCGGCCAATGCGATTCCTTTGCCGGGGGAAGTGGGACATTTCACGGGTCAGCGCGCCTTGCAGGAGAAAGCGGGACACCCCATTCTGTGAT
>Ga0208849_1001627_pt1 | contig 14714 bp, 11 predicted proteins | sample NGESurdeep072012_10_FD_184470 | JGI IMG/M metagenome (GOLD analysis project Ga0208849, IMG submission 184470) | Arctic peat soil microbial communities from Barrow, Alaska - NGEE Surface sample 53-3 deep-072012 (SPAdes) | ecosystem: Environmental > Terrestrial > Soil > Wetlands > Peat ...
CGACCGCGTCCGCAGCTTCTTCCAGGCCCCGGAGACTCGCTACGCCGCTTGAATCATGAAGATACTTATGAACTGCTTAGTAAATGGAGAATTGAATTGGTACCCGTCATTCCAAAGCGCGTGTGACGAAGCGCTCGGCATAGTTCAGGCAAATCTTCGGTCAGCAGTTCGACGACGGTACCATAGTCGCCGTGAAACTCGTATGCCTGCGCCAAAAAGTAGTTCGCCATGAGAGCCCGGTCTGACTCTCGATTGGTTCCGGCAAGATCGCGAGCACGACGGCCATTCGAAATGGCCTCCCCAATGTCGCCTAGCATATTGAGTACGTGAGTCTTGGCGGTGCAGATCGCGCCGAGGCGCCACCCATCATTGAATAGTATCGCTTCTCGCTCCGCGAGAGAAAGATGTTCGTAAAGCCGCCGGTAGTCTCCTGTCGCGCCTAGGCCAATGCGCAAGCTGAGCCGCAAGTCGATAGCCGTCTCTGCGCGCAATTTCGTCGCCGGTAGATGGCCCAGCGCCTCGAGCGCCAGCTCCAGAAAGCCTATCGCCTCCTTGTAAGCGGACCTTTCGATCGCGCTTGTGCCAGCTTGACGCAAGTGCAAGGCGGCTTGCTCCCAGAGCGCTCCGAGCTCGGCGTGGTAAGCGAGTAGCTCCGCGACCTTCTCAATCCTTTCCGCGTGAAGGCCTACGAAGACATTATACGCCGCGGCATGAAGCTTTCGTCGTCGTTCCTTGAGCAAGCTGCGGTAAGTTACCTCTTGGGCCATCGCGTGATAAAACGAGTACTCGCCAGCCGGTGGAAGTTTCGAATTGAAAAGAAACTTCGCAGCGCGCAGGAATTTTAGAGCCTTTTCCAGAGTGGCATCGTCCAACCCAGTCAGACGCTGGAGTACTGACACAGGTACGTCGCCTCCAATAATGGACGCAACCTGCAATACTTCCTTCTCTGTGATCGGGAGGCCATCAATTCTCGCCGCTATGACTGACTGGACTGTACTTGGAATCCGGAAATCAATTTGCGGCTGCGACGCGCAGAGCAGGTTCGGCCCGTGAGCCGCAACGGAGAGACTCAGCATTCGCGCAAGTTCTTCCAAGAAAAGCGGGTTTCCTTGGGCCTTGCTGACAATCAATTGCTTAAGTTCCCAGCAGTTCTCGACGCCGCCTATAAGATGGTCCAGCATGCCAACCGCGTCGGCTTCATCCAGAGGCTGAATCCGTATCCTTGTATAGTAGCCAGTGTCTCCTCCAAGCGAGGCAGACCCTCCCCGAGAGGTGACGCAAATGAGAATTTTCACGTTGTCGATGCGGCGGACCAAATGCTCGACGGTCGCTCGGCTCTCATCATCCATCCATTGCAAGTCTTCGAGAATGCAAATCACGGGACTATCCTTGGCCAAACCAAAGATAAAATCCCCCGCTGCAGTGATGATCCGACGGCGGCGCTCGAGCGGATCCATTTGCATCCACGCTGGATCATTAGCTACCAGGCCCAACAACGTGCGAAATGCTGGAATTAAGGGTGCCGTTGAAGGATCGGCCTTTAATCTGACGGAAAGCTTCTCCTCGGCGACGGTGTCGTCATCTTGACTTGCGATTCCAAAAATCTTCTTGAAGAGATTTCTGAAGGAAAAATAGGGGTGGTTTTGGGCATAGCTGGCGGTTTCTCCTATCAAGATTGTGCAGCCCGCCGGAATGGGCGCGTTTGCCAGTTCATAGACCAGCCGCGACTTTCCTACTCCCGCATCGCCAATGATTTCGATGAGCTGGCCCCTGCCAGAACTAGCGGATTCAACAGCGTTCCAGAGAATATTTTTCTCAAATTCTCGCCCAACGAAAGGCGTCAGACCTAGCGCCAGACGCGCATCCCACGGTGCCGACGAAAGTGGCAAAGTAGAAACCTCGAACAATTCAATCGGTTCAGACAAACCCTTTACGATAAAGTGTCCCAGCGGCGTCGTGTTCACGAGGCCTTCAACTAGCCGGATCGTAGCTCGCGTCCCATAGATCATGCCAGGTTTGGTAAGCTTCTCGACGCGGCTGGCGATGTGCATTGGAACGCCAGTGACTTCGTATTCGACGGATACGTCGCGAACCACGGGACGAACCATAACCTCACCCGTGTTCAACGCCACCCGAAGATTCAATGCGGGGTCACCGAGTTCGGCAACGCGTCGAAGGATCGCGATGGCGGAATGGCATGCTCGAACCGCGTGATCCTCATAAGCGTGCGGCGCGCCGAATAACGCAACAATCGCATCCCCCTCCGACCTTATGACCGTACCGCCATATTGATGGATACCGCCTATCATGGACCGCAGAAGAGGACCCAGACGGTCGGCCGCCTCCTCCGGATCAAGTTCTTCAATGAGTTTTGTAGAGTCCACTATATCGGCAAATAGTATCGTGACCAGCTTGCGCTCGCTCGGCAGCGAAATCGGGCCAGTTCGCGAACTTCTGGTGCTGAATTCAGCGACGCCCGGCACATCACTTGACTCGAGGCCTTCGGGTCCGTCGTTTGTGTGCTGGTTGGTACCCATTCGTTGGCTGCCCACAGGGACGATCTTGTCGTAACATAGCAGCTACCCGAACCTCCGTCGCCATCTTATTACATTGTTCGTTCCCAAACGCTCCTTGCACTAACCTGGCTTGCGGCCGAGCAGTGAATTCCTCGAACTCTAGACGACGCCAATGCTTGCGTTCGGTCTTCGCCTTTTTCCATGATGGCTCGACGGGCAGCGCGTTTCGGGGAAGCAATTGCCATCAGGAATACCGGCGGTTGATTGGATTGCACACCATGCACGGCATACGCCCGCGGCAGAAGCAGCGTATGACCTTAGCTCGCGCCGGCATTTCACTTATGCGCAGTTCGACGAGCGGGTAACGAGCGTCGCACTATGGCTCAGGAATGATTTTCGGATTGCGCGCAGCGACCGTGTCGCCGTCCTGTCACGCAACGATACTGATGTTTTCGAATTACAGTTCGCATGTCGCCGGCTCGGTGCCATCTTCGTTCCGCTTAACGGCGACTTGCCGTATCGGAACTAAGCTTCATCTGCAAGAACGCAGCACCGAAAGTTCTTCTGTACGGGGTCGAGTTCAGCGACATGGCAAGAGAACTCTCCCTCGCCTCAGTCCCCAATGCGGCCGGGTTAGCCAACGGCCTGCCGAGCGAATACGAGAGCTGCCTGGCTGAAGCTAACGGCAGTCTCGAAGTTCCTACGCTAGATTTGGACGACACTTGGATGATTATGTACACTTCGGGGACCTCGGGACGTCCGAAGGGCGCGTTAATTACCTATCGAATGTGCGTTTTCAATGCCCTGCATTGTGGCATGATGGTCGGCCTGACGGCTCGGTCAAAAAATTTGGTGGTTCTTCCCACCTTTCATACAGGCGGGCTCAACATCTACGCTAACCCGACTTTTCACACAGCGCGCGAAGACTTGAATTTCGCGTTTCATGCGTACTATGGTGGTGCTGGCCCAGCGAACCGAAAATGAAATCTTGATGGCGCTCAAAAATATCATTGGAATTGACCATGCTGTCGTGGTCGTCAAGAATCTGGACAAAGCCGCAGAGAACTGGAAGGGTTTGGGATTCACGGTCTCGCCGCGAGGTACTCACAGCGCCAAGATGGGAACTGGCAATTACACCATCATGCTTGGCTCGGACTATGTGGAGTTGCTCGGCGTCCTCGCAGAGACCGATCAAAATGCTTCGGTGAGACAGTTTCTCGCTAGGCGCGGCGAAGGCGTCGAGCGCGTCGCATTTACCGCGATCGACGCCGCGGCCGGCGTAGAAGAGATTCGCTTGCTTGGCTACACGCCGGTTGGTCCGATCGATTTTGAACGCCCCGTTACATTACCCAACGGTGATCCAAGCAAGGCGAAATTTAGTGTGTTTCAATGGCCGCTTGACGAAGCTCCTGGCGGTATTCGCATTTTCGCATGTCAACACAAGACACCGGACACGGTTTGGATTGCAGACCTGCAGAAACACGCTAATACGGCGAGGCGTCTCAAGCAGGTGATTATCCTCTCGTCAGAGCCCGAGAAAGACGCAAAACAATTGGCGCGGATGATAGATCGCGAGATTTACGTTGGTCAGGGCGGTGCTTCCTTCGTGCCATCGGGTTCGAACCGTGCTGATTTCGTATTTCTCACGCGCGAATTGCTCGGCAGGCAGTTTCCCGGTTTTTCGATGGTAGGTTTGCCCGAACCGGGTGCAGCCGCGTTGGTGTTTGTTGCCGACGACCTAGCTTCCGCAGAGTATGCAGTGGGGGCTGAAGGTCTTCGAATCGAAGCTGGAGTTATCGTCCCTCCCACCGCTGCCAACGGCGTGTTGCTCGCCTTTGTTACCGCCTGACCAAGGATGGCATCGGCTTGTTTTGGGGAAACCCATCCGCTCGATCGGTCGAGCCCATGTCTCTAAGAGAGCTTCGTGTCCTTCCAAGGTTAGGTCCCGCTTCGCCGGCCCAATTGGCGGCCGTTCATTAGGCGAAATTGGTAAGGCGTTTCAGTTCTGACAAACTGCTCTACCGAGCTGTAAGAAAAGCAATCTCATAGCTTGGCCCTCCGTAGAAGTTTTTAAGCTCTGGATCCGCAACGCCATGTCGTCCTGACCGAACTCGCTAAAGTGCGCCGCCCACACCTCGAAGGCGTCGAAGCTGTACCTACGACAACGACAATCGTTCGCATTTATAGGGCCAACCTTCGGTGTCGTCGTGGTATCCGGAACGTCTCGTCACTACACTGAAAGGTCGGTCGGTATCTGGTTTCATCAGACAACGCTGCGGCGTGGGCATACCCAGCTCCACGATCATGCGACACCGCCGAGATAAAGCCGCTTGACCATGTCGTTGCCTCTCAGCTCTTCAATCGAGCTGGCCGCGACGAGGATCTCGCCATGGACGATGATATAACCGCGATCGGCGATGCGGATCGCCTGGTTGAAGTTTTGCTCCGCCATCAGCACCGTCAGGCCGAAACGCCGATTGAGCTCGCCGATCTTGGCGATGGTCTGCGTGACCAGCAGCGGCGACAGCCCTACGGACGGCTCGTCGATCAGCAGCAGCCGGGGCGATGACATCAGTGCGCGCGCGATGGCGAGCATCTGCTGCTGGCCGCCCGACATGGTGCCGGCAAGCTGGTTCTGCCGCTCCTTGAGAGCCGGAAACGTATCGAAGGCGAGCGCCAGGTTGCGATCGATGTCGCGACGGGCGGCTTTGCGGAAGGCGCCGAGCGTCAGGTTTTCCAGCACGGTCAGCCTGGAAAACAGCCGCCGTCCCTCCGGCACCAGCGCCACGCCGAGATCGACGATGGCCTCGGGCGACAATTTCGTCAGGTCGTGGGCGTTGCCGTCGATCGTCAGCGACACGCCACCGCGCCGCGGGCGAACCAGACCCGCAACACATTTCATTAGCGTGCTCTTGCCGTTGCCGTTGGTGCCGAGCAGCGCGACGGTCTCGCCAGCCTCGACATGGATCGAGATGCCCCGCAGCGCCTTCACGGCGCCGTAACCCGCATCGACGTCATTGATGACGAGGCTAAGTGCCAAGGTAGGCCTCCTGCACCCGCTGGTTGGCCATGACTTCGGCCGGCGCGCCGATTGCGATGATCTTACCGGCATCAAGGCACATCACGCGCTGCGAAAAGCGCATCACTGCCTGCATGATGTGCTCGATCATGATGATGGTGATGTCCTGATCTGCAAGCGCCAGCAGCAGATCAAGCACCTCGTCGACTTCGGAGGTGGAAAGGCCGGCCATCGCCTCATCGGAAATCAGCAGCTTCGGGTGCGTCGCCATGGCGCGGGCGAGCTCCATCTTGCGCAATTCCACCTGGCTGAGCTTCGTGGTCGATACGTCGGCTTTGGCGGCAAGACCGGTTCGCGTCAGGACAGACATCACCGTCTCGCGCCGTTCTGCCTCCGGAACGAAGCCGCCTGCAACGGTCGCAAAATCGAGCGCCACCATCAGGTTTTCGACGATCGTCATGCTCTTGAATGGCCGCGGGATCTGGAAACTGCGCGCGATGCCGCGGCGGGTTCGCATGTGCGGCGGCAACCGGGTGATATCCTCGCCACGGAACACCACGGTGCCGGCCTCGGTGCGAAACGCGCCGGAAATGCAGTTGATCAGGGTCGTCTTTCCCGAGCCGTTCGGACCGATCAGGCCGAAGCGCTCTCCCGGCCGAATATCGACGCTGACATTATCCAGGGCAGTGAAGCCGCCGAAGCGTTTGGTCAATGCGGCGATCCGCAGCAAAGGCAACTCGGATGCGGGCGATATCATGCTTCGCCCTCCGCGCGACCGCGGCTGGCCCGGCGGATGAGGCCGAGGATGCCCTCAGGCGCCGCTACCACGAACAACACCAGCATCACGCCCAGCACGAGCACGTTCACTTCCGACGAGATGGTGACGGCCAGGACTTGCTGCGTCACGCCCAGCAGGATTGCGCCTAACACCGGGCCCATCCAATGCGCGGTCCCGCCGATCAGCGCCATCGCCAGCACCGTGACGGAATAGTTGAGATTGAAGACCGACGATGGATCCGCGTACTGCACGTACATGGCGGCGGGCGCGCCGGCCGCGCACATCAGCGCGCCGGAGATGACACACGCCAGAAGCTTCAGCCGCAAGGTCGGCACGCCGGTGCATTCCGCGGCAAGCTCGTCGTCCCTGAGCGCCTGCAGGCCGCGGCCGATCCACGACTTTTGAATATAGCGCGCGATCGTAACCGCCAGCACCACGAGCAGCGCCTGAACGAAAAACAGCATCTGCACATAGTCATTGAATAGTTCCATCACCGGCGGTCGCTCGATCTGGATACCGGCCGCGCCGCCGACATATCGCCAGTTCGTCACCGACGTCTCAATGACAATCGAAATTGCAATCGTCGCGATCGAGAAGTAGATGCCCTGCATGCGCAAGGTCAGCAGGCCCACCGCGAAGCCGAGCAATGCGCCGACGATGGTGGCGGCGGCGATCTGCACGACCAGCGGCGCGCCCGTCGCCTTGACCAGGAACACGGCCGTGTAGACGCCAACGCCGAAAAAGGCGCTGGTGCCGAAATTCACGTAACCGGCATAGCCGCCGAGGATGCTCCATGCCACGGCGAGCACGATGAACTGCAGAATCACGTAGCCGGCAAAGAAGGGATATTGGTTGCGGACGACCTGCGTCATCGCGAAGACGGCGACGAGAAACAGCGCCGCCCCGACCCAGAAAGCAATGCCGTTGCGTCTCATGATCGCCTGCCGAGCAAGCCCTGCGGTCGGATCGCAAGCACGCCGAGCAGCATCGCGAACGAGATGGCCGGCGCCCAGGAGGCGCCGAGCGTGCTCAGGACGATCGATTCAGCGACGCCGAGGATGATGGCGGCGATCAGCGTGCCCGTCATGCTGCCGAGCCCCCCCATGACCACGACGCAGAATGTCCGCCCGATATAGGCGCGGTCGAGTGTCGGCTCGATGGGGGCGACGATAATGAGCAGGGCGCCCGCGATCCCGAGTACTGCCGTTGCAATGCCGAACGCCCATTGCTTGATCTTGACCGGGTTGGCGCCCATCAGTTGCAGCGCCTCCTGGTCTTGCGCGACCGCGCGGATCGCGCGCCCCATGAAGGTTCGTGACAGATACAGCGCCAAAAAGACCGTCAGCGCGGAGGCAACCGCGAACGCGATAATCAACCGGACCGGAATCCGCATGTTGCCGATCTGCCAGGCCTTGCCGATATAGGACGCGGTGACCGAGCGCTGATCCACGCCGAATTGCAGAATGATCAGCACCTCGACGATGAATGCGATGCCGAACAGGAACGCTATGCCGCGTACGCCGGCATCGTTGCCGCGTTTTTCGAATGTCTCATAATACAGCCGGTAGACGGCAACGCCGAACAGGAACAGCAGCGGCGTGATCAATAATCCTGCCAGCAGCGGATCGATATCATAGCGATCGTTGAGGAAAAACACGCCATAAGACGCAAGTATCAGAAAGGCCGGGTGCGCCACCTGGGGAACGCCGAGCAGGCCGAACGAGACCGACAAGCCAAGGCTGACGGCCGCATAGAAGCAGCCGAGCAGCACACCGATCACCACCGCATTGAGCAGCAGGTCCATTGATATCACTTGAAGGTCTCCCCTGACCCGCTCTCCAGCCGCCGCCTCCCGGACGTCGCGCACGCCAAGTTACCCCATCGCTGGGCTCGGGGGCGCATTGCCCCCGATCCCATCAGCCGGACCGTGTCCAGAGAAACAAGCGAGATTTACTTCCGCGCCGCCTCGAACGGACTGATCAGATCGCCCGATTTGAGCTTGGCCGGGGACAGGATCACCTGCTTGCCCGGCTTGCGGAACTGCTCGACGTTCTTGTCGACGACTCCACGGAACTGGGCCATCAGCGTGCCGGTTTCCTTCCACTCGCCGTCATCGGCAAATACGATCGGGCCGACGATGGTCTTGACCTCGTTGGCGTGGAGATATTTGGCGATGCCCTTCTGGTCCAGCGACTTCGTCGCGTTGACGGCCTGCTCCACGAGTTGACCCGAAGCGTAGCCGTACGGCGCGAGATAGTAGCCGAGCGGATCGACCTTGGCGGCTATCGCCTCTTTGGTGTATTTGTCGAAGAACTCCTTGGTGCCGTCGAAATACATGCTCTGTTCCGGCAGCCATGTGTTGTAGTTGACGACGCCGTTGAGCAGCGAGCCCAAATTCGTCATCACGGCTGCGAATTGCAGACCGACCATGCCGCCGCCGAAAATCTTGACGCTGTCGGCAACTCCGATTTCATTCACGGCGCGCAGAATTCCGGCAGAATCCGGCGGGTAGGACGCGACATAGACGATGTCGGGCTTCGCCGCGTTGAGCGCACGGATGATGCCGGAGAATTCCACCGTGTTCGGCGGATAGGACTGGTCGAAGACAATCGACAGGTTTCGCCTTTTTGCGACATCCCGCGCGGTCAGCGCCAGGTTCTGAGCGAATTCCTGGTCCGCCGAGAGCATGGCCATGCTCTTGCCACCGGCCTTCTGGGCCAGGTCGAGAAACGCTGCCGCCCAGCTGTCGGCCGGTCCCCACGGCGCATTGTTGAACCACATGTCGTGGTGAACCTTGCGGTTCACCTGGAACGAAAAGTTCCCCATCAGCAACAGGCCGCGCTGCTTGACGAGCGGCATGATCGGCGCCGTCGGCACCGTCCCGTAGGGCGCGAACAGGAGATCGACTTTGTCGACATCCAGCAACTTGGAATAGATCGCCGGCGTCTCGGCAGCGCTCGATTTGTCGTCATAGACCACGAGTTCGACCTTGCGGCCGAGCAGGCCGCCCTTGGCGTTGATATCGTCACGCCAGATCTCGATGCCGAGCAGCGAAGCCTTGCCACCACCTGCAAGACCGCCGGTTTGCGGCATAGACATGCCGATTCTGATCGGCGGTTGGTCAGCGAGTGCACCTGATGTCCGCCCTAGTACGGCGGCGGCGATCGTTCCACCGAGAAACGTCCTGCGTTTCATTGCTCCACCCAAATGTTCCGTTTTCATTGATTGACCGCTTTCGGATTGATTTACCCGATTGGTAAGGAAAGAAAAGAATCGTATAGCGTGAAGCCGTTGTCCCGGCCCTGCCGTTCCGAACGCCTGCCCCGCTTGATGGAGAGTTAGGACCAAAAAGAGCCGGTCCACAATAAGACTCTCGGGCAACCGGGGCGGATTTTCGCCAAAACCGGCGTATCCATGATCCACGCCATAGCGACCACAAGTGGGCACTGCCGACCCGCATTCGGGCAGACGATCTGCCAAGCCACGACTCACAGGTTCTAAAAATATTTGGGGAGACCGTCCCGATTGCCGCAGAGCAGAGCCGAACGAGCCCTGATTTTAACCAAAAATCACGCGCGTAACGCTGTGAGTACAAGTCAGGGGGCTTCCAGAAAGCCTTTTATTTTACAGCGCTATCCGCAGCTGTTTGATTCCGGCCAGGGTATTGAAGAGAGCTTCCTCGGTTGATGCGGGCAAGACTGGATAGCTTTTTGCCAATTCCTAATCGGTTACGAAATGCTATGTGCTTGCGAACGTCCGCTTCGCGCCAGGAGCCGCCGTTCGCACATCAGAGGTTATGGAAGAAGTCGGTCAATGGCCGAGTGCGGCTCGAATCGCTTCTATGTTCATCCGACGTCCCGGGGCTCGGCCGAGCCTTAGTTTTCGTTCGGTATCGAGCCCATCTTACGTTCATCGTATCTCGGCGAGGTCTCCGATGGCCATCGTAGCCCTCAAATGGTCGAGGAGATAGTGTCAGGGCGGTTCAAAGTATGGGGTGCTGCGCAGATACTTGGCGGCATCTGTAATCGTGAAGACAAAGCGCGGCTTTCGGTTTGACCCACTGCCAGCCACTTCCGGTCTACCCCGAGCAACGGACGTCATCAGACCGGCTCGGTTGGTCCGATTCGTGCCAACAACGGACTGATTTTACTTCATTTCAAATTCAACTCCGATGTTAGCTCAGATTGGCCGTAAATTCGATACCCGCCCTAGGCAGGGGGGCGTTATCCGCCGAGATGTTCTAGAAATCTCGAAGGCCCGAGCGATGCTGCGTAGCCCGTTCGTTAGTGCCCTTGCAGGAGCTTAGCCTCGATGTCGCCGTTTTTCATGACCCGGAAGATCACGCGCATCGCGTTGAGCCCGCCCGGATTGTGTTCCAACACGTCGATTTCGATCCATCCATCTCTAGCGTAAGCGCCGAATTCCATCTTTTTTACCCTGCGTTTCCCGAGGTCCTTCCATATGGTTTCCCAATCTTGAGGGTTCAAACGTAGGCGCTCTAGGACACCGAGGACTTGTTTGGCTCCAGGTACCTCAGCGCCCTCGAGCCTACGTTTTACCCCCATTCCGTCTCTGATCTGTGGCACCTCTTTGTTGAGATCTGCGGCAGACATCAAAGGTCCTTTCGGGTTGACAGCGCCGCCGCGAATTGTTTTCAACTCGTCTTCCGTCAGCGTCTCCAAATCCCTAAGCGCTGCACGCTTAGCGGCTACCAGTGCGGCCTTTCGCGCAGCCCTTTGAGAGGCCATGCGCAATACCACACGGCCTCCCACTTTCAATAGGTCAAGAAGAGCCGGGGCTATCGCCAAGTAACTTAGCGGGTCCTCGGACTCCAAGCCAGGCTCGTTCCCGAATGCACCAAGGATGGCAAGGATCCGGCCATCGGGATCGGTCAACACCGTGAAATTATTCGGTCCGACGTTGTTCGAATCCGCGAATGGCCCCCAGTCTCCATATCGCGGGTAACCCCATTCGACGTACGCCTCAACATCTTCATCCAAGAGGCCCTCAAGCGCATTTCTTCGGTCATCGAGAACTGTATTGGTTGCGAATTTCCGAGTAACAACTATCTCCATGACCGAGGCGGTGCCGTAATGTGCGATCACTGGATACACGTTCTGAGTGCCGCCAACTATCGATGGAAGGTTATATGAGACACGTGACCTGTCGCTCACTACGGGGACAAAATCCAATTTACCCGTCCGATCGGGGATGAGAACACTGTATCGTTGCTCCCATCGCGTTGCGTAAGTTTGGAAGTCTCCCCTTGGGCGGAAATCCCTCGGCGCCAGCTGCGAGCCGAGCCACAGTTGGCCCTTGATTGATCCGGCAAGTGGCACACTAACGCTACGGCCGTGCGCATTATCACCGACCGTCCGCCATTCATCATGGGCCAATCCAGTGACGTCCCACACCGAGCGATTGAAGATCGCTGTGTTGTCCATAGTCGTTCTCCTTAAGAGGAGCGCTGATATTTCGGGCGCTTACGAGGCACGCGCATTGCGACGCGGCGCAGCTCGCCAAGAGCGCCCGCACTGCCAACCATTCGCCATGGCCGCGACGCAGTCAGGCAGAACAATGGGCGTTGGAGAACGCCGCTGGGTTGCTCTGTCTGCAACGCCGACAACTGTGTCATTAGTAGGCGGTGGCGTCCAAATCGTTCAAGACACGCCCCGGAAAAATGTTCTTTTAACGTTTTGTTAGCCCCCGCGCGCTGGTTCGAAACGGAAGTTAGCGTTGCTTATGACCGCGTTGGGTCAATGGACTAAACCGCTCGCGCGGTAGGGCACTGCGGCGGCCGGCACGACCAACACGATAGCGCCACGGGGCGTCCTGTCTTGAGATGAGGGGTTCGCAACCTCCATCAAGACAGGAGCATCCCCTATGACCGATAAGGCCATAAGTCCGCTGCAGCAGCGCATGATTGAAGACATGACGATCCGCAAGTTAGCGCCAAAGACCCAACGTGACTACGTGCAGCGGGTCAAGCACTTCGCCGCTTTCCTTGGCCGATCGCCCGATACCGCGAGTTTCGAAGACGTTCGCCGCTATCAGCTTCATCTGGCGGCAGGTGGCGCGGGGGTTCCGACCCTGAACCAAAGCGCCGACCCCAGGCATCTCGGCGCCCGCCTCGGCATCACCTCGGTTCTCCATACCTGGGGTTCGGCGCTCACCCATCATCCGCACGTCCATATGATCGTGCCGGGCGGCGGCATCTCGCTCGACGGCAAAAGCTGGATATCTTGCCGGCCCGGCTTCTTCCTGCCGGTGCGCGTGCTCTCGCGCCTGTTCCACCGGTTGTTCCTGGAAAAGCTTCTCGCCGCACACCAAACCAAGCGCCTGAAGTTCTTCGGCGATCACGCTATTCTCGCCGGTGCGCAGGCGTTCGCGGCCTATCTGGCTCCGCTACGCCGAGCCGAATGGGTGGTCTATGCCAAGCGCCCGTTCGGCGGCCCACAGGCCGTGCTGGCCTATCTGTCGCGCTATACCCACCGCGTCGCCATCGCCAACAGCCGGCTGATCGCCTGCGACCGCACCGGCGTCACCTTTCGGTGGAAGAACTATCGTGCCGATGGTCGTGATCGTCAGAAGATCATGACACTCGCGACCGGCGAGTTCATTCGTCGTTTCCTGATCCACGTCCTGCCGCGCGGCTTCCACCGCATCCGCCACTACGGCCTGCTCGCCAGCGGCACGCGCGCCGACAACATCGCCCGAGCGCGCCGCTTGCTTGAGGTGACGGCGGCACAGCCCGAGGCCGGGGTGACCTGCTGCGCCGAGGCCAACGAGCCCAAGCCGCTCGCCTCGCCGGCAAGGAAGGGGCACACGGGAGAGCAGCACCCGGTGTTGAGACCCAGGCGGCGGGGCGGCTGTTGAGAAAGCCAAAATCCTCACCGGCTGGGAGCCACACGGCGAGACCGAGTTTTGCGCCGTTGCAAGCAGCCAGGTCGAGAGCTCGACCAATGTGGACGTAGTGGTGTGTGCGCGCTGATGCGGCGCGCACCACCGCAGCCTCGCGGCGAAGTCAGGGTTGCGCCGCCAACCGCACGCCATCTGGCCCAATCAGCCCGGGGTAGGGCGCCTTGAATTTGTAGATGGTTCCGCTGACGGCACCTTCCATGTAGATATACTGGTTGTTCTCACCGCCAAAGGCAAAGTTCGTGGCCGAGGAATCACCATTTGGCAACGGCACATAACCGATGATGAAGCCACGCGGATCGTACTCGATGATTCCGCCGATGCCGCACGCCGCCCAGAGGTTCCCATGCACGTCATAGTGGATGCCGTCAGGTCCACCGTTGCCAGGATTGTAGCTCCCGGTCGTGGCGAAGAAGAATGTCGTGTGCGACGGATCGGTGGCGCACTGGGAGCAGGCTGGATTCGGCCCTCGCAGGAACGAATAGTATAGCATCCGGTTGCTCGCATAGTCGGCAACGGCCAGCGTGCCGTCATCTGGCGAAACCGCTATGCCGTTGGGAAAACTACCGGTGGAGATGATGCGCCGGAGAATCCCGTCCTTGGAATATTGATAGACTGCACCGGTTCGATCCGCCGCATCGGGTCCCGGTCCTGTTCCCCATGGATCGGTGAAATACAGATTGCCCTCGGCGTCGAAGTCGAGATCATTCGGACCCTTGAAGAGTTCGTTATGGAACGTCGAAACGAGTGAACTTAGTTTCTTCGTCTCCGGATCATAGACCAGGATGCCGAGGTGGCGCGTTGTGACGTAAAGCTTGCCGTCATGCCAACGCGTGCCCTGCGGCTCGCATGCGGGACCGAGATCTCCTTTCGGGTCGCAGTTGAACACGGGGACCAGCTTCGCGTCGGGAGTGAGGTAGGACACCCAGCCGCTGCCAATCGCCACAAACCAGAAGTTGCCTGCCTTGTCGAAGGCCCCACCCTCAAGAAACTTGCCCTGCGGCTGATCATGGATATCCGCGAACAAAGTGACCGGCCCGATACCCGGCGGCGGGGGCGGCAAACCCCACGGCTGCACTTGCTCCGGCGATGGCGGACCGGCGAGCGGGGGCGCGGGGACCGACTGGGCCTGCGCCGATGCGGTATGAACGGTCGCCGCCGAGCCACAGAATACAAGCGAGAGCGCACAAACGGCACTTGCCAACTTCGTTGTCATGACGATTTCCTCCGACGCGTTTGCCCGGTACTTCGCTTCTGTACCGTGCTTCAAGCATCAGCTCAAAACGTGGCACGAACATGAGCGTGAGATTTTTTTACTCCGCGATGGCCGGCTTTCCCGGCCAGGCACACGATCTGGGGCTCACGCTTCTTTCCGTCGGACGACAGCTATTCCGGCTTGATGTTTCCGGCGGTGACGATGCGGCGCCATTTCTCGATCGCTCCAGCCCGCTTCGGTCGGAACGAAGTCGCCAGAGGGATCGAA
>Ga0208849_1001629_pt1 | contig 14692 bp, 15 predicted proteins | sample NGESurdeep072012_10_FD_184470 | JGI IMG/M metagenome (GOLD analysis project Ga0208849, IMG submission 184470) | Arctic peat soil microbial communities from Barrow, Alaska - NGEE Surface sample 53-3 deep-072012 (SPAdes) | ecosystem: Environmental > Terrestrial > Soil > Wetlands > Peat ...
CCTTCTCGGCCGGGTTAGTGCCCGCTGCCGGCTCGTCAAGCAACAGAAGTTTTGGCTCGGACGCCAGCGCGCGCGCGATCTCGAGGCGGCGCTGCATGCCGTACGGCAGATTGCGCGCCCATTCGGTCGTGAATCTCGTGAGGCCGATCCAGTCGAGCATGGCCTGGGCGGCTTCTTCGGACGACTTCTCCTCGCGGCGCGCGAACGGAGTGCGAAACGCGCAATCCCACGGCGTCGCTCGCATTCGCGCGTGGCGGCCGACGAGAACATTATCCAGCACCGACATGTGTGAGAAGAGCCGGATATTTTGAAAAGTGCGCGAGATGCCGAGCGATGCCACGACGTGCGGCTTCAACCCGCCGATCGAGCGGCCATCGAACACGATCGATCCTGCGGTCGGGGCATAGATGCCCGTGATCAGATTGAACACGGTCGATTTGCCCGCGCCGTTCGGGCCGATGAGGCTGATGATCGAGCCCGCCTCCACGTCGAATGTGACGTTGTCGACCGCGGTGAGGCCGCCGAACTTTTTCGTCGCGCCCTGAAGAGACAGCAGTGCCATCAGGCGGCCTCCGGGCTCTTGTCGACGTCGTGCAATTCGGCTCGCACCGTGGCGCTCGGCAGCAATCCTTCGGGGCGGAAGAGCATGACGAGTACGAGGATGATGCCGTAGAGCATGAAGCGATACTGCGTGAGGTCCACCGACATGAGGAAGGAGACATTCAACTGGGACCCGATGGCGTGCGCCCAATTGGAGGCCTGCGGCAGGATGAGGAAATTCAACATCGCGATGATGCCGCCGCCCAGCAGCACGCCGGAGAGATTACCCATGCCTCCGAGGACGATCGCGGCCAGGATCATGATCGACATGTTGAAGTCGAAGCCGCTCGGGCTGATCGTGCTTAGTTTCGCGGCGTAGATGACGCCGGCAATGCCCGCGAATGCGGCGCCCATTGAAAACGCGAGCAGTTTGGCGGTGGTCGTGTTGATGCCCATGTGTTCGGCCGCGAGCTCGTCCTCGCGGATTGCCATCCACGTCCGCCCGAGCCGCGAATAGCGCAAGTTCGTCAACAGCAGCAGACAGATGCAGATGACGATGAAATACAAGTAGTAATACGGCGTGGGATTGAACCCGAAGTTGTACCCGAACAACGTCGGCTGGTCGACCGCTGCGATGCCGTCGGGGCCGCCCGTCCACTTGTCCAAGTTCTGGAACAGCTGCGGCACGATTTCGCCGAAGCCGAGCGTGACGATCGCAAGATAGTCGCCGCGCAGACGCAGCGTGGGAGCGCCGAGGATCACGCCGAACGCGGCGGCAACGGCCGCGCTCACGACGAGCATGACCCAGAAGCTCCAATGCAATCCGAACTGCGGCGACGCGACGAACGCGTACGTATAGGCGCCGATCGCGAAAAACGCGGCAAATCCCAGCGCCAGCAGGCCGGTATAGCCGACGATGATATTGAGACCGAACGCGAGCAAAAGGATATAGCCCGCGTCGGCCACCGCGGAGATGTGCGAACTGTTCGAGTCGAGGAACGGCAGCAGCGCCAGCACGACGACGATCGCGCCGCCTCCCAGCACTTGCTTGCCCGTATATCGCGAGAGTCCGAAGGGCAGCCATTCGACGCGTCGGTCCATCACGGCGTGCTCACACCTTCTCCGGCAATTGCTGGCCGAGCAGGCCGCTGGGCCGGAACACAAGCGTGAGGATCAAGATCGCGAACACCGCGACCTCGGACCATTGATCCGAAATGCAACCGGACGTCATCGTCTCCACGATGCCGATGACAAAACCGCCGAGCATGGCGCCGGTGATATTGCCGATGCCGCCGAGCACCGCGGCCGTGAACGCCTTCAATCCGGCTTGATAGCCATTGAGGAAGAACGTCGTGCCGTAGTACATGCCGGAGATGAACCCGGCCACACCCGCTAGCGCCGAACCGATGAAAAACGTCCACGCGATGGTGGAGTTGACGTTGATGCCCATGAGCTGCGCGGCGTCGCGGTCCTGCGCGGTGGCGCGCATCGCCTTGCCGAGCTTGGTGCGGAAGACGAAGAGATTGAGAAGGATCATGCAGACGAGGCTGACCACGACGACGAGCAGCGACCGGTCATCGAAGCGCACGCTGCCGATCTGATGCCAGTTATCGGGCAAGAACTGCGGAAACGACACTTCTGAGTTGCCCTTCCAGATCTGCATGATGTTCTCGAGGATAAGCGAGACGCCGATGGCCGTGATGAGCGGCGCGAGCCGCGGCGCGTTGCGCAAGCGGCGATACGCAAGCCGTTCGATCAGCACGCCCACGATGCCGCACAAAAACGCGGCCAACACGATCACTACAAGGGCGATGAGCGCAAGCTCGGTCTGATTGGAAATCGTGGAGAGCGGGATCAGCCCGAGGATGGAGAGCGAGATGAACGAGCCCAGCGTGTAGACGTCGCCGTGCGCGAAGTTGATCAGTTCGATGATGCCGTACACCATCGTATAGCCGAGCGCGATAAGCGCGTAAAGCCCACCCAGCGCGACTCCGTTGATCATCTGCTGTACGAACTGAGGCGCGCAGTTGTGGAACTCGAACACTAGGGCGTTACTTCGCTCCGAACTTGCGCTGCGTCAGGAAGACCCACACGTCTTTCCGTGCGCCGTAAATGGAGATGATCTTGTTCGTCGTGTCGCCGTTGGCGTCGAACGCGAACGGGCCCATGATGCTGTCGAAGCGCTTGACCGACCGCAGGTTCTGCAGCACGTCGTCGCGCGAGGGCATCTTGCCGCCGTTCTCCTTCACGGCTTTGGCGATGGCTTGGATGATGACCATCGCACTTGTGTAGCCGGCCGCCGAATACGATCCGACCGGCACGTTGAACTGTGCCTGGTAATCCGCGAGGAATGTTTTTGCCTCCGGGATGGTGGTGGCGTTCACCGCGGCGACCGTACCGTAAACGTTGTCGGCCGTCGTGCCCGCCACGCGCAAAAACTCTTCGTTGCGAATGCCGTCTGCACCGAAGTATGCGACGCTGCCCATGCCGCTGTCGCCCATTTGTTTGCGGACGAGCCCGCCGCCGGTCGAAGTCGTGCCGCCATAAAAGAGCACGTCGGGATTCATGCCTTGCGCGCGCGTGAGCAACGCGTGGAAGTCCTGTTGGCCTTTCGTGATGTGGTCGTGCGCGAGCACGGTCCCGCCATCCTTTGTGAATTCATCGCCCCATGCTTCCGAAACGCCGCGTCCATACGTCTCGTTGTCGTCGATCAGATATGCTTTGCGCAGTCCGCGGTCGTTGTACGCATAGTCGGCGCCGACCGGGCCTTGAATGTCATCAGTGGCGCACACGCGGAAGTAGGTGATCGCTTGCGGGTTGGAGCGCCGAAGTTCGAGCGCGCTTGGACCTTTTGTGAGGTCGGGATTGGTGTTCGACGGGCTGATCAGCGCGATGCCGAGGCTGTTCGTGAGCGGGATCTCGGCCTTGGCGACATTGCTGTTGAACGGGCCGACGATGCCGAGGACCGCCGAGTCGCTGGCAAATGCTTGTATGTTCTTCGCCCCTTGATTGGGGTCGTGCACGCCGTTGACCGCATCGTCGAGGATGTCGGCCTGCAGCGTGAAGCCGGGCACGAGGTTCCGCTTATTCGCGTCGATGACCGCGAGCTCGACGCCGTGCTTGGTGGGAACGCCGTCAGATGCGTCGGCCCCCGAGATCGGGAGGTCGGCGCCGATCTTGATGACGGTGCCCTGCGCCCCGCCCGAAGAGCCGGACGTGCCGCTCGCGGAGGTGCTCGAGCCGCCGCTCGAGTTCGAACAGCCGGCCGCCCCTAGGGTCAGGGCGAGCAGAGCGGCGATGGACGCGCGGTGCGCGACGGTGATGCCGAGCATTGTGTGAGCACTCCCGTACCAATGAGAACGGTCGCGACGCCTTCGCGAGAGCCGCAAGCGCACAAAATATAAGAAAAGTGAGCGTTCCGACGCTTCGCGAGAGGGGGGGAGGGTCCTTTTCGGGACGCGCGAAGTAGAAAGTATGGCATTGCCGCTTTCGGCCGATACGACCATCAGAGAAGTCGTCGACACGTACCTCGGCGCCGAAAAAGTGTTCGGCGCACACGGTTTGCCATGCGCCGGCTGCCACGTTTCCACGCGCGAAACCATACGTCAAGGCGCGGCGGTGCACAGCCTCGATCTTCCGGCGTTGATGGCCGACCTGCAGCGATTCGCCGACGACGGCACGGTGCCCGCGATGCGACCCAGGACGAATCCGTCGGCAGCCGCGGGCGGGCACGGTCATCCGATTCCGGGGACGGTCCCTGCAAAACAGCGCAAGCCCGGAATCGAGCGCGTGATTGCGATCATGTCGGGCAAAGGCGGCGTCGGAAAGTCGCTCGTCACCGGGCTGCTCGCGGTCGCGCTGCGGCGCCGCGGCTACGCGGTGGGCGTGCTCGACGCCGACATCACCGGCCCAAGCATGGCGAAGATCTTCGGCGTCAATGCGCGTCCGTATCAAGGCGAAGACAAGAAACCGCATCCGCCGGCTTCGCGCAGCGGCATCCAAGTGATGTCCATGAATCTCATCCTCGATAGCGAGAATCAAGCGGTCATCTGGCGCGGCCCGATGGTCTCAAACGCGATACGTCAGTTTTACAACGATCTCGAGTGGGGAATACTCGACTATCTGTTGATCGATCTGCCGCCGGGCACGTCGGATGCTCCGCTGACGGTATTGCAAGCACTCCCCGTTGACGGTGTGGTCATGGTCAGCACGCCGCAGGGTCTGGCGACGATGATCGTCAGCAAGGCGCTGAAGCTGGCGAAACAACTCGACACGCCCGTGATCGGTCTCGTCGAGAACATGGCCTACTTCACGGATAAGGAAACTGGAAAGCGCTACGATTTGTTCGGCGCGAGCAAAGGCGTCCAACTCGTCGTCGAGAGCGGCGCTCCGCTGCTCGCGCAGTTGCCCATCGATCCGGTGCTGACGCAGCTCTGCGACGAGGGGCGCATCGAAGAGTATGAATCGGACGACTACGACGTGCTCGCCCGCAATTTCGCAAAAATAGCGCCCACGTCGGTGGCGCCCGCCGTATGACCGCGATCGTGCGCGGGCGATTCTGTGCCCTGACGTTCGCACTTGCGGTCGCCCTTGCCGGCGGGTTGAGTGTGGCTTCGTGCTCGGCACATGATTCATCCGATTCCCATCTCGCGTCGATCGCCGGCTTACCCGTCTACCCGAATGCGTCGATGGTCGGCGCGAGCAGCGGCGCGCTTGCCATCTACCGGAGTGCGGACCCGTATCTCGTGGTCGCAGATTGGTACGGCACGCACATGCCGAAAGGCACGCATACCGCGCGAAACGACGCGATGTCGCAGGCCACCTTCGCGATTTTCTTGCCGGAAGAGACGAAGACCGTGCACGTCGAGATGTCCGACGGCACGGTCCGCATCACGTTGACCGATGTGAAGAATGGTCCGGCGTCCTCTACTGGACGATGACGACCGTCCGCATCCCGTTGCTGTCGTAGTGAAACGCGCATCCGAACATATAAAAGCCGGGCGGTCCCGAATTGTACTGGAGCGATGACGATCCGGCGTTGAGCGTGCCCGAGCTGAAGTTCGTCGTGCTGATAACGGTGTTTGCCGGCGAGGCCGCGCCGCTTCCATTGAAGTGAAGCGGAAACGACGCGCCGTTGCCGGATGCATTCCCGAGAAAACTAGCCGTATGCGGAATGCCATCGAAGTTCCGGAAGACCGCGGGCATCGCAGTGATAAGCGCGACGACTCCGGATGTCGTGTCGATCGTGCCGGTCGAATTGAAATACCCGAGCACTGAGCCGTACGCCGGATCGACCGTCGCCGATTCGCCGGAGAGGTTCACGCCGACGATTTGCGATCCGGGAGCGATGGACGGCGCGGCGTCGGATTTGGATTGTTGATCCCGTAGGATGAGCCGCCGTAACCACCGCCTCCGCAGCCGGCGGCCGCGAGCGCAGCCGTGGTCGCGAATGCGATTCCGGTGATCCTAAGCGTGGTGAGGGTCTTATCGAGCGTCAACGAGTCGGTCCTTTCGTAGCGAGGAGGGCGGGTGCGGCGACAGGGCGTAGCGCCACACCCGCTTCACCAAGCCTACTGGCGGCCGCTGAAACAAGCGTGAAGCGGAGCCGGCATGTGCCGGTTCCGCTTCATTTCCCTTACCTGAATATTTAAGCGATGTTTTGTTCTAGCAGTATGGCCCCTTGCACGGCGGAGGTGTGCCGCCGCTTGCCACGCTTGCTTGCGGGCCCGGCGTCGCGCCCACCTGGACCACGACTCCGTCTTGCATGTTGTTGCTGCCGAAGTGGAACGCGCAAGCGATGAACAGGTTGCCTGTCGTGCTGGTGACCGTCAATGGACCGACGCTCGTGCCGGGGCTGATCGGACCGCTGCGATATCCGGCGTCGAGCACAGTCGTGCCCGACTTCGTCGTGTCGAGAGTGCCGCCGACCGGCGGCGGAGTCGGATACACCGAGTAGACGTTGAACGTGTGTATGACCGAATCACCGTTTGTGAGCATGATCTGCTGGCCTGGCGCCAATCCGAGGACCTGCGAAAAATTCTGTTGCGTGAAGCCTTGCACCGTGCCGAACGGCGGTGAGTTGATCTGACCGACGTTCTTCGCGAACAACACGATCTGCACCGCGGGAACCGCACTTACGGTCGGTTGAGGACCGGGACCCGGCGCGCTGACGCTTCCGCCGCCGCCACCGCCGCCGCAACCGGCGGCCGTCGCGGCCCCGATCACAAGGGCTGCGATCGCGATGCGAGCGAACTTGAGGGATCTAAAATCCATGGCATACTCTCCTAGCGAGCGGCATGCGAATCGCACGCTGCGTTCTTTGTCAGCGTAGTTTGGCGGGCTGAAATGACGGTGAAAGAAAATTAAATGAGGAACGGCGTTGCGCCGTTCCTCATCAGTGTATCGCTTGAACTAGAGCTTAAAAAACGATGAAAATCGTGCGGAGCGGTACCGCCGGCGGAACCGCATTGTACGTATAGAAGTCGGCCATGAAATACATCCCCGGCGAGCCCGTGAAATAGTCCGCAGAGGCGGTGGGCGCCAACAGCGATCCGCCGATGAGATTGCCGGTCGAAAACGTCGTATCCGAAATGAGCGATCCCGGTGCGCTCGAGTTCGATGCGCCGTTCACGTTGTTGAACGTGGCTGGCCACGTGGCGCCCGGAATAGGATCGATGCCGTTGTTCGACGCCGTATGCGGATCCGCGTCGTAATTGTAGAAACGAATCTTTTGGCCCGCGTTCACGGCGATGATGCTCGACGGGCCCGGCGTGGAATAGGGGTTCGCTGAAGCCGTCGGGCTGACCACTGGGCCGGGGATGAGCGACATTCCATCGACAGGTCCGAAGGTTGGTACATCTGTGGGGGTCGCAACGGCATAGGCGATAGCCACGAAGTAGAGCGGCGTGGGTGACGGCGTCGGCGTGGGCGAGCCGGACGGCAGCGGCGACGGCGAGGGCGTCGTACCAGGACTGGGGGTTGTATGCACGCCTGGAATCGCACTGCTCTTCGAGCAGCCCTGCGCGCCGACGACGACCACGGCCGCGACGGTGGCCGCTGCGAGCGCCGCAAGACGAGCCGCGGGAGAAAACACTGACATTGGTGCGAATCCTTTCAATCGGCGCAAGTCAGCCCCCGGCGACGAGGGTTTGCGCTTTCACTTTCATTGTATCGTAGGTCATCTCGCCGTCGACCGCATCCCGGATAACACCCGCGCGGTCGACGAAAAATGAACTCGGCATTCCGACCATGTGGAGGACCGTACCCACCTGCTGATCGGCATCCAGGCCGACCGGAAAAGTTATGCCGAATCGTTGCGTGTAGGGCTTGACCGCCGTCGTATCTTCCCCTTGGTCGATCGCGACGACGAGCAAGCGGCCGTTTTGCGCTCTTGCCAGACGCTCGAGCGCCGGCATCTCGCGCCGGCACGGTCCACACCACGTGGCCCACACATTTACCAAAACGTCGTGGCCGCGAAGTTCGTTCAGCGCGATATCGCCGCCGCCAAGCCGGGCTACCGTGAGATCGGGCATGACCTGACCGATGACTTGCGCCGGACCCCGGTGCGTGTTGCGGTCCTGATCGACGTCGCTTGGCACGAACATGGCGGTGAGAACGACAACGGCGACCGCAACCGCGAGGCCGCCGAGAATCCATCGGGTCACGCCTTGCTCTTAAGCGCCCCCGTCAAACCGACCTGCCTTGCGTCGCGCCCATAGGGTAAGCATCTTGCGCCGCGAAGCGGCACGTGTGTCCGATTCGTTTCCCGCATCCATCGACGAAGTCGAAGCGCTGTTGGCGCGCGGGCGCTACATGGCCGATCGGCCGCTCGCCGTCACGATATTTCTCGCACTCGCGTTGCGAAAGCCGCTGTTCTTGGAGGGCGAGGCCGGCGTCGGAAAAACCGAGGTGGCAAAAGTCCTATCGGCAGCCCTCGGCCGCCGGCTCATACGGCTGCAGTGCTACGAAGGGCTCGATGCTAACCAAGCGCTGTACGAATGGAACTACGCCAAGCAGATCTTGCACATACGTTTGGCGGAAAGTGCCGCGCCGGGCGCTCGCGCAGAATTGGAACGCGAGATATTCGGACCGGATTTTCTCATAAAGCGGCCGCTGCTCCAGGCCATCGACGATTCGGGCGGAGAGGCAAGCGTTCTTCTCATCGATGAGATCGATCGAGCCGACGAAGAGTTCGAAGCGTTCCTTCTCGAGCTGCTCTCCGATTTTCAAGTGACGGTGCCAGAATTGGGCACGTTCAAAGCGGTCACCCCGCCCATCGTCGTGCTGACCAGCAATAGGACGCGGGAAGTGCACGACGCGCTGAAGCGGCGATGCCTCTACCAATGGATCGACTATCCGGACATCGAGCGCGAAGCGCGAATCGTATCCTCTAAGGTGCCGGGCATCGACGCGCGCCTCGCCCGGCACGCCTGCGCGTTCGTCGCCGGCCTTCGCGCCGATCCGTTCTATAAACATCCGGGAATCGCAGAGACGATCGACTGGGCTGCGGCTCTCGTCTCGCTCGGCGCGCGCGAAATCGATGAGCGTACTGCGGTCGACACGATCGGGTGCCTACTGAAGTATCAAGAAGATGTGAAAAAAGTGCAAGAGGGCGGCATGGCGGCACGAGTCGAGCGCGCGCGCAAGGCTGTCGCCGCGACGTGACCAAGATCACCGGAGCGGACGCGGTCATCGGGCCCAGCGATTTTGCAAAGCTCCAGCACAATGCGCTCGTGTTCGGGCGGACGCTTCGCGCACTCGGCTTTCGCGTGCAGCCCGATCGCATGGTGCTTTTGGCAAATGCCCTGGACTGCGTCGGGATCGAGAGCCGCGAGGACGTGAAATCCGCAGCGCGCGCTATTCTCGTCCGCGCCAAGGAAGATATCGCGCGCTTCGAGATCGCGTTCGATGAGTTTTGGCGCGCGCACGGCCAGTCATATCCGGCCGGCACCGGCGATGATAGCCCCGGCGGGGCGCCGCACGACCGCGACGAACCGGTCGATCGCGAAGGCGAATCGGAGACCGGCGATCCCACGCGCATGCCGGCGTCGGGCACCGCTCGCGAGCCTCGCGTCGACGACGGAGCCAGCGCCGGTCCAAAGGATAGCGGCGAAACGATTGACGGCGACCGGTCGAACACCTACTCATTCGCCGAAGGGCTTTACTCGAAAGATTTTTCGCAGATGAGTTCGGCGGAGTTGGACCGCGCGCGCGACTTGACGCGGCCCGGCGCATGGGATCTCGGCAGACGACGGACGCGGCGCATGGTGTCCGGCTCCGGCAAGGGCTCGTTCGACGCACGACGCACTTTACGCGTGAGTCTGCGGCGCGGCGGCGAAGTGCTCGAGCTTCGGCGTCGGCGACGCAAAAACAAACGCCGCGATCTCGTGCTGCTCTGCGACATATCGGGCTCGATGGACCGGTATTCGCGCCTTCTATTGCACTTCGTGCATACCGTCCGGCACGCGGTCGGCAGCGTCGAAGCATTTGTTTTCGGCACGCGGATCACGCGCGTCACGAGACAACTTCGTCATCGCGACACGCACGCCGCACTGAACGAGATCGCGGACAGCGTTGTAGACTGGGCCGGCGGCACGCGCATCGGCGACAGCCTCTTCCACTTCAACCGGACCTGGGCGCGTCGCGTGCTCGGCCGCGGCGCGATCGTGATCGTCATCAGCGACGGCTGGGACCGCGGCGATGTGCGCTTGCTCGCCAAGGAGATGCAGCGCTTGCAGCGCGGCGCATTCCGCTTGATCTGGCTGAATCCGCTGCTCGGCTCGGCGGGCTATCGCCCGCAGACCATCGGTATGCGCGCCGCGCTGCCGTACGTCGACGATTTCTTGCCCGCGAACAACCTCAAGAGTCTCGTCCAGCTCGCTCAGCTGCTGCAGACGGTCGATCATCGCAGACCGCTGCGCCGGCAGGGAACGCCCGCAGTCGTGCTCGTCCGATGAGGGATCTGATCACCACCGCGAAGGCGTGGGCCAGCGCCGGCGACCGCGTCGTCATGGCTACCCTCGTGCGCGTCGACGGCTCGGCACCTCGAGGTGAAGGCGCGAAGATGCTCGTGGCCGCGAGCGGTGCCGTTGAAGGCTCCGTCAGCGGAGGCTGCGTGGAAGCCGCCGTCGCCGAAGAAGCGCGGGCCGTGCACGAAGGCAGTTCGGCGCGCATTGTCACGTACGGCATCAATCGCGCGATGATGTGGGATGTAGGACTCGCATGCGGCGGCAAGATCGAAGTGCTCGTCGAACCGATGCCCGACATGACGCTCCTCGAACGCTGTTTCGCGCCCGGCGCGAATGCGGCGCTCTGCACGTCGCTTGCCGCCGGTGGGAAAGATGCAGCTACCAAGGCCGTTGTGTTCGCCGACGGCGGCATGACCGGTTCGCTCGGCGACGCAGGCCTCGACGCCGAACTAGCGACCCTAGCGCGCGCGCAGATCGAGCGCGGGATGTCGAAGACCGTCACCATCGCCGGCCGCGACATCTTCATCGATGTCGTCGCGCCCCGCGAACGCCTCATCATCGTCGGCGCGGTGCATATCTCCGTGTGCTTGTGCGCGATGGCGGCCGACGCGGGCTTCACCGTGACCGTGATCGACCCACGCGAGCGCTTGAACAACCGGGATCGGTTTCCCAGAGCCGCCGCGCTCCTTGTGGGTTGGCCCGAGGACGAGATGCCAAACGTGACGCTCGACGAGCACACATACGTCGCGATCCTCACGCACGACGAGAAGTTCGACGATCCTTCGCTCGAGTTCGCGCTGCGCGCGCATCCGCGCTACGTGGGCGCGATCGGTAGCAAGAAGACGCACGCCGCGCGACGAGAGCGCCTTCTCGCAGCGGGCTTCTCGCGCGACGCGGTCGACGGAGTGCGCGGACCGATCGGACTCGACATCGGCGCGCAATCGCCGGAAGAAATCGCCGTCGCGATACTCGCCGAGATGATCGCGACGAAGTACGGACATCACGGTGCAGCATTACGCGATCGCATCGAGCCGAGCATACATTCCTGATCCCGCGCAGATCGCGCGAAAAATTGCGTCAAAATTTTTTTTCACAAGGCCGTCATAAAAAGAGGGTTCGTTCGAACGTATGAGCGAATTAAGAACTCCGAGCTCAGTATGAGCGCACCCCATTGCTCCGCAGGATGGAGGTGAGCACAAATGGCAGCTAAGAAGAAGGCGGCGAAGAAGACCACGAAAAAGGCCGCTACGAAGACCAAGAAAAAGGCCAAGAAGCGCTAAGCTTCGATAGGCTGACGGAGAGCGAAACGGAAACGATTCGCTCTCTTTCTTATTTGTGGATCAGTTCGTCTCGGAGATCACCGACACGCTGTGCCCCTGGTGTTCGGTGATGAATGCCAATCCCTCGACCATCCACGTATCGAGTCCTGACGCCGAATGCTCGGCCACTTCGCGCGCGACGTGCTCCCGGTCGCGCAGCCAACGCAGATGCGTCACGCCCTGGCTGACCCAAACGACTTCGCCACAATCCTCACACGCCAGGCCGCATCGTGCGGTCATGCAACTTTGATGACGAGGAGCGCGAAGTCGTCGGCGATGCGTCCGCCCGCGTATTTCGTCACGCGCGCCACGAGATCTGCTGCGAAACGGTCGGGGTCGCGGCTGCCGGCGCGGATCCAGCGCACGGCGCCCTCTTCGCCCAGCAGCTCGCCGGCATGGTTGCGGGCTTCTGTCAATCCGTCCGTGGCGAGCACGAGCATATCTTCCGACTTCAACACGATTCGTTCGGTGGTGAATTCCGATGTCGGCGCCAAGCCTATCACCGGGCCGGTGACCTCGAGGCGCCGGACATCCTCGCCGCGCCGAAGGAACGACTGGGCGTGGCCGGCGCTTGCGAATGAGAGTGACATGTCGCGATCGTCGAGGATGCCGAGAAACACCGTGACGAAAGATTCCGGATCGGCCGCAGAACGCGCGAACGCCCGGTTGAATTTCGCGAGCACGACCGCCGGATCGCTATTCTCCTCCGCGAAGGAGCGCACGGAATACTTGACGCGCGCGGTCTCGACGGCGGCGTTGAGTCCCTTGCCGGAGACGTCTGCGACAAGCACGCTCGACCGGTGCTCGTCGAGCCTATACACGTCGAAAAGATCTCCGCCCACGGCCGCGTCGCGCGTAGCCGACACGTAGGCGGTGCCGATGCGCACGTATGGGAGCGAATCCCAACCGCTGAGAAACGCCTGTTGCAATGTGTCCGCGACCACGCGCTCGCGCTCCAGCGCGGCCTGCGTGCGCGATCGCACGACATCGGCGACGATGGCGAGCGCGCCGAACAACAAGATCAAGGCCGATGTGGAGAACACCGAGCGCCGCAGCAGCGATTGTGCCGCGTCTTCGGATGATTTGCTCTCGGATGCGTAGAGCGTGCCCAGCGCATCGAAATCCCCGCGCATTTGGTCGAGCGAGAGCTTTCCGTGTGCGAGCAACTGGAGAGAATCGGGCGCATTTGGGTGGGCGATGAGCACGGTAGCCACACTGCGTTCCCAAGACTCGTTCATGGAGCGAAGATCGTCGATGAGCGGAAGCTCGGCTTGGAACCCCACGACGCGATTGAGCTGCTCCAACTCTTCGAATTTCGGCCTGAATTGCTGTACCGCTTTGTAGTATGGTTCGAGATATACGTCTTGTCCGGTTGCGAGAAAGCCCCGGATTCCCGTCTCTTCGTCTATCTGCATGCGGTAGAGTGTGATCAAATCTTCCGTCGCGGTGTCGATCGCGCTATGACGTTGAAACGCGGCGTTCAGCTCCTTGTACGTAATGTAGGAACCGACGACGGAAACGATGAGGGCAAACGCCAGGATTGCGACCGCAGTGAAAGAGCCGCCGGAACGGCCCCGCAGAGACCGTGACGATGTCATGAATGAACGGCTGACGGCTACGAAATCGCGCAATGTGTTGATCGCTGACGGAAAAGGCAACGGTCCGACGCTCTAAGGTCGGCACCCATTCCAAGGTGGACGCTTCGTCGCCGCGCGAACCGCGGCCTCCCAATGCAAACACCGGCACCGCAGTGCGCCGCGACGACGAGATCCAAATGCTGCGAGCTACGCGGGTCAGGTCTTGACTTCAGCGAACGCCGACTCGAGCACGGTCTTCAGCTCGCCGCTTTCATGCATCGGGCCGAGAATGTCGGTGTCGCCGTAGAACTTTCCGTCGATGAACACTTTCGGCAATGTAGGCCAATTGGTCATCTCGACGAGCCCTTCGCGTTTTGCCGGATCGGCGAGCGCATCGACGACTTCGAACGGATAGCCGAATTGGTTGAAGAATTGAATGGTCTCGAGGGTGAAGCCGCAACGCGGCATGGACTTCGTACCCTTGCCGTACACCAATATCTTGTGCGCGTTGATGTCGTCTTCGATGGCTTGTTTCACTTCGGGTGTCATGGACGGAAGCTCCTCATGCGGGTGTGCCGGTCTTGATCTCGACGGCATGCAGACTGCCGTCTTTGAGCGCCTCGCCGAGCGCGGTATATATGAGACGATTCCGATCGAGCAGCGGCATGCCCGCGAACTCGCGGGACACCACAGTCAGGTTGTAGTGGTCCAGCGTACCGGTGCGGTCGTGCGTCTGCACTACGGCGTCGGGCAGTTTTTCCCGGATCAGCGTCTCGATTTCTTCGTGGGTTATCATCGTTTGGCTGTTTCGCTGAAGAGCCAAGCCAGTCTTGCCGATAACTTCAGGCGAGTGGACTATACCAACATCTACGCGGTCACCGACAAACTGGGCGACGCCATCGGCGATAACTTCGGGCTGGCCGTGGCGCTTATGATCTTGGGCGGGGTGCTCAGCAGCCTCAGTCCGTCCAGCGTACCGCGCATGGTCGCCATCGTCAATTTCGCCGGTCGCGAGTCGAAGACGATCACGCACGCCGCGTTGCTTTCGCTCGCTTTTATCCTGGGCATCTGCACCGTATACACCAGCGTCGGCGCACTTGCCGGATCGTTCGGTCAACTCTTGAGCGTGACCGGATTTCTCTACTACTTCACCGCGGCGTTGTGCCTGCTCATGGGACTATCGATGATCCGGCTCGTGGAGTTGCCGTGGAAGATGCCCGACCTGCCTATCGTGTCGCACGGCGCCACCGGCGCATTTCTGCTCGGCTTCGGTTTTGCGTTTCTCATC
>Ga0208849_1001630_pt1 | contig 14686 bp, 8 predicted proteins | sample NGESurdeep072012_10_FD_184470 | JGI IMG/M metagenome (GOLD analysis project Ga0208849, IMG submission 184470) | Arctic peat soil microbial communities from Barrow, Alaska - NGEE Surface sample 53-3 deep-072012 (SPAdes) | ecosystem: Environmental > Terrestrial > Soil > Wetlands > Peat ...
TGCACCACCCTCCGCTGGTCCGGCCGCGCCTAATGTCATTCAGGGCGGTGTCCCTGGTGCGACGATGTCGTCCGAAGTTCCAGGGATGCTTCATCCCGCCGATCACGCAGTTGCCTATGCGCAGCATCTGGCGACGCAACGTGATATCCAGCCGTTCGACGGGACGAACGTCAACGAGTTCACGACGCTTGATGCCAACTCTCCACGAATGGAGGGACCTGCGCCAGCGGCTCCGAACATTATTCGTGGCGGTGTCCCAAGCGGCGGTGGCGCTGCCGGCGGCGGGATGAACCTCATGCAGCTTGAAGCGATTCGTCCCATGCTTCAGGCCAAGCAGGAAGCCACTCAGTTGAACCCTACGTTGACGATCCCGAACGAACTTATGGCGATGGCGAAGTATCGTCGTGATCAGCGGATCGCCAGCAAGGAAGACCCGACGAAGGTGATGGCGGATTACGAGGGAGAACTCTATCGTATCCACAATCAGACGTTGGCGTTGATCCAGGCGCTCGCGCAGCACTAAGGATTGTTCAGTGGATGCTCTCCCTGATTTTGGCCCACAGCAACCTGCTTGGTTGACCAACCTGCCTAAGCTCGGACCGGTTGCGCCCGCGGCACCGCCTTCGACCGGCTTCTTGCCGGCGATGGGACAGGCGCTGACATCGGGCACGCTCGGCATTGGCAGCGATCTCGCACGGACTGTTCAAGGCATCGGCGCGCTGACCGGTCTGCCGAAGCTTCAGGCGTTCGGCACGGCGGGCGCGCGCGGCTGGGATCAGCGGGCGCAAGCTGCGGGAGCACCCGATCTCGAAGCCCAAGGCATGTTCGCGTCGCCGACCAGCTTCGCCTATCACGTTGCCAAGGCGATTCCGAGCACCGCAGCTATGATCGGTGGCGCGGCGCTCGCGCCCGAGACGACACTCGGTCGGCTGGCTGGCGCTGGCGTCGCAGCGTTCCCGTCGATGTTCGGTAGCAACATCCAGAATGAGGAACAGAGCGGTCCGCTCACGCAGGGTGGTGCAGCGCGCGCGGCCGGGCTCGCGGTGCCCGAGTCCGCGGCAATGGGTATCATGCCGTCTTCGTTGGAGCGCTTTGCAAAGAGCGGTCTTGATGGGAATATCGTCAAGCGCATGTTCACCGCTGGTGGTGCCGCTGCTGCTCAACAGGCTGGTGCACAGGCTGGCATCACAGCGGCGACTGACGCGGTCTATAACCCGGAGATGCCTGCTGACAAACGTGCTAGGCATATTGTCACTGCTGCGCTGAGTGGCGGCGCGATGGGGCTGGTGTTCGGTGGTGCGTTCGGTGCGGTTCGTCGTTCTGTCGAAGCTGTTCCGAAGGGTGGCGTTGGGACATCGAACGATGATCTTGCAGCCACGATCGATAAGGCTATCCCCGACGCGCAAGGACAATTGCCTGCGCCTCCAGAGACGAAGCAACTCACTTACCAGCCGCCGACTGGCTTTCCCGGCGAGCCACTTCCGGTGACTGTCAATTCGACTGGAGAGGCGTCGATCAACGCTGATGCTGTTCGACCAGCCAATCCGATCGCTCTTGGGACACCAGACGCTGCCGCCGCTGCACAGGCGAAAGTTGCCGCGGCGGCATTCATGGACAAAACACTTGCCGGCATGAACAAACGGTCGGCGGCGATGGTCAGGAATGACCCACTGTTCGCCAATGTCGCGGATGAACCTGATCTGATCAATGCGATCAAGGCGCGCGCTGAGGTCTACGACAAGGCCGATAAGGACCTGCCGAAGGGTCTTCAGACGCTCGTCGACAAGTTCGGCACGGACATTGAGGCTGCTGGGCATGTGAAGAATGCTGGTGCATTGGAGACGGCTGCTACCGCACTACCTGAACTTGCGCCCAAAGCTGCTGAAGCAAAACAGCTTGCGGACTGGCACACCGAGGCGGATGCACGAAAGGGGGTCTCCGATGCCCTACAAGAGCGAGGCGCAACGCCGGTGGGTGGCGGCGAACCATCCGGAGTGGGTGGAGGAGTGGGACCAGGCGACACCGCGGGAGCCGCTGCCGGAGCACGTCCCGACGTCGCGCTCGCTCCCGAAGGCGCTCAAGCTAACGGGGACCAGCAAACTGGCGCAGGCGGAGCACGCACGGCGGCTCAAGCGGGCCTCGAACCGAACATAGGCGCGACAGCCGAGTCGAAGGGGCTCAAGCCGAACCTGAAGATGACGCCGGAGTGGGCGAATGCTGCGGCGGCTCAGGATCATGGCGAGGTCGTCTATGCGCATCCCGATGGCGAGCATGCGGTGACACGATCGGTCGATGCCTGGGGCGATCCTCAGTATCAGATGGTCAGTCGCACCGGCGCGATCCCTGATGCCGCGAAGATCAACGAATTGAAGCAGGCGGTCACACAGGACAAGCTGCAAGACAAGCTGGAGGCGCAGAAGCGTCCCGATGGTCCATGGGCGGGCAAGACCGATACGGTGGTCGGCACACGAAGCATCGATCCCGCAGATGTTGGACTCGTCGCAGGCTGGCTACGACAAATCGGTATGGGCGCGACGAAGGTCGCGCTTGTGCATCCCCAGGACGCGCGTGGCGATACCGCGACTCAGGAAGGACTGAACGGTCCTTATCAATCCGCGCGTTTCGCCGCATCTCCAGACACAACTGGCGAGTTTGCTGGGCAGGGGGTTATGGATGCCTTCGGTCCGAAGCGAAATGAGTTTTATATCTCGACCGATCCGAATCTCTCCCCAGCCGCAAAAGTCGATACGCTTGGTCATGAGGTCGGTCATGTCATCGAGCGAACTGATTTTCGGAATGCACCGGCTGCAACGCAGAAAGCGGTTGTCGACGCGCATGCGCAATATCTCGCGAAGACGCAAGGTATTCCCCTTCAGGATGTCATCAGGATGACTCGTCTGCGTTCGCAGACGGATGATGTGAGCCAACTGACGACTGATCAGCAGTCGACGTTTCGCAACTACGTCACAAGCTTCTCGGAATGGTTCGCTGACAACGTATCGCGTGAACTGACATCCACGCAGGAGCCGACCAGCGTCATCGGGAAGTTCTTCCACGGTGTGGCGCAAAAGATGCGCCAGCTCATGCAGACGATCACAGGCAATCAGTTCCTGCCTGATCCCGCGGTTGCCAAGTTCATGTCCGACATGCGCGCGAACGCCACCCCTGAGATGTGGTCGAACGATCTTTCGCGCGGGCGCATGGGCGACAAGGTGCCGGTCGGCGAGCCCGCGCAATTCAAACTCGCGCCTGCCAAGCAGGATGAGGATATGGTCGCCTCAGTCAATCAGGTTCGAGGTGTGTGGGACCGTGTCACGCAGAGTGCTGCCAACCTCGGTGTTCAGTTCCAGCGCGCCACCATGGCGGTGAAGGATTACGCGGCTCTCGCAAAGATTGCGCCCGAGCATATGAAGGAGCCGATCACGGCTGTTCATAACGTTCACATGGAGACAGCGGCAACGACGGACGCCAAGAACCTGGTCAATTCGAAGGGCATGCAGCCTTACTGGGGGCTCGATGAAGCCAAGCAGCGGCAGGTGGACGCTGCGCTTCTCTCGCATCAAAACTCGTGGGAACTCGACGGCCGTAAGCCGTGGTCCTACTACAAAGACCTGCATGATGCGCCGAACTCCAAGGAACTGATCGCTGCCCACACCAAGCTGGTGAACGAGATCAACAGTCTGCGGACCGGTGGGTTGCTGCCAGCATTCAACTCAATTCTCCGCATGCACCAGATCACCGGGCTTCAGGGGAATGTGGCTGCGGCACAGGTGTTCATTGATCGCATGGCCAAGACCGATCAACCTCTGATGGGCGCGGATTACATCCCCTCGGATTTCCGCTTCACCAACCCGCGCGAGAGCGGCCTCGATCCCTTGATGCATGACGAACCTGAATTGGCATTCACATTCTACAAGGCCGAGAATGCGGCGATCATGAAGGCGCTCGACGATCGAATCAATGCTGTGAAGGGCGCAGCCGCGGCATTGACTGGCAAAGCAAAGACTGAAGCTGCTGACTCTATCGCTTCTGAAAAGGCTCTCCTTCGCAGCATGCAGGACCGCACAAGTCAGGTCGAAAAGGGTCTTTATTCGCCAATCGGTCACGGCAAGGGCAACTACTTTGCGGCTGGCAAGATTACGCTCGGCGCAGATGGTCGCATGGACCCAAAGGCGGCGACTGCCGTGCAGGATGCTCTCGACAAGAATGGCTTCTCCGGCGTCCGTCTGCTGTTTGACTCCGACAGCAACACGATCATGGCGCGCGTCGCCGATGCAGGACAGCGTGATCGGCTCTCTGCGATCTTCAAACAGGCGGAAGCTGACAAACACATGATCGGCGGCGAGAGCAAAGCCGGCAACGTCGAAAATATCGACACGATCGGTCGCCTTGGTCCGAAGCAGTTTCAGTCGATGGTCGAGGCGGTCAAGGACATGGTCGGCCGCATGGGTGTCGCGCCTGACGAGGCCGAGGCGATCCAGGGACGTCTGATTTCAAACTGGTTGGATACGCAGTCGGATCGCTCGATCCTGCCCAACCAGTCGAAGCGCGCCTACATCTCCGGTGCGGACATCAAGATGGGTAAGGTTGCTGGCGAGGTCGCGATGAACAGCGCGCGCGCTTCAAGCATCACCTCGCTAAGCGGTGCCAAGGCCGACGCGATGTCGAGCATGCGCGAGGCGGATATCAACGCCAAGTCAGTCGACTCCGGCATCACGCCGCAGCAGGCTGAGTGGGGACACAACACCGCGCAGGAGATCATCCGGCGCGAGAAGGAAGCCCAGTGGGAGATGCCCGCTGGCATTCTCGACAAGATCACCGCGATCAACCACACCATCCAGATCGGCTTCAGCCCGGCCTACACCATTCTACCTGTTTCGCAGATCGTGACTTTGCTTCATCCCGAACTGTCGAAGAAGTTCGGCTACATGAAATCGGGCGCGACGATCGCTGGCGAGACCAGCATGGCGTTCAAGGTGCTCGGCGCGGTCCTGCGCAGCCCTGATCGATTCAACGTGACCTTCCGCGAAGAGGCGCTCCGCAAGGCTGGTATCCCTGAATGGTATATCGACAAGACGATGCGACTGGCCAACGCTGGCAACCTCAACAGCTTCACAATGTATATGACTGGGCTCAACGAGGAGTCCAACAAGCTGCACACCGCGCTGCACGCTGCAAACGCCATGGGCACCTATGCCGAGATGGTGCCTCGTCTGGTGGCGGCGTTCTCCGCGGCGCGGCTTTACGAAGGAGCCAAGTCGGGATTCGTCAAGGGTCCGCGCGGCGAGCCACTGACCCGCGACGATTACGTGAACAGCGTGGTCAACGATTCCCAGTTCAACTGGAGTGCGGGCGAGACGCCGCGCGCCTTCAGCAACAAGGGCACGCTCGGTCGCGTCTCGAAGCTGTCGTTCGCCTTCATGAACTATCGCGAGCGCATGCTAGCGAAGATTTACACCGAGACACACGATCTTATGAGCGGCGCACTCGGCGGCCCCAGCGTGAGCCCGCAAGTGCGCAAGGAGGCCGGCACGTTTCTGGCGGCTCATCTTGCCGCGGCGACAGTGCTCGCCGGCACGATGGGTCTTCCCGGCGCGGCGTTTGCTGCTGGCCTCTACAACAAGGTCGCTGCGGCGTGGACCGGGCGCGACGATATCAACCTCGAAGGATCGTATCGTCACTGGTTGACCAGCGTATTTGGTCACGACATGGAAGAGGTGATCTCGCATGGCGCTCCGCGAGCCGCTGGTCTTGATATGTCGAAACTTGGCGATGCCAACCTGCTGCCAGGCACAGGCATCATGGTCGATCAGCGCAAGCTGGAGGATGCTGAGAAGGACTGGCTGAAGTCCATGGCCGGAGCGCCGACCAACGAGATTTTCAACATGGCGCTCGGTGGTCGCGACATCATGAATGGCGACTGGCTGCTCGGCGCAACGCGCATGTTGCCGGAGGGCTTCAAGGGCCTCGCTGAGGCTGCCTACATGGACAAGCACGGCTACGTCGACAAATATGGCACGAAGTATCCGATGCAACCCGGAGCGCGCGATATTCTCGCCGCGGCGATCGGTCTCGATCCCGCCAATCTTGCCTCCCAGCAGGAGCAACGCCGCATCGAGCAGAGCGAGAATGCGATGCGTGAGTATCGCGCGCAGAATATCGAGCGGCATTTGGTCTTGGGGATCAACCAAGGTCATGATATATCGCCGTGGATCAATGCCGCGGCTGAGTTCACTCGGCAGCATCCCGGTGAAGGTGGACCTCTGGAAGGGATGGGACGTTCGATCCAGTCGCATCTGATGCAGGGTGCGCAGGCTCGAATGCTCGGCGTCCCCATCGGCGTGAAGCCGCTCGATCTCGGCCTGATCCGAACCACGCAATTCTGAGGAGAGCACGATGAGCTATCTCGCGAACGCCATGAACTTCCTCCCAAGTGAGTTCGCCGCCTATGTCGATACGCTTAAGTGGGTCTCGTGGAAGCCAACGATGTTCGTGCTCCATAATACGGGATCGCCGACGCTCGCGCAGTGGCTGAATGGCGGCGCAACCCCAGCGCAGCGGATGGTCAACCTGAAGCATTATTATCAGGGGCTGGGTTGGCACTCCGCGGTTCACTGGTTCGCCTGTCCAGATCGTATCTGGGAGCTGTGCGATCCGACGCAGGACGGTGTGCATTGCAGCTGCTGCAATCATGTCTCGCTGTCGTGCGAGATGGTCGGCGACTATTCGACCGAAGAGTTTGGCAGCGGTCCCGGTGCGCAGGTGCGCGACAACGCCGTGCAGCTGATGGCGGTCATCCATCGGAAGTTCGGCTGGGACCCGAAGGTGTTCACGCCGTGGAGCAAGGGTCTCGCGTTTCATCGGGAATGCGTGGCGGATCATCACGCCTGTCCGGGCTCGCGAGTGGATAAGGGCGACATGATCAATCGTGTTGTCGCGCGCATGGCTGAGCTTCAGGCTGCCTGAGATGGCCGGTCCCAAAAATTTCGGCCCGTTTGGCGGCGGTCCCATCGGCAATGTGCCGGGGGCTGTCGAACCGATCATTGCATCGGGTGGTCCGAACTGGATGGGCGCTCCGGGGTTGCCAGGTCCTACGGGACCAGCGGGCTCCGGTGGCGGCGGTGGAGGGTCAACCGGCCCAACAGGGGCTACAGGTTCAGGCGGAGGCGGCGGTGGATCAACAGGCCCAACAGGCTCTACGGGATCGACAGGTTCGGGCGGCTCTCCAGGTGCTAGTGGCGCTACAGGGCCTTCAGGCGCAACTGGCGCAGGAGGGGTCACAGGCTCAACTGGACCCACAGGTTCGACAGGTGCTGGAGGAGGCTCAGGCTCAACTGGTCCAACTGGTGCCCAAGGAGCGTCTGGATCAGCTTCAACAGTTACTGGTCCGACAGGGGCGACGGGGACTGCTGGAGCTGCATCCACAATCACTGGGCCAACCGGCAAAACCGGCGCAGCCTCAACCACCACCGGTCCTACCGGCTGGACGGGTGCTCAGGGCCTGGCGTCAACCGTCACGGGACCCACGGGATGGACCGGTAATCAAGGTTCTCAAGGAAATGCATCCACCGTTACCGGCCCAACCGGTTGGACAGGCGTCACAGGCGCAGCCTCCACGGTTACAGGACCGACCGGCACTACCGGCCCCTCAGTTACAGGCGCGACAGGAGCGGCTTCAACAGTCACTGGGCCTACGGGTGCCACAGGCTTCACGGGCGCATCCTCTAAGATAACGGGTCCTACGGGAGCGACGGGCACGCAGGGTGCCGCCTCCACCGTGACGGGACCAACTGGCTGGACAGGGCCTTCCGGGTTCACCGGCGCGAATGGCCCGCTTGCTGTGACCAGCATCAACCCGCAACTATCGAGCTATGTGTTGGTGATTGGAGATGCTGGCGCTCGTATTCGGGCGGATACCGCATCGGGGCCACTTACTTTAACTATTCCTCCGGATTCATCTGTCGCCTTCCCAATCGACACAATGATTTACGTTGAGCAGGATGGTTCTAATACAAATGCGCTCACCGTAACTCCTGGTGCTGGGGTTACGATCAGAGCGATGAATGGATTGATCCTAAATACGTTCTTTCAGAGTGGCCTTCTTACAAAAGTCGGAACTGATGTTTGGGTTTTTGATCTCTGGATACCTGCGGTGAGTGGTCCGACCGGACCTACCGGCACACAGCTTGCTTATGTCGGCGCGCTGACTTCGGCGACGACGATCGCAGATACTACGACGCCGACAACGGGAGGTGTGACTCTCACTGGTCAAACCATGGCTGCCGGATCGGTGTGGCGTGTGCGCGTTCATGGTTCGCAGACGTGTGTAAGTCATGTGACTCGAAATTTTAATATGTCTGTGTATTGGGCAACCGTGCAGATGTTAGTGGTTTCGGCAGGTGTTTTTGCCACAACAGCTTTTTCAGCCATTGGTTTTGAGGCTGAATTTCTTATTGTCGGCACAGGAACGACCTCGGCGACGGTGTCTGCGATGCAACATAATGGTATAGGAGCACCATCTGCGTTCGATCAGCTTTTCTCGACTGGTCCTACACTGATTAGCGGAATCGGCATTGGACAGCAGACTCTCGATTTACGGTTCTGGATGTCGACTGCGGTCTCCGGGGATTCGTGGCAGGTTGACGCCGTGACAATGGAACGGTTGGCGTGATATAGGTGGATCATGGCTACGCTTCGAGACCTTATCCGTGTCAGCACGTCCACTGTTGGGACGAGCACGCTTGTGTTGGGTCCGGCTGTCTCCGGCTTTCTCCCCTTCCTCGGTAACGTCCCTGATGGCGCGACAGCCAGTTATGGCATCGTCGATCTCAATGGCGCGGCGCGCGAGGCAGGTCGAGGCGTCTACAATCAAGCAGCACAGACGCTCACTCGCGGCGTGATCGTCTCGACCAACTCGAACCTGCCTCTCAGTCTGTCCGGCGCGGCGCAGGTGTTCATCACCGTGCTTGCCGAGGACATCCCGGCCGGGGTGACAGGTCCAACCGGGGCGACAGGTGCGACCGGAACCACCGGCGCGTCTTCGACGGTAAGCGGCCCCACCGGCTGGACAGGGCCGCAGATCACCGGACCCACCGGTCCAACGTCGAACACCACCGGTCCGAGCGGTCTGACAGGCCCCACCGGCGCGCCGTCGACCATTAGTGGCCCAACTGGCTATACCGGCCCCACGGGCCGCACAGGCCCCACCGGAGCAGCTTCGAATGTCACAGGTCCAACGGGTAATACAGGTCCTACGGGGGCAACTGGACCGACAGGAACAGTTACTGGCCCAACTGGCCTACTCGGTGCCACAGGCCCTACGGGAGGTCAGGGCGTCGCGGGATCTCCTGGGGTCACTGGAGCGTCAATTACAGGACCAACTGGATCTTCGCTCACCGGGCCAACTGGTAGCGGGCCGACTGGAGTAACCGGACCGACCGGGCGCACAGGTCCGACCGGGAACACCGGACCTACCGGCAACCCATCGACTGTGACCGGGCCTACGGGTGCACTCGGCAACACCGGACCGACCGGCGTAGCCGGCTCTCCAGGCGTCACCGGACCGGGTGTGACCGGCGCTACGGGCAACACCGGACCGACCGGCAACCCCTCCACTGTCACCGGGCCTACGGGCTACACCGGGCCTACAGGCTACACTGGGCCTACGGGCACCACCGGGACACCTTCGAATGTGACCGGCCCAACCGGCAACACCGGACCAGCGTCGACCATCACCGGCCCGCAGGGGGTGATCGGTTTGCCATCGCAGGTGACAGGCCCCACCGGCAACCCCGGCTCGGCATCAAGCACCGGCGCGACGGGCTACACCGGCACCGCGGGCGTTGCGGGCACCACCGGGCCTACGGGCACGCAGGGAGCGGCCTCCACTATCACCGGTCCAACCGGCACGGGGGGCGTAACCGGGGCGACGGGGACCGCGGGCTCCGCATCGAGCACCGGCGCGACGGGTTACACCGGGCCTACGGGTTACACCGGCGCGTCGCTCACCGGGCCGACCGGCACGCCTTCGATCATTACCGGCCCCACCGGGCCTGCCGCGACGACAGGACCTACGGGGTGGACGGGCACCCCATCAACAGTTACCGGCCCCACCGGCACGACGGGGCCAGCGTCGCTCACGGTCAACACATCGACGACGGGAATACCGGCTTACAATTTCGTGCTCGGTGACGCCAACACGTGGCGTCGCTATAACAACGCGGCGGCGGGCACGTTCCAGATCCCGGCGAACTCCGCGGTCGCCTTCCCCGTAGGCACTTCCATCGTTATGGATCAGGAAGCTGCCGGACAGTTGACGGTGTCATCGACCGGGACCGCTGGAGTGACCGGACCTCTGGGCTTGCTGACGCGCGTGCAGGGCTCGGTGATCGCCATCACGCAGTTGGCGACTGACGTCTGGTTGCTCAGCGGAGACGCTTCGTGACCACGCATATTCTGTCGGCGCTGCTTCAGGCGATTGCATCTCCACACCCACCCTCATCCGGTAGTGGCTTTCCTACCAGCACAACTCTCGATCCGAGCAACAAGGCTTCCGGGATCACTCTCAGCGGCGGCAATCTGACCGCGACGCAGGTCAGCAACGATCATGGTGCGGTGTATTCCACAAACTCCGTGTCGTCGGGAAAGGTTTATTTCGAGGCGACATTCGAAGTGTTGAACTCGACATCGTCTTCGACCGGAGTCGGCGTGGCCACATCGACTGCTCCGACATCTGACCCTCCGGGGAATATGAATGGTAGCGGATCGAATGACAGCACGTCTGTGGCCTGTGTGAACGGTAGCGGCGTGTTCTTCAACAACGCCTCACTAGGGCAGTGGACATCTAGCGCCTTCGATACAGTGGTGACGATCGGGATTGCTGTCGACATCACCAACAAATTGATCTGGGGCAAGAACTTGACCGCTGCGGGGAACTGGAACAATAATGGTTCGGCGAATCCTGCTACCGGAGCGAACGGTATTTCGATCTCCGGTCTGGCGTCGTCGTCTCCGCTTCTTGCTGTCGCCGGCTTCGGCGAGTTCGGCAGCAATTGCGAGATCACCATGAATTTTGGGGCGTCAGGGTTCTCCGGGTCGGTGCCGTCCGGGTTCAATACGTAGGAGCATTCATGAAAATTTGTGTCTACGCGATCTGTCGCAACGAAGAGTGGTGTGTGGAGCGGTTCTTAGATTCCGCCAAGGATGCCGACCTGATCCAGATCGCCGACACCGGCAGCACGGATGGGACGTTGATTGCGATCGATAGTTGGCGGCATCGCAATAAATGTCCGGAGAAAGTTCAACTTAATCACATCTGGATCAAGCCGTGGCGCTTCGACCACGCACGCACCACCGGTCTTGCGCTGATTCCTCCAGATATGGACGTCTGTTTCAGCGTGGATATCGACGAGGTCCTCCAACCGGGATGGCGTGAAGAGATCGAGCGGCTGTGGGTTCCCGGCGTGACGACCCGCATGGGCTACATGTATGACTGGGGGATGGGTCACGTTTTTTTCTACAACAAGATCATCTCGCGCCATGGCTATTATCATTTCAGTCCCTGCCACGAGTATGAGCGTCTCGATGCGCGCGTGACGGAGTCGCAGGTCTTTTCAGACAAATTGTTGGTGGTCCACCAGCCAAAAGCCGGTGCAGGATGTCGGACCGAGTATGTCGATCTGCTCAAGGTCGGTGTCGAAGAGGACCCGCTGTCCGCGCGGCATTCCTTCTATTATGGCCGCGAGCTTTTTTTCAAAGGTCGATGTGACGAGGCTCTCAAGGAGCTTGATCGTTATCTGGCGCTGCCGAGTGCGATCTGGCATTACGAGCGGGCCTTTGCACATCTCGTCAAATCGAAATGCTATGTCGCGCTCGGCAACCAGGACATGGCCTACAAGTCCTGCTTCGAGGCGGTGAAGGAAGAGCCGAACGGGCGTGAGGGATGGTGCGCTCTGGCGCTTCTTTGCAACGGACATAATTTCGCCGAAATGTTCGCATACTCAATGCGCGCGCTGAGTATAACGCAGCGCCAGAATCACTATTGCGTGGACCCGGAGTGCTGGGAATCTCTACCGCACAGCCTCGCCTGCATCTCGGCGTGGCAGCTTGGTTTGAGGGATCTTGCGTTGGAACAGGGCAAACTCGCAGTGGAGAAGAAGCCTTCGAGCCAGCTTCAGTGCGATCGTGAGGCGAACCTCCAACTCATGATCAATTTGATGAAGGATGTGAAATGAGCCGAGTCGCTTTAGTCTACACCTACTTCGGTCGGGACAATTACGATCGGTTCATGGAGTCCTATACGACGCATCCGGCCGGCTATCCCCACGAATTTTTCCCGATGCTCCCCGGTCCGGGGATGAACGTCGGAGTGTATCTGGACGCCGCACAGAAACTCGATCATGACTTCCTCTGCTGCGTCACCGCCTACACCGAGTTCCTGACCGACAACTGGCTTGTCAAGATGATGGCCGAGGCGACTCGACTTGACGTCGGTGCAGTCGACGTGATGGGCTCTTACGAGAGCCGCGCTCAGTGGGGTTACGATGGTCCGGAGGCTGCTCAGGATTTTGCTCCTTTCCCCAATCCCCACCTTCGCGTGGTGTGTCTTCTGGTTCGTCGCGGGTTGCTTCTGGGCTTCCCACCTATGACCTCGAAGCTGGATACGCTTCGCTTCGAGAGCGGTAATGATGGTCTTCCTGCGCGGCTCAAACGTGCCCGATTAAGACAGATGGTGGTCGGCGCGAATGGCATCGCCTACGAGGAACGCCTGTGGCCGGTGAGCGGCACCTTCCGTTCCGGCGCGCAGGAGAACCTGATCGCTCATGACAAGCATTCCCGGCACTTCAGGGACTCGACGCCTGAGATGCAGGAGTGGTTGACGCGGATTGCCTACACTGGAGACGTAATGTGAGCAAAATTCTCTTCGCTGACCTCGGCGTGCAGCCGATCCCGAACAAGTTCTTGCGGGCGGACGAACTCAGTGAACCTGAGTTGTTCTATCCGTTGCGAGCGTCGTTCGACACCGAGACCAAGCTGGTCCAGCTTGATTTTCCCCTCAAGCGTGAAGCAATCTTCGACGAAAACTATCCCTATTTCTCATCGCAGTCGTCGACATTCCTCAAACATGCTGAGATGTATGCGCACGAGATGATCGAGCGGTTTCACCCGAAGAATGTCCTGGAGATCGGTAGCAATGACGGCTACCTCCTTCAATATTTCAAGGCGGCCGGCGTCAAAGCACTTGGTGTTGAACCGTGTCGTTCTGTCGCTGAAGCTGCGATAGCAAAAGGTATCGAAACGCATATTAAATTTTTTGGACGCCCGTTCGGTGAGCATCTAGGTATTGATGTTGACCTTATGGTTGCCAACAATGTCCTCGCGCATGTGCCAGATATTGATGATTTTGTGAATGGGTTTCGCTATGCGCTCGCGCCGGAAGGCGTTGCGACCTTCGAGTTCCCGCATTTGCAGGAACTCATCCAGGGCAATCAGTTCGACACAATCTATCACGAGCACTATTCGTATCTCTCAATGCTGGCGGTGAATCGCCTATTTCTGAAGCACGATCTTCGTGTGTTTGATGTCGACGAACTGCCGGTTCACGGTGGTTCGCTGCGGGTGTTCGCGTGCCGTAAAGAAGCACACTGGCCGATGCATCAGAGCGTCGTCGATGTGATCCGGCATGAGATGGAAGCTGGTCTCAATCGCAACGAGATTTACGAGGAATTTAATAAACAAATTTGTGCAACCAAGCGTCGTCTGCTCGATATGTTGATTGATATCAAATTTCGAAACAAGATCATCATCGGCTATGGCGCGCCGGCCAAGGGCAACACGCTGCTCAATTATTGTGGCATCCGTGAGGACTTCCTCGATTTTGTGGTTGACACGACACCGGCCAAGCAGGGGATGTATCTGCCTGGCTCGCGGCTTCGCGTTGGTGAGCCGCACGATCTTGATTATTGTCGACCCGACTACGTGCTAATTCTGCCGTGGAACTTTAGGGATGAGATCATCAGCAAGCTCGACTACATCCGAGGCTGGGGCGGTAGGTTCATCGTGCCGATCCCGCACGTCGAGGTGATTTCGTGATGCTCGAAGAGATTTTCCGCAAGCATGGCACCGACAAGGTGGACATGCACCACTACGCCCAGCATTATGAGCGTCACTTCAACGAGCAGCGGTTTCGAAATGAGAAGTTCGAGATGCTGGAAATCGGCGTCGGTCTCGGCCAGTCACTGGCGGCGTGGCAGGAATATTTTCCACGTGCTCGTCTTGTGGCTCTCGACATCGATCCGAAGCCTGACCTTCCGTTCACGATCTACCGAGGTCATCAAGCTGATCCTCGGATCATCGCTGAGATCACCAAATTTCACGGACCCTTCGAGATCATCATTGACGACGGCAGCCACCGCAGCGAGGACGTGATCCCGACGCTGCTGATGTTGTGGCAGTTTCTAACACCGAACGGTATTTACGTGATCGAGGACACCCAGACCTCGCACTGGCCGAGCTTCGCCGGGGCTGCGCACTCTCTGACCACGCTGGACTATCTAAAGTCGCTGGTCGATGGTCTCAACTGGGAAGAGTTCGACCGTCCCTGGTATTCCCCGACGCGCTTTGATCGTGAGCTGCTCGGCGTCAACTTCTACCACAACATCGCCTTCCTCCAGAAGGGCAACAACAT
>Ga0208849_1001631_pt1 | contig 14680 bp, 16 predicted proteins | sample NGESurdeep072012_10_FD_184470 | JGI IMG/M metagenome (GOLD analysis project Ga0208849, IMG submission 184470) | Arctic peat soil microbial communities from Barrow, Alaska - NGEE Surface sample 53-3 deep-072012 (SPAdes) | ecosystem: Environmental > Terrestrial > Soil > Wetlands > Peat ...
CGACCGGGGGCGTCTTCGGCAAGCTTCCCGGGCGCGTCGGCGACAGCCCCATCGTCGGGGCCGGAACCTGGGCGGACGCGCATGTCGCGGTCTCCTGCACCGGCCCTGGCGAGATGTTTCAGCGCTGCGCCGCCGCCGCCCAACTGGCCTTTCGCGTTCGCGCCGGCGAGAGCGTGGGCCAAGCAGCCGCCGCGGTCCTGGAAGAGGTGCGCGCGCTGGGCGGCCTGGGCGGCCTGATCGCAGTCGGCGCTGACGGCCAGATCGCCATGCCCTTCACTTCGGCCGGCATGAAGCGCGCCGCCCTCCAGCGCGACGGGACGATCATTGCCGCTGCGTTTCAGGAGAGCGCCGAGACGCGCCTATAGTGTGCCTGTGATGATCCCGGAAACCGCCTGACCCTCAGCATGGACCTCGACCGGCCGGCCCGCGCCATCAGCCCCGCCATCAACCTCGCGGGCCTGACCCGGCCGCAACTGATCGCCGCCCTCGCCGAGGCCGGGGTCACAGAGCCGGCCAACGCGCGCATGCGCGCAAGCCAGGTCTGGCGCTGGATCCACCATTCCGGAGTGACCGACTTCGAGGCCATGACCAACATCGCCAAGTCTGCCCGCGCGCTGATGGCGGAGCGCTTCTCTCTGGCCCGTCCGCAGATCGTCGAGCGCCAGGAAAGCGGCGATGGGGTGGTCAAGTGGCTGATCCGTTTCGCTCCCGGCATCGAGGCCGAGAGCGTGTTCATCCCCGATGTCGGCGGTTCGGGAGCGTTGTGCGTCTCCAGCCAGGTCGGCTGCACCCTGAACTGCACCTTCTGCCATACCGGGACCCAGGCCCTCGTTCGCAACCTGACCGTCGGCGAGATCGTCGCTCAGGTGCAGATCGCGCGGGACGATCTGGGCGACTGGCGGGCGGCGCAGGACGGCCGCCGGCTGACCAATATCGTGTTCATGGGCATGGGCGAGCCGCTCTATAATCTGGACAATGTCGCCGCCGCCGTGGACATCCTTGCCGACAACGAGGGGATCGCGATCTCGCGGCGGCGGATGACGGTTTCCACCTCCGGCGTGGCGCCTCAGCTCCACGCGCTCGGCGAGCGCACCGGCGCCATGTTGGCGATATCCATGCACGCGACCAACGATGCCCTGCGCGACGAACTGGTGCCGCTCAACCGCCGCTATCCGATAGCTCAGCTGCTGGCCGCCGTGCGCGCCTATCCCGGCTTGTCCAACGCCCGCCGGGTGACCTTCGAATATGTCATGCTGAAGGGCGTCAACGACAGCCCTGCCGAGGCGCGGTCCCTCGTTGGCCTGCTCGCCGGCATCCCCGCCAAGATCAACCTCATCCCGTTCAATCCGTGGCCCGGGTCGCCCTACGAATGTTCCGATCGCGAAACGATCGAAGCCTTCGCCGGTATCGTCAATCGCGCCGGTTACGCTTCGCCCATCCGCACGCCGCGCGGGCGCGACATCCTCGCCGCCTGCGGACAACTGAGGACCCAGAGCGAAAAGCTGCGCGCGAGCGCCCGGCGCCTGGCGGCCGGCCAATCGGCGCCCGCAGCCCCGACGGCATGCTAAGGCTTCGCGCTCGAGCCAGGCAGCCGTAGGGTTTTCCATAAGATGTCCCAGCAACTGCAGTCGCCGGAACTCCAGGCGTGGGCCTCGGGATTTCCGATGACCCTTCTGCACGCGGTCGTCACCCTCATCATCCTGCTGGTCGGGGCCGCGCTCTACGCCCTGATCACGCCGCACCGCGAGATTTCGCTGATCCGGGAAGGCAACAGCGCCGCGGCGGTGTCCTTCGGCGGGGTGCTGGTCGCCCTGGCGCTGCCGCTGGCCGTGTCGATGGCCGTTTCGACCTCGCTCATCGACATCGTGCTTTGGGGGGCGGCGACGCTATTCGTTCAGCTGGCGGTGTTCCGCCTGACCGATCTTCTCCTGCATGGACTTCCGCAGCGCATCCAGGAGGGCGAACTCGCGGCCGCCGCCCTGCTGGCCAGCGCCAAGCTGGCCACGGCCCTCATCCTGGCCGCCGCCGTTGCCGTCTGAGCGCGAGCCGCCGCGTCCATGCATCATCCGCGCCTGCCTGACTGGCTGATCTACCTGGCGGTGGTCGTCGCCCTGCTGGCGGCGGCGATCGGCCGCCAGGAGCGGGCCAACGCGCCGCCCGCGCCGCCGCCGATGCCCGGCGACGAGGGGATGCTGCTCGGGCCTGCCTCGCCCTTCGATCCGCAGGTCGTCGTCAAGACCCCGGTCGCGGTCGGACCTGGCGCCGGCACGGCCTTCTCCCTCGCCGACAGCGGGGTGTGGATGACGGCCCGGCATGTGGTCGCGGGCTGCGGCAAGCTGGCCATTGTCGTCGCCCCGGGCCGCGGCGTGGCGGCCACGGCCCACACCGATCCGCGCAGCGAAGCGGCCGTCCTGATCACCAGAGGGGGAAGCCCGGCGTTGCCGCTTGCCGGAGCGAGAGCCCTGCGGCGGGGCGCACGCGCGTTCCATCCAGGGTTTCCCCAGAACCAGCCCGGCGAGGCGACCTCGCGGCTGATCGGCCGCGAGCGCCTGGTCGCCCGCGGCCGGGACCTTCATAGCGAACCGGTGCTTGGCTGGGCCGAGGCGGGGCGCACCGGCGGCCTGAGCGACGATCTCGCCGGCCTCTCCGGAGCGCCGGCCCTGGACGGCGAAGGGCGTGTGGTCGGGGTCACAGTGGCCCAGGCCCCCAGGCGCGGGCGGCTCTATACGACGACGCCGTCGGCGGTTCGCGAGGCGTTGGCGGAGGCTGGCGTGCGCGCTGCGCCCGACGCGGCCGGCCGGATCATAACCATCGACAACTACGGCCGCGTCGCCGACGATCTGCGGCGGGCCTTGAGCGTCGCGCAGGTGGTCTGCCTAACACGCTAGGCAGGGGCCTCCTGGAAGCTGGGGGAAGGCTGGCGCAGGGCCAGCACGATGCACAGGACGATCGCCGGCAGACCGATGGCCGCCGACAGCAGGTAGAAGAGGGCATAGGCGTCGAGCAGGCTTCGGCCGTTGTGCAAGGCCTCGACGATCACCCCGGAGAAGCCCTTCAGGATCTTGCCCGTCCAGGCCAGGGCCGAGGTCAGAAGGGCATACTGCGTCGCCGTGTAGCCGAGGCTGGTGAGGGTCGACATGTAGGAAACGAGCGCCACGCCGGAAAAGCCGATGGCGAAGGCGTCGAAGCCCATGATCGCCTGAAAGGCCGTCAGATGGAGGGGTCCCAAGGCCGTCAGGGAGAAGTCGCCGCCGCGCCAGCCGAGCAGGGCAAAGGCGCCGATGCCGATCGGCTGGATGATCGCGCCGAGAACCAAGGTCGGGCGATTTCCGATGCGCAGGCAAGAAAGACCGCCCAGGGCGATCCCGACCACCGATCCGACCAATCCGATGGAAGTCCTGACCCAGCCGATCATGCCAAGATCGATGCCCAGAGCCTTGTAGTAGGGATTGCTCATTGGGCCGCGCATGTAGTCGCTGAGGTGGTAGAGGGTGATCGTCCCCAGCATCAGCATCGCCATTCCCCACCCGTGCGTTCTGAAGAAGATGACGAAGGGATTGATCAGCGAATCGTGGAGGGCCCGCAGGGGCTGGCGGGATTCGCCCGTGCTGCGCCGGTCCATGACCGCGTCGGCGCGTGCTGGCTCTTTGGCCAGGAGCGCCGCAGCGATACCTACGATCATCAGGCCGCCGAAAAGCGCATAGGCGGTCGGCCATCCCGTCACCCTGGCGAGCAACAGGATCCACGCTTCAGTTGCGATGAGGGCCACCCGAAACCCCAGAGTGTAGGCCGCGGTCAACAGTCCCAGCTCGTCGGCGTCCTCCGCCGACTCGATGCGCCACGCGTCGATCACCGTGTCCTGCGTGGCCGCCGCGACCCCGGTTATCACGGCGAACAGGGCGAGCATCGGCACTGCTGTGCTGGGATTGACCGCCGCCATCGCCATCAAGCCACCGGCGACAACGATCTGGCTGGCGACCATCCAGCCCCGGCGGCGTCCGAGTTTTCCCGGTAGTGGCGGCTTGACCCGGTCGACGACGGCCCCCCAGATGAATTTGGCCAAATAGGGCAGACCGGCCCACGAAAGGAACCCGATCACCGCCAGCCGGATGCCGTCCGCCGCCAGCCAGAGTCCCAGGGTGTTGCCGATGAGCATGAACGGCAGGCCGGACGAAAATCCGAGGGCCAGCATCAGGGCGACCTTGGGCCGGCCGAGCGCCTGGACGACCTCCCACATCCGCCGCCGGGGTCTGGTCGGCAAGGGATCTGCGCTGGCCGCCTTGACCATGAAGAGCCTCTCTCCTGGAGCGAGCCGCGCCCGAACCGTCAGGAGGCGAGGGTGACCCGCGCCGGCCCCTTCGTCCAGCGCCCGCCGATCCATCGCGCCAGGGCCACGCGCAGGGCCTCGGGCGTGAGCGGCTTGACGAGGAAGTCGTCCATTCCCGCCGCCAGGCAGGCGCGCCGGTCGTCCTCGAAGGCGTTGGCGGTCAGGGCCACGACCGGCGTCGCCACGCCGGCGGCGCGAACGGCCGTGGTTGCCGCCTTTCCGCCCATCAGCGGCATGCGGACGTCCATCAGCGCCAGATCGTAGCGGCCTCGCGTCAGAGCTTCGACGGCCGCTTCGCCGTCAGCGACATGATCCACCGCGCAGCCCTCGCGTTCGAGCAGGGTGCGGGCGAGCATCGCGTTGATCGGGTTGTCTTCGGCCAGGAGCACGCGCTTTCCGGCGTGAACCGCGACGCCCGGCGGGGGCGGAGGGTCGCGAGCCTCGACGCGGTCGTCTTCGATTGCCGGGGGGGCCGCGTCGGCGCCGATCACCGCCAGCACCCGGGCGACGAGAGACGCGCGCCGCAGCGGCTTGATCAGATAGCCGGCGTATCCGGCTCGCCGGAAGCTCGGGATCAGCGCCCGCTCCTCCGGGGCCAGCAGGATCACCGCGTGGCGACCCGGCGCGGGAGGAAGCCGCCGGCCTGCAGGGCGTCCTGCGTGGTCGACGAGCAGGGCGGTTCCGCACGGAGCCAGCGCGAGGGCGCCTTCCAGGCTTGCCGCCGGGATGGCGCGGCCACCGCTGGCTTGGATCTGCAGGGCCGCGCCGGCCCGCACGATGGCGCTGGGCGAAGCAATGGCCACGCTGTGGCCGCGCAGCGGCCGCTCGCGAGGCGCCCCGCCGGCCGGCGGCAGGCTGGCCTCGAACCAGAACTGCGCGCCTCCGCCGCTGGTCGCCTCGACGCCGACGCACCCGCCCATGGCCCCGGCGATGCGCTTGGCGATCGCCAGGCCCAGCCCCGCCCCGCCCAGGTTTGCGGCGCCGCCGGGATCGGCCTGGACGAAAGGCTCGAAGATCTGCTCGCGGAGCGTCTCGGGCACGCCCGGGCCGGTGTCGGAGACGGTAAGGCGCAGGCGCCCCTGCCTGGCCAACTCGGCGGTGATGAGTACCCCGCCTGCGGTGACATATTTGACCGCATTGCCGGCGAAGTTGAGGAGGATCTGCTTGAGGCGGCCTTCGTCGGCGAGGACCGGCGGGATGCCGGCCTCCGCGCCCCAGGCGATGTCTATGCCCTTGTCGTAGGTCCGCGAGCTGAGCAGTTCGGTGACCGAACGCAGCACATCCTCGACGCGCACCACGCCAGGGTGAAGTTCGAAATGATCGGCGCCCAGCCTCGCGTAGTCGAGCACGTCGTTGACCAGGCTGAGCAGGTGGTCGCCGCATTCGGTCAGGGCGGCGACATAGGCGCTCTGCTCGGCGCTGAGCGCGGTGCCGGCCAGAAGCCGCGCCATGCCGATCACGCCGTTCAGCGGCGTGCGGAACTCATGGCTGAGCGCGGCAAGATGCTCGGCCGGGATGTCGCCACGGGAAAACGGTCCAGGCGTGTCCATGCCCGCGCTTCTTAGCCGCCGCCGCTTAACAGCCGGTCAAGCGCCGAGGAAGGGGTCCTCCTCACATCCCATAGACGCTCGCCCGCGCTTCGCTTAGGCCTTCGGCGCCGGGCGCGATGCGGCGGTAGATCAGGGCCTCGGCAACGTGGACGCGGCGCACGGCGGGGGCGGCTTCCAGGTCGGCGATCGTGCGGGCGAGCCGCAAGGTGCGGGTCCAGCCCCGGGCGGTGAGTCCACCGGCCTCGGCGGCGCGGGTGAGCAGCGCCTTCGCCGGTGCGTCCAGGGCGCCGATCTCTTCCAGCCAGGCGCCTTCCGCGCGGGCGTTCAGCGGCGCGGCGCCGGACGCCGCATCGGCGGCCTCCGCGCGGGCCGCCTGGATATTCCGGGCGGCGGCGACCCGGGCCGCGACCTCGGCCGAGCCTTCTGCCGGGGCGGGCAGGGAAAGATCGGCGGCGGTCACCGGCGGCACGTCGACGGCCAGATCGATGCGGTCCATCAGAGGCCCGGACACGCGGCCCTGATAGTCGCGCTGGCAGCGCGGGGCCTTGCCGCACGAGCCCCGTCCCAGTCCTCCCGCCCCGCAGCGGCAGGGATTCATCGCCGCCACCAGCTGGACCCTGGCGGGATAGCGCACATGGGCGTTGGCCCTGGCCACCGTCACCTCGGCCGTCTCCAGCGGCTGGCGCAGGCTGTCGAGGGCCTGGGCGCTGAACTCAGGCAATTCGTCGAGGAATAGGACGCCGTTGTGGGCCAGCGACACCTCACCCGGCTTGACCCGCGTTCCGCCTCCGGTCAGGGCGGCCATGGTCGCCGAATGATGCGGACTGCGGAAGGGCCGCGCACGGGTGAGCGTCCCCTTGGCGATCAGGCCGGCGATGGAATGGACCATGGAGGTCTCGAGAAGCTCGGCGGCGGTCAGCGGCGGCAAGATGGCCGGCAGTCGCTGGGCGAGCATCGATTTTCCCGATCCCGGCGGTCCGACGTAAAGCAGATTGTGTCCGCCGGCGGCGGCGATCTCCAGCGCCCGCTTGGCGTTTTCCTGACCCTTGACGTCACGCAGATCGGGGGCGGTCGCGCCGTCGATCATCGGCCCCGGCTTGGGCTGGCCCAGGATCTGGCTGCCGCGGAAGTGGTTTACCAGCGCAATCAGCGAGCGCGGCGCGAGGATGGCGGTCTCGCCCGCCCACGCCGCCTCCGCCCCGCAGGCCTCGGGGCAGATCAGGCCAAGCCCGAGCGCGCCGGCTGCCACCGCCGCGGGCAGCGCCCCGGCCACGGGAGCGATCTCGCCGTTGAGATTGAGCTCCCCGATCGCCGCCCAGCCGTCCAGGGCGTCCTGCGGGATGACGCCCATTACCGCCATCAGGGCAAGGGCGATCGGCAGGTCGAAGTGATTGCCCTCCTTGGGCATGTCGGCGGGGGCGAGATTGGCCACGATGCGCGTCGGCGGCAGGGCGAGGCCAAGGCCCGCGAAGGCCGCGCGCACGCGCGCTTCGCCGACCGCCTTGTCGGCAAGGCCCACGACGACAAAGGCGGAAAGGCCCCCGACCATCTGGACTTCGACGTCGACGCGCCTGGCTTCCACCCCCTGGAACGCCACCGAGGCGACCCGTGCGGCCACTGCTCAGACCCTCCTTGCCCACCGGCTTATCCACACAAGGAGCATGGCGCCAAGTCCGGATCAAGAACAAATGCGGAACATTGTCGGAAACCGTGACGGTTCAGTGACCCCACGCGGCGTCCGGCCTGCCCTCGGCGCGCAGCGTTTCAATGCGGTCCCACAGGCGGACCGCCGCATCCTCGCCGCCGAAGCGCTTGAGCTGCTGGGCGCCGGTGGGCGAGGTGACGTTGATCTCGGTGAGATAGTCGCCGATGACGTCAATGCCGACGAAGAGCAGGCCCCTGCGCTTCAGCTCGCCGCCGATGGCCTGGCAAATTTCGCGGTCGCGCGCGGTCAGGCTCACCGCCTCGGCGCGCCCGCCCCTGGCCAGGTTGGAGCGCACTTGGCCCCTGGCTGGGATGCGATTGATGGCCCCGACCGGCTCGCCGTCGACGATCAGGATGCGCTTGTCGCCCTTGGCCACCGCCGGGATGAACTTCTGTGCGATGACCGGCTCGCGTCCGATCATGGCGTGAAGCTCGAGCAGGGCGTCGAGGTTGGGGTCGTCCCTGGTCAGCCGGACAACCCCCGACCCGGCCCCGCCATAGAGGGGCTTGAGCACGATGTCGCCGTGTCGGCCGCGAAACTCGCCGATCGCCTGCGCATCGGCGGTGATCAGGGTCGGCGGTTGCAGGTGCGGAAAATCGGTGACGAACAGCTTTTCCGGAGCGTTGCGCACCTCGGCGGGGTTGTTCACCACCAGGGTGGCGGGGTGGATCCTCTCCAGGAAGTGGGCGGCCGTGACATAGGCCATGTCGAAGGGCGGATCCTGGCGCATCAACACGACGTCCATCTGGGCAAGGTCGCGCACTTCGGTATCGCCTAGGCTGTGCTGATCGCCGGCCACTGCCCGCAGGCTCACCGCCCGCCCGCGCGCGCTTATCCTGCCATCCTCCATCGCCATGCCCAGGGGCGGATAGACCCACAGGCGGTGGCCGCGGCTCTGCGCCTCGAGCATCAGCATGAAGGTGGTGTCCGTCTCGATGTTGACCCCCTCGATGGGGTCCATCTGAACGGCGACCTGGAGCGGCATCGGACCTGATCCTCACCTTGCCCGGCTCGGTCTAGCCTCTCGTTTGCAACCGCGCCTCTGCTAATTCAGCTTCAGGCGGACCCGCTCGCGGGCCGCGCGGGCGGCGATGGCCGCGCCGCCGTCGAGGATCTGGGCGCGGCCCAGCGCCTCCAAGGCGCCGGCCAGGGCGCCCTGGCCCTCCCGGGCGGCCGCGACATCGAGCCACGGGCGATGGTCCCTTGGATCGATCAGGGCCCGGCGCAGGGCGGAGCGCTCGGCGCGGGCGTAGTCGCGCATCGCCGCGGCCCTTGCGAAAATGTTGTTCTGCAGGCGGATCAGCACGGCGCGATCGGAGGCGGGGGCCATCAGCATGTCCAGCCGGTCGGCGACATCGGGCGTGAGACCGGCGTGAAGGGCGCGGCGGGTCAGCTCGGAGGGCATGATCACTCGGCCCTCGCTGAACGGATCGAGGGCCAGCGGTCCCTCGCCGGTTTCGATGCGCAGCAGAAAGTGGCCGGGAAAGTCGACCCCGTTGACGCTCAGGCCGCAGCGCCGGGCCGCATCGAGATAAAACAGGCCCAGGGCAACCGGCAGACCGCGCCGCCTCTCGCTCACCGCCAGGACGTCGGCATTATCGGGGTGGTCGTAGGTCAGCATGTCCCCGCCGAGGCGCAGATCGCCGGCCATGGCCTCGGCCAGGGCGTCCTCGGGCGATTGGCTGCTCAGGCGACCCCTCAGCCGTTCCGCGCCTTCCGTGGCCAACTCCCGAGCCGCCTCGGGATCGCGAGAGGGATCCTCGTGAACGGCGCAGGCCACCGCCGCCTCGAAGAGCGGGAACGCGCCGTCTGTCAGGGCGCCGGCCTGCGTAAGGAAGTTCTCGGCCTCGCTGCGCGTCATCGCCCCCTGGCTCTTCGAATCGCTAAACACCTCGCCAAGCATCGGGAATATGGCGCGGCGGGCGCCGGGGCGCGAGGGCGATCAGGTCGAGGCGGATCGCCGCGCCGGCGAGGCCCGGGAACCGTGCGGTGAGCTGGCCGGCGGCGCGCAGCAGCCGCTCGCGCTGGCGCGGGGTGACCGCTGCGAGGGCTTCGGCCAGGGTGCGGCGGCGCTTCACCTCGACCACCACAACCACGGCGTCCTTGCGCGCCAGCAGATCGATTTCCCCCAATGGCGTGCGCAGGCGAAAGCCGAGGATTCGATAGCCCTTGGCCAGCAACCAAAGGGCGCAGATCACTTCCGCCCGCCGCCCGGAAAATCGAGCCCTCGCGCCCCGGGCGCCGCGGATCGAGGCCACGGCCTAGCGCCGCTTCAGGGCCACGGCGCGGGCATAGATGTCGCGCCGTGACAGGCCGAGCGCCCTGGCCACCTCTGAGGCCGCCTCGGCCGGCGAGAGACGGGCGAGCGCCTCGCTCAGGGCCGCGTCGGCCTCAGCGGATGTGGCGGCCCGCTCATCCCCCGCCCCGACGAGCACCACCATCTCGCCCTTGGCGGCTGCCAGGCGCGGGTCGGCGGCGAGATCGGCCAGCCTGCCCCGGATCACCGTTTCATGCAGCTTGGTCAGCTCGCGCGCCACCGCCGCCTGACGCTGGCCGAAAATCGCGGTCATGTCGGCCAGGCTCGCGGCCAGTCTTGGACCGGCTTCGAAGAACACCAGGGTGGCGCGCACCGGCGCGAGCTCGGCGAACTGTCGTCTGCGCCCGGCGCTGCGCGGCGGAGGAAATCCGGCGAACAGGAAGCGGTCGGTGGGCAGGCCCGCGACCGTGAGAGCCGCCAGGACCGCGCTGGCCCCGGGGATGGGAATGACGCTCGTCCCCTGGGCGACGGCCTCGGCCACGAGGCGATAGCCAGGATCGGAAACCAGCGGCGTGCCCGCGTCGCTGATCAGGGCAATGCGGGCGCCCCCCGCCAGGGCCGCCAGGATGCGCGGGCGCGCCCGTGCGGCCCCGTGTTCGTCGTAGCGCGCCAGGCGCGCCGAAAGGCCGTGGGCGGCGAGAAGCTTGCCGCTCACCCGGGTGTCCTCCGCCAGGACCTGATCGACCGCCGCCAGTACGTCGAGCGCCCGCAGGGTGATGTCCCGCAGGTTGCCGATCGGCGTCGCCACCAGATACAGGCCCGGGACCAGCGGACCGGTCGGCGGCGTGCGGGCGCGGGTGTGGGCGGCGAGGACCATGTCCGGGAGACGATACGCCGTCCCGGCGCTCACGCGCCACCGGCGAGGTCCGCGACGATCCCATCGAGAACCAGACGCCCACGCGCTGTCGCCTTCACGCGGCCATCGTTGCTCCGCACCAGCTTGGCCGCGTCGAGCCGGCCAAGACGCTCGCCATCGAGCGGCAGGGCGGCGAGGTCGGCAAGGGCCACGCCCTCGCTGGTGCGCAGACCCATGAGCAGGCGTTCAACGGCGACGTCCCGGGGACTGAGGGGTTCGCGAGCGGACCCTATCCCATCTTTTCTCACGGCCTCGACGTAGCCGGCGACCGACCGCGCGCCGACGCTCGCCCACCGGCTCCCCTCCAGCGTCAGGCGCCCGTGCGCGCCGGGCCCGACGCCGACATAGTCCTCGCCTCGCCAATAGGTCAGGTTGTGGCGGGACCGCGCCCCCTCGCCTCTGGCGTGATTGGAGATCTCGTAGGCGTCGAAACCCGCCGTCTCCAGCACGTCCTGGGTGATCTCATAGAGATCGGCGGCCAGTTGGCCCGCCGGCTCGCGCCACGCTCCCCGCCCGACCGCGCGATGAAAGGCCGTGCCCGGCTCGATGGTCAGCTGATAGGGCGAGATGTGCTCCGCGCCCAGGGCCAAGGCGCCGCTCAATTGGCGACGCCACGCCGCGCCGCTCTGGCCGGGAAGGGCATAGATGAGATCGATCGAAAGGCGGGGAAAGGCGTCCGCCGCGAGGCTCGCCGCGCGCCTGGCCGTCGCGGCGTCGTGGTTGCGGCCGAGGAAGCGCAGGGCGTCGTCGTCAAGGGACTGAACGCCTAGGGAAAGCCGATTCACCCCTGCCTGGGCAAAGGCGGAAAACCGGTCGGCTTCGGCGCTCGTCGGATTGGCCTCCAGGGTGATCTCGAAGCCCGGGGCCGCGGTCCACAGGCCGCGCGCCACGTCGACAATCTGCGCGACCTGGTCCGGTCGCATCAGCGACGGCGTGCCGCCGCCGAAGAACAGCGAAGTCATGAGGCGGGGCCCCGTCAGGGCCGCGTGGGCGGCCAGATCGGCGATTATGGCCCCGCCAAGGGAACGCCCGGTCTCTCCGGCCCCGCGATCGCGCACGACATTGAAGTCGCAGTAGGGGCAGATGCGCTCGCAATAGGGCCAGTGCACATAGACCCCCAGGCCCCCTGCGAGGGTCAAAACAGGGCGGCTCGCAGGGCGGCGAAAGCGGCGGCCCGGTGGCTGATGGCGTCCTTGGCGGCCGGCGCCATTTCCCCGAATGTCAGGTCTCCGCCCGCCGGAACGAAGATCGGGTCATAGCCGAAGCCCATATCGCCGCGCGGCGGGAAGCTGAGAGCCCCCCTCACCTCGCCTTCGACAACGACGGCGGGTCCGGTTGGCCACGCAACGGCCAGGGCGCAGGTGAACCAGGCCGAAAGATCGTCGCTCTCGCGCTCGGCCAGGCGCCGCTCGACGAGAGCCATGGCATGGGCGAAATCGTGATCGGGCCCCGCCCAGCGCGCCGAGTGGACGCCTGGCGCCCCGTCGAGAGCGGCGACGCTGAGCCCGGAATCGTCGGCGATGGCGATCAGGCCGCTGGCCTTCGCGGCGGCGCGCGCCTTGACCAATGCGTTGCCGGCGAAGGTGGTTTCCGGCTCGTCCGGCTGGGCAAGCCCGAGCTCCGCGGCGGACACAAGATCGAAGCGTCCGCCCAGCAGGCCGGCCAGCTCGGCCGCCTTTCCGGGATTGTGGGTGGCCGCGACCAGGCGGCTTCCCGGCGCGAGACTGAGGCTCATGCGGGCGTCCTAGCCCCTGGCGGAGGCGACGGCAAACTTATCCATTGCAAATTTGTAACATCGATAAACGATAATTGAGTTGATCGAAAAACGATGCGGACATATCGATAATCATACAGAGACGGCGATGGGCCGCCTCCGAAGACAGACTTCAAGAGGGACACTCCCATGAACGCCACCACCATCAACGCCATCGTCGACCGCGTCGCCCTGAGCTTCATCAACACGCTGGTCCTGGTCGGCCTGCCGCTCGTCGCCGTCAGCCTGGTCGTGCAATCGCTGTGAAGAGCGGCCAGACACCGCCTTTCAACGCCTCGCCGTTTTGGGCATCCTCCCCGCCGCCGACCGCTCGCTGAGCCTCGGCGGCGGTTTGGCGTCGGCGCGGCCGGCGTCCTGACGAGGGGGACAGATCCCATGCGCGCTCTTGGCCCCGGCTCGGTTTCGAGCTTCCTCAAGGTCATCCTCGACGTCTTCTATCTCATCGTCTGGGTCGCCGCCGTCGGCGTGGCGATCGCCATCGTCGGCGTGCTGCTGCTCAGCTTCAATCCCGAGCTTCTTGCGGGCCTTTCCATCGACAATCTGCGCGTCAGGGGACCCTGGCGCGGACCGATTATCGCCGCCACCCTGGCCGTCTATGGCCTCTATCTCGCCGGCGCCATCGTCATCGTCGGCCGGCTAAGGCGGATATTCCGCACCCTGATCGCCGGCGATCCCTTCCATCCGGAGAATGTCCGGCGCCTGCGCGTCATCGGCATGATGCTGGCCATCCTCGAACTTGGCCGATACGCCGCCGCCGGCGTCTCCCACCTCGTCCTTCGGGGCGCCGTCCACATCGGCGGAGGGGTGAATCTCACCACCTGGTTCGCCGTCCTGGTGATCATCGTCCTGGCCGAGGTGTTCCGCGAAGGCGCGCGTCTGCGCGGCGAAGCGGAGCTGACGATCTAGGCCATGCCCATCCTGGTCCGCCTCGACCGCATGCTGCTCGAGCGACGGATGTCGCTCACCGAGCTTGCCGACCGTGTCGGCGTGACCATCGCCAATCTGTCGATCCTCAAGACCGGCAAGGCTCGCGCCATCCGCTTCTCGACCCTGGCCGCCCTGTGCCGTGAGCTCGACTGCCAGCCCGGCGACCTGGTCGTCTTCCAGCCCGGCCCGCCCGGCGACCCCGAGGACGAGGCCGACGAGGATTGAGGGTTGACGCGAGCCTGGGCCGGCGCCGCGCGTTCGCCTCAAACGACGGCGGCGCTCTGCAGGCCGATCAGCGTCTCGATGCCGCCTCGGGCCAGGGCGAAGAGGGCGTCGAACTCGGCCCGCGAGAAGCCGCGCCTTTCCCCGGTCGCCTGAATCTCGACGATCTCGCCGGCCCCGGTGAGGACGAAGTTGGCGTCCGCCTCGGCGGTGCTGTCCTCCTCATAGTCCAGGTCGAGCACGGGCGAGCCGCCGGCCAGACCGCAGGACACCGCGGCCACATGATCGAGCATCGGGTCCCTGGCGATGACGCCTTCCTCCAGCAGGCGCCGGGTGGCCAGCCTCAGGGCCACCCAGCCGCCGGTGATGGCGGCCGTGCGCGTGCCGCCGTCGGCCTGGACGACATCGCAGTCGAGGGTGATCTGACGCTCGCCCAGCGCCGAGAGGTCGACCACCGCGCGCATCGAACGGCCGATGAGCCGCTGAATCTCCTGGCTGCGCCCAGACTGCTTGCCCTGGGCCGCCTCGCGCCTTCCGCGCGTATGGGTGGCGCGAGGCAACATGCCATATTCGGCGGTCACCCAGCCCTGGCCGCGCCCGCGCAGGAACGGCGGAACTCCTTCCTCGAGGCTGGCGGTGATGAGGACGCGGGTGTGTCCGAAGGCGACCAGGCACGAGCCTTCGGCGTAGCGGTTGACGGCGGTCTCCAGGACCACGGCGCGCAACTCGTCGTCGGCTCGCTGCGATGGCCGCATGGTCGATCACTCCCCTCAGCGAGAAAGGCGCGGCTTGCGCCCGCAGAGGCGGCGCTTATCCTAAATCCCTCCAGCGCGCGAACTTAACGAAAGGCGGGGCCTGCGCTTCCGACATGACCAATCCGCTGCTCGGCCAGATTCCCCTGCGCGGCGCCAATCTTGCCGAACTGGACGCCCGCGCGCGCGAGATCTTCCGCCACATCGTCGAAACCTACCTCGAAACCGGCGAGCCGGTCGGCTCGCGAAA